>OCQC01002556.1_pt1 | contig 10965 bp, 10 predicted proteins | sample 1538401 | NCBI WGS metagenome assembly OCQC01 (sample SAMN04571689, study PRJEB22368) | human gut metagenome | biome: human gut; material: stool | host: Homo sapiens | place: Luxembourg | collected 2012-08-03 | reverse complement strand
CGAGCCGTTTTCAATATTTTCCCTGATTTCCTGCATAAGATTATTGTAGAAATACAGGTTATGAATTACAGCAAGACGCATACCGAGCATTTCGTTTGCTTTGAGCAAGTGTCTTACATATGCGCGCGAGTAATTTCTGCATGTCGGACAATTGCATTTTGAATCAATAGGCTTTGTATCAAGCTGATATACGGCGTTATTGATATTGATAATGCCCTCTTTTGTAAAAAGCTGACCGTGGCGCGCATTTCTTGCCGGCATAACGCAGTCAAAAAGGTCAACTCCTCTGCTGACACCTTCCAAAATATTGCCCGGTGTACCGACACCCATCAAATATCTCGGCTTATTTTTAGGCGCGTAAGGCTCGACAGCCGAAATGATACGATACATATCCTCTTTCGGCTCGCCTACGGCAAGTCCGCCGATAGCGTATCCGTCAAGGTCCATTTTTGCAATTTCTTTCATATGCTCAATTCGTAAATCGTCAAATGTGCATCCCTGATTTATACCGAAAAGCAGTTGGTTTCTGTTGATTGTCGATTCAAGTGAATTAAGGCGTTCCATTTCAGCTTTGCAACGCTCGAGCCAGCGCAATGTACGCAAGCAAGCCTCTTTGGCGTATTGAAGTTTTGCAGGGTTTTCAACACATTCGTCAAAAGCCATGGCAATTGTTGAGCCTAAATTCGATTGAATTTGCATACTCTCTTCGGGACCCATAAAAATTTTTCTGCCGTCGATATGAGAGTTAAATGTAACTCCATCTTCTTGAATTTTGTTAAGCTTTGCGAGTGAAAATACCTGAAATCCTCCGGAATCGGTCAAAATAGGTCTGTCCCAATTGGTGAATTTATGCAATCCGCCAAGCTGACGGATTATAGTATCGCCCGATGTTGTTCTGTCGCCCGGCCTAACATGCAGGTGGTAGGTATTGCAAAGCATAACCTGTGCGCCGACTTCTTTTAAATCAACTGTTGAAAGTCCGCCTTTGATGGCGGCAACGGTTGCCACATTCATAAAAGCAGGGGTCTGCACCGTGCCGTGAACGGTTTCAAACACTGCGCGTCTTGCGCGACCCTCTTCCTTTAAAACAGTAAACTTCATACTTACTCCTCATATAATAAAATAGTGTTATTGGATAAACATAGCGTCGCCGAACGAGAAAAATCTGTATTTTTCATTCACGGCGATATTGTAAGCATTCATAATATTGTCATAACCTGCAAGTGCCGAAACAAGCATTATAAGAGTGCTTTCCGGCAGGTGAAAATTAGTAATCAAAGCGTCAATGCATTTGAATTTATAGCCGGGATAAATAAAAATGCTTGTGTTGTCTTCATCCTCGCATATACATCCGTTCTTTGTTGCGACGGATTCCAAGGTTCTCGTGCTTGTTGTGCCGACACTTATTACTCTGCCGCCGTTTTTCTTTGTTTCATTTATTAAGTCGGCAGTTTCTTTCGATATATGATAGTGCTCACTGTGCATTTTATGCTTGGTTACATCCTCAACCTTTACGGGCCTGAATGTGCCGAGTCCCACATGAAGCGTTACATAACCGATTTTAACGCCTTTTGCTTTAATTCGACTTAAAAGATCCTTGGTAAAGTGTAATCCTGCCGTAGGGGCTGCCGCAGAGCCTAATTCGCGCGAATACACTGTTTGATAGCGTTCGCCGTCCTTGAGTTCCTCGGTAATATACGGCGGTAGTGGCATTTTTCCGATTTTATCGAGAATATTATATATTTCCTTTGAGTCACAGTCAAAATGAATAATTCTGTTTCCGTCATCGGTCACATCAATTACTTCACATTTAACGACGCCCTCGCCAAACACAAATTTTGTGCCGATTTTCGCACGCTTGCCGGGTTTGCAAAGACACTCCCAAACATTGTTTTCACGCTGATTGAGAAGCAAAAACTCAACAACCGCACCGGTTTCTTCCTTTACACCGTAGATACGCGCAGGAATAACCCTTGTGTCGTTTAAAATAAGGCAATCACCGGGGTTGAGATAATCAATAATATCTCTGAAAATTTTGTGTTCAATGCTGCCGTCGGATTTGTTCAAAATCATCAATCTTGATGAATCGCGAGGCTCTAAAGGCGTTTGAGCAATAAGCTCTTGTGGAAGTTCATAGAAAAAATCAGAAGTTTGCATTAATATTCTCCAAATAATTGATTGACATTAATATATAAGTAGTGATATTATATATATAAATTTTGATTTGCAATAACTGCGCATTGCGATATTGCGTGTATATTATATTGCAAAATTAAATATAAAACAAGTCCAAGGAGAAAAATTATGAAAAAATATAATGTCGGAATTGTCGGCGCTACCGGTATGGTAGGTCAGCGCTTCATGACCTTACTTGAAAACCATCCGTGGTTTAATGTTGTTGTTCTTGCCGCATCATCAAGATCCGCAGGCAAAACATATGAGGAAGCCATCGGCAACAAATGGTGCATGGATGTTGAGCTTCCAGAAAAATATAAAAATATGATTGTTAAGGACGCAACAAATGATATTGATGAAATCACATCCATGGTTGATTTTGTGTTTTGCGCAGTAAATATGAAGAAAGACGAAATCAAGGCTCTTGAGGAAGAATATGCAAAGCACGAGTGCCCTGTTGTTTCAAACAACTCCGCGCACCGCTTTACTCCGGATGTTCCTATGGTTGTACCGGAATTGAATGCCGAGCACATCAACATTATCCCAGACCAGAGAAAAAGACTCGGGACAAAGAGAGGTTTTATCGCAGTTAAATCAAATTGTTCACTTCAGTCATATGTACCTGCCCTCTTCCCTCTTCATGATAAATTTGGTGTAAAGGATGTTCTTGTTTGCACATATCAGGCAATAAGCGGTGCAGGCAAAACATTTGAAACTTGGCCCGAAATGATTGACAATGTTATCCCTTACATCGGCGGCGAAGAAGAAAAGAGCGAAAAAGAACCGCTTAAACTTTGGGGCAAAATCGAAAACGGCGAAATCAAGCTTGCCGACAAGCCTAACTTCACCGCACAGTGCATCAGAGTTCCTGTTTCAAACGGTCACCTCGGTGCTGTATTTGTTAACTTTGAAAAGAAGCCTACCAAAGAAGAAATGATCGAGATTTGGGAGAATTTCAAGGGCAGAGCGCAGGAGCTTAACCTTCCTTCTGCACCGAAGCAGTTCCTCCACTATTTCACAGAACCTGACAGGCCGCAGATTCATACTGAAAGAATGCTTGAAAACGGTATGGCTGTTTCTATTGGCAGACTCAGAGAAGATACGCAATATCAATACAAATTTGTTTGCCTTTCTCACAACACCCTTCGTGGTGCGGCAGGCGGTGCAGTTCTTCTTGCAGAATTGCTTGCGGCTGAAGGATATATGGACTAATTTTAGAATAATTTTATAAGGAGAATTCGTTATGAAAGAACCTATTTTTACAGGATCTGCAGTTGCTATCATCACTCCTATGAATGATGACTGCTCCGTAAACTATGATGAGTTTAAAAAGTTTATCGATTATCAAATCGACAACGGCACAGACGCAATTGTTATTTGCGGCACAACCGGCGAATCATCAACGCTTAAAACAGTTCATCATCTTGAAGCAATCAAGTTTTGCGTTGATTATGTAAACGGCAGAGTACCTGTTATTGCAGGCGCAGGCTCAAACAACACAGAATGCGGTATTGAAATCGCAACAAAGGCTTGTGAATACGGATGTGACGCGTTATTGCTTGTTACACCTTACTACAATAAGTGCACGCAAAAAGGTTTGATTAAGCACTACACAATGTATCACGAGGCAACAGATAAGCCGATTATTCTCTACAACGTTCCGTCAAGAACAGGCGTTAACATTTTGCCGGAAACACTCAAAGAGCTTTCAAAGCTTCCGCGAATCAACGGCGTTAAAGAAGCTTCAGGCAATATCAGCCAAGTAATGAAAATCCGCGCACTTTGCGGCGACGATCTCAATATTTGGAGCGGCAATGACGACCAAATCCCGGCTGTAATGTCTTGCGGCGGTAAGGGTGTTATCTCTGTTCTTGCAAATATTTGCCCACAGGAAACACATGATATGGTTCAAGCATATCTCGACGGCGATGCAAATAAGTGCACAGATATGATGGCTCAGTATCTTGAGCTTGCAAATGCACTTTTTGTTGAAGTTAACCCGATTCCTGTTAAAGCAGCATGCAATATGGTCGGTTGGAATGCAGGTCCGTGTAAGATGCCTCTTTGCGAAATGACAGACGAACATACAGCTTATCTCAAGAGCGTTCTAAACAAATACGGTCTTATAAAATAAGAATTAATTAAGGACTTTTAAAATGACTAAAATAATTTTAAGCGGCGCCTGCGGAAAAATGGGTAAGGTTATCCAAAGCGTTGTTGCAGGTCGCGATGATTGCGAAATCGTTGCAGGCGTTGACAAATATAATGATAACGAGCGCCCCTTCCCTGTTTATGCTACTATGCAAGAGGTTAAGGAAAGTGCTGATGTTGTTATTGACTTTTCAAATCCGTCACTTCTTGATGGCTTGCTTGAATACGGTATTGAAACAAACACCGCACTTGTAATTGCAACAACCGGATTTGACGATTGCCAAAAGAAGAAAATACAAGATGCATCCAAAAAATGCCCTGTATTCTTCACATACAATATGAGTATCGGCATCAACCTGCTTGCAAACCTTGCAAAAAAAGCTGTTCAGGTTTTGGGTAACGATTTTGATATTGAAATTGTTGAAGCGCATCACAATCAAAAGATTGATGCTCCGTCGGGTACGGCACTTATGCTTGCAGATGCCATTACCGAAGAAATCGACAGACCGATGAAGTATGAATATGACAGACATTCTAAGCGCGAAAAAAGAACTAAGAATGAAATCGGTATGCATTCTATCCGCGGCGGCACAATTGTCGGCGAGCATGAAATCATTTTTGCCGGCAGAGACGAAAACATAACTTTGAGCCACTCGGCAAGATCAAAAGAAATTTTTGCAGTCGGCGCAGTAAATGCGGCAGTATTTATGAGCGGCAAACCTGCAGGAATGTACGATATGAGCGAGCTTGTAAAATAAATAATATAAAGAATAACGGCAGTGCAATAGCACTGCCGTATTTTTATACTATTGAATTATCAATCGCCGAGAGCAATATCCTGCTCAACCTCGTGCTTTTCCTTATAGCAAGCGAATGTTTCTTCAACAAACTTTGAATCGGGCTTTGGTGTTATGAGCGATACAATAGGAACGATTACAAATCCTCCAAGCATTGCAATTGCGCCGCAGTTAATCGGGCTTTGCATGATTGTCGGCAGAATATGATGTCCTGTAAGATTGCCGATAAGATCGATTACCATAAGACCCGTACCGAATACAAACGAAACCCAGCAAGCCGCCTTTGTCGTCTTTTTCCAATAAAGAGAATAGAGGAACGGTGCGAGGAATGCGCCTGCAAGAGCGCCCCACGAAATACCCATAAGCTGTGCAATGAATGTAACGGAGCTTTTGTATTGAACAAGCGCAAGAATTGCTGAAATCGCAATGAAGATTACAACAAAAATTCTGATTGACAAAAGCTGTTTCTTTTCATCCATCTTTTTAACAATATTGTCCTTCAAAAAGTCGATTGTAAGTGTCGACGATGAAGCGATTACGAGCGAAGAAAGCGTTGACATTGATGCCGAAAGAACAAGAATAACAACAAGTGCAATAAGCGGAGCCGAAAGCTCGCTGAGCATTGTCGGAATGATAGAGTCAAATCCGTTAGCTTTAACATCAATCTTGTCGGAATAAAGTCTTCCGAAGCCGCCGAGAAAATAACTGCCACCTGCAACAACAAGTGCAAATATTGTGGAAATGATTGTGCCCTTTTTGATGGATGACTCATCCTTGATGGCATAGAATTTTTGAACCATTTGAGGAAGTCCCCAAGTGCCGAGTGATGTCAAGATAACAACAAACATCAGGTTGAGCGGGTCTGCTCCGAAGAATGATGCAAAAACGCCGGGTGTCGTTGATACTGTTTCATCGGTCACCTTTGCAAGACCGTCCAATGCCGCTGTAAAGCCACCTTTACTCATCAATACAGCAGCGATTACTGCTACGATACCGAACAACATAATGATGCCTTGAATAAAGTCATTTATAGCGGTTGCCATGTATCCGCCTGCAATAACATAAATACCGGTAAGAATAGCCATGATGACGATACATACCGAATAATCAATGTTGAACGCCATACCGAAAAGTCGGCTTAAGCCGTTATAAAGTGATGCTGTGTACGGAATTAAGAAAACAAATATAATCGCAGATGCGGCTATTTTAAGTGATTTACTTCCGAAACGCTCGCCGAAAAACTGTGGCATTGTTGCTGAATTAAGATGCTGGGTCATAATTCTTGTTCGTCTGCCGAGGACAACCCACGCGAGAAGAGAGCCGATGATTGCGTTGCCGATTCCTGCCCATGTGGATGCAATACCGTATTTCCAGCCAAACTGACCTGCATATCCTACAAAAACAACAGCCGAGAAGTACGATGTTCCATATGCAAAAGCTGTCAGCCAAGGACCTACATTTCTGCCGCCGAGTACAAAACCGTTAACATCGGTTGCGTGCTTTCTGCATGCGATACCAACGCCGATAAGCACACCGAAGAAGAGTACTAAAATAATAATTTTTAAAGCCATTGATTTACTCCTTTATCATCAATTTAATCCGCTTTAGCACTTAAAAGCGATGAACTACATATATACTTTACCACTTAAAAGCGATGAAGTCAAGAAGAATTTTAACAAAAATAAAAAAGGTGTAAAACTACACCTTTTTTTAGATTATTATTTAATGTTCTAATTACTCAAACAGATCGGAAACATTGCTTTTAAGCATTTTCGGAATGTCGATTGACTGCGGGCAATGTTGTTTGCACTTGCCGCAGTTGACACAGTGCGAGGCATTGATATCAATGGCGTCATAAACCTTTTGCGCTTCCTCGCCGGAGATTTCGGAGCTCATATACTTATTATATACGGCAAACATGCTGCTGATTTTAACGCCCTTTGGGCAGTCGGCGCAATAATCGCATCCTGTGCACGGGATTGTTTCAGCGTTGTTTATAATTCTTGCAATTTTTTCGCAGACGGAATACTTATGTTTATCAAATTCAGTAAAACCCGAAAGCGTGCTTAAATTATCGGATAATTGCTCAATTGAATTCATACCGCTCAATATTGCAAGCACATTATCGTGTGATGCAACAAAGCCCATTGCCCAAAAAGCATTTGATTTGTCGGGCATTTCGCTTTTGCAAAGTCTTTCTGCCTCATTAGGCAAATCGGCAAGCTTTCCGCCGCGAACAGGCTCCATTACAATAACGGGTATGCCTGCATCTGTAAGCAATTTATATTGCATTTTGGCGTTTTGATTTTCCCAATCAAGATAATTCATTTGAATTTGAGCAAAATCCCACTCATGTGCGGCAATTATTTCCTTTAAAGTATCAATAGTTCCGTGAAATGAAAAGCCAATATTATTAATTCTGCCCTCTTCCCTTTTCTTAAGCAAGAACTCATATGCGCCGTATTCTTCGCACATTTTGAAATTATCCGCATCAAGTGAATGCAGGAGATAAAAATCGAAATATTCAAGACCTGTTCTCTTAAGCTGATTTGAAAAGATCTTTTCCATATCATCGTGGCTGTCGCACAGCCAAATCGGAAGCTTGTCAGCAACATAGTATGACTCACGAGGATATTTTTTCAAAGCATGACCGACAAATTCTTCGCTCTTACCGCAATGATACATATATGCCGTGTCATAATAATTGACGCCGTTTTGATATGCAAAATCGACTATTTTCTGCGCCCTTAGATAGTCAATATCCGGACTTGACTCACGCTTTTCGCCGGATTTTACAGGCAGACGCATTGTACCCAATCCAAGCCTTGAAATTTCTATGTTTTTAAAAGCTTTTCTGTCAACCAAAATTGACACCTCTTTTATTCCATAGTCCAAGTTGTGCCCTGTCTTGTATCTTTAAGTATAATACCTCTTGCTTTCAAATCGTCACGGATTTTGTCCGCAGTTGCAAAATCCTTATTTTTCTTTGCTTCCTGACGCTGAGCAATAAGTTTTTCAACTTCTTTGTCAAGGTCATTAGACTTTTTGTTATACAAAATGCCGAGAACATCGCAAAGCTCATCGAAAATCTTTGCGGCAGTTTTGCAGACATTTTCAGAAACAGGCTTGTCGAGAATTTTTGTATTAATATCCTTAACCAAGTCAAATACTGCTGCGATACCGTCGGCTGTATTCAAATCGTCATCCATAGCGGTGATAAACTGCTCTCTTCGCGAATTGAGTGATTTAAGAATTTCCTCATTATCAGCAATGTCCGATTGCGCATTTTTGATTGCAAAGTCGAGAGATTCACGGCATGTATAAAGTCTGTCAAGCGCAGATTGGCACTGCTCGATAATATCAAGGCTGTAGGTGAACGGTAATGTGAAGAAATAAGGAAGTATCTGATTACCTCATAGCCGTAAACATTAGCAATTTCACGAACGGTTTTGAAGTTGCCGAGTGACTTACTCATCTTAACATTGTCAACATTGATATAACCGTTGTGCATCCAATATTTCGAGAACATACAGCCGTTTGCCGCCTCGGACTGCGCAATTTCGTTTTCGTGGTGAGGAAATACAAGGTCCTGACCGCCGCAGTGAATATCAATTGTTTTGCCGAGATATTTTCTGTTCATAGCCGAACATTCGATATGCCAACCCGGTCTGCCTTTACCCCACGGCGACTCCCAATAAGGCTCGCCTTCTTTTGCGGCTTTCCAAAGTGCAAAATCAAGTGGGTCTTCTTTCTTTTCGCCGATAGCAATTCTTGCACCGCTTTCAAGGTCATCAATCGGTTGATGAGAAAGTTTACCGTAGTCCTTAAACTTGAGAGTTCTGTAATAAACATCACCATCAACGGCATAAGCATAGCCTTTGTCAATCAATGTTTTGATAATATCAATGATTTCATCAATATTCTCAGTTGCCTTTGGATGAACGGTTGCATCCTTAAAATTCAAGCCGTGTGCGTCTGTCCAAAATTCTTTGATATATTTTTCGCTGACCTCATCAAAGGATATACCCTCTTCGTTGGCTCTCTTGATAATTTTATCGTCAACATCTGTAAAATTCTGAACGAATTTCACGTTATATCCTCTGTATTCAAGGTATCTTCTGAGAACATCAAAAACGCAAAGCGGACGGGCGTTTCCTATATGAATATAGTTATAAACGGTAGGTCCGCACGCGTAAATTTTAACTTCATTTTCATCAACGGGAACAAAATCTTCTTTTCTCCTTGACATTGTGTTAAAAATCTTCATTTTTAATCTCCTTCAGTTTATTTACTTCTTTTTGTAATTCTTCGATTTTTGCTTCGTTTTTCTTTATTGCACTCATTATCGGGTCGGGGATATTGATTTGGTCAAGATCGTCAACCCGCTCTCCGTCAATTCGCACAACCTCACCCGGTACGCCTACAACGGTGCAATTCGGCTCAACATCCTTAACAACAACGGCTCCTGCGGCAACTTTTGAATTTCTGCCTACTGTAATCGGTCCGAGGACCTTTGCCCCTGCGCCGATCATAACGCCGCTTTCAATCGTGGGGTGTCTTTTGCCGACATCCTTACCTGTTCCGCCAAGCGTAACGCCTTGATAAATCATTACATCATCGCCAACCTCGGCAGTTTCGCCGATTACAATACCGTGGCCGTGGTCGATGCACACGCGCCTGCCGATTGTTGCACCGGGATGAATTTCAATTCCGGTCTTATGTGCCGAGCGCTGACTTATCCATCGTGCGATGAACGGCATATTGTGGCGCAAAAACCAGTTTGCTCTCTTATGTGCTCTCAGCGCCTTAAATCCCGGATATAAAAGAACAATCTCCAATGGTCCATGAGCCGCGGGATCATGGTCTATAAAGCTTTGAATATCCTCTTTATAACTTTCAAACATAACATAACTCCAAACAAAAAATAAATCCTCTGCCGATACAATCGACAGAGGCAATAAAATACTGCGGTTCCACTCCGTTTTATACTTAACCACTTAAATGGCTTTGCCGATAACGGAGCATACCGTCCCGAAATACTTTATTCCTTCGGGAAGCTCATGGGTGCATTTCATCAATTGCCTTATGCGAAACTCACAGCACCGCTCGCTCTCTTTGATAAGGTATGATTGACTACTTCTCCCAATCGATGCATTTATACTATATTTACATTATATACATTTTTTACAAAAATGCAACTGTTATTTTGTTTTAATAAGATGCCAACCGTCTTTAGTATATTTAATTCCGCTTAGCAAAGTAACAATGCCGACAATCCAAAATGCAACCGTGCAATAAACGCCGAGCCAATTAGGAGCGTTAAAGCCGTTTGTGGCGATAACAGTTTCGCCGTCCTTTTCAAGAATAGCCAAAATTAAGAATGTGATGCCGGTTGTAGACATTTGTAAAAATGTTTTAGCCTTGCCGAATGCGTTTGCGGCAATAATTTCACCGTTTGATGCAGCAAGCATTCTCATTCCGGCGACAAGAAATTCCCTTGCCATCATAATCATAATAACCAAATCGGTTCTTACGCCGAGATTTATTTGAATAATGAACGCGGCGAGAACAAGCGTTTTATCGGATAATGGGTCCATTACCTTGCCGAAATCGGTAACAAGCCCATTTTTTCTTGCAATAATTCCGTCTGCCTTATCGCTCATACAAGCTACGAAATAAACAAGCAGTGCCACAACCCAGTGATAGCGAAATTGAATATATGACGCTAAAAACAAAAACGGTATGCAACAAAATCTGAACACTGTTATTTTATTCGGTAAATTCATTCCACACACTCTCCTATCAAATCATAGCCGTCAAAATCTGTAATGAGAACATTACA
>OCQC01002550.1_pt1 | contig 10991 bp, 15 predicted proteins | sample 1538401 | NCBI WGS metagenome assembly OCQC01 (sample SAMN04571689, study PRJEB22368) | human gut metagenome | biome: human gut; material: stool | host: Homo sapiens | place: Luxembourg | collected 2012-08-03 | reverse complement strand
GTAATGTAATAAGGCCAAAGGGAAAGGATGAAGCCGCCGTTATCCGTGGGGACCAGACAGAAGAGGAAAGCACCCTTGTAAATGAGATTGTGCGAAACGGCTATTTTCTGCCTATATATTTTAATGACAGATTGACCGGTCCCATGTTTACATTTAACGGAACGTGTGAAGATGCTATGCGTTATATGATTAACCGCATGGCAGCAGTACCGTTGTTGGAAGTAGCCCCAGGAATAGGGGATGCAACCAAAATAACATTCCAGGCAACCTATAAGAATGTATTAACCTATCTTTCTAAGATTGCCCGGTATTGTGAATTGGGCTTTAGAGTAGTGCCGGACTTTAAGGGTAAGAAAATGACCTTTGAAACATATAAAGGCATAGACAGAACCACGAAGCAAGGCACAAAGCCCCGTGTAATCTTTTCAGAGAGTTACAACAACCTAAACCGTGCAAAACATACCTATTCAGACGAAACCGCCAAAACAAAGATTGTTGTAGGTGGGGCCGGGGACGGTGCGGACCGTATTTATGTAACGGTAGGCGGCGGAACGGGGTTTGATTTACGGGAAGAGTTTTTGGATGCCAAAGACATAAATAAAGATGATTTTTCAACCAATGCGGAATACCTGGAAGCGTTACGCATCCGGGGGGAGCAGTACAAAGCGGAAAACGCCGTGATTGAGAACATAGAAGCCGAAGTGGAAGCCGAGGTTAATTTTATCTATGGCACGGATTACGATTTAGGGGACATTGTGACAGTAGAAAAGGCAAAATGGAACAAAGTATTAAATTTACGCATTACGGAACTTTGCGAGGTTTACGAATACGGCGGAATGTATGTTGTTCCTACTTTTGGGGATGCCCTACCCACAACCATAAATTGGGACAATTAGGAAAGGAGAGGAAAAGCAAATGGCAGTAAGAGGATTTTTTTACAATTCCGTAAATAAAGACCGCTTATACAACGGCCAGGATATGAACGAGGACAAAGCCCCGTTCTATAAAGAGGGTGTGGCGTATGGACATTTGCAAGTAACCGCAGACGGGGAAAGTATGGCGGTAAAGGTGGACGGCGGAAGCCGTACCGGGTACGCATACATCAACTTGCACACAATCCATAATACAACCGTCCTAGAATTGCCCGTGAGCGGTTCAAACGGTACATTGCCAAGAATTGACCGTGTAATATTGCGGAATGATGAAACAGAGCGAAAACCAAGCATTTTTATTTTAGAGGGGGCATATTCAAGCAATCCGCAGCCGCCGGAACTTACGAACAATGACACAATCCAGGAAAAATGTTTGGCGGAAATTTATGTGGCAGCCGGAGCGGTGGCAATATCCCAAAGTGATATTACAGACACCAGGGCAGACACGGGATTGTGCGGTTTCATTGCATCACAGTTTGAGGACTTTGATTTTTCACAGTTCACAAAGCAATTTAACGCATGGTTCGCCCTGGAAAAAAAGAGCATGGAACAAGACCATGCAAATTTCATTGAAGAATACGCCGAAATGACACAAGCGTTTATGACGGACCAGGAAGCACAATGGAATAAGTGGTTTAAAGAGAAGCAAACGGAACTTTCCGGGGACATTGCCGGGAAACTGCAATTACAGATTGATGATGTAAAAGAAAAGGTTTACAACATTGCCTTTAAGGTTTACATCATTAGCACATTGGAGCAGATTACAAGCCCGGTAACGGTAAAACTTACGAATAAGACCACGGGGACCATGCAGACGGTTACAGTTACAAAAAGCCAAATGGGCTTTTATGTCACGGAAGCCGGAGAATACACCGTGGAAGCGGATTTGGAAAGCGTTATGGTTACACCGAAAGCCTTTAAGGTTACAAACGATAATCTTATGACAACGCAGAATATTACATTGCGTGAGGGTTCAAACCTGGGCTATATCGGAAATTATATTGGTTCATTTATTGCACAATAAAAAGAAAGAGAGGATTAAACAATGGTAGGATTTCCAAAAGTAATTAAGACAAAGGCGGATTTAGTCAACACTTACAAACTTGTAAAGAAAGGCAGATTGAAGAAAGAAGATTGGTTGGCAGCAGTTGAGAAGTTAGAAAATCAGAATTTCATCTTTTGCCCTATCCTGGAGAAAACCGAGGACAGAAAGGGCGTTACCCTTATGTTTGTAAACGAGGTTACAGAGGGGGACAAGGTAAAAGCCGGGAACGTGACCGCAACCGTTAAGACCGTGGAGCATATTGAGGTTGAAAAGGCAGCAGATGCCGAAACAACCACAAATAACAATCAGACAAAGCACACAATTTTGACACTTTCAAAGGCTATTGCGGCGGATGCGGCTACAATCGGTATTCCGGCAGAGGTTACATTTTATGACCGCCTGGGAATTACAGAAGAGGAAGTGGAGCAGATGAAAGGAGAGTTAGTATAATGGGAAGATTATTTGTTTATGACGAGAATATGACGGACGAGAGGGCGAAAATCACAGTTGCTAAAATGGCCGCCGTATCGGACATTGTAGCGAGTGAAAAGGCATTTATACAGTATTCCGCAGCCGGACAATTAACCGTGCTTGCCGGGGCAGTTATTGCGGTAGGGGATGCCATTTTTCAGACCGAGGAAACAACACTTTCCGCCGCCAACCTGGACGGTGCAAGCAGTTTTGCACACGGTAAGGATTATTACATTTACTTGTGCGACAATGGCAAGGACAGTTCAAACGAGGTTTATTTAATCTCTGAAAATTCCACATTCCCGGACGGCGTGGAATGGGACGATACAAACACCCGTAAAATTGGCGGTTTCCACTATGGCTTTGTTAGAAATGTGGATGAATACGGCAGAGAAGTAAATACAAGTGGAAGTGTGCGTGGTAGCGGTTGGGAAAGTAACGTGCGTGAGGACATTGCCCCTAACTCTGTATGGACCGCATTACACCGTCCGAAGTGCGACCCGTCCGGTATGGCATACCTGGGGAATGGTTTGTGGGCTGATATTTACCTTGCATCAGATGATGGGGCGAACGGCTTACAATCTGTATATAATGCAACGCCTATTACGGGTACAGAGGGTTTAAATTGGTATATTGCCAATGAAAAGGCTGCCCGTGTCGGAAAGCGTTTACCGGACCTTGCAGAGTGGTTAATTGCAGCAGAGGGAAGCCCCCAGGGATTAGACGGCAGCAATACAAACGGTTGGACCGCAACAACCAACACTGCAAGAACCGCCGTTGGAAAAATCAAAAATGCAATTTCTGTAAAAAACATTATGGACATTGCCGGGAACGTGTGGGAATGGATTAACGAGTTGTGTTTAGAACCAACCGCTGCATCCTGGAATTGGTACAATGTTATGTCCGGCTACGGTCAAATTTATATGCCGTCACAAACAGCCTTGCACGCCCTCGTTGGCGGCGGCAGTTGGGGCAGCGGCGTGCGTTGCGGTAGCCGTGCCGTCGATTGCGGCCGTTACCCGTGGCACGTGGACACGGACGTTGGTGTGCGGTGCGTGTGTGACAGTCTGTAATCTGCCAGGGTGGGCGAAAGCCCACCCCATAGAAAAATATATAAACCGAGGATAAAAACATGGCAGAGAACAAGAAAAGCAATCAAGCGGATGCGTATATGGAGAGCATGAAAGCGTATCAAAAGACCTATGATTTTCTTTTATACCTTTATCCCATATTGTCACAGTTTCCGAAATTTGAGAAATTCGCATTGCAGAGCCAAATTAAAACGGCGGTTTTTGAAATGCTTAAATCAGTAATCAGATTTAGAAAGACCGGGACAAAGAGCCATATATATAACGCAGATGTAGAGTTGCAGTTTATCAAAACCCTCATACGGCTTTCCTACGATTTGGAATATCCGGCAATGAGCAAACACAGATACGAAGTATTGAGCAAGAAAATGACAGAATTAGGATGTATCATTGGCGGAATAATCGAAGCCGTAAAGAATGGAAATTGGAAATAATGTTGGCATTGCCAATTTTATTTTGGGGAAACTGTTAATATGCACCGGGCCAGTTCACGGAACTTTCCGAGCCTTGCACGCCCTCATTGGCGGCGGCAATTGGAACAACGGCGTGCATTGCGGTAGCCGTGCCGTCAATTGCAACAATTACCCGTGGAACGTGAACACGAACATTGGTGTGCGGTGCGTGTGTGACTTTACAATTTTATAGACATAGAAGCCCAAGCGGCCACTAGCAAAGATTTACATTTTAAGTAAGTCAGACGGTTTGCCCGTTCCGGTGCGATACCGGACAAACTAACAAAGCAAACCACCTTTTAGTAAAATAGAATATTTGAAAATTGGTAGGGATTAAATGAAAACAGTAAAGGGACTACATGAGAAAATGGGGACCTTTGAAAATGCCAATACTTCATTCCACCAGGCGGCAAGGTGCAAGCGGTACACGAATGAGGTATTGGCTTTTTCTATGGTTAAGGAAGAGGAACTTTTAAGAGCAACCGAGGAAATACAGAATTTAACATATAGGCAAGGGGAATATAAGATATTTAAGGTGTTTGAGCCAAAAAGAACGGCTTATTATGGCGTTGCCGTTCTATGATAGAGTGGTGCAACACATGATTTGTAACGCTATTCAACCCGTATTTGAAAACGGATTTTATTACCATTCTTACGCTTGCCGGAGCGGTAAGGGGATGCACGCCGCAAGTGATACATTGTATCAATGGATGTATGAAACAGAGGTAAAGCAAGGGTTAAGGATGTATGCCTTTAAAGGGGATATATCAAAGTATTTTGCATCTATACCGCATGACAAATTAAAGGATGAAAACCGCCGCTATATAGGGGATAAGAAAGCCCTTATGTTAATGGATGATATTATAGACCACAACGGCATATTGCCGGACGGCGTGGGAATACCCGTTGGAAACCTCACAAGTCAGTTATTTGCGAATGTGTACGGCAATAAGTTAGATAAATTTTGCAAGCACGTTTTACATATTCCGTATTTTGTGCGGTACATGGATGATTTTATTATCCTATCGGATGATTTGGAGCAGTTAAAAGAATGGGTTAAGAGAATAGAAGAATTTTTGGAAAATGAAATGCTTTTACATATTAACCCTAAAAGCACAATCCTATACGCCGGGAATGGTATAGATTTTTGCGGATATATCCACTATGCAGACCACAAGAAAGTAAGAAAATCATCTATCAGAAAGCTAAAGCAAGATGTAAAGGCGTATGAGTTGGGCGAATTGCCGCCGGAAGAATTTAACCGGAAGTATGAAAGCAGAAAGGGACATTTAGGACACGCCGACACATACCACATTGCAAAGGCGGTTGAATACGAATTGTTGTTCTATGAATGGGAACGCCTGGAAGCAACGGCGTAAAAAGGGTCAGAATAAAAAGCCGTTCCATTATATGATTTACTTGTAAAAAACAAGGAAAGGAGCATGGAACAATGGAGAAAATGTTTAACTTTATTTCCGTGATTGGCGGATTGGTTGGCGGTTTTATCGTTTCGTTGTTCGGCGGTTGGGATGTGATGTTATACACAATATTGCTTTTTGCTATCCTGGATTATTTCACGGGCATTTTGAAAGCAGTCTATAAAAAAGAACTTTCAAGTGCAATCGGATTTAAGGGGATTGTAAAAAAAATCATGGTATTTGTGGTTATCGCAGTTGCCTACAACGTGCAGAGAATGACCGGGGACACAATACCATTAAGGGAAATTGTTATTGTTTTCTTTATCTGCAATGAAGCACTTTCCATTTTGGAAAATGCGGCGGAATTTATCAACATACCGCAGCAGTTAAAAGATGTGCTTTTGCAGTTAAGGGACAAGAACGCAGCGAAAGCGGAAGAAAAAGAAGAAAGCGAGGAATAAGACATGGCAACAAAAGACCAGGTAAACGCCTTTATTGCAAAATTGGCAGCAATCGCAAGAAAAGAATATTTAACCCGTGATAAATGGGTTTTACCGTCTGTATGTATCGCACAGGCCGCATTAGAAACCGGGTGGGGAACATCCGGGCTTATGACAAAGGCTAATGCGTTTTTTGGCATCAAGGCCGGAAGCAGTTGGAAAGGCAAGGTTTACAGTAGTAAAACAAACGAGTGCTATGACGGTAAGACCTACACGCAGATTACCGCCGCTTTCCGTGCTTATGATAGCCTGGAAGAGAGCGTGGCAGATTATTACAATCTGATTTGCGGAAGTTCCCGTTATGCCGGAGCAGTAAACAACGGAAACGCCGAAAGTGCCATTACCGCAATCAAAAACGGCGGATATGCAACAAGTCCTACATACATCAAGAATGTAATGAACATCATCAATTCTTATAACCTTACACAGTATGATACATGGGACGGAGAGAACCAGGGACCGGCGAACAAGGAAACCCACGGTTATAAGGTGGGGGACAAGGTAAGAGTGATTGACAACATCACATACAACGGGGTGCGCTTTGCAACCTATTATGATGAATATGATGTTATCCAGGTAAACGGGGACCGTGTTGTTATCGGTATCGGTAACACCGTGACGGCAGCAGTAAACGCCGCCAACATTGCAAAGGATGAAGAGATTGCAGAAGCCCCGGCGGATGCAGAAGTACCAACCGACATTCCGACCCAGGAAGAAACAGAGAACGCCCACGGTTTCAAGGTAGGGCAGAAAGTAAAGGTTATCAATGCTTACGATTACTACGGTAATATGTTTAAGTGTTGGTACAGTAAATATGATGTTATCGAGGTTAAGAATGACAGAATTGTTATTGGTATCGGTAACACCGTGACGGCAGCAGTAAACGCCGCCAATTTAGCGGCAGCATAAGCAACGCCGCCTTTAGGAATTTGGCTACCAAAAGAGCAAGGAAATAATGTATATCACGGAATTAAAAGCACACCTTTAAAAAGTGTGCTTTTTCTTTATTTTAAAAGATTTTTAAAATAGTACGGAATATGTATTGACATAGTACGGAATATGTAATATAATAAAGACAGTTAAGAGAGGAACACAAAGAAAGTGAGGAAAAGAAAATGTGGGAAGTAGTAAAAACAGTAAAGGGATATGATATAACAAGAATGACCGGAAGCCGTGGTGCTTACCATGTATCAGTAAGAGAAGGGAAAGGCTTTAGAGAGTTCCACACATTCAAAACCATAAAGGCAGCGGTTGAGTTTATCGAAACTGCACTATAAGCATTAAGCCGGGGAAAAGTTCCCGGCGGAAAGGAAAGACAATATGGAAAAGTGGTTGAAAGATGCAAGGGAAAAGGTTAAAGAGGAAGCGGAAATGGCATTGTGGAGTTGCAAGAGATTAGCAGAAACGGAAAGTTTAGAAAAAGATTGGGTTATTGAGGAATTTCTAAAAGAATTTAATAAAATAAAGAATAGGGCGGAAGAATAGCCGCCCGACAACTAAAACGGCCACACCGTGAACGGGTGCGAGTGTCCCAAGCCACTATAAACCGTTGAGGGGTTGCAACAATAGGCGTTGCGGTACTGTCTGACAAGTTTTGACCCACGTTTTAATGTGAAACGGGGAAGCAATGAGGAATACACCGGGCAAGGGTGCATTGCTTATATACACAATCGTTTAGACCAATGCCCGGAAACCCAAAACGCCTATATGATGCAACTATATATTGAAACCCGTTGTTTCTGTGATTTTATCAATGGTAAATACACGCACTTTTAAGCCTGGCACATTCCGCCGGGCTTATTGCACATAAAAATAAATTTAAAATAGTACGGAATATGTATTGACATAGTACGGAATATGTTATATAATAAAGACAGTTAAGGGAGATACACAAACTTAATGAGTAATGGGCAAGCATAGAAAGGAGAACTTCATGGACGAGGATATGAACGTAGGCGAGTTACTTAAAGAAACGGCAGAAGAAAATCAGACCAGGAAAATACTTGAAATATTAAACGAGTGTAAAGACCTGGCAGAAGCCAAAGAAAGAGTAAAAGCCCTACTTAATAAGTAAGGCTTTAGGGAAACAGAAAGGGCGGTGGACTTGCCAAAGCCGCCCTAAACTGTAAAAAGTATTATACACCATTTGGCAAGAGAAAGGAAGAGGGCGTAAATGCCAAAAATAAAAAAAGAGTTCGACCAGACGAAATATCAGAACGAATATAAAAAGAAAACCTATGACCGCATGGAATTACTTGTGCCAAAGGGAGAAAAAGCAGTAATAAAGGAAAAAGCGGCAGCAGTAGGGACAAGTGTAAATGAGTTTGTGTATTCAGCAGTAAAAGAAAAAATGGAAGCAATGGAAGCGGTAACAGAAACAGAAGAGTAACACGGAAGAAAGCGAGGGAACACAACATGGGATTATTTAGTAACCTATTTTCTAAAAAGAACACGGCAGCAGTACAACCGCAGCCCGTACAGATGCCGGAAGAAAAAAAGCCGAGGTATATTATAAAAAACCAACGGTTTATCCTGGACAATGTAAAAGACCACATGGAAGATATTATGGACCTTGTGGATGAAAACGAAGATTACAAAATGAAAGACCGGGATTTTATAGATGAAAAACAAGAAAATGAAAAAGTATTTCAATATGAAATAAACGAAAAAGCTACAATAACCACTATATCTTGTGAGGGGGGGGGCGGAGCAACTACAAGTATTTGTGCGTAATACCCACATTGGAGATATAAAAAAGGGCGGCATAAGTAGAGTAAAAAATCTTTTAAAAAAAGGCAATATAGAAAATATATGGGTTGAGGTGTCCGGCGGAAAATATAAAATGATAAAGGAATGGGATGATGAATATACCGTATTAGACACAGAAACACCATTTAGTATTACCATTGAAATAACCTATAAAGAAGAAATCACAGAATAAGTAAAGGAACATAGGAAACAGACGGGGACAACAACGGATTATTCCGGGTTGTCCCTATTGCCGTATCAAGGGGGTTATTTTTATGGGTAGAAAATACAAACAGTTAAGCCAAAATGATAGAATATCAATGGAAACACTACTTAACAAAGGTCATTCCGTACAAGAGGTTGCGGATTATTTGCACGTTCACAGAAGCACTATTTACAGAGAAATGAAACGGGGCGAGTATGTACATAGAAATTCAGACTATACGGAAGAGGTGCGTTATAGTAGTGATAAGGGGCAGCAGACCCATGATTGGAACGCCCAGGGCAAAGGCAGAAATATTAAAATAGGCAATGATATTAAATTGGCGGAATACATAGAAAATAAGATTGTAGAAAATAAATATAGCCCGGAAGCAGCATTGGCAGCAGTAGCAACAAGCGGAATAGAATTTAGCACCACTATAAGCGTAAGAACCCTATACCGCTATATTGATAACGGCATATTCCTTAAACTTACCAACAAGCATTTACCCGTTAAGGGTAAGAAGAAAAAGAAAAACAAGAAAGTCCAGGTACAGAAGAGGGCAGCAGCCGGGGAGAGCATAGAGAACCGCCCGGATGAAGTGGCAACCCGTGAAACATTCGGACATTGGGAAATGGACACCGTAAAGGGTAAACAAGGCGTTACAAAATCATGTATGCTTGTATTAACAGAGAGAAAGACCAGGGACGAGATTATATTTAAACTGAAAGACCAAAAGGCGGAAAGTGTGGTGGATGCCCTGGACCGTTTAGAAAGAAAATGGGGAGATATGTTTTCTAAGGTGTTTAGAAGCATCACAGTAGATAACGGCGTGGAGTTTTCGGATTGTAAGGGCATGGAGCGTTCAGCATTGACACCAGGGGAGAAACGCACATATCTATTCTACTGCCACCCATACAGTAGTTGGGAGAGAGGGACCAACGAGAACACCAACAAGCTAATCCGCCGCCATATCCCTAAAGGGGAAGATTTTGACGAAAAGCAAGATAGGGACATTGAATTTATAGAAAATTGGATAAACACATACCCACGGGGTATTTTTGATTTCAAAACATCAGAAGAATTATTTAAAGAAGAGTTAGAAAAAATCACGGCATAATATTTTTTCAAAAACTTGTCGCAAAACTATTGACAAAATATATGGGTATCATATTCGACATAAAAATGTTGCGTATAAAGCACAAATATATTATAATAATCTTATATGGATAAAAAATATTATTATAAGTTATAGAGGTTTGTGTTAATGCGTAAAAGAATAATAAGATCGCTTACAGCGACAGTTTTAATTACATCAATCATGGGAATGACAGTTCTTGCGGATGAAGTTACTGATATTAAGAACCAGCAGAACAGTCTTGCACAGGAAAAGCAGAATGTAGAGGATGAACTTGCATTTCTTCTCACTCAGATGGACGAGCTTGAATTATCAATGGCTCAGAAGAATGATGAGATAGAGCAGGCTAACAAAGATCTTGCATCTGCACAGCAGAAGTTTAACTCACAGCAGGATGATATGAAATTGAGAATCAAATACATGTATGAAGACCAGTCAACAAGTCTTTCAGAAGTATTTCTTTCATCAAAGAACATGAGCGAAGTGCTTAATAAGGCTGAATATGTACAGCAGGTATATGATTATGACAGAAGCAAGCTTGATGAGATGTCTAATACTGCAAAGAGTATTTCGAATCTTATGGTAAGTCTTGAGAATGATAAAAAGTCACTTGAAAATATGGCATCAGAACTTACATCAAAGCAGGCTCTTTTGTATACAACTCTTGATGATTTGAATTCAAAAGATGCAGATTTGTCATCAAAACTTAAAGATGCACAGCAAAGAGCAGCTGCGGCAGTTGCTGCGAAGGCTGCACAGGCTGCTACAACGGCAAGTTCAAATGTAACAGCACCAACAACTGCTAATAATGATTCAACACTTGCATCTAATGTTGTTTCGCTTGCATATTCACTTCTCGGAGTTCCATATGTGTCAGGTGGATCAAGTCCTTCAGGTTTTGACTGTTCAGGATTTACGTCATATCTTTACAGACAGTATGGTGTATCTTTATCAAGATCATCATCTGCACAGGCATATGGTGGTGAATCAGTTCCAC
>OCQC01002524.1_pt1 | contig 11080 bp, 9 predicted proteins | sample 1538401 | NCBI WGS metagenome assembly OCQC01 (sample SAMN04571689, study PRJEB22368) | human gut metagenome | biome: human gut; material: stool | host: Homo sapiens | place: Luxembourg | collected 2012-08-03 | reverse complement strand
ATCTGCTCTGATAAGCTCACTTTAACATGGGACGAGGTGTCGCAGGCTGACGGCTATTATGTTTACAGAAAGACCGACGCTGAGGACGCAGAGTTTGAGCAGATAGCAACTGTAACAGACGGCACTTCATTTACAGACTATGGACTTGTTCCAAAAACAAGATATGTTTATAAAGTGAAAGCTTTTCTTGACACTGTTGACAGTGTCCAAGAGGGAAGCGACAGTGCAGATATGAGCATAAAAACAAAGCTCACTATTGTGGGCTGTACCACAAATATGCGTGGCTCTATGTCATACACTGGCAAGGAGAGAACACAGATATTTGACGTTTTTGTAGACGGAGAAACGCTTATTCCTGACGTTGATTACAGAACAGTTTACTCTGACAACGTGAACATTGGAACTGCAAAGGTGACGGTTATAGGCATTGGTCAGTATTGCGACTCGGCTGATTTTCAGTTTGACATAATGCTAAAGTCTGACAATGTGATGGTCATAAAGCCGCAGGAGCTTAACCGCAAGTCTATCGTTACGGGCAAGCCTACAATGAAATCACAGGGCTATGAGGTAGCAGAAGCGGTCAAGGATAAGCTTGACCACACATCTCACAGAGAGCCTGCCATAGTGGTGAACTACAATTCACCTTCACAGGTCATTGCAAAGGCGAGAGCAGATATGTTGGATCTTAGAGTGCGCTCATATCGTGAGCTTACAGGGGAAACTATTTACGGCGCTTGGCTGTAAGCTATAAAAATTGGCATAAAAAACACGGCTGATATTTTCTCAGCCGTGTTTTTTGTATGTCTTTATTTTGTTATCTTTAGAAGATCAACATAATACGCCTCATCAGATAGTCCTTGCGTATGAATTGTTATCGCCCTTGCTTTATCTTCCGCAGCATATACAATGTTTTGTGTGGATAAAAGTATATATGCCATCAGTGTTATCACTGCGGATAGTAAACTATTTTTTTCACAGCATTTTCCCTCCGTCATGATATGTATAGAATATTGCTGAACCCAGACACCTACATTAATTAAAATTATTCGCAAAAAAATGAGCAGAAAAAATATAATAACTCTGTAAATATTGAGGATGCTCTATACCACCTAACTTAGATTGAACTATTTAGACTTATTGCTGTCGATTAGTCAGTATATTATATATACCAATTAGAATTGAACAAAGTAATGCTATCCCATTAAGACTATAACTTAGAATCATACCGAAGCCGCTTCCTGCATTAGGTGTTCCATAATCACCATATGAATAAAAAAATCAGTATCATAAAATATATAACCGATTATAACAGAAAAACAAATGGTCAATATAACACCCAAACAATATATTTTTATATTATGGCTGCTTAACTTAACAAAAAAAGCCAACTGTACCGCTGCATAAAGAATAAAAAAAATAAATATAGAAATAACAGAAGCTATCCCTGCTCCTAAATATGCAGTTAAATTAAACAAAAGAGCATATATGAAACTCATCAATACATATTTAACATATTTCATTATAATAATCATATCCCCTTTTGATGAAATCTAAGTCATCCTGTTTTGTATGTCTTTATTTTGTTATCTTTACTGCGGAGTCTGCTGAACGTCCTGCATTTGCGGAGCAAAATTTGCAAGGGAATAGAGCCTGTTCATGAAATCACCGTCAACAAAGAGGTTTTTCACAAGCACCTTTGTGTCAGGATTTTTGTTCTTAGGGTTGATCGTCTGCTGATAAACTGTGAGATAATTCTCATTGCCTGACTTGCTCACATAGCAATCTATCACCATATATGTAGGCAGGAATTGAGTAACAGCCGTCTGATAATCAAAAAGCGTGTAAGGACTTTGCTCCATTGAAACCTTAAATGACTTTATGTCCTCAGGCACCATGAATTTGTATGCACCCTTGAGGTTTTTGTATTCTGCCCAATCGTCCTCAGACTCTATGAAAGGCTCTTTTGACTTGATTCTCACACCGCCCACAAGGAAAGCCAGCAGAAGGATAAATTCACTGCCCCATACTATCCACAGGATCGTGCCGTTTACAAGCGAGCCGTTATCTCTTGATGAATGTGATGACTTGTAAGACCAGCGACCCTCCTTGTTGATAGACTTTATATCATTCCAAAGGTCGGAAGGGTGTGCGATTATGTCAAAAAGTCCTGTTTTATCATAATCTCTGTAATCATAAGTGTAGTCGTAAGCGTTCATGGTGTATGACTTTTCAAGGCTTTTCTGTGCGGATTTTTTATCCTTGCCGAGAAGCTTGTCAAGCTCGAAAAACTGCCATACAGACTTTTTCTGCATCGTGGCAATGTCCTTGTCTGAGAAATCGCCTGTTGAATCGTTGCTGAAAAGATCATATGCCTTGGTCTGGTGATAAAAGTCATAATAATCACCGAAACCGTCTGTGTTTTCATCAAAAAGCATATTCAGCTCGTCATAATAATCATAGGCTGTGTATTCTTCCATAAGCTCATAGCCATATTTTTTCAGATCGTTGTAATCATACAGCGCCCATTTAAAATATGAGGCTAATAAAAAGCCCACCACTGCACAGGCAACTGCCACAACTGTGTTTCGCATTTTGAATGCTCTGACTATCTTTCCTCCCACAAAGCCAAGTGCGCATGACACCGCTATCGCAGCGATAACATTGAGATAGATGATAGTGCACCAGCCCTCAAAAAGCAGATAGAGCCAGAAAAGCAATCCACCGCATACTGCCGTTGCAAGCACCATAAGCACTGCTCCAACTGGGCTGAATTTGCCCGACTCTTTGTAATGTTTGTGTTCTCCCATTTAAAATACCCCCTTATATACTTCAGGCATAAGCCATGAAGAAATTATATCACAAATTTAAAGATTTTTCAATAGTTTTGCTGAATTTATGCAGGCATAAAGAGAAATTTTTGTGGAAAACTATTTGCAATTATGAAAGGAGCGAACTTAGATGATAGAAAAGGATACAATAAAGCTTCTCAGGGAGTGCGATGCAGGAATAAAAATGGGCGTGCAGTCTATTGAGGATTCGCTGAAATACACTTCAAACGGAGAGCTAAAGCGAACGTTAGAGAAAAATCTTGCAGGGCATGTGGAGATACAAGAGAAGCTTCAGGGACTTTTAAATTCATATCATGACAGCGGAAAAGAGCCGCCTGCTATGGCAAAGGGCATGGCATGGCTTAAAACCAACTTCAAGCTTGCGGCAGAGAGCAGTGACGACGCTGTGGCAGATTTTATAACAGACGGCTGTAATATGGGCGTGAAGTCCCTGTCTGGATATCTCAACAATTATAAGGCGGCAGACGAGAAGTCCAAGAACATTGCCAAGGAGCTTATATGTCTTGAGGAACGCCTTTCTGTAGACATGAGAGGATATCTCTCTGCAAAATAGGCATGAAAATGGCAGCCGTGGAGTTTTTTCTACACGGCTGCCTTGATTTTATTTAGATACAACGCAGTTTTTGCCCTGATTTTTGCCCTTGTATAGCAGCTTATCCACTTTTGAGATACCCTCGTCATAGTTTTCGTTCGGAGTCACTGAGTAAACTCCAAAAGTCATGGATATATTGAAACTTCGAGAATTTTCTTTAAATGTACACTCATGTATTTTCTGGCAAATGCTCTTTGCTATCTTCTCACAGCTTTCTGTGTCTGTATTTGGCACAACGAATAGTATTTCCTCACCGCCCCAACGGCACACATAGCCCTCGCTAGGCACGTTTCCAGCTATAACATCTGATACCGCTCTAAGTACCTTGTCACCGACTTCGTGACCATATGTATCATTAACGTGCTTGAAATCATCGATATCGCCCAAACACATAGAATATACGCTGTTTGTCCTGCGGCTGTTGCTTTCTATCTTTTTGATAAAATCCATCATGGCACGGCGGTTGAAAAGCTGAGTGAGTGGGTCGATAGTAGCTAGCTTTTGAAGCTTTTCGTTCTGTGCTTTTGCTTCACGCTTGTTATGCTCATTTGTGAAAATGTATATGGAAGATACATAGATTATTATAATAAAGCTGCATAGAGTATTGTAAATGTATAAGATATTCTCTCTGTTGGTATCAAAGCTGTAAGGTGCGACCCTGTTTGTGACTATGATACGCATGACTATGAACACAACAACATCAAAGGACGAAAGTATATATGGTATCGCTTTCCTGTTTTGTACAATGAAAAATGGAATAGGTATTATACACAGCATTATCTGCGTAAATCCTGCTGACCAGCCTATGTAATAAGCACCCATGCAGGCGTGTACTATTATCTCGCCAAGCACAAGGTAAGTAAATGATATTTTGCCTATCTTCTTAAAATGAAGCAGGAAATACATCACTGCATAGAATGCTACGCTGAAATAGTTATAATATACCATTTGGTATACTCCGAACCGATAAAACAGCACAAGATATATTATATGACCTAACAGCAGTATGATATCACCATAGCGATATATTTCCTCTGCGGTGAACATTCCCGCAAAGAGGTTTATTTCTTTTTTTATTTTCATACATTTGTTTCTTTCTTTGATATTTGGTTTGATGTTATAAACAAAAACACTTTACTTTAACAGATATATTATATACTATTTTGAATGTTTTTGCAAGACTAAATTTGAACAAATTATCATGATGAATTTTGTAGGTGCTAGTCTAAAAAGTGCGAAAAATGGCACTTTTTTGTTGCTTTTCATAGAGTACATAAATCATATTATATTGATATGAACAATATGAAAAAATATAGTGAAAAAAATATTGCCGACAAGCCATGGGCTATTGAAAAATCCTGATGGATATGTTATAATAATATTTATGAGTATTTTTTAAGAGGGTTTTATTATGCAGGGTTGTAAAAAGGTTGTTTCCATTCAGGATATATCAGGTCTTGGCCGGTGTTCGCTAACAGTGGTGATACCTGTGCTTTCCGCTATGGGTATTCAGGTGTGTCCTGTGCCTACGGCTGTGCTTTCGGCTCACACGGGCTACAGCGAGTTTGTCATGAGAGATCTTACGGATTTCATGAAACCGGCTTTGGAACACTATAAGAAAATGGATATGAAATTTGACTGTGTGTACAGCGGGTTCCTGGCTTCAAGCGAGCAGATAGACCACTGCCTTGAGTTTTTCGAGGCTTTTCCTGACGCCCTGAAGGTCGTAGACCCTGTTATGGGTGATGGCGGAAAGGCATATAAGACCTACACAAAGGAGCTTTGCAGCCGTATGGTCGAGCTTGTAAAGGTGGCGGATATAATCACGCCTAACCTCACAGAGGCGGCTATACTTCTTGGTGAGGAATATCCTACGGCTTCAATGCGCAGCTCTGAGATAAAATCATGGCTTGTAAGGCTTTCAAAGCAGGGCGCAAAGATCGTTGTTATCACAAGCGTAAATCTTGCAGACGGCGGAATGTCAACTGTGGGCTATGATAAAGAAAATAACAGCTTTTGGAAAATAAAGAATGATTATGTTCCTGCACACTATTCAGGAACGGGAGATATGTTCACAAGTGTTCTTATTGGAGGACTTCTCAAAGGTGACAGCCTGCCTATCGCAATGAACAGAGCCACAGCGTTCACAGAGCTTACTGTCAAGACTACATACAGCTACCAGACCCCATGGACAGACGGTCTTATGCTGGAGGGTCAGCTTCCTTGGCTCACAAGCTATCAGGAGCTTAGGGACTATACGAATTTGTGATATCAGGAAGTGTTACCGAAGATGAACAGACTTAATATCGTGCTTGTAGAGCCGCAGATACCGCAGAACACAGGCAATATTTCAAGAACTTGTGCAGTGACAGGTGCGGTGCTGCATCTTGTGAAGCCTTACGGCTTTGAGATAAGCGACAAAAAGCTAAAGCGTGCAGGGCTTGATTACTGGGATAAGCTTGAAATATACGAGTATGATAATATTGATGACTTTTTTTCTAAGAACAGCGGCGAGTTCTATTTCTTTACCACAAAGGGCAGAATGGTACACTCAGATGTGGATTATCCGCAGGATAGGGAAGTGTATATAATTTTCGGCAGGGAGGACAAGGGTCTGCCTGAGAAACTGCTTTATGAAAATCCCCAAAGCTGTGTGCGGATACCAATGAGGAAAACGCTCAGAAGCCTTAATCTGTCGAACTCAGTGGCGATAGCCTGCTATGAGGTGTTAAGACAGTGGGATTATCCCGACCTTGGCAGAGAGGGCAAGCTGACGCAATATACATGGGACGAATAAAATAAATAAAAAACGGAGGGTGAATTTATGGCAAAAATAAAATTTCTTACCGACTCAGCGAGCGATATCACTGATGAGCTTGAAAAGAAGCTGGATATTCAGATAATGAATTTCAAGGTGGCAATGGGTGATGACAGCTACACATCAAGGATAGATTTCGACAACGAGAAATTCTACAAAATGCTTGACGATTTTGACGGCATACCTGTTACATCGCAGATAACAGCCTTTGAATATCAGGAAACTTTTGAGAAGCTCTACAGCGAGGGCTATACTGATGTTATAAACACTACCATAAACTCAAAAGGCTCGGCAACATACAACAACGCTGTTATGGCGGCAGAGGAGTTTTATTCCGTTCACCCTGAGGCAAAGGGCAAGTTCACTATATACAATATAGACGGCGAGAGCTACTCAGGAGCGTATGGTTATGTAGTAGTTCAGGGCGCAATGAAAGCCACAAAGGACGTTCCTGCGGCTGATATCGTGGCATTTATGGAGGACTGGATAAAGAACTGCGTTATTTTCTTTGCACCATATACACTCAAATATGCAAAGAAGTCAGGAAGGATTCCGTCTGCGGCTGCTTTTGTGGGCGAGGTAATGGGTCTTAGACCTATCATGAGGATACATGACCATGCTATCGTTACAGAAACAAAGGTAAGAGGCGACAAGGCTATTGTGCCAAAGATACTTGATCTTACAATAAAAGAAATGATACCGCAGACCCCTTACTGCATTGTTTACGGCAATGACGAGAGCGTGAGAGATGAAATGGTGCAGGCTATGACTAAGAAGGTGGGCTATCCACCTGTGGAGTGTTTCCAGATAGGTGCGGCAATTGCAATAAACGCAGGACCAAAGGTGACGGGCGTTATCTTTAAGGCACAGAACAAGTAAATTTGATATGGATATAAAAAGACGGACGTTTCGCTTTGAAACGCCCGTTTTTTGTCAGCTCATGCTGTTATTTGTTTTTGCGTGATTTTCTGCCTGCAACTACAAGTCCGCTTCCAGCTATAACGAATGTAAGCAGTATACCGCTTACATTATTGCCTGTGTTAGGGTTTGTGCTTCCTGCGTTGTTCTTGGCAGGGGTCTTGCTGTCTGTCGCACTGCTGTCAGTATTCTTGCTGTTTGTGCTTGTGCCACTGTTATTTGAACTTGTGTCTTTGCTGTCTGAGTTTGTATCGCTGCTGTCAGAGCTTGTATCATTTGCCTTTGGCGTCATAGTAAGGTCAGTGATGACCCACAAGGTGCCGTCAGAGCCGTCGCTCGTATCATTTTCATAGCGTTTGTAATTTACAAATTCGCCGTTTATCTTAAGCTTAGTGTCTGGTCCGAATATGTAAGAGGTATTTTCACTCTCAACAAAGCCCACAGCTTTCACATACACGCCGTAATGATATGTCTTTCCACTTTCAAAAGCGCTGATCTTGTTTTCATAAATTTCGCTTCCCCACTCTGGCTCTGTAGAGATCAGACCGGTCTTGCTGTCAAGCTCCCACCACGCAGCTCGGAGCGCATAGTTTGCGCCGTCTGGCACATTGCCTGTAAACACTGGCTTGTCGCCGTCCTTGAAGTTGATGGTAGCGTCGCTGATCTCCACCACGTCTATGACTGTCACCGTAGATGCAGTGATCGTTTTAACAGCTGGGACATACATGAAGCCATCGACGAAATGTGCGGACACTTTCTGCCCGTTTACAGTAACTATAGTTTCGCTGCTGAAGGAATATCCGTCTTTTGGTTTAAGCATAAGGGAATACACATATTTTTTGCCGCCTTCAAATTTTGTGAAGGTTGGCAAAGAGCCGTGCGAACCATTGTCAGAATACCATGCGGCAACAGGTTCATTGTTTTCAAATTGCTGCCAGCATTCATAAGCCACATCATATTTTTCGTAATCCACTGCTGTTACAAAAGCCGACGCTACAGGTGCTTCGCCAGCCCCATAATTAAACCTAACATCTTCAATGGTGGCGCTAGTGATCTCTGATTCGTCAGGATATTCAGATATCTGCTTAAAGTGAGCTCTGAACGTCACATCACTTTTCACGGTAATTTTGCTCTGTATTTGATCGGAGGAAAGAGCGTTGCCAGCAGAAATGGGAGTATCGCTGCCGACTTGGTAGACGGCAGCATCGGCAGTCCAGTAGGCGAACTCATAGCCTGGACTTGGTGACAAAACACTGATTATGCTGCTGGCAAAGCTGAGAGTTTCTGTTTCGGATACATTCAGTTTGTAGTAGTATGGCTTGTTAACATCATCGTCAATGCCATAATATACAAACGGGATCTGGTCGTTTTTGGTCATGGTCCCATGATCTCCGGGGTAAAATTTAACAGCGTGCGTTTCAGGATCTGCAAACGCTGTCATTGGCATCAGTGTCAGCACTATACACAGCGTAAGCAAGGCTGTCAGCAGTTTTGTGGTCGTTTTTTTCATAATATACATCTCCTTTTGATATTATAATTTTTTTCATGTTCGCTACTATCCTATAAGCACACCTCCATTACTTTGTATTTTCCCTAATGTGATATCCTTTATCACATTATAACAAATCTATGAATAAATTTGTGATTTATTTCATAATAGTCATATGCCAATTCTGAAATTATATATCGTGGGGGACTTCCTTTTTTGATAAATATGATATATAATTAACGTAATACCATATGATAGCGGGAGGGATCGTTAAAATGAAGTTTTGCGAACAGCTTGGAAAGTATATAGAACAGCTTTCCTGCACGGCAAAGGAGCTTTGTGAGTTGTCAGGGATATCTCCCTCAACATTTAGCAGATACAGAAGCGGAGAGAGAATACCTGAGATAGACACTGTGGCGTTTGACGGGCTTTGCAACGCTCTTGAGGCTGTGGCAAGGGAAAAAGGCTATGACGATATGACAAGGGAGAACATAAAAAGAGCATTTCTTGACTGTGAAGATATCATACCTGCCGACAGAGAGTCTATGCGGCAAAATTTCAATACCCTTATCTCAGCCCTTGATATAAACATCAAGCGTATGTGCAAGGAGATAAATTATGATGTTTCCACCGTTTTCCGTATACGGAACGGTACTAGAAAGCCTGCCGACCCTGAACGCTTTGTCGCCGCAATAGCAGGCTTTACTGCAAGGGAGCTTAGAACCCCCACAGAGATATCAGCGGTCGCACAGCTTGTGGGCTGTAATGAAAGTGATATAGAGGATGTGTCACAGCGTTATGAAGTGATATGCAAATGGCTGTTCAGCGATCATGCCAGACAGAGCAGAGAGATAAAAAGCGGTGGAATTGAAAAGTTTCTTGATAAGCTTGATGAGTTTGACCTGAATGAATACATAAAGGCGATACGTTTTGATGAAATGAAAGTACCGTCATTGCCTTTTCAGCTTCCCGTGTCAAAAAGTTATTTTGGCATCAAGGAAATGATGGAAAGCGAGCTTGATTTTCTGAAAGCCACAGTCTTGTCACGTTCTAATGAGCCTGTGATAATGTACAGTGATATGCCTATGAAGGAAATGGCTGATGATCCCGAATTTCCGAAGAAGTGGATGTTCGGTATGGCTCTGATGCTTAAAAAGGGTCTGCACCTTTGTCAGATACATAATCTTGACCGCTCCTTAGATGATATGATGCTTGGCCTTGAAAGCTGGATACCGATGTATATGACGGGGCAGATAGCGCCTTATTATTTGAAAAACGTACAGAATAATGCTTTTTTGCATTTGCTGAAGGTATCAGGTGCGGAGGCTCTTTCAGGGGAAGCCGTGGCAGGCTTTCACAGTGAGGGCAGATATTATCTGACCAAGTCCAAAAAGGAGCTTGGATATTATCGTAAACGTGCCAATGATCTGCTTTCAAACGCCTGCCCGCTTATGGAGATATACCGAAGTGACAGGGAAAAAGATTTCAGCGATTTTCTCACTGCCGACTCTCACAGACGTGGCGGGCGCAGGAGTATTTTATCTGCTCTGCCTGTTTATACTATGGATAATGACCTGCTCAATAGTATACTTGACAGAAACGGTATTGACGACCGCCGGGGCAGAGATATAAAAGCTTATGTCAGCGAGCGTAAAAAGCGAGTTGAGAGCATACTGGAAACCATGACCATAGAGGACGAGATATGCTGTCTTTCCCGAGAGGAATTTGAAACACGTCCCCATGCCCTTGACCTGTCTGGTGTATTCTGTGCCAGTGATGTTCTTTACAGCTATGATGATTATTCTACACATTTAAAAAGCACAGAACGCTATGCACAGACACATGAAAACTATAGCCTTAAATATGCTAAGCGGCAGACCTTCTGCAATTTGCAAATACTGATCCATGAAGGTCAGTGGGCGATGATATCAAAGGGAAACGCGCCTGCTATACATTTTGTTATACGACACCCGAAGCTTCTCAGCGCCTTAGAGAATTTCATTCCGCCTGTTATAGAAGATCAATAAAATGCAGGATCATACTATCCCCTTGGTGTTCCTGACGAAAAACGGACGCTTCCGATGATGGAAACGTCCGTTTTTATAGCCAAAAGAAATATATTCGGTTATTATTCTTCGTCCTTTGCGGCAAATCTGTTGAAGATAACTGCAAATATCGCAAAAATAACATATCCTGCGGCAATGACAGTGAGAATGTTCTTTGTCATTTCAACGCCTGTTGACGGATTTACTTTTGAGCTGTCAGCCTGCGATGAGGCCTCGTCAACTATCTGCTGTATCTTTTCTGTTGCCTGTGATTCTGTAAGCTCCTGCGAACTGTCGCCCTCGCTTACTGTAGTAACAGCCGCACCGACATTTGCAGGCTGTCTGGCTGCTGTTGTGGTGGTGCTTTCA
>OCQC01002523.1_pt1 | contig 11081 bp, 8 predicted proteins | sample 1538401 | NCBI WGS metagenome assembly OCQC01 (sample SAMN04571689, study PRJEB22368) | human gut metagenome | biome: human gut; material: stool | host: Homo sapiens | place: Luxembourg | collected 2012-08-03 | reverse complement strand
TTTTATTGCTTATTATCCGCACCCAAAAAGTTGCATTTATAAGTTGAACTCAAGTCGGAAATGTTGTGTTTTTCATCTCCATAGGCACGCTTGCGAAGGGCGTTGATATATTCAACAGCACTAGCCTTACTTCCTTCTCCACCGCGTGCTACGGCTTCTGCATACATCAGGTAAATATCTCCCAAACGGAACATCGGAAAATCAGTATCTACCCATAATGTATTTTTTCCCGGTTGTCCGTTGCTGTCTAAATTGCTGAATTTGAATACACTCCATCCTTCAGTTTCAAAAGTTCCGGATACACTGGAAGTAATGTCGATAGAGCGTCCTTTATCATAAAAAATACCACGTTTATCTTGAATCTCAGAAGCTTTGGGTTCTTCATCATTTTGAAAATCAAAGAGATGAACCAGATTGCTTGTTGCGCGGAATCCTGCCCAGCCTTGGTCTACCCCACTGTGTGCTAGTAAAACATCTTTGTCTTCAGCTCCTCTGGCTCCGATGATAATGGCAGCCATACCCCATGATTGGGTCTTGTCCCCATCAAAGATGATAGGATAGATTATTTCTTTTTTGGTATCCGGATTCTCGCCATTGTCTGCTTTGAATAAATCAGCATAGTTGTCTGCCAGTTGATACCCTGCTTTGATCACTTCGTTGCATGCATTAATACATTCGCTATATCGTGCCTTACCGGTGTAAACTTCTGCATTAAGATACATGCGTGCTAATAAAGAACTGGCAACAGCTTGATCTGCTACTCCGTATTCGGAGCGTGGAGAGGGCAGATTGGGTTTGATTTCGTTTAGTTCTGCTTCTATCCAATTGAACAGGTCTTCTCTAGACAGCGGGGCAGGTTCTATGGAATAATTCTTTTCAGTGATGAATGGAGGCAATGCAAACATATCCATCAAGATATAATAGGCAAAAGCACGGTTAAAGCGGGCTTGTGCAATATAACTTTCTTTGTCAATGCTTTCGGGCGCGTTGGGAATGTTCTTTAAGAACTCATTTACCAGTGCCACTATATACATGCAGCGTTGATAAACCCCTTCAATGGGTTCCACTTTATTGGTAGTCCATGTCATATAGTTTACTTCTGTGCACCATGCATCATTCCATGCGTTCTTCATTTCATCGGTTGGCTGTTCTTGTAAAGTCCACCAACAGCGTAATAGTGCAGTATTTCCTGCATCAAGGCCTGAAATATCTGAACTGCTGCTGCCGTCTTGTCCGGATAACGCCCAAACTGAGTATATTTTATGAAGTCCTTTAGTGTAGCTTTCCGCATCGGTATAAGCTTTGTCTGCTGTTTCCACTGTGGGATCCAAAGGTAAGACATCCAAATCATTGAGACAACTTGAAAAAACAAACAGGCAAGTTGCCAGAGTTGTATAGATATATTTTCTTGTTTTCATACGTAATTCTCATTAAAAGTTAAGATTCAAACCTATAGTGTATGTGCGGGGACGTGGCCAGATGTTAGAATCTATCGCTCCACATTCCGGGTCTAATCCGCTATATTTTGAGATAGTAAATACATTTTGGACAGATGCGCTGATACGTCCTGATAGTTTGGCTGCAAACAGATTTTGGAAAGAATAGCCTAATGTAAGGTTGTCCATCTTCAAGAATGAAGCATTTTCCAGAAAATAGTCGCTGGCCATTTGTTCGCTGGTATTCAGCAAGGTAAAGCCTGTATCTTGAAAACCGTTATAAAGATTTGTAATAAATCCTTTTCCACCATAATTGTTGGAAGTGCTATTGCCTGATGCCACGCCATTGTATACATAATTGCCAAAGTTAGCACGGAGATTAAAGCCCAGATCCCATTTTTTGTAGCTGAACTGAGAACTGAAACCCATATATACTTTAGCCATCGGACTTTTGTGGGTTAGATAACGGTCGGCTTCGGTAATTTGTCCGTCATTGTTTCGGTCTACAAATGCATTTTGGATAGGCTTGCCGTTTTCATCGTATACTTGTTGGTATAAATAGAATGTTCCAGGCATTTCACCTACTTGGTGTTTTTGGTTTGTGCCGGCATCAATACCTTGGTAGTCGGGATTGAAAGTGGTAGTCAGCTTGGTAATCTTGCTATCATTCCAAGTGATATTATAGCCTACCTCCCATGTGAAGTCTTTGCTTTGGATAGCTATGGCATTTACATTGGCTTCCACACCTTTATTTTTCATTTTACCTACATTAGCGGTAATCAAGTTGATAAAATTCGTTCCCGCTGCGGCACTGATGGTGTTTAACAAGTCTTTTGTATGTTTCTGATAATATTCAATACTACCGTTGATACGGTTATTTAAGAATCCGAAGTCGATGGCTACATTGTATGTAGTTGTTTGTTCCCATTTTAAATCAGGACTGTAACCGTTTGGCTTCAAAAGCGTAGTTCCTAAATAGGTTGTATTAGGATTAGTGCTGAATGAATAGGATGTGATATATTGATAATCTCCAATTTCCTGTTGTCCGGTCACACCATATCCTAAACGTAATTTTAATTTGGAAAGCACATTTTCTGTAGCTTTCATAAAGGGTTCATTACTGATGGTCCAAGCTAAGGCGGCTGAAGGGAAAAGTCCCCAACGATTGTTTTCACTGAATCGTGAAGAACCGTCACGACGTAAAGTGGCAGTCAGCAAATAGCGGTCCATGAAATTGTAATTTAAACGCCCGAAGAATGAAATAAGATAGTTTTCATACGGAATGCGACGGTGGTCATCACGGATGTAATGCCGTTCGTTTTCGTCATAGGTATATCCTTCTTTTGCACCTAAGTCCTCTGTAGGGTTTGAATAGGTGATATCATGATTGGCATAATAGAAATGTTGCCAGGAATAACCTGCCATTATATCGAAATTACTTTTGATGGATTCTATGTTTTTTGCATAGTTCATGTAGAAGTCCAGCAGGTGGTTACGACGCAGATTGTTCCAAGTATTGCCTTGTCCTAAACCGGTGAATGTTTTATCTAGTGAGCTTTGAACCGAATTGGAATTTACAAAATTACGACCGGTTGTTTTTGCCACGTCATAGCCTAAATTCAAGTTGGCATGTAAGTCTTCCAGACCATGTATTTTATAGTCCAATTGAATATTACCCAAACTACGTTTGGTTGTACCGTGATTGTTTCTATCGTATAATAAAGACAATGGATTCTGAGTCGCCAGATCGGCTTGTGCTCCTTGTACTATTCCCCAGTTCCAATAGCCATTATATCGGTTTTCTTCATCGTAAATGGGTTTGGTGGGGTCAAAGAAAGCAGCGGCACCTACAGCACCGGAATCTGCAAATCGGTTTTTATTGATGGTGCCTTTTACATTGATGTCTACACTCAGGTGGTTGTCGAAAAATTTAGGACTTAGATTGACAGCACCGGTATAACGTTCATATTTAGAAGTCTTTAGTGTACCTTTTTCTGTATTATAACCTAAAGAGATACGGAAAGGCATAAATCCTGCTTTTCCTGCAATTCCGATGTTTTGGTCTGTACTTAATCCTGTCTGGTAAATAGCATCTTGCCAATCGGTGCTTTGGTTAGGGTATACGTTCAGAATCCGTTGGATGTCCGCCGACTGTGCGGTTCCTTCCGGATATTGAGCCTGCATTACTTCGCGGAATGATTGTGCGTCCAATGTCTCTATACGTTTATAAGGGTCTTTTGCCGTGAAAGTTCCTGAGTAGCTAACTTTTATTTTGTCTTGTGTCCCTTTTTTAGTTTGGATGATAATAACTCCATTCGAAGCGCGTGAACCGTAAATGGCTGTCGCCGAAGCATCTTTCAAAACAGTGAAAGTTTCAATATCATTGGGATTAATGGTGGCAAGTGCATTGGGAGTGCCTGGAGCGGCATCATTTGAAACAGGAATTCCATCGATAACAATAAGTGGATCATTGCTGGCATTTAGTGATGCACCGCCACGGATACGAATTGTCGAACCGGCACCAGGGGCACCGTCACCTTGACTAACAGAAAGTCCCGGAACTTTACCCATAATCAGTTCTTGAGGAGAAGTAACAGCACCTTTGTTCATCTCTTCAGCTTTGATAGCTACCACAGAACCGCTTAGGTCATCTTTTTTCACAGAACCGTATCCAATGACAACCACTTCATCCAGAAGTTCTGTATCATCTTTTAATATAATATTCATAGAAGCGGCTGCCTGTGCTTCTTGAGACCGATATCCGATAAACGAAATGATGATAATGTCACCTTTATTGGCGTTTAACAGGAAGTTGCCATCAAAATCGGTGATGGTACCATTAGTCGTTCCTTTTACTATAACATTAGCCCCGATAATTGGTTCACCTGTAGTATCTTTGACAATTCCTTTGACAACTATTTGTTGGGCAAATGTGTTGACGGACAAGAATAATCCCACAATGAACATCAGTAGGACTTTAAACGTGGCGTTTCTTTTCATGTCTTTGTATATAAATGCTTTAATATTATTCATTTTATTTGGAAAAATACCTATTGAAAACTATTCAACCTTTTTACTTGCTTTTCTATAACCTCTTAATACCTTTTAATTCTGATTTATCTTTTACCTCTTTAATGCTGATTGCATAACCACCACCGCTTGCTGCGTGTAAGTTCAGTTTGCTTTTGTTGGTCACAATGCCTTTACGGATGGTATATGCCTGCGGATTATCTTTCCAGTCGGCATCTTTTACGTCTGCATATACAGTTGCGATGTATTTTTTGTCCGGATCAAGGAAATCAAATATCAGTTTTGAAGAATGACCGTTCTCATCTGCCGTACAGCCGATATACCAGTCGTTGGTTCCTTTAGCTTTGCGGGCAATGGTAATATAGTCTCCCGGTTCGGCTTCCAGATATTTGGTTTCATCCCAGTCAATGGCTACATCTTTTATGAATTGGAAGGCATCCATGAAGCGTTCATAGTTTTCAGGTATGTCGGCAGCCATTTGTAATGGGCTGTACATTGTTACATACAGGGCCAGTTGGCGTGCCAAAGTAGAACGTACCTGTGAATTGTTGGTAGGATTCATTTTGTTACAGTGGGTTTCAAAGATACCCGGAGTGTAGTCCATCGGACCACCTATTAATCGTGTGAAAGGCAAGATGGTAGTATGGTTTACGTTGTTACCGCCAAATGATTCATATTCAGTTCCGCGTGCCGATTCGTTACCGATCAGGTTGGGATAGGTGCGGCATATTCCGGTAGGGCGTACAGCTTCGTGGGCGTTTACCATGATTTTGTAGTCCGCTGCTTTTTTCACCGCATACAGATAGTGGTTATCCATCCATTGTCCATAGTGGTGTTCGCCACGTGGAATAATGTTGCCTACATAGCCACTTTTTACAGAATTATATCCGTTGTCTACCATGAATTGGTATGCCTGGTCCATGTGGCGTTCATAGTTACGTACAGAAGCCGAAGTTTCATGATGCATCATCAGTTTTACACCTTTGCTTGCAGCGTAACTTTGAAGTTCTTTAACATTAAAGTCGGGATAGGGAGTTACAAAATCAAAAACATAATCTTTGCTTTTTCCGAACCAGTCTTCCCAACCTTCGTTCCAGCCTTCTACCAATACTTGGTCGAATCCATGCTCCGCTGCAAAATCAATGTAACGTTTTACGTTGGCGGTGTTGGCAGAGTGTTTGCCGTTAGGTTTTGTTTTGTTGTAATCTGTTTCACCTAGTTTTACACTGGATAAGTCATCTGTGTAAGCCCATGAGCCTTTTCCCGTAATCATATCCCACCACACGCCGATGTATTTCACAGGCTTGATCCAGGAAGTGTCTGCTATTTTGCAAGGTTCGTTCAGGTTTAACGTAATGCGTGAGGCAAGAATGTTGCGGGCATCATCACTAACGATGACGGTACGCCATGGTGAAGTGCAGGGAGTCTGCATATATCCTTTGTCACCTTGTGCGTCCGGAGTCAGCCATGATTCGAAAATCATGTTCTTGTCATCCAGGTTGAGGTGCATGCAGGCATAGTCTATCAAAGCTGCTTCGTGCAGATTGATGTACAGACCGTCGTCTGTTTTCATCATCAGGGCAGTTTGTACACCGGTGGGGCTGAATGCGGTTTGCGAGGAGTTCTCCGTATAAGCCTTTGAAAACAATCCTCTGATTTCCGACAGGCGGGAAACGGTATAGTCATATTCCTGTGTGTCATAATCTCCCGGAATCCAGTAAGCGGTGTGGTCACCTGCCATGGCAAATTGTGAATGTTCTTCTTTGATCACGAAATAGTTTAAGTTCTTCTGCTGCGGAAATTCATAGCGGAAACCCAGACCGTCGTTGAATAGGCGGAAACGGATGATTATAAATCTGTCATTGGCAGGCTGGTTCAATGTGACCGCCAATTCATTATAATGGTTACGGATTTCCTTTTCTTCTCCCCATACCGGCTGCCATGTTTCATCGTTGGTAGATGTCCGGACATCCTTTATCTCGAAACCGTTATAAAGGTTTGTCTTGATGTCCAGTTTGTCTATGTCTTTTTTATCAGTCCATTCGAAGTCGGTTTTGGCGTTTGCGTCTTCCTTCTTTAATTCCAATCCCAATCTACTGGGTTTGATAACTTCCTTCTGTTTATAGGTCAGTTCATACGTAGGAGTGCCCTGACCATCTAGGGTAAATGTCATCTCCAGATTGCCATCCGGAGAGCTCAGTTTCTGTTGTGCATTCGCAATGAATGAGATACAGAGAAATGCGATAAGTGAAAGATTCTTTTTTAATTTCATAATATGTACTGGTATTAAATTATAAGCTTTTACTGATTGTTTTAAAATTCTAGAACTAGCATTCCACGCCCCGGGAGTGTTAAGTTTTTACTCAAGTCGATACTTTTATCCGTTAAAACATCATGGGCTGATGTTGTTGGAAGTACTTCTTTGTATGGAGTCAGGTTTATGGTTTGCGTTTTATCTGTTCCATTCATGAGAACCGTTATCGATTTGTTTCCGTATTTTCGTTCATAAACGTAAATCCCTTTGTTGGGAGCGAAGTGTTTCAATCTGCCTTTGGCTATGACTTCATTCCCTTTTCTCCATTGGAGTAATTTCTGCATATAAGTAAAGGCTTCATTTTGCTGCGGAGTACGGTTAGCCTCATTGAAACAGTTGCGTGAGTCATTTTTCCAACCTCCGGGGAAATCACAACGTAACAGACCGTCGCCATTGGCTTTATCTGCAGCCATCAGAATTTCTGTCCCATAATAAATCTGGGGAATGCCACGTGTAGTCAGCAGGAATACAAGTGCTTGTTTGTAGCGGTCAATATTTTGCGTGGCTTCTTCATTTAAATAAAAGCGTGAAGTATCATGGTTATCAAGGAAAACGAGCAGATTCATCGGATCTGCATATACCAAATCCTGAGTAAGATAATCGTAAAGACGATATAATCCGCCGTTCCAGTCAGTTGTTTCTTCGTCAAAGGCTTTGTTCATTTGTTCCATCAGCGGGAAATCCATCACGGTACGGAGATTGGAATTTCTGGGAGCAGCCAGTCTGCTGTCTTTCTGCCAGAAAGAAACTAGCACATTACTGTTCAACCAAGTTTCACCTACTATGTTGAAATCAGGGTACTCATCGGTCACGGCTTTACACCATTCTGACATCATGTCGAAATCTGCGTAAGGGTGTGTGTCTTGACGGATGCCGTTAATCCCTGCATATTCTATCCACCAGATACTGCTTTGGATCAAATAGCGGGCTACATGGCGGTTGCGTTGGTTTAAGTCGGGCATTGATTCTGTAAACCATCCGTCTACGGCTATCTTGCGTTCATAATCAGAAGCGTGGATATCCTGTACGCTCGCTGTTTTATAAGAAGTTTGTGTGTAGTTTCCTTTAAAATTGAACCAGTCTTTGGAAGGCATATCTTTGAAAAGATAGTTTTCGCTGCCACAATGGTTGAAAATCATGTCCATAACAACTTTCATTCCTTTGCTGTGTGCTTGTTCTACCAGCTTGCAGAATTCTTCATTGCTACCTAATCTGCGGTCTACTTGATAATAATCGGTAATGGCATAGCCATGATAGGATCCTTCTTTCATGTCATTTTCCTGTATGGGGTTCAGCCAGATTGCTGTAACTCCCAAGTTGGAGAGATAATCCAGATTGTTCTCAATCCCTGCGAGGTCTCCCCCGTGGCGGGAGAACGGATCGTTACGGTCTACTTTAGCTTCCAACATTCCCGGTACGACATCGTTCGAGGGATTTCCGTTGGCGAAGCGGTCTGGCATAATCAGATATAATACGTCACCCGAGTTGAAGCCTTCCACGTTGGAAGCATCTGCCTTACGCTGTTTTATTTCATATGGCACAACAGTTTGCTTTTTACCTTGTTTCAATGTAATATGAAAAGTCTGCGGAGTAGCTTCCGATAAATCCATATATAAGATTAGGTAATTGGGATTTTCTTGTTTCACAACATCTTTCAGAAGAATGTCTTTAGAAGAGATGCTTACATCACTGGAAGAAATATTGTCGCCATACAGTAGGATCTGTAGTTCGGGATTCTTCATATCCGCCCACCAGAAGGTTGGGGCTACTTTTTTAATTATGGCTGCGGACACTGTGTGTTGCAAACCGAATAACGCGAGTAATGCCATAAGTGCGAATGTTCTTTTCATAATATATAGAAATTAGTGTTTATATCTTCATTTCATTTGGATGTTGCAAATGTAGGAGTGGAATAGATGAGATTTGAGTACTAGAATAAAAATATAAATGTTTTATAGACTCAACTTATTGATAACTAGGTGTATTTATCTCTGCTGTATTGCTGAAAATATAAACGTCAATGAAAATATTTTCGTTGAAAAACTTTATTCTAATTACTTATATTTATATATTTGTGAATCTATAATAAGTATATAAGATGAAGAATGTAACCTATTTCTTTATATTGTTTTTGTTGATTTTGACACCTCCTTTGTTTGCTGATAAAAACAGCAATGAAGAAGTGTTGAAAAGGTTGGATCGGATCATTGATAATAAGACCGCTTATCATGTGCAGAAGGAAAAAGAGATTGTGGATTTAAAGCAACGTCTTCACCGTTCTAAAGATAATAGGGAGAAATATGAACTTTGCGGTTCTTTGTTTAACGCTTATCTGCATTATCAAGCTGATTCCGCATTGTATTATATTAATGGAAAAATGAATTTGTTGCCTCTGTTGAATCATCCGGAGTTAAAGAATGAGATTGTCATTAACCGTGCCGAGGTGATGGGGGTGATGGGAATGTATAACGAGGCTTTGGAACAATTGGAGCGGGTAGACCCGTTGGAATTGGAACGGGAAACTTTGGCTTATTATTACCGGACCTATCGGGCTTATTATGGTTGGGTGGCCGATTATACCACCAATGATGCCGAAAAAGTGAAATATTTGAAAAAGACCGATGCTTACAGGGATTCTATTCTTATTGCTACTGATCCTTGTGTAGACAGGAGCATTGTATGGGCCGAGAAAAAGATTATTAATGGCAGGGTGGATTCTGCTTTGGTTATATTGTCGGACCTATTGAAAGAAACGCCGGATGAACGGCAAAAAGGGTATATTTACTATACTTTATCCGAGGCTTACGATATGCGGGGAGATATTCAGAAAGAAATTTATTATCTGGCCTTGACCGCTATTACAGATTTGAAATCGTCTATTCGTGAATATGCATCCTTACAGAAATTGGCTCAACTGATGTATGAGGTAGGTGATTTGGACCGTGCCTATAAGTATTTGAATTGTTCAATGGAGGATGCGGTAGCTTGTAATGCCCGTTTGCGGTTTATTGAGGTAACGCAGTTCTTTCCTATTATTGATAAAGCATATAAATTGAAAGAAGAAAAAGAGAGGCAGATTTCCCGTACTCTTTTAATCAGTGTTAGTTTGCTTTCTTTATTTTTGCTTGCTGCTATTTTTTATCTGTACCGATGGATGAAGAAATTATCAGTGATGCGCCGTAATCTGAGTCTGGCTAATCAACAGATGCAGGAAGTAAATGCTGAGTTGGCACAGACGGGGAAGATCAAGGAAGTATACATTGCCCGTTATTTGGACAGATGTGTGATTTATCTGGACAAGTTGGAGTTTTATCGTCGTTCTTTGGCGAAACTGGCAATGGCCTCCCGTATAGACGATTTGTTTAAAGCGATTAAATCCGAGCAGTTCATACGAGATGAACGGAAGGATTTTTATAATGAGTTTGATAAGTCTTTCCTGGAGTTATTTCCTCATTTCATTACTTCTTTTAATGAGTTATTGGTAGAGGAAGGAAGAATATATCCAAAATCGGGCGAGTTGCTGACTACGGAATTGCGTATATTTGCTTTGATCCGTCTGGGAGTAACTGATAGTAATCGGATTGCCCATTTCTTGGGGTATTCTTTGGCAACGATTTATAATTATCGCAGCAAGATGCGTAATAAGGCGATAGGAAACAAGGAAACTTTTGAACAGGAAGTGATGAACTTATAGAGATAGGGGGACTTTTAATTATAATTGTAATGTGGATTAGAGAAACAATGAGGCTTAAATCGATATAACCGAAGGTTTTTATCTTCATATGGAGTTTATACTGAATGGTGTGCTTTCAAAATCTGTATGGTCTTTTCAGAACTTCTTGTGGATGAAAAGAAATTCTTATATTTATTGTTGTCTTTGCGGAATACAGAATTGAGCTGTTCTGCCTTTTCTCCATTATAATACCGAGGAACTGGCTTATTGAGTAGTTGCATTGTTAAGACATTATTAAATTCCTCATTTAGGAGAACGATAAATAAAGGGCATTGCAGCAGCCACTTCAGCATAGGAACTATTCAAAGCCCTTTCAATCCGTCTGTCTATCAGTTTACGTACTTTTTTAAGTTGTTTTTGATATATCATCTCATCTTTTTCGAAAGCTTTGGCATAGGTGCATTCGTCTACTATGATTTTAACTTTTTCATTTGGGGGATACAGGTTCTATGATATGCGATAGGGGTATAAGGTGGTTTTTCTACAAAATCAAAGCTTTATTTTTTTGAGAGCTTTTTGATTCAAATAAATTAAAAGAAAGCGAGGAAAGAAGTATTCCGGTATGCGG
>OCQC01002496.1_pt1 | contig 11187 bp, 4 predicted proteins | sample 1538401 | NCBI WGS metagenome assembly OCQC01 (sample SAMN04571689, study PRJEB22368) | human gut metagenome | biome: human gut; material: stool | host: Homo sapiens | place: Luxembourg | collected 2012-08-03 | reverse complement strand
AGCTTTGGAATTTGGAATGAGAAAAACGAAAGATCCGACGAGTATCGCGCAAAAGAAGATGGACATCTCTATAGAAATGAGTGGTATGTTGAGGAAGATAGGACTTATTATTACGGAGAGGATGGAAAAGCGTACTCAGGCTTGCAGGAGGTAGATGGAATTCGCTACTATTTCTATCCAAGTGGTTGGAGATATCAAAACGAAATCGTTACTGCAGATGGAAAGGTCTATTATTGCAAACCAGATGGAAGTGCGATAGAACTTCAAAACAATGATTGGACCAAAGTAGATGATCATTTTATGTATGTGAAAGATGGGCAGGCTTTAATCAATTGTGTAGAAAAAATTGGAGATTCCTATTATGGCTTTAACTACATAGGCGTTATGTATGCGAATGAAGATATTATTCTTAGGAATTTCGAAGGCCAAATTAGTTCGTATTATCGTGCGAAGGAAGATGGACGTCTCTATGTGAATGAGTGGTATGTTGACGAGCGAGTTTACTATTTTTATTATGGAGACGAAGGAAGGGCAGCTTCAGGCTTAACACAGGTAGATGGAACACTTTATTATTTTTCTGAAAATGGTTGTAGATATCAAAATGAAAAGATTACCGTAGATGGAAGGAACTATTATTGTAAGTCGGATGGTGAAGTGATTGAACTTCAGGAGAATGGCTGGATCAAGGACGGTGGAAATGATAAGTATGTCAAAGATGGTCAGGTTTTAACCGATTGCGTGGAAAAAATCGGAGATTCTTATTATAGCTTTGACTCTACTGGAGTGATGTATCGAAATACAGTATTAACGAGATGGGACGAGGCAGCCCAAAAATATACCTATTATTTCATAAAAGCGGATGGACGTCTTTATGTAAATGAGTGGTATGAGTATGATAAGTATGATAACCATGGCCATGGCATTTGGTATTATTACGGAGATGAAGGAAAGGCGGCTTCTGGTTTAACACAGATAAATGGAACACTTTACTATTTTTCGGAGGATGGCAGACTATATCAAGATCAAACTATTACTGTAGATGGAAAGATTTATTATTGCAATCTGGATGGAATCGCAGTAGAGTTGCAAAATAATAGATGGACAAAAGTAGATGGGAAATATCGCTATGTCAAGGATGGTCAGGCTCTAACCAATTGCGTGGAAAAAATAGGCGATTTCTATTATGGATTTGATAGCGATGGATATATGTTTGCGGATGAACAGTTTAATCTGTTAGATTCAGAGAGTGGAAACACCTGCTATTACCGGGCACATGAGGATGGCCACCTCTATAGAAATGAATGGTACATGAACTATAAAGGTTTATGGTATTATTTCGGAAACGATGCAAAGATGTATTTCGGACTAAGAGAGGTAAATGGAATTCTCTACTATTTTGGTAGCAGAATGTATCAAGATGAAAGTGTTACTGTAGATGGCAAAAATTATTATTGCAAATCCAGTGGAGAGGCAGTAGAGCTTTCGAAAAATGGTTGGAACTTGGTAGACGGAAACTATTTGTATGTAAAAGATGGTCAACTTTTGAGAGAATGCCTAGAGAAAATCGGGGATGCCTATTATTATTTTGGTTATTCAGGAGTTATGCTTTCTGATACAACTTTCGGCCTTCCGAATACAGAAGGAGAATATCGAGTACATGCGGATGGAAGCCTGTATATTTCTCAGTGGTATCGGATAAATGGTTACTGGGAATATTATGGTGAGACTGGTCTTAGGAAAACAGGCTGGCTTTCTCTAGGCAATATTTGGTATTATTTAAATGAATATGGTTGGATGGTGACTGGCTGGCAGATTGTGGCTGGCACCTGGTATTTCTTTGATGGAAGCGGAGCAATGGTAGTTGGCTGGGTAAATCTAAATGGTACTTGGTATTATTTGTCAGGAAGTGGAGCAATGGTGACAGGTTGGTTAGATCTAAATGGCACCTGGTACTATATGAGAGCCGATGGCGCGATGCTAACTGGAACACAAGTAATTGGTGGTACTACTTATATTTTTAATCAAGATGGCGCTTGGGTAGCGAATTGATAATTGTGTTAACAAATTGATATGATTTTATTTAATCCAATTTAAAAACATAGGAGAGAGCTGTGCGAAAGTGCAGCTCTTTTTTCTTTGCAGGCTACTAGAATTACAAACACTTCAGAAATGTTAATCATGTTAAAACTTTTGTTTTGCTTGACATAAAAACAATGAAGGAATAGAATGGTTTTCGAAAAATAAAAAAGGAGAAGGCTATGTTTAGAAAAAAAATTTTTAGTGTTGTAATTCCCATAATTATTGGGATGTGTATAAGTGTAATACCTTATCAAGAAAATATGGCAGGTGAAACTTCAAACAAAAGCGTGAGTGTTCAATCGTCGGGAGAACCTAGTGGAGATGCACAGGTAATATCAGAAGAAACAGAAGATATAGATGAGATTGAATTGTATGCAGTTGGAGAAAAAGATATTAGCCAGACCGAATTTATCAAGTCACTGTTATCAAAAGTTGGAAAGGGATACAGCCAGTCAAAGCGATATGAAGAAAACTATTACGATTGCAGTTCACTTGTCATGAGATGTCTTCAGGAATTTGGCTTAACTGGGATTCCGATTTCAACAGCCGGTTGGAACAGCAGATTGGCTGGAAAAAATATTGGAGATATCATTACATTTCACGGTAATGGCTGTAAGGCATCTTATAAGTTAATTGCGAAAAATACAGATATTATAAGCAATCCCGATGCGTTTGTGGTACCTGGAACGTTGATGGTATTGATTCTTCCAAATGAGTCAAGAGGACATATTGCAGTATCATTAGGTGCATTTGATCGTCAAGAGGGTGAATATGATCCAGCAGAAAATCCGCAGGGAGTATTACAGACAACTATGGAATACGTAACAGGGCTATTGGAACAGCGTTATGGTGTGGGACAAGATCTTCTTTTGGGATTAAATTCCATAACGCAGTATCCAAATACATGGATGGAGAAAAAATATTTAGGTACTGATATTTTACTGGATGATGGAACGTATTCAGGCGAATATAATAAAATTTGGCGCGTAGAGGCATACTCTGACAGCACAGGAGTATGTGTGACAAATGCAGCAAAAGGAACCAATGGGTTAAATGCCAAGTATGTTCTGCTTCCGGTGACTGAAAACACAAATTTGAATAGTAATACAAATTTAAATAGTAATACAAATTTAATTACATATCAAGAGAAGAATTCGATTGATGATATTCAGATTTCAGATATTACATCCGATGGATATCAGATTAATGTTACTGTTACGGCATCAAGTGGAATTAAACAGGTTTTAATGCCAACATGGACTGTGAAAAATGGTCAGGATGATATTGTATGGCATAAGGCAAGTGTAAATGGAAAGGTAGCATCAGTAAAGATTCCAGCGTCACAACATAAATCGGAAGCAGGTGAATATATTACACATATTTATCTTTACACTAATAGTGGGAATGTATTAGTCAAGAGCGCGTACGTAGATTTGACAGATTGCAGTCAGGCGGTATCATTTGATCATAAACATGGTTGGGAATTTGTCGATGGAAAGTGGTATTATTATAATGCTAGAAGAGAAAAGAGCACAGGTTTTATACATCTGCAAACAAATTCGTATTACCTTGATGATAATGGCGTTATGATGACTGGCTGGCAAAAAATCAATGAGGATTGGTATTATTTCCATGATAGTGGAGCAATGGTCACTGGCTGGTATCCAGTAGGAGATCACTGGTATTATTTTGATGAAAATGGAAAAATGAAAACAGGTTGGCTTCAGTTAAACGGTGACTGGTACTATCTCTATGATGGTGGACAAATGATCATTGACTGGTATCTGGTAGGAGATCACTGGTATTATTTTGATGGAAATGGAAGAATGAAAACTGGAATTCAAGTAATAAATGGAATAGAATATAATTTGGGCACAGATGGAGCTTGGATTAAACCTGAAGAAAATGTGGGATGAGTTTTCATTAAAAGCAACTATTAGTAAAACAATATTGATAACTAAAATTTATAACAAGCTAAAGAAGGAGCGCTACGTAGAATGTAGTGCTTCTTTTTTACAAAAAATGTGTGACAGAAAAACAGTCAAATTCGTCACATATTTGAGCACAGTTGAATTGAAAATTGGCAAATGCTATAATAAAACCAAAGTAATGCTAAATAGTACAGACTTTCAAAAAAACAAAGGGAGAAAAGTTATATGAGAAAAATTTCAAAAAAGCAAATTGGAGCAATGGGACTCGCAGTAATGATGACAGCGCAGAGTACGGCAATGGCTGCGGAAATTGAAACATCACAAACAGAGACTACAGTAGTAACGCAGGAGGTTTCTCAGGAAGACTTTCAAGAAGAGGCAACAGTCGCAGAAGATGTATCAGCCGCAGAACAGGAAATAGTTACAGAACAGGAGACTGTTTCAGAGCAAGATTCTGTTATGGTACAAGAAACGGTGCTGGAAGAAGATGCAATAGAAGAAACATCTATTGAGGTAGTTACAGAGGAAACAGACAACGAAGAAAGTACATCTTCAGAAGCGCAAGAAACGAAAGAATCTGTTGAAATAGTGACAGAGGCTGAAAGCAGAGAAGTAGAAAATGCAACAATAGAAGACGTGGAAACAACAGAAGAAAACGAGGAAGTGACGACGGAGGAAGTACTAGAGGAAAATGATCTGGTAGCGGCTCAGAGTGCACTTACGGAGGGTTGGCATACTGACAGTGAGGGAAATCGTACTTATGTAGAAAATGGAAAGCTTATTAAAAATAACGTGATTTTTATTGATAATGCGTATTATGGATTTGATTGGGATGGAAAATTATATATAGATACGGAGCTTTATATTGATAATATTGTTTTGATATGGGACGGAGATAAATTTGTAAAAACGGGAATTTCTGGTTTTTATCGGGCAAAATCAGATGGAACACTTTATCAAAATGAATGGTATGAAGATTCAGATGGAAATACTTATTATTATGGGGAGGAATGTACTGCCTATGAAGGAATTCAACAGGTTTTGGGAAAATTCTATTATTTTAGTGAGGGAAGAGTTTCAAAAAAGAATATGCTGTTTAGTATTGATTCTAATACGTATCGTGCTAAGTCAGATGGAAGCCTTTGCATGAATGAATGGTATAAAGACGCAGATGGAACTTACTATTATTATGATGAAAATGGTCATAATATTAAAAACAAAGTCCAAAAAATTGGGGATAGCTATTATGGATTTGATTCAAATGGAAAAATGTATGCAGATACCGCATTCTATAATGCAGATAAAAAGTATTACGCAAAAGCAGATGGAAGTCTTTGTGAGAACGAGTGGTGTTATACGTATGGTTGGATGTATTGTGGAGCAGATAGAGCGTGTTATACGGATGGAATTTATGAGATAAATAATACGTTATATTATTTTAATAAATATGGAATCATGGCAACTTCGGGAGTATATACGCAGAATGGTGAAAATTATCTTGCGCAAGAAGATGGAAGTCTTATAAAAATGCCGGAAAATGGCTGGTTTCTAAGCGAAGGAAAATATTATTATATAGAAAATGGAGAAGTTATAAAGAAAAAAACACTGAAAATTGATGGCGCATATTATGCATTTAAAGAAAATGGTATCATGTTTGATGCGACTGATAATAGTATAGGTTCAAAAGGGGGAGAGGGAGGATTTTACTTGAGTGACGGATATTATCATGCCAGAGAAGATGGAAGCTTATATACGTCTGTGTGGTCGAAAGATGGCTTTGGAAATTGGATGTATTATTGTGAAGATGGACATCGAGCAACAAACGAATCGGTTACCATTAATGGAAATACGTATAGCTTTAATTATAATGGAGAAATGTTGGAAGGCCGTTTAGTAGGAAATGATCTGTTTAATGAAAGCGGAGTACAGGTTAAAAAAGCAGGCTGGAATCAGATAGGAGGAAAATGGTATTATTTGAACCAGGACGGAACCGTGTATACCGGTATTTTAACAGAAAATGGATATACGTACTATTTAAATCCGGAAATGGTAACGGGAGAAGATTTTATAAAAATAGATGATATCTATTACAAAATTGATTCAGATGGACACTTATCTAAGCTTTCAGATGGGTTTTATGGTGTAAACACAGCCATCTATAATTATATGTGGAATGTCTATTATTATTTGGTTGATGGAAAATTAGTTGACGATGGTTGGAAGTTTATTGATAATGCATGGTATTATTTTGTTTATGGTGCAGCGTATCATAATACAAGCTATCGAATTGATGAAAAATTGTATTATTTTGATCTTAATGGAAAATTAAAAACGAATGGTTGGTTTACGGATGGAAGCGGAGTCTGGTGTTATGCATTTTCATCTGGAGAATTAGCAACTGGCGATTGCACAATTAACGGAGTATTGTATCACTTTGGAGAGGATGGACGTCTTAAGAGCGGAACAATTCAACAGGACAATGCAATAATTCGTTATGGGGATGATGGAAGTATAGCAGAAACGATTAAATTTCAGGAAGGCTGGAATCTGGTTGACGGAGTGTATTATTATCTGAAAGACGGAAAGTTGTTGGAGAATACAACAAGCAAATTGCCTGATGGAAAATTGTATAGCTTTGATGAATTAGGTAGAATGAGAAATAATATAAAATATTATGGCAGATATTACGATGAATCGGGAGCAGCCATGACAGGATGGATTTATGATACAGGAAAGTGGTATTACGCAGATCCAGAAGATGCAACATTATACTCAGGCTTCCAGACAATCAATGGAAAGAAGTATTATTTCTTTGATCATTATGATCCTAGTTATAATGAATATGCAATGTGGATTGGAGAGACGGTAATTGATGGAAATGTTGTAACAACTGATGATGGTGGTGTAGTAGTAAGTATTGTACCTATAGAGAACGGCTGGAGTTTTCATGGTGGAATTTGGTATTATTATCAGGATGGAAAGCCATATACAGGTTGGGTAGGAACATATTTGGTTGAATCTGGAAAAATGGTAGAAACAAATACTTGGTCAGGAAGTCGGTATATAAAGGCAGATGGAAGAGAAGCTTCGGGCTGGTTTCAGATTAATGGAGACTGGTATTATTTTGCAACTGCTATGACAAGTAACAAACAGGAATATTACTGGGCGAGCAATGGAAAGACGTATGTATTTAATGAAAATGGTGTATATATACCAGCTGATAATTATGCACAGGGGTGGAATCTGATTGATGGATATTACTATTATAAAGAAGGCGAAAGTTTCTTAAGAGGAACAATAAAGCAGATTAATGGAGATTGGTATGCATTTAATACACGTGGAAGAATGATAACAGGTTTTACTCATACGGAGAGAGATACATACAATTATGAATTGAATGTTTACTATGAAGATTGCGGAAGGTACTATTACGGAAGCGATGGCAGAAGATGTTATTATACCGGTTGGCAGATGCTTGATGGAAACTGGTACTATTTTAACAATTATTCTGAGGCAGTCAGTGGTTGGAAAATGATAAATGGTGTGCAATATTGCTTTGACGCTGACGATCATTATATGTATACTGGTTATCATGCAATAAATGGTGAACTGTACTATTTCAATGCTGATGGAAGTTGCTGGGGTAAATGTGGACCGCAGAGTGGTTGGTATCAGGCAGAAGGAAAGTGGTACTTTATGAAGGGCGGATATGTTACAACGGGAAGTGCCTATATTAATGGTATTACATATCAGTTTGATGATGATGGTGTAATGCAGGAATAATGCGTAACAAGCAAATCATTCATAAACGTATTTGAAAAGAAAAAAATATAATAAATTGCGGCGACAAATATTGTCGCCGCAGAAATGGAGAATTTATGAGAAGAACATTTTCAAAAAGTTCGAAACAAAAAATTACAGCAATGGGACTTGCAGTAATGATGACAGCGCAGAGTCCGGCAATGGCTGCGGAAATTGAAACATCACAAACAGAGAATACAGTAGTGACGCAGGAAGACTCTCAAGAAGAGGCAACAGTCGCAGAAGATGTATCAGCCGCAGAACAGGAAACAGTTACAGAACAGGAGACTGTTTCAGAGCAAGATTCTGTTATGGTACAAGAAACGGCGTCGGAAGAAAATGCAATAGAAGAAGTGTCTACTGAGATAGTTACAGAGGAAACAGACAACGAAGAAAGTGTGTCCTCAGAAGATATCTCTGTTCTAGAGACAAAAATCAGTGAAATAGAAGATGTAACAATAGAGGAAATTGCGGAAACAATCGAAGAAGAAACAATCGAAGAAGAAACAGAGGATCTGACAACAGAAGATGTGATAGAGGAGCAAAACCTGGCAGCAACTCAGAGTGCATTTGCAGAGGGATGGACATTGCATGACGATGGAACATATACATATGTGCAAAATGGGATACAGTTAAAGAATTGTGTCGCAATGGTAGATGGTTCTTATTATGGCTTTGATGAATCAGGAATTATGTATGCAAATGGTATATTTTCTATGGTAGAAGACGGTGTTTGGAATTATTATTATGCAAGCGAAAATGGAAGTCTTTATGTGAATCAATGGGTGGAAGTACCAAATATGTTAGATGGATCTGCTTGGTACTATTTTGGAGATGGAGGACGAGCATATAAGTCTGGAATCTATAATGTAAATGGCACGGATTATTATTTTAGCCATAATGGAAAAATGGCAACATCAAGTGTTTGCATACAAAACGACATATATTATATTGCGGATGAAAATGGATATCTGACACAAGCCCCGAAAACAGGATGGGTTTTAATTGGGGAAAATTATTATTATATGCAGGATGGGGCAATGAAGAAAGATTGTGTTGCTCAAATAGCCGGAAAATATTATAAATTCAACTATGCTGGAATTTTATATATGGATTGTATTGGGGACGATTACCGAGCAAAAGCGGATGGAAGCCTTTATATAAATGAATGGGCTGGCGGCAGCGGACAAGAAAACAATTTGGATAATGATCTATATGATAATTCAAGTTGGCGTTATTATGGAGCAGATGGAAAACCATATAAGAATGGATTTTATGAGATAAACAATACTACCTATTATTTTGATAACTTTGGAATAATGGTACAAAATAAAGTTATTTGTAAGGATGGTGTATATTATATTTTTGATCAAAATGGAGCCCAGATTAAAAATCCTGGTTGGAATCTACAGGAAGGAAAATGGTATTATGTAAAAGAAGATGGAACTTTATATTTGGGAGTTCTAACGGACAATGGACATAATTATTATTTGACTCCGGAAATGGTAATAAGCAAAGATTTTATAAAAATAAATGATATTTGTTATAAAATAGATTCCAATGGATATATGACAATGCTTACAGATGGCTTTTATAATGAAAAGACAACTAAAAAATCATCAGATTCAGATGATTCAATGAGAATCTATTACATATCAAATGGAAACATTAGTGATAGTGGATGGAAAGAGATTGACGGGAAAAAATATTATTTTAAAGAAACAAACATAGAAAGGGACGGAGTATGGACTAAGGAAAATGTAGCCTTAAGAAAGGGACTCTATGAGATTGATGGAAAAAAATATTACTTTAATTCAGAAGGAGCAGTAGAAACGAATGGCTGGATTCTGGATGAGAATGGAAACTGGTATTATGCAAAAACATCTGGAGAAATAGTAACGGGAGATCTTTTGATTAATGGAACACAGTATCATTTTAATGAAAATGGGACATTGAAAACAGGATTGATCATGGAAAATGGAGTGGGAAAATTTTATGGAGAAGATGGAAGTGTTGCTGAAGTAATTAATCATGATGGATGGAATCTGGTTAATGGTATTTACTATTATTTAGAGGCCGGGACATTATTAAAGGGAACTGATAGATATTGGGAGAATGGTCAGGAGAAAAAGGCTGGAACATATAAATTGTCAGATGGAAACTGGTATGTGTTTGACGAAGAAGGTAGAATGTTAAATAATGTTATGATTTTTGATCGCTGGTATGGAGAATACGGTGCAGCAATGACAGGATGGATCTATCAAGCGGGAAACTGGTACTATGCTGATCCAGAAAATGCAAAATTATATACAGGATTTCATGTGGTTAATGGAGTAAAGTATTATTTTGCACCTGAAATGGTGACAGGTGAGATTGTAGTTGGCTCTAAAGTAATAACAACGGATGATAATGGCGTAGTTACAAATGTAAAACACATTGAGAATGGTTGGAGCTGTCATAATGGAGTTTGGTATTATTATATGAATGGAGAGCCATACACAGGTGTAGTGGGAAAATATTGGGTTGTAGATGGTAAAATGAAGGAAGATGTACTGCTTGAGCCAAATACATGGACTGGAAATGGTTCTTACTATACAAAAGAAGATGGAAAAATGGCGTGGTTTGAATGGGTAAAAATTGATGAAAAATGGTATTATTTTACTACTTCAGGACTGGCAGGCGGTAATACAAAGAATACAGATCCTTTATATAAGGAAGGAAAAACATATTTGTTTGACGATGATGGTGCCTATATTCCAGCAGAAGATTATCCGCAAGGATGGTCAATGATCGGAGAAAACTGGTACTATAAAGACGGAGAAAATTTTGTAACTGGAACTGTAAAACAAATTAATGGTGATTGGTATGTATTTAATTTTCATGGAAAAATGATAACTGGCTTTGCCAATGCTGAGTCGTATAGTTTTGGCGGTAAGCAATATTATGATGGTGGTGCATATTATTACGGAAGCGATGGCAGAAGATGCTATTATACTGGTTGGCAGATGCTTGAAGGAAATTGGTACTATTTTAACAATTATTCTGAGGCAGCTAGTGGTTGGAAAATGATAAACGGTATGAAATATTATTTTGACACAGAAGATCATTATATGTATACTGGTTATCATGCAATAAATGGTGAACTGTACTATTTCAATGCTGATGGAAGTTGCTGGGGTAAATGTGGACCGCAGAGTGGTTGGTATCAGGCAGAAGGAAAGTGGTACTTTATGAAGGGCGGATATGTTACAACGGGAAGTGCCTATATTAATGGTATAACATATCAGTTTGATGATGATGGTGTAATGCAGGAATGAATTAAAAGATAAAAGCGAATAGCGAGTAGAAAAGAGAGGTATTGCAGAAAATGCAGTGC
>OCQC01002480.1_pt1 | contig 11241 bp, 7 predicted proteins | sample 1538401 | NCBI WGS metagenome assembly OCQC01 (sample SAMN04571689, study PRJEB22368) | human gut metagenome | biome: human gut; material: stool | host: Homo sapiens | place: Luxembourg | collected 2012-08-03 | reverse complement strand
CACAACATAGAATATTTTTGTTTTTTGCGCTGTCTACTTGACAGGGGGCGGGTCATAACATACCGTCCATAAAATTTTATCTTCTTGAAGTCTTTTTCTTTGCGCTGCCTGTTTTTGAACCTGAATGTGACTTCTTTGCCTGATGCTTTTTCCAATGTACCCACAGTGTAGGTGCGATACAGTTAGAAGAATAAACACCTGATATCATACCGATGATAAGTGGGAAAGCAAAGCTCAGGATAGATGTTACTCCGCAGATTATGCAGACGATACAAACTGTAGCCATAGCAAGAACTGTTGTAACAGTTGTATGGATAGAACGTCCCATTGTCTGTGTGATAGAAAGGTTTACAAGATCCTCAAGCTCCATTTTGTTGCCGAGAAGATTTTCATTCTCTCTGATTCTATCGTAAATGATGATAGTTGCGTTGATAGAATATCCAAGGATAGTCAGCAGAACTGCCATGAAGTTTGCGTTGATGTCAAATCTGCATATTACAAAGCAGCCATAAACCATGCACATATCGTGTGCAAGGGCAACTACTGAGAACACACCTGCTGAGATACCGCCTATCTTTTTAAATCTGAAGCCGATATAAATGATAGTGATGACCATTGCCAGTGCGCAAGCAGCAAGGCACTTGAAGAAGAAGTTCATACCGCTTGAAGCTGCAACGTCGTTTGACTCATAAACTTCTATGTTATTATCAGGAAAGTCCTTTTCAAGGGCTGTTTTCAGGGTGTTCTGCTTATCATCGCTTATACCCTTTGTTGATGAGAATTTTATTTCTACCGTCTTTCCTGCGTTTCCTGTGTTTTCGCCAAGAGTTACTGTACATTTATCTCCGATACTGTCAGAAACGATATTTGAAACGTCAGAAGTCTTTATATCACCCTCATATGTATAAGTCAAAACTGTACCGCCTTTGAACTCGATAGCCACGTTAAGACCTATAACGAATGTAAGAATGATAAAAATTGCGATAAGTGCGCATGATATGGAATAAAATAACTTGCTGTGACCCACAACATTCAGGGTCTTTCTTTCTTTACTCATTTATTTCAGCACCTCCGTAAAGCTTGCGTTTCTTAAAGCACTTGAACTTTGAGAGGGACGAAAGCATAAGTCTTGAACAGAAGATACCGAATACAAAGTTCAGGAGGATACCTACAAGGAGAGTATATCCAAGTGAATAGATAGTACCTGCTGTGCTTGCGCCGAATACTGAGAATACAGGGCTGAGAAGTGTTCCGAAAACGCTGTCTGTAGGTCCGAAGGCACCCATAAGGATTATTGCAACGAATACTACTGTGATGTTTCCGTCGAATACTGCGCTCCATGCTCTCTTATAGCCAAGCTCGATAGCTCCGTTAAGGGTCTTGCCGTTGTTAAGCTCTTCCTTTATTCTCTCGGCTGTGATAACGTTGGCGTCAACGCCCATACCGATAGAAAGGATAATACCTGCGATACCAGGGATAGTCAGCGTAAAGCTGTCGATATTTCCAAAGAAGCCTGTGATGCAGGCGATAGAGCCTATTACCTGACCTATAAGTGCGATAGAAGCAACAAAGCCCGGCAGCTTATAGATAACGATGATATATGCAGCGATAACGATAAATGCGATAAGTCCTGCGATGACCATTGCATTTTTTGCACCCTCGCCAAGTGTAGGTGAAATGATGTTTGTGCTTGTTGTTTTAAGGTCGAATGGGATAGAACCTGCATTTATCTTATCTGAAAGAGCTTTTGCGGAATCATATGTGAAGTTGCCCTCGATAACGCACTCACCGTCAGTGATAGCTGAATTTACGCTTGGTGCAGAAATGCACTTATCGTCCATCCAGATAGAGATAGAGCCTTTTCCGGCAAGCTCAGTTGTAGCGTCAGCAAAAGCTTTTTTACCGCTGTTATTGAGTGTCAGGCTTACAACATACTTGATATTTCCTGTAGTTTCGTCCTGAGTTTGTCTTACCTCAGCCTTTTTAACGTCATTTCCTGTAAGCACCTGCTCGCCTTTTTCTTCTTTACCCTTTCTGAATACAAGCTTTGCAGTTTCGCCAAGCTCAGAAACGGCAGCCTCAGGGTCAAAGCTTTCTTCGTTAGCCTGCCATGGAAATGAAACCATTACCTTATTTTTCTTATAGTCTACATAGACCTCGCTGTCTGTGATATTAAGGCTTACAAGTCTTTGCTCGATAACAGCCTTTGCAGCGTCCATTTCTTCTTTTGTGGCGTCGTAATTATCGGCAGGTTCAAACGTAGCATTTACACCACCCTGAATATCGATACCCCAGCGGATATCTTCAACGCCCTTGATATAGCTTGTTTTTATATCTCCGTACTGAGTATGTATTCCTGCATAAGTGAGATATCCAAATGCAATTATACACAAAAGCACGATAAAAAACACGGGTTTTTTAACTTTTCGCACCTTTAATCCTCCTGATAAATTTATTAAGCCCAGAGGCTTTTTTGCCGTCATGGCACAATACGCCCATAACGAACACATTCACCTTATAATTATAAAACGTTTGATACAAAATGTCAATAGTTTTTATGAAATTCGCACTGTTACTTATATCATGATAGTATTTCATATATGAAATAAGTTCTCTCAAAACCTGTTTCAAAAGCCTGTTTTAAAGGGGCTTTGTCTTGACAAAATCTCCTTTTAGTGATATTATTAAAAGGATAAATATTGCGACGTAAGGAAATTTTTTTGCGTCAGCTAAAAGGAGTATGTAAAATGATAGATATTAAGCTTATCCGTACAAATCCTGAGCTTGTCAAGGAAAACATCAAGAAGAAGTTTCAGGACGAAAAGCTCGTTCTTGTTGACGAGGTAGCTCAGTTTGACGAGGAATACAGAGCAGCCAAAACAAAGGCTGACGAACTGAGAAATAAAAGAAAGGTAATGAGCAAGCAGATAGGCGGTCTTATGGCTAAGGGTCAGAAAGACGAAGCCGAGAAGGTAAAGGCTGAGGTATCCGCTATCGGTGCTGAGCTTGACGCTATGGCTGAAAAGGAAAAGGAGCTTGAGGGCAAGATCCGTGAGAGAATGCTTGTTATCCCTAACATAATCGACCCAAGCGTTCCTATAGGCAAAGACGACAGCGAGAACGTAGAGATTGAAAAGTTCGGAGAGCCTGTTGTTCCTGATTATGAGATCCCATATCACGTTGACATTATGGAAAGCTTTAACGGCATTGATCTTGACAGTGCAAGAAGAACATCAGGAAACGGCTTCTATTATCTTATGGGCGACATTGCAAGACTTCATTCTGCAATTCTTTCATATGCCAGAGATTTCATGATAGACAGAGGTTTCACATATTTCATTCCTCCTTACATGATACGTTCAGACGTTGTTACAGGCGTTATGAGCTTTTCTGAAATGGAAGGCATGATGTACAAGATAGAGGGAGAGGATCTTTATCTTATCGGTACTTCTGAGCATTCAATGATAGGCAGATTTATCGACACTATCATTCCAGAGGGTGAGCTTCCAAAAACTCTCACAAGCTATTCACCATGCTTCAGAAAAGAAGTTGGCGCACACGGCATCGAAGAGAGAGGTGTTTACAGAATACACCAGTTTGAAAAGCAGGAAATGATAGTTGTCTGCAAGCCTGAAGATAGCATGGCATGGTATGACAAGCTGTGGAAGAATTCTGTTGATTTCTTCCGTTCACTTGATATCCCTGTAAGAACACTTGAGTGCTGCTCAGGCGACCTTGCAGACCTCAAGGTAAAGAGCTGTGACGTTGAGGCATGGAGCCCAAGACAGAAGAAGTATTTTGAAGTTGGTTCATGCTCAAATCTTGGCGACGCACAGGCAAGACGTCTTGGCATAAGAATAAAGGCAGAGGACGGCACAAAGTATTTTGCTCACACTCTTAACAACACAGTTGTTGCACCTCCAAGAATGCTTATCGCATTCCTCGAGAACAATCTCAATGCTGACGGAACAGTTAATATTCCTGAGCCACTGAGAATGTACATGGGCGGCAAGGACAAGATAACAAAGTAATTTTGATATGCAAAAAGGTGAACGGTCATGTGCCGCTCACCTTTTTTTGTATGCTTATTATATCTTCGTTCCAATCTCTAAGGATATTTGAATCAAATAATCTTTGTATTTGTCTCATATAATTTGAAATTGAATATACACTATTTTTTATATCTATTTTTATAAGTTCACCTACTTCTTGTGAAATTTCTTGGCTTGTTTTACTTATTATTGCATTATTTTTTTTAAGTTCTAACATTTTTTTCTTTTCAATATTTAAAATATATCCATTATTCATATAGGTTATTAAATTTTCTAAATTATCAAATATCTTTACAAACCCCATGGTTGGTGAATTATAAAATGTCACCTTTTGATCAAGTGGATTTATCATAATATGATTGCAAAAATCTAAATCTACAATACAACCATGTACATCTCCACAATAACCTAAGGATTTTACTTCACTCGCCATTTGATTTATATATTTCCAATAAGGTGCAAATAGTTCTATATATTTATTTACCATTTTATCGAAAATTTTATCAAAATGTTCAATATCACTACAATTACTAATCGTTTTTATTTTTCCACCAATACAAATTTTAGTGTTTATATGGCTTATGAGGAAAAATACATACTTACCTTTGTGTTTTATCATATAAAACTTTTCCCCATAGTTTTTTATTTGATTTTCTATGAGTCTTGTTCCTTGAATACGCTCTTTTGAATAATTATAAAATTTTGCATAATCTTCAGGGGTTATAACATGATAGCTGTCTTTATAGTCGAAAAATGGATTGCTAGCTACACCTAAATTTACTGATTTCATTTTAAAACAATTATTATAGTATCCTATTTGATTATCTGCATAAATATTCTTTTGCAATAAATTTTGATTTTGATGAGTGTGTCCTGTAAAATAAGAACAATGCAAATCAGTCACATAGTTTAGCGACCAATCTCTTACTGGATAATGACTTACTACTATTAATTTTTTCTTTTGATTTATAGCATTATCTAATCTATTTTTATACTCCTTAAAAAACAAATCTGATTCTTTTATTTCTTCTTTTCTCGAAAATAATCTGGGTCCACACAAACTATCTGCATTATATCTTTCATTATACTTAGCAAAACCTATACCACCAAAAATAATATAATCATCATTTTCATAAGAATTATTATGCAAAAGCTTAATTCCAAGTGAATCATAAAGAGATTTATAATAATTATACGCTTGACTTAAAGTATCAAAGTTTGAGATTTCATGATTTCCTAACGTTACAAATATAGGAAGTTTTGTTTTAATAAAAGTGAATTTTTCTCTTTTTTCAACATATGGAATAATATAATTATTTATAAACCTTATTTTATAATCACATTTCGTAATTTTTTCTATAATATTTATAACATATTCAGGCAATTTCATTTTTTTGATACTTTTATCAAGATCAGAAATGTCTAATGACAGAAGTTTTTCACATAGATTTTTCTTTTTATATAATTTTCCAATTTTATTTAATCTATCTATTTGCTGATCTCGAATTTTTTCATATGCTTTTACTTCTTCATCAGGTAATATATTAGATTGATTTACTTTATATCTTTTATAAAGTACATAATTCCACCTAAGGATAAACTGATTAAAAAATAATGACACAAATTCTGCATTATCAGCGATATCTCCATTAAATAAAACAACTAAATTATTCATTGATAAATCTGATTTAAAATCATCACTAAATAAATCTTTAACTATTTTATTTATTTGCTTTTGAATGGATATCTCATAGTTAAAATGATGTTCTAAATGCATATCAGATATATAATATACCTTTAGTTCTTTTTCATCACTAAATGGTTTGTCTTCTTTAAATAAAGATAATCCATTCTCAACTTCGCTAATGTCAAAAATTTGTGTCATATTATTCATTCTTTATTCTTCCGTGTTCTCAGAATCCTCATTCTCAACGCTTTCGGTATTATCTTCAATGACCTCAGCATTTTCCTCAGCCTGAGCCTCTGCTATCTCCTCGGCAGTAGCCTTTTCCACCTCTGCCGTTTCAGCTTCGTCGTCATGCTCAGTTCTTGTGAATGAAACCACTCTGCCGTCCTCGCCGACTCTCATAAGTCTTACGCCACGGGAGTATCTGCTCATCATACTGATATCGCAGGCTCTTATTCTGATAACAATGCCGTCTGTGGATATCATGATGATATCATCTTCATCATCAACGACCTTTATTCCGCATACTCCGCCACTCTTATAGTTCATAAGACCATAGCCGCCTCTGTTCTGTACCTTATAAGACTCCAGCGGAACACGTCTGCCAAGACCATTTTCAGCAACAGTGAGAACGCTTGCACCCTCTCTTACTCTTGCCATTGATACAACATAGTCGCTGCCCCTGAGTTTAATAGCCTTTACGCCATGTGCAACTCTTGACATCTCTCTTATGTCAGTTTCTCTTATCCTGATAGCATAACCATTATGCGTTGCAACGATGACCTCATTGTCGCCAAAGGTCATTCTTACTCCTGCTATCTCATCGCCCTCATCAAGACCGATTGCAATAAGACCATTCTTTCTTACATTTCTGTAGGAAGTCAGCGGAGTTCTCTTTATCTTGCCGTTCTTTGTTACCATGACGATATACTTGCCCTCGTCAAAATCGGCAGTTTTTATCATTGCGGCTATCTTCTCGCCCTCACTAAGTTCAAGAAGATTTACTATATTTGTGCCTCTTGAAGCCTTTGAGCCTTCCGGAAGCTCATAGCATTTGAGCTTATACATTATGCCCTTATTGGAGATAAAGAGTATATTATCATGTGAAGAACAGGTCTGGAGTTCGTCGATATAATCGTCCTCACGCTGTTTCATACCCGTTACGCCACGTCCACCACGCTTCTGAGCCTTATACTCTGAAACTGGCATTCTCTTTATATATCCTGCATTTGTATAAGTAACAACGCTTTCCTCAACAGGGATAAGATCTTCTATATCAACTTCACCGCTGACATTTTCTATCTGAGTTCTTCTCTCGTCGCCGAACTTATCCTGAATAGCCTCGACCTCTTCAATGATTATATCAAGTATTCTCTGATGATTTGCAAGGATATCTTCAAGGTCAGCTATCCTAACTTCGATCTCAGCCAACTCGTCTATTATCTTCTGTCTTTCCATACCGGTCAGACGTCCGAGAGTCATGTTTGCGATATGGTCAGCCTGAATATCTGTAAGACCAAAACGCTGATTAAGTCTTTGCTTAGCCTCAGGGATATTCTTTGAAGTTTTCATTATCTCGATAACTTCGTCGATATTGTCAAGTGCGATAACAAGACCCTTTAAGATATGCTCTCTTTCCTTAGCCTTGTTAAGGTCAAACTTAGTTCTTCTTGTGATAACATCGACCTGAAAGTCTATATACTGCTCAAGCATTTCCTTGAGGGTCAGCACCTTAGGGATACCGTTCACAAGAGCAAGCATTATAACGCCCACAGTATCCTGAAGCTGTGTATAGCTGAACAGCTTGTTGAGAACTACCTGCGGATTAGCGTCCTTTTTCAGCTCGATAACGATCCTCATTCCGTCCTTGCCGGATTCATCGTTGATATAATGTATTCCGTCGATACGCTTTTCCTTAACAAGGTCAGCGATAGACTCAACAAGTCTTGCCTTGTTTACCATGTAAGGTATCTCAGTGACGATAATGCAGTTTCTGCCCTTTATCTCCTCGATAGAGGTCTTTGAACGCAGTGTTATCTTTCCTCGACCTGTGCCGTAAGCCGCTCTGATACCGGACCTGCCCATGATGATACCGCCTGTAGGGAAGTCAGGACCCTTTATGCTCTGCATAAGCTCATCAAGAGTGCAGTCAGGATTTTTCATGACAGTTTTCATTCCCTCGATAACTTCATGGAGGTTATGAGGAGGGATATTCGTTGCCATGCCCACAGCGATACCTACTGAGCCGTTACAAAGAAGATTTGGAAATCTTGACGGCAGCACAACAGGCTCTTTAAGTCTGTCATCATAGTTTGACTGAAAATCAACAGTTGTTTTGTTTATATCTGTCAGCATATTTACTGACATCTTAGCCATTTTAGCCTCAGTATAACGGTAGGCAGCCGGAGGGTCGCCGTCAACGGAACCAAAGTTTCCGTGACCGTCAACAAGAGGATATCTCATTGAGAACTTCTGAGCAAGTCTTACAAGTGCGTCATAAACTGATGCGTCACCGTGTGGGTGATATTTACCAAGCACAGATCCGACCGTATCTGCACATTTTCTGTAAGCTTGATCAGGTGTAAGACCATTTTCATACATGGTATATAAAATTCTTCTGTGAACAGGTTTAAGTCCGTCCCTTACATCAGGTAAGGCTCTGGATACAATTACCGCCATTGAATATTGAATGAAAGATTCTTTCATTATCGCTTCAACATCAGTGTCAATAACGTTATAATCGCTCACTTTATCCACTCCTTTTTAACCTTTCGGTTTACTTTGAAAAGAACATATCCTGTTCTTATTTATTATCTATCATTTCATAATCGCTATCAAGCAGCTCTGAAAAAGTTTTTCTCAGTGTTTCCTGCTGCTGCTCGTTCATAACTCTTTTTGCAAGCACATAAATAGTTTCCTTTTTGAGTATTATAATAAACATTTCGTCATTTTCCAAAACGTTCAGTGAGATATCCTCAAAACCAACTATCCTCGGTGGAACAGGAGTAAAGTCCTCTTCCTGCTTTTCCTCCTCTGTCGGCAGCGTTTCTATTTTGAAGCTGTCATCATAGAGGGTGAAAACATACTTGTCGTCCTCAAGAGGTTTAAGTGCCTGCATAAGATATTTTCTTATTCTTCTGGTGTTATACCATGTGAGAACGATTATTGCAAGGCATATGAACGCCAGCACCCAGTTAAGATATCCCGAAGGGTTTCTCACTATGGACACTATAAAAAGCACCGCAACAATACCGAAAGCCGCTGTTATCTTCCAGTTATGCGCATAAACGAATTTCTTCTGAAAGGCTAAAAAAGCTCTTTCCTCTTCCTCGTTTTTCACATCATACTCAAAGCTCAAAACAGGCTCTTTTTCTATCTGTGCTTCTTCCACCTCATCAGCATTATCCACAGCTTTCTCAGCCGTTTCAACAGCTTCCTCTGTCTTTACCTCTTCAAGCTCTGTTTCCTGATTTTTATTTTCGTTGTTATCCAAAGCAGTATCCTTTCTTTAAACGTCAAGATCCTTTACATACTCTGCATTTTTCTCTATAAATTCTTTTCGCGGTGCGACCTTATCGCCCATAAGAATAGTGAATATCTCGTCCGCCTTAACAGCGTCCTCCATTGTCACCTTTATCATAGTTCTTCTTTCAGGGTCCATAGTTGTTTCCCAAAGCTGTTCAGGGTCCATCTCACCAAGACCTTTATATCTCTGAACGTTTACCTTCAGGTTGTTCTCTCCTGAAAGCTCAGAAATATACTGATCTCTCTCTGCGTCTGAAAAAGCATATCTGACCTGTTTGCCACTTGCAACCTTGAAAAGCGGTGGCTGAGCAAGATAGATATGACCATCCTCGATAAGAGGACGCATAAATCTAAAGAAGAATGTAAGCAGAAGTGTTCTGATATGAGAACCGTCCACATCGGCATCGGCCATGATGATAACTTTGCCGTAACGGAGCTTTGATATATCAAAGTCCTCACCTATTGATGTTCCCAGTGCGGTAACAACAGGCATAAGCTTTTCATTGCCGTATACCTTATCTATCCTGGCTTTTTCAACGTTGAGCATTTTTCCCCACAAAGGAAGTATAGCCTGATATTTTCTATCTCTGCCTTCCTTTGCAGAGCCACCCGCAGAATCTCCCTCGACGATATAGATCTCGGTGAGTGAAGCATCTCTCTCTGAGCAATCTGCAAGTTTGCCAGGCAATGAAGAGGATTCAAGAGCAGATTTTCTTCTTGTAAGCTCTCTTGCTTTCTTTGCGGCTTCTCTTGCCTTTTGTGCCTGAACGGACTTATCAAATATAGCCTTTGCTACAGTAGGGTTTTCCTCAAAGTAGTTCATAAGTTTTTCGGTAACTATCTTGTCAACGAAAGGTCTTACCTCAGGATTGCCAAGTCTGCCCTTTGTCTGTCCCTCAAACTCACAGTTTGTGAGCTTAACGGATACTATAGCTGTCAGACCTTCTCTTACGTCGTCGCCAAGAAGCTTATCGTCGTCTTTCAGATAGCCAAACTTCTTACCGTAGTTATTTATTACCTTTGTAAGAGCATTTTTGAAGCCTGTTTCATGAGTACCGCCGTCAGGAGTATGGATATTATTAGCAAATGAAAGTATAAGGTCATTATAAGTATCGTTATACTGCAAAGCTATCTCGGCAAAAGTATCGCCCTCCATGCCGTTGACGTAGATAACTTCCTCAGAAAGCGGAGTAACGCCTCTTGTTTTGTGGATATGCTCCACAAACTGTCTTATACCGCCCTCATAATGGAGAGTTTCGCCCACAGGCTCTGATTCATTTCTCTTATCAGTGAATATTATCTTTATACCAGCATTAAGAAATGCCTGTTCTCTAAGTCTTTTAAGCAGTGTTTCATAGTCAAACACTGTTGTTTCCTGAAAGATCTCAGGGTCAGGCTTAAAGAGAACGGAAGTACCTGTTTTATCAGTATCGCCGATTATTTTCAGAGGCTCTGAATAATTACCTCTGTCAAACCTCTGAAAATGAATATGTTTTCCGTCATAAACCGTAAGCTCAAGATATTCCGAGAGGGCGTTTACTACAGACGCACCAACGCCGTGAAGTCCGCCTGCTACCTTATATCCGCCGCCGCCGAACTTTCCGCCTGCGTGGAGAATGGTATAAACTACCGTTGCAGCAGATATTTTCTCCTTTGGGTGTATACCTGTAGGGATACCACGTCCGTTATCGGTAACTCTGATAATGTCCCCGGGAAGTATCTCTACTTCTATCTCAGTGCAATATCCTGCCAATGCCTCATCGATAGCGTTGTCAACTATCTCGTAGACAAGGTGGTGAAGTCCCTTTGGACCTGTTGATCCGATATACATACCAGGTCTTTTTCTTACCGCTTCAAGACCCTCCAGCACCTGTATCTGATTTTCATTATAATCATTTTGCTTATCCACCATGGATATTTCCTCGGTGTTCTGGATCTCGATCTCGTTGTTATTTTCCAAAAAATAACCCCCTCATC
>OCQC01002475.1_pt1 | contig 11251 bp, 6 predicted proteins | sample 1538401 | NCBI WGS metagenome assembly OCQC01 (sample SAMN04571689, study PRJEB22368) | human gut metagenome | biome: human gut; material: stool | host: Homo sapiens | place: Luxembourg | collected 2012-08-03 | reverse complement strand
CTTGATCATCTGCTCGTCTTCTTGCGAGGCGGCGATGGAGTTGACGCCAAAGCTCACGATCTCGACGCCACGCAGGTCGCGCCAGTCGGCAGAGAGGACCTCGTTGAGCGCACGGGCGAGCTCGGTGGTGTGGCCGGGGATGGCGCTGTAGCGGATGCCCATCTCCGAAATCTTGGCAAAGGCGGGCTGCAGGGCGGTGAGCAGCTCGGACTTAAGCTGGCTGTCGATCTTGTCGCGCGTATAGCTATCGGTCACGTTGCCGCACACGTTGGTGTAGAACAGCAGCGGGTTGGTGATGCGATACGAATACTCGCCGTTGCAGCGCACGGAGATGTCGACGTCCAGGCCAATGTTGTTATCGACCACGCGGAAGGGCACGGGCGAGGCGGTGCCGTACTTGTTGCCGATGATCTCCTTGGTGTTGATGAAGTAGACGCGCTGGTCCTTGCCCGCGTCGCCGCCAAAGGTAAAGCGGCTGCCGATATTGGCGAAGGTCTCCTTGATGGAGTCGCCCAGGTTGCCGCTAAAGACGCTCGGCTCGCTGCCGGTATCGAAGACGAACTCACCGGGCTCCAGCGCGACTTCGATGATCTTGCCGTTTTGCACCACGAGCATGCCCTGGCCGTCGTTGACGGCGATGACCGAGCCGTTGGAGATGACGTTGTCCTCGCCGCGCGTGTTGGAGCTGCGGCCACCGGTGCGTTTGCTGCCCTTGCAGGCCAAGACGTCAGCAGGCATCGATTCGCAATAGATAAATTCCTTCCACTGGTCGGCCATGACGCCGCCGGCAGCTCCCAATCCAGCTTTCAAGAGTCCCATGGTAATCTTCCTTTCTCGTCAAAGGCCGGGTGGTATTGGTTGGATTGCTTAGTCGTCCTTGTCGTCTTTCATGACAACGGTGGTCTCGGTGTGGCTGAAGGTGTCGTGCTTCTCGGTCAGGTCGAGCTCGCCGCAGTACTCATCGGCACAGGTTGCCTCGTTGGCCGTCTTGAGCTGGCCTACCAGTAGCACGTCTCCGATAATCACGATGATCAGCGGCGCGATGACGTTGATGAGGATGCCCTCGATATCAAAGGTGAGGTAATCTGGATCGAAGGCGTATTCCCCCATAAAGAGAATCTGGGAGAGGATAAATCCGATCACAAAGAACAGCACCGAGGCGATGGCGAGCTTGGGCTTGGAGCAGGGGAGCTCGCCGACCAAGCGGCCGGTCTGGCCGTTCATGGCAAACAGGTAGCTCTTGCCGTTCCACGAGGTGGAGAGCATCCAGACGGGGAACAGGGCGTAGTCGCTGTCTTCCCAGGTGTAGTCGAGCTGCTTGCTTTCGACCGTGGCATCGTCGTATTCGTCGACGACGGTCTCGCGCAGGGCCGAGATTGTGCTTTCTTCCATACGGCGTTCGGCGCGCGCCTTGCAGGTCTCGCAGTCCTCGTCGTAACGGTTGGCGATGTAGCCGGGCATATATGCGACCGAGAACGGGCGCAGCGCGTCGTAGTCAAACGGCTCGATGGCATCCATGTGGCCGTCGGGCATCTTGGACGATCCGTCGACGGGCACGCGCTTAAACGAGATATTGCCCTTGCGATAGGCATCGTAGTGGTCGGTGGTCGTGACGGTGCGGTCGGATTCCTCGGTCACGGTCTCGTTGGTCGCGTCAAAGTACACTTCGCCGTCAACGCGGGCGCCGTAGAGCCAAAACGGCACGTAGACACCTTGGACCTCGTCGATGTGGTTGCCGGTGACAAAGCTCTTGGGCAGCAAGATCTTGCCCTTGTAGTGTTCCTTGAGTGCGGCCGTGACGTCATCGCGCCCGAGCTTAAACGGAATTACTAGGTCGGGCGAGAAGTCGCCCGAGAGCTGGCCGGGCGCCACGGCGGAGTTGCCGCAGTACGGGCAGGTGGTGACGGCGACGGTGCCGTCGGACACGAGCTCGGCGCCGCACGACGAGCAGATGTAGCCGGCGTTTTGGGCGAGCTCCTGCACCGCGTCGTCGGCGACGGGCTTGGGCGTTGCGGCTGCCGCATCGGCTTTGGCGTCGGCCTTGTCCTGGCGCTCGCGATAGAGGGCCTCGACTTCTTCGACTTCAAAGCGCGAGTCACAGTAGTCGCAGACGAGCTTTTGCTCGGCACTGGCAAAGTGAAGGGGGCCGCCACACGCGGGGCATTGATAGTTGACGCTCTCGAAGGCCATGATCGGTCCTTTCGCTGCCGGAGGCTATGCGCCGATGGCGCCGCCGCAGTATTCGCAGCGCCCGCTGGCATCGGGAATGGTGGTGGCTCCGCAGAAGGGGCAGGTGACCGCGGTCTTGGGGGCCTTGGCGGCCACGACGCTATCGCGCGTCTCCTGGCGCAGCTGCACCAGCGCGTCGCGGACCTCGGTTGCCTGGCGTTTGGCCTCGCGGTATTCGATGGAGCCGCGCTGATCGATGGTGGAGTCGTTCACGCGCAGGTTGATCTCGGTAAAGTACGGCGTGTTGACGTGAATGGTCAGGTTAAAGTCGTAATCCAGGTCATAGCGCGGCGGATTGTAGCTCTCGCGCTCGCCGTCCTTGGTCTCGCGATAGATCTCGGTGCGATGCTCGTCGATATCCATATCGCAGCCGAGTACCTGCGAGAACTCGATGATGTCGGGATTGGCGTCGCGCCAGCGGCTCTGCGAAGTGATGATCAACAGGCCCGCGTCCTCATCGAGCATAATATTGGTGCGCCCGGCAGAAGGCGTTCGGCGTTGGCCTCGCGGTAGGCGAGTTGCTCACGGATATCGTCCGCGGTGCTGGAGCGATAGCCGTGAAAGTAGGGGGAGAGCTTGCCGGCGCACTCTTTGCACAGGTAGCCTTCATTGATTTTTGTCTTACCTAGAAGTCCCAGCTCGGTACCGCAAATCGCGCACTCTTTCTTCTCGAACATCTTGTCAAAGAAGCCCATGGCTGCCTCCCATCAACAGGTAGCGTGTGTCACTTTTGATGATGGGGGAGTGTGCGATTCTTCGCGATACCCAGACGGCTCAAGGAGTCTCCACAACTGGGACACATGGCCCATTTTTGACTAGTCGTTGGGGACGTTCTCAAACGACTAGTCGCGGGGGACACTCTTCGGCCACTCATTGGGGACGTACTTAAATGAGTGGTAGTTGGAGACACTCCTGGCCGAGCTAGAGATCGCGCGCGTCCCTTCTGGTCCATGCGGCTCAAAATCGCGGCGTGATGTGGACGGCTGGGGTCGAATTGGCAACATTTCGAGCCTGGCTTCGATATTGAGACTGGTTCTTTATTAAAATAGATTTCCAGACAATTGAGCGGCTGGGGGGTTAACCATGAGGGGCATGGGAGACACAACCGCATATTTGCGTCGGGGCATTCGGGAGATTATATGCCTGGCGCTGTTCTTCTTCACGTTTTTGGCGTGCGAGTATCTCTTTGATGTGCGCATGGCCGAGTTCGTGCCATCGAGTGAGGTCGTCATCTACGAGAGCATCGTTGTCGGCGCGAGCGTGATTGGCTTTTTCGTGCGCCCATTTCTGTACTATCGCCTTCCCCAGACGATCGATGCGACGAGCGATATTACAGGCGTGCTGTTGGTATCGGCGTTGCTGCTGATGATTACGGCAGTGCGGTTTGAGGTAGTAATTGCCGGCGGCCTGGTGGCGTGCTGCGCCCTGGGCTATTGCGGATCGACCGCCCATGCCAATCTTGCGCGGCGCTTTGCGCGAACGCCCTGCTTGGCGCGCGCCGCCGCACTTTCTTACGCCATGGGCGTTCTGGTGCAGGTTCTCAACCACATGGTGATGCCTGTCGGTATTCCTCAGCAGGCTGTTCTGGTTGTCTGTGCGATCGTGCAGGTGGCGTTGCTCCACGATGCCCGACGCGCCAAACTGCGCGACGAGTCCGATCCCAACTTTGAACCCAGCGTTGCCGGACTTTCGGTAGATGCTTTGGAATATGGCGCCAAGTGGCAAGACGATCCCAAGGCAAAGGCGGCATTCCGCCGCGCCGTAGTTCGCCTGACCGTGGCGACGGTGTATCTTTCCGGCGTATTCGCCGCTCTCAACGCTGGCCTCACGACCTTGCATGCTGTCGGAGCCGTCGATTTGGGCGATTGGCCGCGCCTACTGCTTGTCGTGAGCTCGTTGGCCGCTGGCGCACTATTTGACCTGCACGGCCGTTCGTATGTGAATATCGGCATGACATGCGCCGCCATGTTGTCCACGCTTTCGTTCTTTGTGCTCATCGTCGACGGCAATGGCGGCAACGAGCTTGCTGCCACGATCATCTTTTATCTGGGCTCAGGCTTCTTTGTGGTGTTCTTTACCACAAAATATGCCGCCGTCTCGCTTTATGCGCGCTGGTCATATTTTTGGCCGTGCATGGGTCGCGTCGTCAACAACGTGTGCTCGATGTTCGTGACGGCGCCGGCAGTGGCGATCATCTCGAGTCAAAATGTGCTGGCTGCGGTCGGTGCGGCGCTCGTGATGTTTGTGGGCATTGCGATTACGCTGCTGGGGCAGTTGGGGCAACGAGCCGATGATGCCGCGATGCGGGACGGACTGCCGCTTGCCACCGACGATCTTGGTGGGGATCTTGCGCCCACATGCTCCGACCCCGAGCCCGTGGAGACAGCGGAGCTCACGTCCGATGAACGCCTTGATGCCTTCGTCGCCACCTTTGGGCTTACAGAGCGCGAGCGCGATATTCTTGAGGTCTTGGTCGTTTCGGACCAGAGCGTTCAGGACATCACCACAACGCTTTTCCTTTCGCGCTCCACGCTCTATCGTCACATTTCCTCGATCAACAAAAAGACCGGCACCGCCTCGCGCGTGGCCCTCATCAACTTCTTCTGGTCCTGGACACCCAAGGACTAGCTAATCTCCCAATAAGTTGCGGTGGAATAGTCCCTAAATTAAAGTCACGGGGCTTTAAACAGGAACTATTTCACCGCAACTGCTGGGGGGATAGACTGCGGCGGCGGCAGAGGCAACGGCAGCGGCGTTGGCAGCTGTGGTAGTGGCAACGGCAGCTGGCAGGGTGTTTTCCGTCTACTTGCTACAGCAGCTCGCCGTGGCGGGCAATGTAGCGGCGCTTCGCCAGCTGGGTGAGCGCGATATAGGCGGTAACGATGCCAATGAGCAGCCCAAAAAAGCTCGTGGGCAGCGGCATGAGGCCGAGCGCATCGGCGATGGGGCTTGCCGGCAGCCAGGTGACGAGCGTCAGGCCCAGCACGGTAAGAACGCACAATGCGGGCGCGGCGTGGTCGCGCGGGCTCGGCAGATGCGGGGAGCGCAACATGTGGACCACGAGTGTCTGCGACCACATGGACTCGACAAACCAGCCGCTCTGGAAGAGCGCAGCAAAGGTCGCCATACCCGCGACGTCGCCCGCGGCGGCAAGCTCGGACCAGCTTGCGTCCACGGCGGCGGGGCACACGACAAAGAAGAGCGCGGCGAAGGTCACGATGTCAAACAGCGAGCTCACGGGGCCCAGCTCGAGCATAAAGCCCTTGATGGACGCGGCGTCCCAGGCACGCGGGCGGGCAGTCCAGGCGTCATCGACGGTGTCCCACGGCAGCGCGATGCACACGATCTCGTAGACCAGCGACAGCAGCACCAGCTGCAGGGCGCTCATGGGCAAAAACGGCAAGAACAGGCTCGCGACGGTCACGGACAGCACATTGCCAAAGTTGGAGCTCACCGTGGTCTTGAGGTACTTGAGCAGGTTGCCGTAAGTGCGGCGGCCTTCGATGGTGCCGCGCTCGAGCACGCCCAGGTCCTTCTGAAGCAAGATGATATCGGCGGATTCCTTGGCAATATCGACGGCCGAATCGACCGAGATGCCGCAATCGCTCGCACGCATGGCGGCGGCGTCGTTGATGCCGTCGCCCATAAAGCCCACGGTGTGGCCGAGCATCTCGCGCATGACACGTACCAGGCGCGCCTTCTGCAGCGGCGAGAGCTTGGCGAAGAGGTGGGTTTTCTCGGCGCGCTTGGCAAGTTCGGCGTCATCGAGCGCATCGATCTCGGAGCCGAGCAAGACGTTGCTCGCATCGATACCAATCTGCTCGCAGACGGTGGCGGCGACGCGGTCGTTGTCGCCGGTTAGGACCTTGACCGCCACGCCCTTGGCCTCGAGGGTGGCGACGGCGCCCGCGGCACTTGCTTTGGGCGGATCGAGGAAGGCCAAAAAGCCCATCAGCACCATGTCGCACTCGTCGGCGATGCCAAACTCGCCCACGCAGCGCGGATTGGTCTTCTGCGCCACGGCAATTACGCGTAGGCCCTCGGCGTTAAGTCCGGCGATCTGCTTGCGAATCTGGGCGAGCTTCTCGTCGGTGAGCGGCTGAGCGATGCCATCGATCTCGACAAAGGAGCAGATCTCGAGCATTTCCTCGGCAGCGCCCTTGGTAACCATCTGGGTTTTGCCTTGGGCGTCGGCGACAACTACGCTCAGGCGACGGCGCGAGAAATCGAAGGGAACCTCGTCGACCTTGGTGTAGCGGTCGCGCAGGCTCTGGCCCAGCATGGAATCGGGTGCGACGGTCGAGGGCGTCACATCGGCACGGTCGATTACGGCCAGGTCGATAAGATTTTTGAGGCCGGTCTGGAAGAAGCTGTTCAAAAACGCATGGCGCAGCACGCGCGCGTCCTCGTTGCCATCGGTGTTGAGGTGGCGCTCGAGCACGATGCGGTCTTCGGTGAGGGTGCCGGTCTTGTCGCAGCACAGGACGTCCATCGCTCCGAGGTTTTGAATCGCCGGCAGCTCCTTGACGATAACCTGGCGACGGGCGAGGTCCTTGGCGCCCTGCGACAGGCTCGTGGTCACGATGACGGGAAGCATCTGCGGCGTGATGCCCACGGCCACGCTCGTGGCGAACAGCAGCGCGTCGATGACGTTGCCCTTGGTGGCGGCGTTGATGGCAAAGACGGCCGGCGCCATAACGAGCATCAGGCGCACCAGCAGCATGGAGACGCTCGAGACGCCGCGGTCAAACGCGCTCTTTTCGCCGCGCCCGTTGAGCATCTTGGCGATGCCGCCCAGGTAGGTGTCCGAGCCGGTGGCAACGACAAGCGCCATGGCGGCGCCGTTTTGCACGGAGGTGCCGGTAAAGACGATGTTCTTGCAGGCAGAGAGTGGCAGTGCGGAGCCGTCGGCGCCCTCGACGACGGTGACGGCGGTGGTCTTCTCGACGGCCTCGCTCTCGCCGGTGAGTGCGGACTCGATCACAAACAGGTCGCGCGCGGTGATGATGCGGGCGTCTGCTGGCACCATATCGCCGGCAGAGAGACGGATTACATCGCCGGGGACGAGCTCGTCGAAGGGGATCTCGATGCGCTCGCCGTCGCGCAGGGCGGTGCAAGTGTTGGAGACCAGGTCCTTGAGGGCCTCGGCCGCATTGCCGCTGCGGGCTTCCTGGATAAACTTCATACCGCCCGATACCAGCAGCATGATGCCGATGACGATGACCGTGGAGGGGTCGCGCTGCGGCTCGGGTACGGCGAGCACGTCGATGTAGAGCGAGACCAGCGCGAGCGCGGCGAGGATGCCGGCGAAGGGATCGATGAACGCGTCGGCGATGCGGCGGGCGAGCGTTTTGGTCGTTGCCTCGATGGTGTTGGGGCCGACGGCGTTCAGGCGCTCAGTTGCCTGCTCGACGGTGAGGCCGTTTGCCGTGGCGTCAAGCAGTACGAGGGCGTCCTCGGCACTATGGGTGGCGGCGAATATGGTGTTCTTGGATAGGCCGGTATGAGCGGCAGGGCGCGCCGTGCGGCGGCGCTTGGAGATGGCTTCGAGTACCGTGACGGTTTTGAGCATCAGCATAGGGTCCTCCTTGTTGAGGGGAGTTAGCGTACGTGTCGTATTTGCTTCAAAAAACCTAGATGTCGCTCACGTCAAGCTCTTGAGCCCACAAAGGGTGCAGCGCGCCTTTGTGGTGGTTTTGGCGATCTGCCGGTGGCGTTTATGCGTGTGCGGAGTCCTCGCGGCGTGCCGAGGGCGACATGCAGGTTTTTCGACTAGGACTGCCTTCCATGGCACACCTCCTAAAGGCTGAGCGCAGCGCGCTTTGGGTATCTCGTACCCCTTTTTAATCCGCCCGTATTCTTGATGAGGGGGTTTGACATGTCAACCCCATTGTTCGGAAAACCATTCCCCCTGACAAAGCCTTTACAGAATGCCGTGGCCCCAAAGCGCGCCCGCATCGACGCTTCGCCTGCGCTAAACTGGAAGGCACGTACGCGATTACGAGAGGAGCCCGCATGGAGGCTTACAAGCAAGAGTTCATCAAGTTTATGGTCGAGTCCGACGTCCTTAAGTTCGGCAGCTTTACGCTCAAGAGCGGCCGTCAGTCCCCGTTCTTTATGAACGCCGGCGCTTACGTGACGGGCTATCAGCTCAAGAAGCTGGGCGAGTATTACGCCCAGGCCATCCACGATAACTTTGGCGACGACTTTGACGTGCTGTTTGGACCGGCCTACAAGGGTATTCCGCTGGCCGTCGTGACCGCAATTGCCTACCACGAGCTGTACGGCAAGGAGGTCAAGTACTGCTGCGACCGCAAGGAGGCCAAGGACCACGGTGCCGATAAGGGCAACCTGCTGGGTTATGAGCCCAAGGACGGCGACCGTGTGGTCATGGTCGAGGACGTTACCACCAGCGGCAAGTCCATCGACGAGACCTATCCCAAGGTCAAGGCTGCTGCCGATGTCGAGATCAAGGGCCTGATCGTGTCCCTCAACCGCATGGAGGTCGGCAAGGGCGGTGTGACCACCGCGCAGAAGGAGATCGAGGCCAAGTACGGTTTCCCCGTCGCGAGCATCGTCTCCATGGCTGAGGTCGTCGAGACCCTCTACAACCACGAGATCGACGGCAAGGTTGTCATCGACGACGAGCTCAAGACCGCCATCGACGCCTACTACGAGCAGTACGGAGCTCGTTAGTTACGGCGTTTTACCAAACGCCGTAACCGGCCGACGCTGCGCGCCGCCCAGAGCGACAATTTGTCATTCAAAAGGCAAGGCATGACCAGAAGGTCAATACCTTGCCTTTTTCATGCCAACTTGTTCGCTCTGGGCGGCGCTCGCTGTCCGTCCTCTACCCGCGGCGTTGCCCCGCTCCGGATGCGGCACTTGGGGACGTTCCTTTTCTGTCGGCACTTTGGGACACTCCTTGTTTGACTAGTCGTTTAAGAACGTCCCAATGACCGGTCAGAAATGAGCGTGGATAATCTCCCGTTTTTGGCCTGTGTGCAGGCTCAAAGTGGGAGATTATCCACGCTCGCTTTAATTTGCCTGGGTTGCGATGCCTATCTAATCGGCTCGGCGTCTTCCCTGAGAATCGAAAGATACTCTTCATACCCGTACTGCCGGTATCTCTGTCTTGATTCGTCGAGCGGACGGAGGATACCCAATTCTTCAAATGATTTGACGAGCGAGCTCGCGGTACTCCTGCCGATATCGAGTTGGGCAGCGATGAATGCGGTGTCGACGATGGGGTGCTCTTCAAGAATGCCCAACAGCCTTTGCCCGTTTGCAGCAGTCCTTCCGAGATTTTCGGTAATGGTTGCTGTGGAACGGTTATGGAGGTCAACAAGGTTTTTTAAAGACCCTACCGAGTCCTCCGCACTCTCGAGAAGACTGTTGCAGAAAAACTCTATCCATTCCTCGTAAGCGCCTCTCTCCCTTACGGATGTGAGTTGCCGGTAGTACTCGCTTCGATTTTTCTTGAACTGGAACGATGGATAGAACAAGCAAGAATGAAGAACGCCATCATTGATGAGCATAAGTGTAATGAGAAGCCTGCCCAGGCGACCGTTTCCGTCTAGGAATGGATGGGCAGTTTCAAATTGGTAATGGACGAGCGCCGCCCGCACAATCGGATCCATTTCGACTTGAGGCTCATTGATAAAGCGTTCGAGGTCCTGGAGCGTGTTACTCAAATCTTCAATGTTTGGAGGGACAAACGATGCGGTTGCAATGGTGCAGCCTGAGGGGCCAATCCAGTTTTGTGAGGAGCGCAGCTCGCCTGGATTCTTCTCCGTTCCGCGTACTCCGTCCAGCAGGACCGCATGAACTTGCCTAAGAAGTCTCGTGCACAAGGGCATCTTTTTGAGCAGTTCTACGCCGCGGTCGACAGCACGGACGTAATTCACGACGTCTGCGACATCTTTATGATGGAGTCGTGTTTGCGATGGACTAAGTAGGTCGTCAAACGTGCACTGGGTTCCCTCAATTTGCGAAGAAAGGAGTGCTTCTTTGCGCACGTACATTGTCAGATACATGTCGGCGTTGGGAACAAAGTAGAGCATGCCTTCAAGCTCTCCAAGCTTTCGTGAGCATGCGGAAAGCGTGCGATAGGTTTCCTCGGTGAGGTTTAGCTGCCTCAATGATTGCAAGGGCGTTGGAAAAAACGAATAGTAAGCCAATTTCCCCGATAGATTATTGCGGAGCGTTCCCTGGCTGTTCTCCTCGATTTGCATCGCGCCCTCCATATCTTTAGTGCCGGAAACTCGTTATTAGGCTAATCATATCAATTCTAATAACGAGTTTAAGGATTAAATAGTTATTAGAATTGATGTAAACAATCTAATGATGAGAAGTCGTTATTACTTGACCATGGAGCTCGGCTTGGTACAAGGGGGTCATCCAAAATGAACGTGGATAATCTCCCGTTTTTGGCTCGGTGACGGCCTCAAAGTCAAAGTGGGAGATTATCCACGCTCGTTAGTTAAGCGTCCGAAAATCCACACTCGCCAAACCTGCCAAAAAGGGACGGTTTTATTTTGGCACGTTTCGGTCGGTATCAGGAAGTGTCAGGGACGGGGCGGCGGCAGGACTCGAGAGCGAAAAGAAGTATCGGGTTTGGTGCGCCCGCTTCTGCCCGTCCCGCGCGTGGGCGATACTCGGCTTATCGAACCGCGATGCAAAGGAGATGCTCATCCCACGAGCACTACCGAGAAGGGCTTGCGATTCGAACCCTCGCCTTAGTATTTTGGTCATTTGGCACTATAATCACCATAGGCATGCGCATAACGTTGCGCTTAATCAAGAGGAGAAAACGTATGGGTCTGTTTGATATGTTCAAGAAGAAGGCTGAGCCCGCGGCAGCTGCTGCTCCGGCCTCTATCTCTGCTTCTGCCGGCGCCGACGTGCTGTGCTCGCCCGTCAAGGGCAAAGTCATCAAGATGGCCGACGTGCCCGATCCCGTCTTTGGTGGCGAGGTTCTGGGCAAGGGCTGCGCCGTGTGGCCCGAGGATGACCTGGTCTA
>OCQC01002469.1_pt1 | contig 11269 bp, 9 predicted proteins | sample 1538401 | NCBI WGS metagenome assembly OCQC01 (sample SAMN04571689, study PRJEB22368) | human gut metagenome | biome: human gut; material: stool | host: Homo sapiens | place: Luxembourg | collected 2012-08-03 | reverse complement strand
CCGGATCCTGCCACTCAGGTGAGTTATTGCCGTAAATGCGGTGCTGCTTTGCCTTATGGGCAGACTCTATGCAGCAATTGCCAAGCAGGTCAACTAACCGGGCAAAACCCGAAAGTAATAACATTTATGATCTCACTCTTATTATTCTATATGAAAGGTGAGATTAGAATGGAACAGAATTTTATTAAAACCAAACTTCCGAATGCGATTTTATTCATACCATTTGGCACTAAACGAAAAAGTATTCCTATTAATCAAATTTCATCAGTCAATTCAAATTTCTCATTGAATCCAAAATCCTTTATTTGCGGACTTGTTGCTTTAATTGCTGCCATTATATGCTTAGGTGGATCTCCTGCATGGGGAATTATATTGTTATTACTGGCAGCATTGTATATTATAGATTCTTTTACAACAATGCTTGTCATAGAAAAGACATCGGGAAACGTAGAAGAAATTCCATTTTACATTATGGAAAAAACAAAATGTGAAAACATTGAAGAGATGATAAATCAGATTATTTCTCAAAGAATGTATTCAACCATGCAAAATAATTTTTAGGAAGTGACCAGCTATGTTTTGCAAAAAATGCGGAAAGAAATTATCAGACAACACAGTTATTTGTCCCGTTTGCGGAGAACCTACGGGAAAGCAGCCACGCCCTCAACCACAGCCACGCCCTCAGCCGCAGCCTGCTCCTGCCCCTCAGGTGAGTTATTGTCCTAAATGCGGTAATGCCGTTGCACCTAATGCGGAATTCTGTCTACATTGCGGATGTGTTTTAAATAACTTCAACCCTCAAGATGGAGGATTTGCAGCAATAATGAAAACTAATAAAAAACGTAATATACTTATTGCTATTATATTAATGTTGTTTATTGTTATAATTGCTTTTATTTTATTCAGGATATTTGAGAGCAACGAGAGTAAGATTCAAGGAAAATGGTTGCTTTATTCTGATGGTACCGAATTGGTAGATAAAGAAGATCAAGTGACTTGGGAATTTACCAATGGAAGGTTACTCATTTCCGGTGCTTATTCCGAGGAAGGCTACTACTCAATCGATGGTGATACTCTTGAAATATATGATGATGATTATAGAGTAAGTAAGTTACTTGGACATTCTAAAAGGTATGTAATTGAAAAGCTTTCCTCCAACAAATTGATTTTGAGGAAAATAAATACAGATAGAACGTATGTTTTTAAGAGGTTATAACTATGATTTGTAAAGAATGCGGCAATAAAATAGATGATAACTCAACTTTTTGCAAATTTTGCGGATACAAAGTATCTGCGGAATCATCTTGCCAGAAAGCGTATTTAAATACCCCAACCGAAAACAGTTCTGCAATAAAGTCTAAACAAGTGAAAAAAAATATTATAATATCACTATCCTCTATTATAACTGTATTAACTGCTATAGTTTTGATAACAGTTATTATTAAAATACATAATAAACAAGAAAATATTGTCACGGATGACGATTTATCAAAAACAGAGATTGGATCTGGTGTTACTGATAATGCTATTAAAAGCAAATCAGCCAAATCAATAACAGATTCTAATACAAACGTTGAAATAGAGTCTGAAAAAACAGACTCAAATAATAAAACCTATGAATCGATTGAATTCATTGGAATCGATAATTATGACGACTGGTCAGCTGCAAATTTTTATGATACTGACGGAAACGAAGTAGAGTATATCGATAACAAATACTTTTCTGATTTCGAAGAAACAGGTTGTTCAATAACTGTTACTTTAAAATATCTTAATACTGATTATTATGTATTTGCACCCAAAGATGCTGTAGATTGGAATGCTCTTTATAAGCTTGACGGGAATTACATAACCGGTGTACCTACGGCAGCAGATGCAGTCAGCATTAATAATGAATCATATACTTTTCCAAATGAGATCAGTAATGACATTATTGAAAATACAAGAACATTTATACAATCAGACGGTTTTTTCTGTTTATTTGACTTTAAGCCTGAGACAGTTTCTTTCAATCTTTCTGCAAAAGCCATATCTTATCTAAAAAACAACGCTACTATAAACGATGACAATACAGAATATGGTGGGATAGTATTTCAAATGTACGGATGTATTATTACTGATTTGGTAATTGATGTGCCTCTCTCAGTTAATGATGTAGGTATGATTATAAAATCAAACCAGTAAATATTCTAATTATATATAACAAATTTAGGAGGACTTATTATGCCAAAATTAAACCAAAGAGATTTCAATGACGAACCGGTAAAATACGTTACGGAAAAACACGTTGCCTGTGTTTTTCTATTGGATACGTCAAGTTCAATGAACAGCAATGAAGCAATAAAACAGCTTAACGAGGGACTCAGAGTATTCAAGCAGCAGACCCTATCAAGTCTTGATACCCATGCAAAGGCTTGTATTGATGTGGCTGTTGTTACGTTCGACAGTGATGTCAAGGTAATTCAGGATTTTGCTCCGGTAGAAGAAATGGAATTACCTGAACTAAAAGCATATGGAAATACTGCTATGGGCAAAGCCCTGGAAACTGCAATGGATATGGTCACGATGCAAAAAAATAAATACAACTACGCAGGAACACCTTATTTCAGACCTTGGATCTTTTGCGTAACTGATGGTGGTCCAAATGATGATTACCGTGAGTCAGCTGAGAGATTAAAGTGGATGGAGAATAACGGAAAGGCGATTGCATACTGTGTTGGCGTGGACGGTTTTAGAGCCGATATTATGAAACAAATATTTGATCCAAATAATATATACGGATTAAAAAATTGTGATTTCACTGGGCTGTTTAAATTTGTTTCATCCAGTCTGGATGCTTTGAGAAACAGTACTGAGGAATCCGGTTCGTTAAATATTCCTGCACCTGATACAATGTTTAAGGTTCCGCTTGATTGAGCCTGCGGAAATTTTTAAAGATATGAAATAGATCGGAAGATACACTCTGCTGATAAAGGAGTAAGTTTGTAAGAATGATTGGATATTTTAAAATTTCGGCAATAGGAACAGCACATTTAGAAAATCCTGACGGTGTATGTCAGGATTATTCTGATGTGCTAAAGCTTGACAACGGATATACAATAGCTGTAATTGCCGACGGTTTAGGCAGTGCAAGTAAATCGGATATAGGTGCAAAAGTGGCTGTGAATTCATTCTTGGCTTACATAAATTTGCATATTAAAACCAAAAAAAGCGATAAGTTTTACATTGATCTTATATCACAGGCATATCAAGAAGCATATAACAACGTAATGAATACTGCCGAAGACATGAAAATAGATTTTTCGGAATATAATACAACCCTCACTGCTGCGATTTATAATGGTAAAAACTTATATTACGGTCAATGCGGTGACGGCGGTATTATCGTTTTAACGCCGAGCGGTAATTATGATTGTGCAACAGAAGTAAAAAAGGGAGAAGCATTCAATGAAACATATCCGCTCTTGGGCGGTCCCGACAATTGGTCCTTTGGAAAATATCCCGACGAGGTCTGTGCATTAACGCTTATGACAGACGGCATATTTGATATTGTGTGTCATCCTCTGCTTGCAAATGAAGCTCAAAAAATAAATATTCCATTTATCCGCCGATTTATGGACAGAAATATTCTTAGGGCAAATAACAAAACTGATTTTGAAAATCTGCAAAAAAGCATATCTAAATTTGTTTCGGGAAACGGCTTGCCTAATGTAACAGATGATAAAACTATCGTAGGATTGATAAACACTGATATTTTAGCAGATTTAAAAGACGAGGAATATTACAAGGAACCTGATTGGGATAAGTTAAACGAAAACATGAAACGCAAACTCCGTGAAGGCCGCAGACCTACTCCTATTGATATAAAAAAGCCTACAAATATAATCAAAGTAACTCCTACTGGTGAAAGCATAGTAATTAATGATGAATCCAGAAAGTTAAAGAAAAGATTACAAAATTCGTATAGAATCAACCGCCAACTAAGGAAAATCGTTTTGATACAGCTGATAGTGATATTAGTGCTTATTATTATTTGTTCTATCTGTATTGTTTTTTTAAACAAAGGTAACGTTCAGGATACATCGAAAAAGAGTATGGAATCTTCCAGTATAAGTAAGGATAGCGCTTACAACGGCAAACATACGCAGGGAAGCGCTATTGCGGATGATGATACTTCTGATCATGCAGATGATTCTACACAAAGCGATAGTATGGCGTCAAATTCTGAAAATGATAAAGCTAAAGATAAAGCTATAAAAGATGCTTTACCAAGAATGAAACAAGCTCTCCAAGAGGTGGGAACATCGACTCATTTTACTTATATTAATTCAGAAGCTGTTGATGAGCACTATAGTAATATAACGGGGGGTTCCAGCAGTGGCTTCTAATAATGATAGAAGAATTTATTACGATTTGAATAGCGGACAAAAATATGTATTATTTGAAGAAAGCATTACTTCCGGCGGCGAGGGCAGCATTTATAATATAGAAGGTATGCCCGATTTGGTTGCAAAGATCTATCATGAAAAGAATCGTACCGAAAACAGGAAAAATAAACTTCTGGCTATGCTTGAAACAGATTCAAATGACTTGTCTGAATGTGCATGGCCTCACGCCATTCTGTATCAGGATAACAATTTTTGCGGATATGTAATGCAAAAAGTGTCAGGGTTAAGCAGCTTGATAGATTTTTACGTTTATGATAACAGAAAAAAATATTTGTGGTCACAATATGTAAAAGTGGCAGAAAATATTGCTGCCGCCGTGAATAATGTTCACGACAGCGGACATATAATCGGAGATCTGAACCCAAATAATTTCATGTTAGATGTGAACACTGGTCGAGTTATGCTTGTAGATACGGATTCATATCATATCAAAAGTAAATCAGGAGAAATTTTTCCATGTACTGTAGTTACTCCGGAGTTTATTCCTCCTGAGCTTCAGGGTAAAACTTTTGATGAAAATAATGCACGGAATATGTTTAACGAAAGCACAGACAATTTTGCTCTTGCAGTTATTATTTTCAGGCTTTTAATGAACGGCGTTCATCCTTTTTCATGCGTTGTTACCACCAAAGAATCTATGAGTAATTTCCAACCTGTAAAGAACATACAAAATGGATATTGTCCTTATTTTACAAAAAGTAATATTAATGGGAAAATAGCAAAAACGCGCTATTCACCTAATATAGGTATTCTTCCGAGAGATATTCAAAAGCTATTTGAAAGAGCATTTATTGAAGGTCAACAAAGCAAGAGCGCCAGACCGAGAGCAGACGAATGGTTTTACGCACTTGATTCTTTAAGTCAGAGATTGTGCAAATGTACCGACAATCCAAAGCATGAATACTTTATAGGACTAAGCAGTTGTCCTTGGTGTAAGCTTGACATGGAAATAAGAAATAAATCAAAGCCAAATCCGGGAGATTTGAAAATTGACGACGGATGGGAGGAATTTCGCAGGAAGCAAAATAAAGAAAAAGCATCAAAAGATGAAATAAATACAAAAACTCACAACGAAGACAAGAAAGTGACAAGAGCATTGATAGCTACGATTCTCATAATATCATTTTTTTTAATACTTGCTTTGATTGGTATTTATTCAGATGAATCCTCCCCAAATTATGCTGAAAATGTTACTGATACATATAATTATTACGATGATACTATCGACAGCAGTTTGTATAAAACAAATTCGATTTTTACTCCGATGTCAACTATAGATAAAAATGAATTGTCAGAAAATAAACAAGAAATATCAATTGAAAATATAGAAACTAATGTTGATGAAATATCGGCTTACGCTGAGATAGACTTTGACGAGGAGGTAATTTGGGATGTTCCCGAAACTATCTCTTCGTATGAGTCGTCTACAATACCTGCACCTACCCTCAGTTTTAGTGTTAATATTTATGATATCGATATATCTTTTGATTCGGACGCAACGGTTTATGACCTTATCGCAGAAACGGATTGCGATAAAGCTTATGTAGATCCATTTTCTAAAAATGGTATTGACTTTTATGATAAAGAAAACGGTCATGCGACCGTAAGCCTTTTCTATGCAGCTCCATGTTCAGGAAATCTATTTATAAAAAAATCAAATGGTGAAGTTTTAAAAAAAATCCCGATAGATATAGCGTGGAAAGACTGTGAATTTGTTTCAAGTAACGAAGATATTATAACATTTGGTGATGAACAGTTTGAAATAAAGTCTACAGGCAAGTTAACGATTTCTTATATTTATGGTGATGATGTTGTAGCAGAAAAGGAAGTTGAAGTAATTTAATACATATTAAGGCGTTGATTATAGATGATTAATACAGGAGTGAGATAGTTTATGTATTATGAATGGTTATTTTTTTAATAAAAATGGTACCTTTATAGCATACTGTTATCCGCCGGAAGATTCCTTTTTATCATGTCAAATTCCGAAAGGAAGCGCAAAATTCGAAAAGGAAGATTCCTTTTTATCATGTCAAATTCCGAAAGGAAGCGCAAAATTCGTTTATACGGCATTTGACAAACCCGAAGACGGAACGAGATCGCTTCTGACATTAAAAAATGATGAGCAATATATTATAAAAATTGATTATAAGACAAAAACGATAGAAGTATATACGGAAAAAAGGAAAAATACTCAACAAAGCCACAATTTCAAAGTAATTCATAGGAAGTGACATACAATGAATAAAAGATGCCCTAAATGTGGGAAGCTGCTAAATGAAGATGCGAGAAGCTGTAATATATGCGGATATAAATTTAAAATTAATATACCCTACGATCCCAACTACGATCCCATTGTTATGAGGAAATGCAGCAAATGCGGCACCGGATTTACCATTCACAGCTCTAACCCAGGAAAATTATGCCCCAATTGCATGGAAAATAGGTCTAAAATAAATTCTTCCCGGAAGAAAAATCGTGTTGGGAAAATAGCTGCTTGTGTTTTTTCTGTTGCAGTTCTGGGAATAGGAGCTTTTTTTGCATATAAATATCTATCCTCAAATAAACCTACTGTTCAACAAGTCCAAACCGCTTATGAAAGCTATGAAAAGGTAAACTCTACTTTGAGAGATATAATATCCGATCCTGATTATAAGAATGGATCAGAGAACGACAAAAAAGAAAAAATCGAAAATGCATTAAACTGTATGGTCGAGGAATCAATGATCAGCGACATTGACTACAGTGAAGATACTATGATTTATGAATATGTCTATAACGATGGCTCTTTGGGCGGAGTAATGCTGGAACCTTTTGACGAGAGTGTTAATGGAATAGCAAAAAACTATGCCGATATAGATCAAAACGGTCAAATCAAAGCAATCGATAATAAAGTAGCCTTTGATTCGGAAAAATATTCATACAGCAAAACTGATATGAAAGCAAAAGTAATGTATGGTCTTGGATACGATGATATGCTTGAATTGTTAAATCAGCGTTCAGATGTGTGGACAAGCGAAAAGCTTTTAACAGATATCGACACAGATTGTACTGTTGCAGATTTTGCAGAGGAATTGGCTGGATATGATTTTATTGATATTGAAGAGCATGGTACACTTTATAATGATACTCCTATTATATGTACAAAGGAAGTTGTGACTGAACAAAATATCGGAGAATATTTTGATGATATAATTAACGGTAATATTATTCAAGTGACATATGATGACGATAGCTCCGGAAATACTTATTACTGTATTATGCCGTCCTATTTTACATCTCACTATAAAAATAACGAGCTTGAAGGATCAATAGTATTTTTAGGTTCCTGTAAAGCATACATAAACGATAAGCTTGTGAATGCATTCAAAGACGCAGGAGCATTAAGTGTAATTGCAAATACAGAAACAGTATATACATATTACAATTACTATATTCAGGACGCATTTGTTTATAGCTTAATGTGCGGAGACAGCATAGACGAAGCCCTTGATTTTGCAACAGATATCTGGGGTGAAAGTGATATAGAATGGGCTGATATGTATCTAACCGATAATGAGATCAAGCCAGAAGTTGCTACTCCCAAAATTGCAATAGGAGGTCAAAATAAGCTTGTTGAAGTAAATGAAAACACATCTCAACAAACGCCGGAATTCGTTGAAGAAATATTAAGCTGGTCGGAAGAACATGAACCTATGGACAGCGGTACCGGTTGGCTTGATTCATATGAAATGTATAAAGGTTATATTGGTCATAATTATGCTGAAAAGGATGAAATGTGGTTCCAGGATCTAACCGGAGATGGGGAACCTGAACTTATTATTGGCGGATATGGACTTATGATCGGACAGGAGGAGCAAAAATGCTTCACTGTTTATGAAAAAGATAATGGAATTATTGCAACGGGAGAAGATCTCTATACCGTATGGAGTAGTAACAGAAGTGATTATGGACATGATGCGTTTACCTTTACTCCATATAAAGATTCAAACGGAAAAATAATATTGGCAGACGGACAATTTTATGCATACACAGGTACAGATCTTCCTGAAGATGCAGGCGCATATACCTTAAATGAAGTTGTTTTAGGAGAGAACGATAAAAAAGTAAGGTGTACCGAGAAGATATACTTTAATTATGACGGTGAAAATAAAAAGTATTCTTCATTTAAAGTAGGAAATGATGAAACTACATCAAGTGAAGTCATTAATGCATATAACAATTATTTTGCAGATAAAACTCCTTTAAAAGCGTCAGTTAAAACTATAAAAAAGCTGGATTATCTAAAAATGACTCAGGAAGAACGTAAAAAGGCATTGACTGAATCTTATTATGCTTTTAAATATACCGAAGATAAAAGCATTAGGCCTCCGCTTAAAGATATGATCGATAGTATTCCTAAAGACAGTTCTGATAAAAAGGACACCGATAACATAGAAAAAAATAAAAATCCCGACGATGGTAAGAACACTGATGTTAAAGATATATACAGTGCATATCTTGACAAATTATCGGAATTAAATCAACAATCTTCCGTAGAACCCGCTTACGCTTTATTTGACATAAATAGAGATGGTACAGATGAATTGATTTACATATATGATATAGCAGCAGCAGCCTCAAGGTTTCATGTATATGAATATGACCCTGATGATGGATCGGTAGTATCTACAGGTGATAGTGATACTGGCTGGGATGATCTGTATTATTCAAAAACGCTCAATTGCCTTGTAAATTATTATTCTCATGGTTGTGATGTTAATGCAAATACACCCAGTGGAATAATAACCTTTCTTACAAAGTATTCCTTGTCTAATGGTAAATTAACGTCAGAGGAAATTTATAAAGGAGATGCACTTGAATTTTCTGAGAATGAATATTCATATTACAATTTTTACGAAATAACTATTGAGCAATGTAATGGCTGTACTATTGATGATTTAAAATCAAATGCCGAAAGAAATAAATTTTGATTGATACGGGTTGAAAAATATAAAGGAGGTCGGTAATATATGGACTTAAGGAATTGCACAAAACAAGAATTGTCTCAAATGCCTTATGAATATGTTCGTGAAGCATATTATCAGCACAACCCGAACGCTGTATGGATATTAGGAGTATTTTTTCGTTACGGAAAAAATGGTGCACCTCAAAACTATGAGAAAGCAAGACAGCTCCTTGAAATAGCTTACGAATATGAAGGTGCAGGATCGGGATTTATTTTGGGGAATATATATGAAGAAGGACTTGGAACAACTGTTGATCTAAAAAAAGCAGAAGATTATTATTGTGCATTTTCTGAAGAAACGCATGATCCAACCGGATACTCAGCCGCAGCTTTTTTATATCTGAAAAATGAAAACTTGCCGAATAGAGATGAAAAAATTCCGGAGTATCTAAAGAAAAGTGAGGCATTAGGCGGATGTCCATTATCAGATACGCTTATTGGTCAGTTATATATTGCAGGTACACCAGACTTTCCGAAGGATATTAATAAAGCTGTATTTTATCTTGAACGTTCAAAAAATTATAAAATACTTGGTGATTTATTTTCAGATGAAAAAAATATTGAGCCAAATTATAAATTAGCAAGCTATTATTATGAGCTCGGAATGTCGGATAATATGGATTGTTGTGCAAAATATGCATTTTTAAATTTATATTATGGTTCTATAAATGAATCGTGGACAAATGTCCCAAAAGGTATATCAGTAGCAAAAAAATATTTAAAAACCAATAATAATTATGAAAGTTCATTTTTTATTTTAAAAGCAATGTTTCTTTTTTTTGATAAAGCGAAAAATATTGAAGGTCTTGAATTGTGTACTGATTATTTATATATTATTGGTGAATGTAATAGTGATTCTGAAGATAAAAATCAATTATATTATTCAATTATTGATTCATTAAGTGATCTATATATAAATGAAAACCATACGGATAAATTAGATGGTCTTTTATCAAAGCTTTCTAAAATGACTGACGCTTATCCTCAGATTGCTGAAATCACATTTTATTTAGAAGGCTTATTATGTTATAAACACGGTATCTTTTGTTTAAATATAAATGAGATTTCAATGGCTTATGATTCTTTTGATTCAGCATATAAACTTGGGTTTGAAGATGCAAAAAAATTTTTGATCAGATTCAAAAGGGATATTTTCGGAAAATTAAAATTCAGATAGGGAAATGATAATTATGGATTATGTAGAAATGAATAAATGCGGTTCCTGTAAGTATTATACTTATGAGGGGGAATATAAGAAAGGCTATTGCAGTTGGTATAAATCTTATTACTATGCAGATGACTCGTGTAGCCATTGGGAAGAGGGAAACATATCAAGCACCGGAGGATGTTTTTTAACAACAGCTTGCTGCGAACATAAAGGCTTACCTGATGATTGCTACGAGCTAACAACATTAAGATCTTTAAGAGATCATTATATGAAACAGTCTGTTTTCGGAAATGGGTTAATAAAAATTTACTATGAAACAGCACCTGCAATTATAGAAAAGATCAACAAATTAGATAGAAAAGATGAGATTTACAATGAAATCTATAGTAAAATCGTTTATATCGTAGATCTTATTGAAACTAAAAAATACGACGATGCTGTATGTGAGTATGTACGTATGATGTTTTGGGCAGAAAAATTATGACTCGTAAAATTAATAAATAGTATACTAAAAGACATTTTCAATATAGTGACGTATCCATTAGGTCCTATTTCGGTTCTGAAAAAACAACTGTGTAAATGCGTATAACACCCAAAATAAAATCAATACTATATTTGCAGCCAAATAGGGCAACGCTGAGGAGC
>OCQC01002462.1_pt1 | contig 11289 bp, 9 predicted proteins | sample 1538401 | NCBI WGS metagenome assembly OCQC01 (sample SAMN04571689, study PRJEB22368) | human gut metagenome | biome: human gut; material: stool | host: Homo sapiens | place: Luxembourg | collected 2012-08-03 | reverse complement strand
GATCTGATCCGTCTTTGCCCCCGCAGCGAGGTAATCGACCAAAGGCATTTTTACAACGGGCACAAGGACGTAAACGACTATCTGACCGCCCGCATAAAAGGCCGAACACAAAAGCCTTCGACACAGAAGAACGCCTCCGAAACAAAGGCTGTTCAGGCTCTTCGGAATAATCTGCAAGCCCCGAAAGCAGAAACCGCGGCGATCGAGCCTCCGCGCCGGAAAGGGGTAAAGGTTTAAGGAAGGCAAGGTTGTGTTTTCGTAGACGAAAACTGCGCCTTCCCCGCTGGTCGGCGTAAAATCCCGCTGGTCTGAAAAAAAATGCTTACAAACCACTTATCATGGAAACACCGAAAAAAACATACGGCAAACAAGGCGGACGCCCGAAAGTCAGTATCGGCCGCATCCGCAAATACGTCGTCAGCACGCGGCTCAGCCCCGAACGGAAACTCCGATTCTCGGCCCTCTGCCGCGAGGCAGGGCAACCGCCTGCCGAAGTCCTGCGCCAGCTGATCGACCGAGGAACGGTAAGGGCGCGAATCACACGCGAACAGTTGGATTTTATAACCCAGCTCAAAGGCATCGCCCGCAATCTGAACCAGCTGACCCGGCTGGCCAATGCCAAAGGTCTGGCGGCTGTCAGGGCACGGCATGCGGCGATCGTCACGGCTATCGAAAAACTCCTGAAGCAGATATGCGATGGTCGGTAAGGTAATATCCGCTTCGTCCTTTTCGGGGACGGTGGGTTATGTGATGAAAGAAGAATCCCGGATCTTGGAAGCCGAAGGCATTATGCCTCCGGAAGTGAAGGACATGGTGCAGGACTTCAAAGACCAGACCTTATTGAACCCACGGCTGAAAAACAATGTCGGCCATATCTCCTTGTCTTTCTCACCCAAAGACGCCCCGCGGATGACCGACGCCCTGATGACGCAGATCGCAAAGGAGTATATGCAAAAGATGGGCATCACCGATACGCAGTATCTATTGGTGCGCCATCTCGACCAGCCCCATCCGCACTGCCATCTGGTCTACAACCGGGTCGGGAACAACGGGCAGACCATATCGGACAGGAACATCAAGATCCGCAACGCCAAGGTCTGCCGGGAGCTGACCGAGAAGTACGGATTGTATCTCGCACCGGGAAAGGACGACGTACGGCGGGAGCAATTGCGCGAACCCGACAAGACCAAATACGAAATCCACGATGCGATCAAAGGCTGTCTGCCCAAATGCAAGAACTGGAGCGAGTTGGAAGGTAAATTAAAGGAACAAGGCATCGGCATCCGTTACAAGTATTGCGGAAATACCGACCGCAAACAAGGGGTTTTGTTCTCGAAAAACGGTTTCGAATTCTCCGGATCGAAGATCGACCGGGCTTTCAGCGTTACGAAACTCGACAACCGGTTCAACCATATTCAACAGCAGACCCAACACCGAACAACGCTCTTCGGAAACCTCTCGGCGGCGGCAGGCAATTACCGTTCGGCATTTGCCGGGTTGTTCGGCAACACGGGCAGAGGAGGCGGCAGTACGCGCGAAGAGCCGCCATCGGTCAATCTCGGAAAGGCAGGCGGGATTCCGCTGCCGCCGGCCGGTTCGCCCGTCGGAGTGTCCGCCGGGCAGTTGCAGCGCAAGCCGGGAGAAAGTCCCGAAGAGCATATCGCACGCATCACGGCGCTGCTCGATGCCGCGGCCGAAGCGATGGCCATAGCCGCGATGGAACGCCGACGCAGGATGGAAGAACAGAAAAGAAGAGCCAAAATAAAACTGTAACCCAATCAGAAAATCTCAAAAAACATAAGAATATGAATAACGAAAATAAGATCGACCTCTCGATCGAGATGTACGAAGACCTCAAGGAAACGCTTGTCAAAGCCGTCAAAAACGCAAAAGCAGGCGGCGCAGGAAACGCCGGGTTGGAGAATACGCAGCTGGAACGGATCGAGCGGCTGATAGAGGCCGCGGAACTCTCGCAGGGGCAGGTCGCACAACTGCTGGAACACCTGCAACGGCATACGGCCTTGCCCGGAATAAAAACCGAGCAGGAACGGGAGATCGTTAACAAATACGACATGCTGCTGCAACAGTTAGCTGGGAGACTGGAGGTGATCGACAAGGAGAACAAAAAGACGCATACGTTGATAGAGCAGGTCGGGCAGGCCGTCGAAGCAGCGGCAAAGCCCGAAAACCTGCCTGTGCAGGAACACCGACATACCTATACGCTCGATCTTAAATCCTCGAAAACATTTCTGACGATGTTCGTTATGCTGGGAGGCATTTTCCTGCAGGCTGCATTCATATACCGAATCTCGGATAATAATCGACAGTTGGCCGTGAACGACCTGAAATACCGTTATGTGAAGATGTGGGGGAAAATCAGCGAAAAGGAGCTGACGGAGTTGGAAACCGTATTTTGGGACGAGCAGTATAGAAACCTCCGAGATACCGTCCGAAACCAAGTCGAACGCTATGAAGAAGCCGTAAGGCGTCAGGCTAAACGGTTGGAGCAGGCGACTGTTAAGGAGCGGAAAGCGAAAAAACTACTCGACGATGCTGAGATATTGCGACAACAAAATTAAAATAATTCCAGATTCAATAATCTCGATTTCAACAGTAGGTGGGGCGTAAATCAAACTGTGTTAAAGTTTGTATTCGGATCAATTTTGGGTGGCAGGAAAAATATCTTTCCATTCTATTGTATTTTTCATTTTATTTTCATACATTTAGAATGTTATTAAAATTGACGCTTTATGAAAAAAAATTATTTCTTTTATTATGGTAATCTCTATTTTTTCCTCTTGTAAAATAGAGAAAAATGCCGACTCTCAATTAACGACTACAGAGTCCAACATTGAGCATGTATGTATTCCGTTAACCGACGCACAAATTATTGGGTTGTATAACACATTAACTACTGTACAGACTCGTGCGGTTGTTTTAGTAAGCAGTTTAGAAGAATTTAAGAGCTATTTGAATACTTCTCTGGTTGCTGTCTGTTTTACAGCGACATGGAGTGGACCATGTAAAATGTATAAGCCCATTTATCATAAAGTATCAGAAAAATACACTGCCAGTGTATGTCGTTTCTTGGAAGTTGATGTGGATGAATCTCCAGAACTGGCAGAACTATTCAATATTGTTAAAGTTCCTACAACTATTATAATTAAAAACGGAGAAGTCGTAGCTCAAGCGTCGGGCATCTTGACTGAAGCAGCTCTAACCGAATTAATAGAAAGCTATAAAGTCAAATAATTGTTTTAATTTTCTCAATTTATGAAGAAACTTGTCTTATTGTTAGGGATTATTCTATACCTCGTATCTTGCAAGGTCGAAGAACCGAAATTTGCAAACCAGTCAACATTTTTAGAAGCCGAAACCACTACAATCGAACACTTGACAAATTCGCAATTACTCGAATTATTTCGCAATATGAGTCCTTTGGCACAAACACGAGTAGCCGTATTTAACCTCCTGACCGAGGGTGAAGTTGAATTCTGGTCAACAGAGGGACCTGGGGTATTGATTGTATATTTTACAGCATCGTGGTGTGGCCCTTGTAAAATGTATAGCGCAATATTTGAAAGTATTGCGAATAATTATACAAATCAAGAATGTCATTTTGGACGTATTGACGTTGATAAAGCAACTGATTTAGGAAACAAATACCGTATAAGCAAGCTACCAACCACCTTTATTATTAAACAAAATCAAATTGTCGCAACGGCTGTAGGAGTTTTACAAAATCAAACCTTAAAAGCCTTAGTTGATCAATATAAAGCAAAATCTCCAAAATAAATAGCACAAGTCCCAGTTAAGAAACTGGGGCTTGTGCTATTATTGAAAAAATTGGTTTATTCAACCACTCGCTCGAACGTAAAGGAAATAAATGGAGAGTATGTAGCCGTTGGTTTAGTTTCTTCATAATATATTTTATCGACTAAGAATGATTTTGAATTATAGTCAACAAAATAGATTTTCATCTTATTGGAATCTCCATCCTTAAAGTTTATTCCAATATAAGCCTCTGTATCTTCGCTCTGCTCTGTTGCAGAAAAATAACGGTTTACGTTATCAAGCAAAATCAATTGAAGCGGAACCTTCGTCCCCATTCCCTCTCTTACAATGATCTCTTCACCTTTCGAAATACCTGAGTTCTCCCGGAAAAAGTTTTTCAAGGTCGATTCAAGCGAGGTCGTAAGCCCCTCTTCCGTGAAAATCAACCGGTCCTTTGCATTGTATGCGGGTAAAGCAGCCATATCGGCGTCGAACGTAGGTTTGTCGTAATCAGAGCTGCTTCCATTCAGATTGGCAAACTCCGTAGGATCATAGTTGCCTTCGGCACTCATTTTCCATGTACCTTCCAGTTTGCTGAAATACGATCCGAAAATCGTTACGGTAATCTCGTTATACTGCCCCCGGACGAATCCTTTGTTGTTCTCCAGTCCGGTTTTCAGAACGACCTTGTCTTTTCCGGTTTCCAGCGTGCCGGCTTTAAGGGTAATGGCACCTGAACTTTTACCCTGAGCGACAACCAGTTGTTTAGCCCCCTCGAACGTAAAATTGGTATTCTCGACAGCCGTCGAACTTTCGGCGATCTCAATGGGAATGACGATATCCTGCTCCGCAGTATATTTTGCCCCCGTAGCCGTATAAAGATCCAACTGAACGGAACCGGTCTCACCCATGGTCATGGATTTGACAGAGAAAGAATACATAATTTTACCTTTCACTCCCAGACTGATCTTCGCCGTGGCATTTTTCCCGGGGATAAAGTCAGCCACCGAGCCCAACGTCGCAACGATTTCCTTGGCTTCGTCGTAGTTGTCCAAAGCCGTTACCGTAATCGAAAGCGACTGATTGTTACCTCCCAATATGAATTGTTCGGCCGATACGGAATACTCGGAACCCTTGACAGCCGTACCCGAGAAAGCAACGGGAACGGTGACGGGCGACGCAAGCGATGATAAATCGACACCGGAGACTTGCAGATCCAGTGTTACGGAACCTGTCGAAAGCGCGAGCACCGGCTTCGCAAAAGAAAGCGTAGGCGTCGAATCATCGTTGTCATCCGAACAAGCGCCGAATAACAGCGGCGCCGCGAGCAATGCAAATAAAAATTTTCTCATAACCAAAGTTTTAATTAATAAAGGTTTGTTCAACAGTTATTTCGAACCTTCCAGAAAGGCTTCATATTCATCTTCTTCGCTTGCGATCTGCGCCCAATCCTCATTCCCGAGAAATACACCGTCGGGCATAATGTATTTCGTCAAATAATCCTTAGCCAAAGGCGGCGTCTCATCATAGTTGTCATCACAGCCACTCAGCGACACAACAGCCGCAATCGCTGCGACAAACGCAATCATTCGTCTTTTCATCGTATTGTTCATAATCCTGATTCTTTTATTCCATTTTATCGTACCCCGGATTTTGCTCCAACCCCTCGACCAATTGAATATCGGGAGCGTAAAGCGGGAAAGTATACATCCAGGAATAAGTCGTGTATTTCAGTCCCTGCTTGGCGACCCAGAACTCCGGACATCCGTTACGTTTGAGTTCGTACCAGCGATCTCCTTCAAGGAAAAGTTCCTTGCGGCGTTCGCAATGGATAGCATACAGCAGCGGAGTCAGCGCATTTCCCTTGGCATCGACCTGAATCAAATCGTCGTGATCGACCGGAGGCAGAGTCTGCATCGTGTAGTCCGAGACATCGGCAATGCGCTTTCGTCGCAGTTCGTTCAAAGCAGCAAGGGCCTTTTCGGGTTCATCGCTATGATAATAACTCTCAGCCAGAATCAACTGCAATTCAGCGCTTCGCAGGCAGGAAAGCAGGTTCTTAGCCGGCAGTCTTTTGGCATCGATCGACAGCGAAACGCACATCTCTTTCCTTTTCGGCGAAAAGATCGTAAAACCGGCGGGAACAAGGTCTGTTTTTCAAATAATTTTTTGAATTCGTCAGCGCCGTAGATTCCGAAGATCCAGCATAAATCTGTGCCTTGAAGATCATGTTGCCACTCTTGGCCATCTGTTCCCCGATCATCGCCTTGTAAGGTTCCGCATCGAGCAACGGATATTTTTCCAATAACTCCGAAGCATACTGAGCTGCCAAACGATACTGCTGTGTCCAGAAATAGAGCCGGGCCAGATAGCCTTTGGCGACATCGGAATTGAAGCGATAGATCTCATCCTGAATGTCGTATTCGATCGCTTTATTCAAATCCTCCTCGATCCGTTTGACGGTCTGGTTATAAGTACTGCGAGTAGGCTTCGCCTCCATATCAAATTCCGTAACCAACGGTACACCAGGCCCCGGATTATCCGGATTGCAAGCCTGACAGAAGTTGCGCAGCAAATTATAATAGCAGATACCGCGAAGGGCATACGCCGTACCGAGCACGTCCATCCCGAGCCGGCTGCTCCGGTCTTCGAGATAACCGATTATGATGTTGCAATCCCGAATCACCGCATAAAGATTCGTATACAGAGTTTGCTTAGCGGAAAGTTGCTCTCCTATGTAAAGCGAAATATAATTTCCTCCGGGATATTGAGTCAGATTAGCAGCCAGGTTATCGGCATAACACTCCAAATCGGCCATTTCCAATCCGTCGCCCATCACGACCTCCTCTCCGTAATCGATCTCGTCGAGATGCGCATGGAGCAACGCTGAAAATTCCTCGGCTGTTTCGGGGATGGTCTGTCCGTAAGGTTTTATATCCAAATAGCGGTTGCAGGATACGGCTAATAACACGAGTGCAATCACTGTGAATGTCTTTTTCATACTCTCTGTTTTGAAATTACCGTTTCGGAATTAAAATCCGATCGAAAGTCCGATCGAATAGGAGCGGCATTGCGGGTACACCGCACCGGGAGTTTCAGGGTCCAGCCCCGAGTAATTCGTGAACGTCGCCAGATTGTTCATCGTAAACGACACGCTGCAATTTTGCATGTGAAGTTTCTTCACCCACGCGCCGGGGAGGTCGTAAAGCAATGTCAGGGAACTGATTTTCAAATAAGAAACATTCTCCAGCAACAGACAGTTCGTAACTCTTGATTCGGAAGGAAGACTCTGGGCGATAAGATTGCCGTTCTGATCGTAAAGGCGCCCTCCGTATATGTCGATCAGACGCGGATAACCGTCCGTAACAGGATTATCCGGAGTCCAGCGATAGGTTACATCACGCACGACATTGAGATGGTTGACATAAAGGTCGTATTTGGAGTTGGGAATGGGCTCCTTATCCACACCGGTCATATTCCGGTCACTCACCGAACTGTAGGATGCGGGGGATACGATATCGTTCAGCACTTTGCCGTTCAACGAAAACACACCGTTCATACTGAGCGTAAGCCCCTTGTAACGAACGGACGTATTGAACCCGCCCGTCCAGGGAGCCGTCGATGTACCTACATAGAAAAGATAGTTTTGCATGTTCCGGTAGTCCGCGACTTCGTTTATTTTCGCATCGGGACGCAGTTCGTAATTGTAGAATCCCGTCGATGGATCGATGCCCGTACTCTTGCCCGTGATGATCATCCCCTGGGGATAACCTACATAATACTGACCATAGATACCGCTGTTGGGCGACACGTATTTGGTCAGTTTGTTCATATTGTAAGCCGCATTGGCAGTAAAATTCCACGCAAAATCCTTATAACGCAGAATCGTCGCCCCCAAAGTGAACTCGACTCCCCGGTTCACCTGTTCGGATGTATTATATCCCTGCGAAATAAATCCGACTGCCGAATTCACGCGCGAAGAAGTCACGAGATCGTATCCTTTACGGTTGTATGCTTCGACCTGCAATCGCAAACGCTCCTTGAAAAATCCGATGTCCAGACCCGCTTTGATATCCCAGGTCTTCTCCCAGCTCAGATGCGGATTCGGGGCATTCGAAATAGTCCCCATCCGGTAGGAATCCGTATCGGAAATTCGAAACGTGTTATCGTATTTCATGATGATTACCGGATAGACCGACTTATTGACACCGCCCGTATAACCCGTGGCCAAACGAAGCGTCATCGAACTGATCACATCCGAGATTTTCCCTTTCATCCACGACTCTTCGTCTATATTCCAGGAAAAACCTGCCGACCAGGTAGCATTGAATTGCTCCTTGCTGCCGAAATTGTTCGATCCGTCGGATCTTACCGAGGCATTGAAAACATAGCGGTTGAGCAGGATATAGTCGATCGTACCGTAGAACGAGGCCATAGCGTTTTCCGTAATAGCTTGCCCGGTGGAATTATCGAGGGTCTTTCCGAAACTGACAAGTTTATCGTAATCGATCACCGAATTATTTCCGCTCGCAGGATAAAGCGGCGTCGAATGGTTGCCCGTAACGGGGTCGTAGCCGTAACGTTTGGTAAAAATCGTCTTGGCGTAATTCCGGCTGATCTGCGCTCCGGCCAACACATTGAGCCGATGTATTTCGTTGAAAGTATGTCCATAGGCGAAATGTCCCCGTAACATATAATTGGTATTGTATGTCGAAGTCTGATAAATGGAACCATAGATTCGTTTCGAAGTCGTCGTATTGTTTTCGAACGGCCGATCCATCCATGCCGCATAGGTATTCTTTCCATTGATATTCTCCCCGTGATCCGAAATATAGGAGAACGACGCCAGACCCACGAACTTCAGATCCTTGGTGATATTGACCGTCGTATTTCCCGTCAGTGTGAAGTTTCCGCTGGTACTCTTGGCCGAAGTCTCATTGATCTCCCGCATCAGGTTGAATCCGTTTTCGGGAAGCGCTACCGTATAGCTTCCATTGATTTCACTCAAGGAAAAATAAGTCTCGTCAGCCCGATAGGAACCGTCGTCATTGTAAGGACGTTCATAAGGATTGGCGAAATAGGCGTATTTGAACATATCTACATTACTCGACGGTGCCTTGGATGTCTGATAGGAGAAATCCGTACTGATACCGAACGATACGACTCTGTTCGGTGTTACATCGATCTTGCCATTGAAATTGTAACGGTCGTACGAGTTTTTCAACACAATGCCCTGATCGTTACCATATCCCATTGAGAGATAATAGGCCATTTTGGGATTACCTCCCGAAATGGAGAGATAGTGGCTTGTGGAAACTGTCGTCCGGAACAGTTCCTCGAACCAGTCTGTCGTATGGCTGCCCAGTTCCGCAATCCTGGCATCCTGCTCTGCGACGCTCAATCCCTTATATTTGCCGTATCCCGAACGAATCATGCCCACGATACCCACAACCGGATAGTAACTTTTGCCATCCTGAAGATTATTCGCATAACCGGCAGCTGCAAATTCGTCCCATAATTCCTGCTCCCAGGCCAGTTTCTCGCGTGAGTTCATCAAATTGGCAGACCGTACAGGCCGCGTCTGAATGGATACGGTTCCCGAATAGTTGACGTGTGTAGGTCCCGACTTGCCGCGTTTGGTCGTTACCACGATCACACCGCCGGCAGCCTGAGATCCGTAAATCGCGGCAGCGGCAGCGTCTTTCAGCACGGAGATCGACTCGATGTCGTTAGGATTGATCCCACCGATGCCCGTAGCAAAAATATTCGAAAAGTCTCCGGAGCGAATCTGCGTGTTGGAAACAGGAGGTGTCGGGACCTCCTTCTGCATCGGTACGCCGTCAATGACCCACAGCGGTTCGGCATTGCCCGTGATGGTGCTCGTTCCGCGAATGCGGATCTTCACGGCTTCGCCCGGACGGCCGGATACGGATTGCACGCTCACTCCGGCCAGTTTACCCTGCAACAGTTTGTCTACTCCCTCCAAAGGCGAAGTCTTGAGATCTTTTCCTTCAATCACGGCAACCGAACCGGTGCTTTTGCGAATCTCAGTTTTGGCAAAGCCTGTCACGACGACTTGTCCGATGTCCGTGGCCTGTTCCTTTAAGGTTACGTCATACACGAAACGAAGTCCAAAGCGATCTCCGTATTCGACTTTGACAGTTTGAGGCTCATAACCGATATAAGTGAACCGTAACGTTCCGCCCTCGGGTACTGAAATCTGATATTCTCCCTTAAGATTGGTATTTACACCGATGTGCGTTCCTTCGACGAAAACCGAGACCCCGATAAGCGGTTCGCCGGAAGTATCCTTGACCGTTCCCCGTACCGTGATTTTGTCGCCTTTCTTCTGAGCAACCACGTCAAACGCGACCGCCAACAGCAACGACGTAAATACGAACAGCAAAAAAAATCGCAAAGTTTGCTTCATACGCATTATTCATTAGTTGTGTTTGACTATATCAATCTCCTGCTGAGGCAACCCGAGCAGATGTTCCGTAAAATAGTAGCGGATCAGATTTACGTAATATGAATTCCCGAGACCATGATCCGCTCCGGGAATGACCGTCATGTCGAAACGCTTGCGGGCCCGGATTAACGCATCGGCCAGCCGGGCCGTAGATGCCGGATGCACGTTGTTGTCCATGTCTCCGGTGATGAGCAGCAGCCGTCCGGCCAGCCGGTCGGCCAATTCGATGTTGGTCGGAATATGACATTCGAAATGCGGTTTCCCGTCTTTCCCCCAGGTCTGCTTTACTCCGTGGAAAGTTTCGCCCCACCATTGGGAGTAAATATTATTGTCATGGTTCCCCGAAGCAGCCACCCCGACCTTGTAAAATTCCGGATGGTTCAGCATGGCGGCGACCGTCATGAAACCGCCTCCGGAATGTCCGTAAATTCCGACTCTTTCAATATCGGCGCAAGGATAGCGGGCTGCAATCTGCCGGATCGCGGCCATGTCGTCGGCCAAAGCATAGTCCCGCAGATTCCCGTAGCCGAACGTATGGAAATCGCGTCCGCGCCAGGGGCCACTGCCGCGGTAGGCGAAATTTATGACGACGAATCCCAGCTGTGCGAGCGATTGATTGTAGTTGTCATCCAAGGTAAAGGCCTGCGGAACCAGATCGACATGGGGGCCGGGATAGACATTGCTGATGATCGGGTATTTCCGCCCGGGTTCCCGGTCGAAAGGAAGGTAGACGATGCCATAGAGCCGGGTCACGGAATCCGCAGCCAGCACTTCAACGACTTCCGGTTCGTGCCATCCGCGGGCATAGAGTTCCGAAAGGTCACACGGCTCCAGTTCGATACGGACGCGGCCTTTCATGTCGCAGACCTGATGCCGCGGGGCACGATCCATACGCGACCAAGTGTCCGTCAGAAAACGTCCGTCGGGAGAGAATGCCACCGAATGTTCACCGTTTCCGGGAGTGAGCAAAACCGGCTCGCCGCCGCTGAATCCGGTTTTGTAATAAAAGCGGTAATGCGGATTGACACCCGGTTCCCGTCCGTAAC
>OCQC01002459.1_pt1 | contig 11313 bp, 10 predicted proteins | sample 1538401 | NCBI WGS metagenome assembly OCQC01 (sample SAMN04571689, study PRJEB22368) | human gut metagenome | biome: human gut; material: stool | host: Homo sapiens | place: Luxembourg | collected 2012-08-03 | reverse complement strand
TGGCGAGATAGCTCAGTTGGCTAGAGCACACGGTTCATACCCGTGGTGTCGTGGGTTCAAATCCCTCTCTCGCTACTTTTTTTATGTCTAAAAATCTCTTTGAACCCCCATAAATACTGAAAGGAAGGAGAGATTGTATATCATTGGTTCATTGCAGACTTGCAAAGGTAACATAAGAGGTAACACAAAACATTTGTTCTGTAATAATTATTCCTTACGAAAATATAAAATTATTTATTATACAAAGATAATATCTTATAAAATCTGTTAAAATAAAAAGACAGCTTCTACATCATTATAGACATAAAAGCTATCTTCTTGAAATTCTAATTCTCAAACAATAATTAATCTCTTTTATACTGTAAGAGTCTTTTCTAATAGTGCTTTAGCAGCTTCATACTGTTTGCGTGATTTTTTAGCTATCTCACAAGCTTTATCAATACTACCTGTACTTTTAGCTATATTCTCAATGATTTCAACAAGCATTTCTGCTTTTTCCTCTTCTGCATATTCCTTCGCATAATCTTTAATTATGTCACACATAGAATCAACTCCCTTCCCATCATTCTTAAAGTATGATAACCTATCCGATAATTCTGGAAACTTATCATTATCAATCTCTTTCTGTAAGAAACATTTCATAAGTTCTCCTACATCTGTATTATCGGTATCTGCATACTGTGTATTAACAAACACTCTTGATAATCCATCATCTACAGTTGTATTAGTTTCTCTTATAACTGAATCAATATGGTAGATTGTTCTTCCCAGCCTAAATACATCATACTCTGAAATATATACAACTATGACATCTGGTATTTCTGAAAACTTCTGTCCCTTTTCAGAAAATCTTGATACAATACTTGATGCATTATATCTCACTCGTCTTACATCATCATTAACATTCTCTTTCTGTATCTCTATGTTGCACATTGTTCCATTTCCCAATGTACATAATGCATCAAGTCTTACTGCTCTTCCAAATATATTGGCAATACTGTCTTCTGATATCACTTCTTCTACTATAAGCTTCTTATCGTCAAGTATTACCCTTAGTATCTCCTGACATACCTCCCTAGATTCTGCTAACTTCTTAAACATAACATCATCTATTGGTCTTAGCAGTCTTACTCTTTTTATTAACTCATTAACCCTATCCAAACAATACCCCTTTCTTTTGTTTTTAAGCCGTCCCCTTCTCTTTTGTAAACCATAATCTTTATATACTGTTTGCTATATTATTATACAATAGTTATACTTACAAATCAACATATATGTTATCAGTATTTTTTATTGGTATCTTTTTATTTTCTTATGTATTTTATTTATTACACAAAGCTATTCATATATTTGATACATAACATAATTCTTTATAATAACCATGTGCTAAACATTCTCATCAAATTCTTTATCACATATATACTAAACTTTTCACCTTTTTTATGTCTAAAAATCTCTCTGAACCCCCATAAATACTGAAAGAAAGGATAGATTGTATATAAATCTGCTAAAATAAAAAGACAGCTCCTACATCTTATCACAGACATAAAAGCTATCTTTCTAATATTATCAATCTCTTTCTGCAGAAAACAATATATCACCTTATATAAACCGATGTGCCTATTTTCTCGCCCATGTTAACCTTAGTCTCATATCCAGCTACTGTATTTACCAGTATATCCTCATCCGGTATGATTGCATTCTTTTTAAATATAAGCACTACTGTTGAACCGCCATATTCAAAATAACCTTTTTCAGCCCCCTTTTTAGTCCTGCACTTTTCCATATTATTGACAATTCTGCCAACCAGGAGAGCTCCAACTTCCATCACTATGACATCTCCAAAGTTTTCTGTCCTATGTACACAATATTCTCTGGTATTTTCCTTGTATATAGGATATACATCATTTGCTATTGGATTAACTGTATGAAACACTCCATTAATATGCCTTTCATGGCTTTTAATCCCATCGTCTATAAAATGAAATCTATGATAATCATCCACACACAGTCTGAATATCCCTATATATCCACCCTCATATTTTTTTGCAAGTTCCCCATCTCTTAAAAGTTCCTTAAGTGTATATCTTGTATTCTTTATAAGAAATGATGACTTTTCATCTATAAAATACATACTCAGCCTTGCATCACAAGGACTTATAAGAGAGGTTTTATTCATATCAATCCGTCTGTTCTGTGGCTTTATTTTTCTTGTAAAAAAATCATTGAATGACAAATAATCCTTATATGTGCTTTTCTCATATAAAGACATATCAATATTATTTGCTTTTATAAACAACGGTATTAACAATCTTGAACTACGCATATCAAGTATTGTTTTACAAGCTTCTGACAACCATGGTTTTATCAGAAATGACGTTATCGCCCTGCCTACTTTAGTTTCATACATATATTTTATCAGCTTATCCTGTGCATCATCTTTGCCAACCATCTTTCTATGTCTGTCAACAGCCTGCATACTTCCTTACCTCCCCATCACTTAGCATAATCTAACAAACTACATTTACATCACTATTCATAAACAGTCCAAAAGCTATGTCTCACAGTTTTTAACAAAGCCTTTTTGCAGCAATCAGCTCATTCTCCACATAAGCCAATGTGTTGTAAACATATATATAACAGCCATAGCAACTACAAACACAAGCACTGACAGCATAAGATTGTTTGGTTTTTTGAATTTAAAGTTTGTTACAAACAATAACGCTGTGATAAACACTGCCACCTTCAGCACTATAAGAAACATGTTGTCCGGAAATACTGGTCTTAACATATATAATATAGGTAAAATAACCGATATCGATGTAATAGGCATCCCCTGGTAGTACTTTCTGTTTTCAGATGTTTCATTCTGTCTTATCTGTTCCTTAACATTATAAAATGCCAGTCTTATAAGTCCAGCCAGTCCATATATCATAAGGCAGACAATCCCGATAATATCTGTTATACCGATTTTATAGCATATTACGATTGGCAATATACCAAAACATACTATATCGCACAGTGAATCTATCTGTATGCCATAACATTTTTCTTCATCCGTTCGATTTTTTTTAGTTCTCGCTATCTTGCCATCAAACATATCACACAAACCCGATAATGCAAGACACACTATTGCTCTTTTAAAATGTCCATCCATGCACAAAGTTATTCCATACATAGATATCATCATACTTATATATGTAAGTACAACTGTATAATCATAAAAACCAATCATTTGTATTCCTCTTCTTCTATCTATAATCAATGTTAAAGTCATCAACTCCAACTATTTCTTTCTTAGTAAAGCGCCCTATGTATATATGCGCAAACATTGTAAATACTGCACTGACAAAAAGCTCTGTATAAAAGCTTACTGATCTGCTTAGCACTAGTCCTGCCGTAATAAGATTACTTCCAAAAACAGGAAGATATATCACCCTGAAAAGTGCCTCACTTATACCCATACCTCCCGGTAGCGGAAGCATATCGACCGAAAGAGATATAACTGCCTGCAGCATAACAACCGTATACATACCAGTTCCTTTTAGCCCAAACGATCTATATATAAAATATGTTGTAAAAAAATACGCTGTCCTTTGCAATATAGTAATAAAAAATACCTTAACTACAACTAAAACATGCTTCTTTAAATATGCTGCCGTTCTTCTATACACTTCCATGGCATCGTTTAATCTGTCTATCCTTTGATTATCACTCTTCATAATATGAAGTCTTTCAAGCACACGGATAACCATACTGCATATGTTAGTTGCTAACCTGTTATTAAAAACCAGAATCAGCATCACTGCTATACATATTATATTAAGAATTATTCCAAGATAAAACACAAAACGTATTCCATCCAGCCTTTCATTTATAAATGTTCTGTCAAACAGCATAAGCCATACTCCTACAGCTACAAGTACAGCTTTATATGTAATAGTTATAATCATAAGTATAACTGTAGCAAATGGTATAGGAATCCTGTTCCTTTTCATATAATATACCTGCATAGGCTGTCCGCCCGAAGCAGATGGTGTAATACAGCTAAAGAAAAAACCTGCACACGAATATAAAAAGCAGGTGAATCTACGTGTCCTGATACCAAATGTTCCAAAAAGATAATGTATAATATGGGATTCACCATATATAAACAATACAATAAAAATCACAGACAGTACAACCCATACCGGATCTGCCATCTGCATTTTTGCCCACACCTCTGAAAGACTGTCGCCAGAGCCATGAAACACATAGTATAACGTTATCATGAACAGTATAATCAGAAACATACCATTAAATATATTTTTCTTATTTCTCTTCAATACATTTTTCACTTACTTGCTTCCTTTACACTATTCATAATATTGAGCAGAAATCTATATACTCCTGTCTTGTTAACAACCAGCCAGCACACCTCAGATATCGCAACTGCTGATATGACATCGGCAATAACATGTTGTTTGGTCACAAGTGTGGAAATAAATACCATAACAGCTATCACTACTGCCATATTCTTAAAAATTACCGGATATTCTTTAATATTTCTCACACCGATATAGCAATTCCAGCTTACAAGACAATGAATCGATGGAAACAGATTATCAGCTGCATCAATCTTATATAAAAATCTCAAAGCACATGAAAATATATCTTCTCCTGTGATATCTGGCCTGATATTATAAGTAGGAATAACTACAAACAATATAGCACAACATGTACGTGTTATAATATCAAATGTAACAAATCTTGCGCATTCATATCTACCCACACGTACACTTGCTATATAATATATAATCCAGGATATATAACATCCGAAATACACCACAACAAATACAGGAATAACCGGCGTTGCCCTGTCTATGGGAAGTGTCATATCAAAATGCTTCATATCCGCATTAATACACCTTGTTCCCCAGTACACAAGCATATTCCATGAAAAGCACACAATAAGCGGTATTATAGCATACACAGGTATTATTCTGTTAATGTGATTAAATAATTTTTTAATATTTGTTCTGACTGAATTTTTCAAATGTTATATATCCTTTAATGTAAATTTCTGTTATTAAACGTTAATCTGTGCTGTAAGTCCAAGATCATCAGCATTAGCATCTAGTATTGGCTTAATAACCTCAGCAAGATACTCTTCCACCTGTTCCTTAGAACGTCCTACATACTTGATAGGATCAAGCTTAGCCTGAAGTTCCTCAAGTGTAACTCCAAACATAGGATCAGCTGCTATAAGTTCAAGAAGGTTATTATCAAGTCCCTCCTGCTTAACACGCTTTCCTGCAACCATAGAAAGCTCTCTGATTCTTTCATGAAGCTCCTGTCTGTCACCACCAGCCTTAACAGCATCCATCATAATATTTTCTGTTGCCATAAATGGAAGCTCTGCCATCATATGTTTAATTATAACCTTATCATATACAACAAGTCCGTCTACAACATTAAGATAAAGATCAAGTATACCATCTACTGCAAGAAAGCCTTCCGGTACAGAAAGTCTCTTGTTAGCTGAATCATCAAGTGTTCTTTCAAACCACTGTGTACTTGATACAATAGCTGGATTAAGTGCATCACATAAAACATAGTCAGCAAGTGAAGCCATACGCTCACTTCTCATTGGATTTCTCTTATATGCCATAGCTGATGAACCAATCTGTGACTTTTCAAATGGTTCCTCAACCTCTTTAAGATGCTGTAATAATCTTATATCATTAGAGAACTTGTGTGCTGATGCTGCAATACCTGCAAGAATGTTAAGCACTCTTGTATCAACCTTACGTGAGTAAGTCTGTCCTGATACAGGAACACACTCTTCAAATCCCATCTTTTCAGCAATCTTTTTATCTATCTGGCGGATTTTATCCTGATCTCCATTAAAAAGTTCGAGGAATGAAGCCTGTGTTCCTGTTGTTCCCTTACATCCAAGGAGCTTCATTGTTGATAACACATAATCAAGATCTTCAAGATCCATAACAAGCTCATTGAGCCAGAGTGTAGCTCTTTTGCCAACTGTTGTAGGCTGTGCTGGCTGGAAATGTGTGAAAGCCAGTGTTGGCTGTGCCTTATACTTATCAGCGAATTTAGATAACTCGTTGATAACATTAACAAGCTTCTTACGTACAAGCTTTAAACCTTCTGTCATAATTATGATATCTGTATTATCTCCTACATAACATGATGTAGCACCAAGGTGAATGATTCCCTTAGCCTTTGGACACTGAAGACCATACGCATATACATGCGACATAACATCATGACGTACTTCCTTTTCTCTCTTCTTAGCATCTTCATAGTTAATATCATCCTGATGTGCCTTAAGCTCATCAATCTGCTCCTGTGTAATAGGAAGTCCTAATTCAGCCTCTGTTTCAGCTAAAGCAATCCATAATTTTCTCCATGTTTTAAACTTCTTATCTGGAGAGAATATGTACTGCATCTCCTTACTTGCATATCTTTCGGCAAGTGGTGTCTGATATCTGTCGTTCATCCTTGCAATCCGCCTTTCTTAAATTGTCATTATTCAACTTTAATCGTGATTTAGTCAGAAATCACTTTTTTATTATACCATATACATGCTATCCATTCAATGATTAACATTTTTCGTTTTATTGCACGTTTTATTGTGCGATTACATTTCTTGTTTTATTGCACGTTTAACGTTTCTCTTTTTATTCATTCCATATATCTTTCTTAATCTTTTTTTATTTTCCCTGCATCTACATTAGGCTTTATATAATTATCAAATGCATAGTTCCATAACTCTTCTGATCCATCCATGGTATGCTCATTTCTTTTTAGAATCTGGCTAAGATGCACTCCTTTTTCCTGCCAGCTTTTTCCACACGATGCGTTGTTAAGCATAACTGGCTGCACATTATCAAGAGTTCTTGCAAACTTTGCCTCTGGTGTCCTTCTTTCCTCGAATTCATCCCACATACCTCTCATATATTCTGCCTGATCATGCGGCAGTAATCCAAATATCCTGTCAGCTGCTGCAAGTTCTCTTTCCCTCTGTGTTTTTTTAGCTTCCTCATCATACGCATATGTATCTCCTGCATCTATTTCAACTATGTCATGTATAAGAAGCATTGTCATAGTTTTTAAAACATCTATTTTTTCGTTGGCATACTCTTTTAAAAGTACAGCCATAATAGCCATATGCCATGCATGCTCTGCATCATTTTCTTTCCTTGAAGCATCTGATAGATATGTCTGCCTTCCTATAAGCTTTTCTTTATCTATTTCTTCTATAAACCTCATCTGTTTATTCAGTCTATCCTGCTCATTTTTATCCATAATTATAATCATTCCTCCTAATTTTATATTCCTCATACTATACGCCAAACATATATAGAAAAGGAGAGGGATTTCCCTCTCCTTAATAAAACGTCTGTTTATTCAGCCTATCAGCCCATCTCTCCACGAATATCTATTGTAGGTGGTTCGATTGGATAATTTCCAGTAAAACATGCATCACAGAAGCCAGTCTGGTTACATATCATCTCACTAAGCTTATCTGTTTCAAGATATCCCAGCGAATCTGCGCCGATTTCCTTACATATCTCCTCAACAGTTCTTCCTGATGCAATAAGCTGATCCTCTGATGGTATATCTGTACCAAAATAACAAGGATGAAGGAAGGCTGGTGAACTTATTCTTACATGTACTTCCTTAGCTCCTGCCTGTCTTAAAAGATTGATAATTCTGCTGCTTGTAGTTCCTCTTACGATTGAATCGTCAATCATAATAACCCTCTTTCCTGCAACAACTTCCTTTAACACGTTAAGCTTAACCTTAACACTTGACTCTCTCTGCTCCTGCTTTGGCTTTATAAATGTTCTTCCTACGTAATTATTCTTTATAAATGCATTGCCATATGGTATTCCTGACTCCATGGAATATCCTAATGCTGCCGGATTACCTGATTCTGGAACACCTACAACAAGATCTGCTTCAACTGGATGTGTCTTAGCTAATATTCGTCCCGCATTTACACGTGACTCATATACACCCATACCATCTATCTTACTGTCAGGTCTTGCAAAATATATATATTCAAACACACATCTTGCTGTGTTCTTCTGGCATAAAGATGTATCTGATTTTATTCCATCCTTTGTTATGGTGACAATTTCGCCTGGGAGTACATCTCTTATAAATTCTGCTCCAACAGTGTCCAGAGCACATGTTTCTGACGATAAGAAATATGCGTTATCCCTCTTACCTATGCAGAGTGGCTTAAATCCAAAAGGATCTCTTGCTCCTATAAGCTTTCTTGGACTCATTACAATAAGTGAATATGCACCTTTAATCTTCTTCATAGCATTTTTAACTGCATCTTCTACTGCTCCTGTGTTAAGTCTTTCCCTTGCTATCAGATACGCTATAACCTCTGAATCTATAGTTGTCTGGAATATAGCACCTGTATATGAAAGCTCTTCCCTCAGCTCCACAGCGTTAAGAAGATTACCATTGTGTGCCATGCCAAGTGTACCCTTAACATAGTTAAGAACAAGCGGCTGTGCATTTTCTCTTGTTGAACTTCCTGCCGTCGAATAACGTACATGTCCAACACCTATATTTCCCTTCAGCTTTTCAAGCGATTCCGGATTAAATACTTCATTAACAAGTCCCATATCCTTATGTGAAAGTACTTTTCCCTTAGGACCATCTGTATCACTTACAGCAATACCGCAGCTTTCCTGCCCTCTGTGCTGTAGTGCAAACAATCCATAGTATATAGTTGATGCTACATCAGCACCATCAAAATCATATACGCCAAATACTCCACATTCCTCATGAAGCTTTCTATCATCTATATAACTATTATTCATAATAATCTCCATTCTTGCGCCGCTTCCTTGCGCATCTCAAGTTTGTGCGAAGCACAAATCTTGCGTGTGAAAAATCTTATTTTTCACACTAACCTCTGTCTTATTATAATTATTATCCGTTCTTCTTCCCATTCTGCGATCATGCTATCACACCACATCGGTCTTTGACATAGACAACAGACTGATTATTGATGATGTATTAGAAATCTTCACCAGTAAGAAGCTTATAGGCCTCCTTGTACTTATCAACTGTCTTCTCAATAATATCATCTGGAAGAAGGTAATCACTATCTGGGTTAGCAAGAAGCCAGTTTCTTACAAACTGCTTATCATAAGATGGCTGTCCCTGTCCTTTCTTATATCCTTCTAATGGCCAGAAACGTGAGCTGTCTGGTGTAAGCATCTCATCACCGATAACAACCTCTCCGTTCTCATCAAGACCGAATTCAAACTTAGTATCTGCAATAATAATACCCTTGCTTAATGCATACTCAGCACACTTCTTATAAAGGGCAATAGTTGCATCCTTAATCTTAGTTGCATATTCAAGTCCCTTTCCTGGGAACTTCTTCTCTAATACATCAATACTCTGTTCAAATGAAATATTCTCATCATGGTCACCAATCTCAGCCTTTGTACTTGGTGTATAGATTGGTTCTGGAAGCTTTTCTGACTCTTCAAGTCCTTCTGGAAGCTTTATTCCACAGACTGTACCATTCTTCTGGTAGCTTGCCCAGCCACTTCCTGTTATATATCCTCTTACGATGCACTCGACTGGAAGCATAGTAAGCTTCTTACACATCATGCTTCTTCTTGCATACTTTTCATTCTGGAAGAATTCTGGCATATCATTAACATCAACAGAAATCATATGATTAGGAATAACATCCTTTGTATAATCAAACCAGAACTTAGACATCTGTGTAAGAATAGCACCCTTATCTGTAACCTTATTCTTTAAAATATGGTCGAAAGCTGATATACGGTCTGTTGCAGCAATAACAAGCTTATCTCCTATATCATATACTTCTCTGACTTTTCCTTCATAAAGTAACTCAAACTTTTCCATGATCGCGTCCATCCTTTAAATACTTATTTTAGTAAATGTATTCTGATTACTGATTAGCTGATATAGCATGTATTCTACTTATATTATCTAATATCAATAAACAGAATATATGCAGGTACAATTTATACCCAACACTAAAAAATTATATAACAGCCTACATTCAAAATCAATAGACAAACTTGCATATTATTGCACAAGATAGTATCATTATAAAAAAGAAATATATATACATTTAACAATAACCTAAGGAATATTCTAATTTCTACAGTTTTACCAGAATATATTCTGTACATATGAAAGTATATAATAATCACGGTATGATAATCTGAACATATTAGAGTATGTTAAACAACAAGGGATATAATCCACACAACAAAATGCATCTTACAAGCTAAATCACATATAAGAGGGAAATAGTGTGAAAAATAAAATTTTTCACACGCAAGATTTGTGCTTCGCACAAACTTGAGATGCGCAAAGAAGCAGCGCAAGAATGGAGGATTATTATGGAAGATAAAAATATTAAAAATGGAATCGAAAAAAGACGCTATAAAAGATTAAAAGCCGACCTTAAGCTTAATGTATCCAATCTTTTCAAGCAGAATAATGTAAACATAAGAAATATAGATTCACCAATAACCGTAACAGACATATCTAAAAGTGGTATCGGATTCAGATCAAAAAGCATTCTTCCTATTGACTTTTATTTCAACGCGGCATTGAAGTTAGGCTCTGAAGAAGATGTCATATATTGTGTTATTAAAATTATAAGATGCCAGCCTCTTGATAACTCCGACCTATATGCCTATGGCTGTGAATTCGTTGGATTAGCTCCTATTCTTAACTATATCTTCGATGAATATGAATTAGAATTAGGAAAGGCTGAGGCAGCTGATGCAGGTGAAACTACAGAGTAGACTGTTGTTTAGCATACATTCTTAATATACGGACGACAGCATATATGAGAAAAGCAGGTGTGCATAATACATCAACGATGCCAGAAGCTTCAATTGGATATTTCTAAGACTTTTCATATAAGTAATGGTAGTTTCCGCTACCGTTCGATACGGGACATCCTTGTCCCATATCTCACTTCCACAGACATCCGTGTCTGTGGATAGCTGGGTTGTTAAGGAAAAGTCTAAGAACTATCACAATTGAACTTCAAGTGCATCTCACGATGTATGCGCAGCACCGATTTTCACTTATATTATGTCTGGTTGTGGCTTGATTTACGAAAAATGAATGTGGGCTAAATCAGGGGGGAGAGACATGAAGGGCGGAATTGTGCGCTTTACGCACAATTCCGCCCTGTTTCGTCCTCTTGATTTAATTGAATATTTAGTATTACATTATGCCGTAACACAGACAAATATAAGCTACAGGCAGTCCTGCATA
>OCQC01002457.1_pt1 | contig 11323 bp, 10 predicted proteins | sample 1538401 | NCBI WGS metagenome assembly OCQC01 (sample SAMN04571689, study PRJEB22368) | human gut metagenome | biome: human gut; material: stool | host: Homo sapiens | place: Luxembourg | collected 2012-08-03 | reverse complement strand
ATCTTCCGAATTCGCCAACGGAGCGGGTCACCACTCGATCATGCATGTGCCGAATTCGGAAGATTACTACATCGTGTACCATCGCCGGCCGGCCGGGGTCAAGACACGTGACCACCGGGAGACTTGTATCGAGAAGATGACGTTCAACGAGGAGGGATTGATCAATCCCGTGGAGATTACGACCGAAGGAGTTGAGGCTCGCACGATCCAATAATTACTTCCGATAGAAATGAAAGGCGGGTTCGAAGGGAATCCGCCTTCCTCTCGAAAGGAATCGTATTTCCTCTCGAATGAAAAAAAGAAGGATTACATAGCAAGAAAACTTAGGTTTTACTTGCTATGTAATTTTTTTATACTATTTTTGACGCATGTGTCAAACAATAATGACAAACAATGGTGACAAAACAAAAAATAACATTTAATTATGGAAGCGAAAGACATGAATGAGATGGAGCCTCGCATCATAGAAGCGGCGAAGCGAGTGTTTGTCCGAAAGGGGTACGAGGCGGCTACCATGAGTGACGTGGCGGCAGAAGTGGGTATTGGCAGGACGGCCTTACATTATTATTATAGGACGAAAGAGATTCTGTTCGACGCTATTTTCGGGCAATTGCTTTCTTCATTGTTGCCGAACATCGATCGGGTTTTGGATGAGAAGAGTACGATGCTGGAGAAAATGCCGGTGATCGTTGATCTGTATATGGGAATTGTTCGTGCGAACCCGATGTTTCCGAGTTTTGTGGTGGGCGAGTTAAACAGAGATCCGGAACGTTTATTCCAGACCGTGCTGAGAGACCCGAAAAAAATACAGCCCATCTTGCGTCTTCGTCGTCAGATAGAGGAGGAGATGGACAAGGGGCTTCTACGGAAGATGCCGGTCATAGATTTGGTTTCGACCTTGGTGAGCCTAGTGGTCTTCCCGTTGTTGATCCGCAAGCCACTAGCGGCGGCTTTTTTGGATAACGATATGGGGCGGTTTGAGGAATATATGGATAGGCGCAGGGATTTGATCGTCGAGGTAATAACCCAGCTGATGGTCCCGGATGCCAGATGATGGATTTGTTCAATTTAATAAACATATCATAGAGTATATGAGAGGTGTATATGTATTATTGTTAATTAGCCTGTTTGGGTATGCCGGGAGGGTTGGCGGACAGGAATCGGTCACGATCACGCAATGTTACGAATGGGCGAGGGCGAATTATCCACAGATTCATCAAATGGGTTTGATCGATCAGACGGAGCGTTATAGCTTGAGCAATGTGGGCAAGGCTTGGCTTCCCCAGCTCTCGGTAAGCGGTAAGGCAAGCTATCAGAGCGACGTGACGAAGTTGCCTTTGGATGGCGATAAGATCTCCTCGCTTCTTCCCGGCTTTGAGATCCCGAGCTTGAGCAAGGACCAGTATCAAGTCGTGGCGCAGGTGGACCAGACGATTTGGGACGGCGGTAGCACCCGTTCGGCCCGTGCCTTGACTCGTGCTGAGGCGATCGCCAACCGGGAGCAATTGGAAAGTGAGTTGTATGCGCTGAACGACCGGGTGAATCAAATCTACTTCGGTTGCCTGCTGCAAGACGAGTTGATACGTCAGAACGCTTTGCTTCAAAAAGAGTTGCAGGTCAATATCGAGCGTATCAAGGCGATGATGGACAATGGCGTGGCGAATCAATCGGATCTGGAAAGTATGGAAGTGGAACTGCTGAATGCCCGCCAAAATGAGATTGAGCTAAAAGCGTCTCGTACGGCATATCGGCAGATGTTGGCGACCTTTATCAATAAACCGCTGACGGATCAAGTCGTCTTGAGGACTCCGGAGTCACCCGAGCGTTCATTGTCCACGCAAATCAACCGTCCGGAATTACGGGCCTTGGATGCTAAGAGCGAATGGATCGAGACGCAAAACAAGCAGGTAACGGCGGGCTTGATGCCTCGTATCGGAGCTTTCGTACAAGGTGGTTACGGACGGCCGGGCTTGAACATGCTGGAGGATAGTTTCGAGCCTTATTATGTGGCCGGTGTCCGTCTTTCTTGGAATCTGGGGAAGTTGTACACGCTGAAGAACGACCGGAGGAAGATCGAGGTAAGCCGTCGCCAGATTGATGTGCAACGGGAGACCTTCTTATTCAATACCCGCCTGCAACTTTTGCGGCAAAACACGGAGATAAAGAAAATGACGGACCTGATGCGTGCCGATGACGATATCATCCGTCTGAGAACAAGCATCAAGCAGGCAGCGGAGGTGAAGCTGGAGAATGGCGTGATTTCCGTCACGGACCTGATCCGGGAGATCAACGCCGAGGACATGGCCCGGCAAACCGCCGCGGCGCACCGTGTACAGCGCTTGATGACCATTTATAATTATATGTATACAACGAATTAAATAGAGTATGACAAATACAATTGATTTATGAGACATTTGATTTTTATCAGCTTATGCAGCCTTCTATGGACGGCTTGCGGTAATACAGACAATGATTTTGACGCTTCCGGTACCTTTGAGGCAACCGAGATCTTGGTATCTTCGGAAGCCAACGGAAAGATCATGGAACTGAATATCGAGGAGGGCGATCGCTTGGATGCCGGCGCCATCGTGGGTTACGTGGATAGTACCCAGCTTTTTCTGCGGAAGATGCAACTCTCTGCCAGCCTTCGCTCAGTAGATATTCGCAAGCCGGATATCCGCAAGCAGATCGCCGTTCTGGAACAACAAATCGCCACGGCTAAGACCGAGCAACAGCGACAGGAAAACTTGGTGCGTGCGAAAGCGGGTAACCAAAAGCAACTGGACGATATCGTGAATAACATCAAATATCTCCAGAAACAACTGGATGCCCAATACTCCTCTTTAAGCAAGACGACGGGAGGTGCCGACGCCGAGGCGGAAGGCCTGCAATACCAGATCATGCAATTGGATGATCAACTGATGAAAAGCCGTATCCTCAATCCCCAGACCGGTACGGTATTGGTGAAATACGCCGAACCGGGAGAGGTGACGGCGGCAGGCAAACCGCTTTACAAGATCGCCGATACGGACTTGCTTTATCTCCGTGCCTATGTGACGGCGGATCAGTTATCCCACCTGAAACTAGGGCAATCTCTCAAGGTCTTCGCCGACTATGGGAATGATCGCCGGGAATACCCCGGTACGATCACGTGGATCTCCGATAAATCCGAGTTTACCCCGAAAGGTATCCAGACGAAGGACGAACGGGCTAATTTGGTATATGCCATCAAGATCGCCGTCCGCAACGATGGTTATCTGAAGATCGGGCAATATGGGGAGATTAAATATGAATAATGAGATTCATATAAATCATATCACCAAGCGTTATGGCGATGTCGAGGCCCTGCGGGATCTGTCGCTGGAGATCGGCTCTGGTGAGTTGTTCGGGTTAATCGGTCCGGATGGGGCGGGAAAGACCACCCTGTTCCGTATCCTGACCACGTTGTTGCTGGCCGATAGCGGTACCGCCTCTGTCTGCGGCTTGGACGTGGTGAAAGACTTGAAGGAGATCCGTCGGCGGGTAGGATATATGCCCGGCCGCTTCTCGCTCTACCAAGACCTGACAGTAGAGGAGAACTTGAACTTCTTCGCTACGGTCTTCAATACGACGATCGAGGAGAACTACGATCTGGTACGGGATATCTATAGTCAGATAGAGCCGTTCAAGCATCGGCGGGCGGGGAAGCTGTCCGGTGGTATGAAGCAGAAGCTGGCTTTGAGTTGCGCCTTGATCCATCGTCCGGATGTCTTGTTCTTGGATGAGCCTACGACGGGGGTCGATCCTGTCTCCCGCTCTGAGTTCTGGGATATGCTGGATCGTCTGAAACGGCAAGGCATTACGATACTTGTCTCTACGCCTTATATGGATGAGGCCTCCCGTTGCGACCGTATCGCTTTGGTGCGTTCTGGGGAATGCCTATCTATCGATACGCCGGTAGGCATCCGTACCTCATTCGATAGGCGGCTATATGCGGTGCGATGTGCGTCGATGTATAAGTTGTTGGGAGACTTGCGTGAGTTCCCGGATACAAACTCATGTTTCGCTTTTGGAGATGCTCATCATCTTACGTTGAGGAGGGATGGGGAGGATGTCATGAGGCGATTACAGGAATATCTGAAAGGCAAAGGTTACGCAGATGTAAGCATCGAACGCCTTGAGCCAAGCGTTGAGGATTGTTTCATGGCCTTGTAGGAGAGGGGATGTGTCGCATTTCCCCAAGATTCGACCTTGCGTCGGGTGCGAAGTCGAATCTTGGAAAAATACGGGGCTTGCGTCAGGCGCGAGGTCGAATCGCGGAAAAATGCGAGGGCTCGCGTCGGGTGCGAGGTCGAATCTCGGGGAAATGCGGGGCCTCGTGTTGGGCGCGAGGTCGAATCTTGGAGAAATACGGCATTGTAATTATGAAATAAGGATAAATAATGAAAGCGATAGAAGTAAAACAACTGACCAAACGTTTCGGCACCTTCACCGCCGTCGATCATATCAGTTTCGAGGTGGAGCCGGGCGAGATATTCGGCTTCCTCGGGGCAAACGGGGCAGGGAAGACCACCGCCATGCGTATGCTCTGCGGTCTATCCGTCCCGACATCCGGCGAGGCCCGGGTAGCCGGTTTCGATGTCTACCGGGAGAGCGAGTCCATCAAACGGAATATCGGATACATGAGCCAGAAATTCTCCCTATACGGCGATCTAAAGGTATGGGAGAATATCCGTCTCTTCGGCGGTATCTACGGCTTGTCTAAACGGCAGCTGTCCCAGAAAACGGATGAGTTGCTGGATATCCTCGGGCTGGAAAAGGAGCGGAATACCTTGGTCGATTCCCTGCCCTTGGGGTGGAAACAGAAGCTATCCTTCTCCGTGGCGATCATCCATGATCCCAAGATCGTTTTCTTGGATGAGCCTACCGGAGGCGTCGATCCCGTCACCCGCCGCCAGTTCTGGGAGTTGATCTATGAAGCGGCTGCCCGGGGGATCACGATCTTCGTCACCACCCATTATATGGATGAGGCGGAGTATTGTAACCGTGTCTCCATCATGGTAGACGGAAAGATCGAAGCGTTAGACAGTCCCTCCGCCTTGAAACGGGATTTTAAGACAACGAATATGAACCAAGTCTTCCACGCCTTGGCTCGAAAAGCAACGAGAGGAGAATAAACGATGAAACAATTCATATCCTTTGTTAGAAAGGAGTTCTATCACATTTTCAGGGACGCACGCACGACAATGATCCTCTTGCTCATGCCCGTTATCCTGATCATCTTGTTCGGATATGCCATCACGACCGAGATCAAGCGTGTGCCGATCGCTATTTTCGACCAAAGCCGGGATGAGCTGACACTGAAGATGGCAGACCGCTTGAATGCCAGCGAGTATTTCGAGCTGTATACGACCGTCGATAGCTATGAGGATGCCGGGGCCTTGTTTCGGCAAGGAAAGGTACACGTCATAGTTGTCTTTCCCCCTCAATACGCTTCCACGGCCGATGCCCAAGTACAAGTCTTGGCGGACGCTACCGATCCGAACGAGGCCACGCAGCTAATCGCCTATTGCTCGGCGATCATTGCGGAACAGTTGAAAGGCGAGTCGGCGGTTGAGGGTAAAGCCGTGACCCCGGTTACCACTTTGCTCTACAACCCTCAAATGAAAGGCGCCTACAACTTCGTGCCCGGCGTAATGGGTTTGATCTTGATCCTTATATGCGCCATGATGACCTCGATCGGCATCGTGAAAGAGAAGGAGATGGGAACGATGGAAGTCCTGCTGGTCTCCCCGTTGAAACCCATCTACATCATTCTGGCCAAGGCGATCCCATACCTATTGCTGAGTATGGTGAATATCGCTACGATCTTGCTGCTATCCTATTTCCTGCTGGACGTTCCGATAAAAGGCAGCCTGCTGTTGCTGGTTTCCGTGTCCATCCTGTACGCAATCGTATCCCTCTGTCTGGGCCTGCTGATCTCCACGGTAGCCGATACCCAGCAGGCGGCTATGTTGATCAGCGGTATCGCCTTGATGCTTCCGATCATGTTGTTGAGCGGCATGATGTTCCCGATAGAGAATATGCCGGATATCCTGCAATGGTTCTCCCATATCGTTCCGGCCAAATGGTATATCATCGCCGTGAAGGACGTGATGATCAAGGGGCTTCCCGCCGTGTCGATCTTGAAGGAGATCGGGATACTGTCGTTCATGGCGGTCGTGCTGGTATTCTTGAGTGTGAAACGTTTTAAAATACGATTATAAGCTATGTTACGATATTTGTTAGAGAAAGAGTTCAAGCAGATCCGTCGGGACCGGTTCATGCCGAAGATTATCTTCATCATCCCGATCATGCAGTTGATCATCTTGCCTTTCGCCGCTAATTTCGAGATGCGAAATATTAACCTTAGCATCGTGGACAATGATCATTCCGTCACCTCCATGCAATTGGTAGATAAGGTACTATCCTCCGGATATTTCCGCCTGACAGACCGGTCGGATCGTTACGACGAGGCGCTGACCTCGGTGGAGAGCAATGAGTCCGATATCATTCTGGAAATTCCCTCTGATTTCGAGCGGGACTTGGGTAAGGAGGGCAGGGCGGGCGTGATGATCGCCGCTAACGCCGTGAACGGAACTAAGGGCGGCTTGGGTAGCTCCTACCTCTCCTCGATTATACAGGATTTCAATAGGGAGAAAGGTTTCGCCTCTATGGGATCGGGAAGGGGAGTGGCTTCGATTCACCTGTTCAATCCCCACCTGAGTTACAAGATCTATATGGTTCCCGGCATCATGGTATTCTTGCTGACGATTATTGGGGGATCGATCTCCGCCTTGAATATCGTGAGCGAGAAGGAGAAAGGGACGATCGAGCAGATAAACGTCTCGCCCGTGCCCAAGTCCCTGTTCCTGCTGTCGAAGCTGATCCCTTTCTGGGTGATAGGCTTTGTCCTGCTGACGGTGGCGATCCTCATCGCTTGGCTGATCTACGGCTTGGTGCCGGAGGGGAGTTTCGGGGTGATCTATTTGTTCGCCGCCGTATATTTGATCGCTTTTACGGGATTTGGCTTGGCGATCTCCTCCTTCTCGTCCACGCAGCAACAAGCGATGCTTACGGCGTTTTTCTTCTTGATCATTTTCGCCTTGCTAAGCGGATTGTTCACGCCGATCAGCAGTATGCCGGAATGGGCGCAGAAGATCACGCTGGCGAACCCGGTGCGTTATTTCGTGGATGTGATGCGTATGGTCTATTTAAAGGGGAGCGGCTTTGCCGATTTACGGGGACATTTTGTGATTGTCTGTCTATTTGCTGTTTTTTTTAATCTGTTAGCGGTAATTAGTTATCGTAAAAAGGGGTAGTTCGGAAATAAATGTTTTCTTTGTATCCCGTTTACGGATTATAAACTAATACAGCGAAAAAACATGTCATTTATCATTGTCGTACTTTGTTTGGCCTTATTGATTGTCTTGATATCCTACTTTAAGGTGGATGCTTTCATCGCGTTTCTGATCTCCTCTATCTTGGCGGGCATCGCTTTGGGTATTCCGTTGGAGAAGCTGCCGGACTCGGTGAATAACGGTATCGGGAGTATCTTGGGTGGGTTGACGTTGATTATCGTATTAGGCGCTATGCTAGGCAAGTTGGTGGCCGAGAGCGGAGCGGCACAGAAGATCGCTTCCGTGATGGTGTCGCTTTTTGGTACTAAGCATATACAATGGGGGCTGATGGTGACAGGCTTTGTCGTGGGTATTCCGTTATTTTATGGGATCGGATTTGTGTTGTTGGTGCCATTGATCTTCTCGATCGTGTATAAATACAAGCTTCCGGCGGTCTATATCGGGTTGCCGATGTTGGCGGCGTTGTCCGTGACGCATGGATTCCTGCCCCCGCATCCGTCTCCGGTAGCCTTGGTGGTACAGTTCAACGCAAATATCGGCCTTACGCTGATCTATGGCTTGTTCTTGGCGATTCCAGCTATCATTATCGCCGGGCCGGTGTTCGGCAGTCGGTTGAAACATATAAAATCCGGTCCGGTCACGTTGTTCGAGCAGAAAGAGGATAGCGGGAGATATAGCATGCCGGGCAAGGCGAATAGTTTTATCAGCGCTACGTTGCCTGTCTTTTTACTGATTATCGTGACGGTTATTCCTTATTGCTTTAAGGATATGGGCGAGATGGCGAGCGGGATAGTCTCTTTTATTGGTGCTCCTTCCATTGTAATGCTGATCGCCTTGTTGTTCGCTACATATACGCTGGGCATCCGGCAGGGACGTAGTATCAAGTCGGTTATGGCAGTCTATGGGGAGGCCGTGAAAGATATCTCTATGATCCTTTTGATCATCGCGGGTTCCGGTATCTTCAAGCAGATCATGGAGGATAGCGGGGTAAGCAATGAGCTGGCGACAAGCCTAGAGCAATTGCCCATTCATCCGTTGATCTTGGGTTGGTTGATCTCTGCCGTGATCCGTTTGTGCGTGGGATCGGCTACGGTGGCGGCGTTGACGGCGGCGGGCGTGGTGATGCCTTTAGTTACGCAAACGGGTGCGAACCCGAACTTGATGGTTTTATCTTTAGGAGCGGGTAGCTTGATGTTCTCGCATGTCAACGATTCCGGTTTCTGGATGTTCAAGGAATATTTTAACCTAAGCATAAAGGATACGATCTGCTCATGGTCTATCATGGAGACGATCGTGTCGGTCGTAGGATTGATCGGGGTAATGATCTTAAATATGATTGTATAATAAAAGAATGATTGAGCAATGAGAAAGAGATGGCTGCTTAGTATCGTTATTATGCTTTTCCCTTTCGTCGCCTCGTTTGCGGCGGACCCGGAGGAAGGTACTTATCCAACGGTCGGGAGGCTTTTTCATATAGCACGAAGCGTGAATAAGAACTTGGTTTGTTACGATGTGAATCTGAGGGATGGTAAGCTGGATACACATGATCCCTTGAACGTTTATTGGGTCAATCGGGAAAAGCATCCGGGGGAAACCAATGGCTTGAGCTATATCCAACGGAAAATGGCTTATGGGTATAAACTGATCTCGGCGAGTGATAATGCTTGTGTATGCTCATTGACCGCTTATCCCTCCCGCCAGTTGACGATTACCAAACGTGATTCCCGCTATGTATGCTACATAACGATCAACAACCAACAGGCGATTCTCCAATCCCTCTACGTTAAAGCCAGCTCCAAGAATCCTTTAAGCGTCGAGTATGTAGAGCTACAAGGAATCTCTGTCGCCACGAATCAACCGGTAACGGAAAGAGTCAGGAAATAGATCAATATATTTTTTTACTAACATATAAATGAAAGAAATTATGAGCATGATTAACGCAGATGAGAATTTTGAGAAATTAGGGTTGACCTTACCTCCCGCACCGGCTCCGGCCGGAGTTTACAAGCCTTGTGTGATAGATGGCAAATACCTGTATCTTTCCGGTCACGGGCCTGTGCGGAATGATAAGTCCTTGATCATCGGACGTATCGGCAAGGACTTGACGATGGATGAAGGCAAACTCGCCGCCCAGCAAGTAGGACTTACCATGTTGGCGACCATCCAGGCGAACCTTGGTAGCTTCAACAAGATAAAGAGAGTGATCAAGGTATTGGGTATGGTAAATTGTACGCCCGATTTCGGAAAGCATCCTTATGTGATCAATGGCTGTAGCGAGTTGTTCGCCGCCGTATGGGGGCCGGATAACGGTGTAGGTACCCGTAGCGCCGTAGGATTCGGTTCTCTTCCCGATAATATTCCTGTAGAGATAGAGGCTTTGTTCGAATTATACGAATAAGCCATGGACGATTGGTACGTCATAAGTAATGTAGACCGGATAGACTCGCCAGCCTTGGCGTTCTATCCGGATCGTATTTCCGGCAATATCGAGTTGGCCAAGAGGATCATAGGCGATACGAACCGGCTTCGTCCGCACGTGAAGACGAATAAGGCGGCTGAGGTATCCCGCATGCTGCTGGATGCCGGAATCCGGAAGTTCAAGTGCGCTACGATTGCCGAGGCCGAGATGCTGGGGCATATGAATGCCCCAGATGTATTATTAGCCTATCAGCCGGTAGGTCCGAAGATTTCCCGCTTATTAGATTTGATAAAGGCATATCCCGCCACCCATTACTCCTGCTTGGTAGATCAAGCGGAGAATGCCCGTGCGATCTCGGCTCTTTGCGAGGCCGGGAATATCACCTTGGATGTCTTTATCGATCTGAACGTGGGAATGAATCGTACCGGAGTCCTCCCGGAGAGAGCGGAGGCGCTGGTGGATGCCATTCTGCCGCTGAAGTCTCTGCAGATTATCGGGTTGCATGGCTACGACGGACATATACATGACGCGGAGCTATCGGTACGTTGCCAAGGCGCGGATGCAGCGTACGCCTTGACCGAACGTGTGTTCCGGGAGATATCCCGCAAGTTTGCCTATCCATTGGTAAAGGTGATGGGAGGTACTCCTACATTCCCGATGTACGCGAAGCGGAAGGATTGCGAATGCAGTCCCGGCACGTTTGTGTTCTGGGATTGGGGGTATGGAAACGCTTATCCGGATATGCCGTTCAAGGTAGCTGCCTTATTGATAACTCGGGTCATTTCCGTGCTGGATGAGCATCATGTTTGCGTAGATCTTGGTTACAAGGCGGTAGCCTCGGAAAGTCCTTTGCCCCGTGTGTTTTTCTTGAACCATCCGGAGGCGAAACCTATCTCCCAGAGCGAGGAGCATCTGGTCTTGGAAGTCCCGGACAGTCGGCTCTATCCATTAGGTTCCGTATTCTATGGCATTCCCGTTCATATTTGTCCTACGGTCGCTTTATACGACAAGGCTTATGTGATCCGGGATCGTGAGGCGATCGGCGAATGGCCTATCATTGCCCGTTCACGTCGCATCACCTATTAACGGTAATCAAATTTTCAATTATCAATTATCAACTCTCAATTAATAAAATGAATAAGCCATTTATTATCGACGCTCATCTCGACCTTAGCATGAACGCTTTGGAGTGGAACCGGGATTTGCGTCAACCCCTAAAGGAAATAAACCGGAGAGAAATCGGTATGACCGATAAGCCCGACCGTGGAAACGCCACTATATCGTTTGAGGAACTGCGTAAAGGAAACGTCGGGTTGGTAGTCGCCACCCAGATCGGTCGCTATGTAGGGCCGGATAATCCACTTCCCGGTTGGCATTCCCCGGAACAAGCTTGGGCGCAGACCCAAGGCCAACTTGCTTGGTATAAGGCGATGGAAGAGGAGGGCCAGATGGTCATGATCCGGGATAAGAAGGCCTTGGATACGCATCTGGCTCTTTGGAAAGACGGTGAACCCGCCGACAAGAA
>OCQC01002450.1_pt1 | contig 11359 bp, 5 predicted proteins | sample 1538401 | NCBI WGS metagenome assembly OCQC01 (sample SAMN04571689, study PRJEB22368) | human gut metagenome | biome: human gut; material: stool | host: Homo sapiens | place: Luxembourg | collected 2012-08-03 | reverse complement strand
TCGATAAAATAGGGCGTAAGAAATTGGTGTACTATGGCGTCAGCGGAATGATTGTTTCGTTATTACTTATCGCTTTCTATTTCTCGTTCGGGGAATCGTTAGGCCTTTCGAGCATATTGATGCTGATTTTTTTCTTGTTGTATGTATTTTGTACGGCGGTTTCGATCAGTGCTGTTGTGTGGGTGTTGTTGTCCGAAATGTATCCGACGAAAGTGCGTGGTATAGCTATGTCCATTGCCGGATTTGCATTATGGGTAGGAACGTATTTGGTTAGCCAGCTTACTCCGTGGTTATTGGGTACGATAACTCCGGCCGGGACATTCTTGTTGTTTGCAGTCATGTGTGTGCCTTATATGCTGATTATGTGGCGCTATATACCCGAAACGGCGGGGAAATCTCTCGAAGAGATAGAAAAGTATTGGTTGTCGAGGAAATAGTTAAAATTTAGATATTATGGACTTTAAAGTGTTGGTAGAGCAATATAGATCGGAGCTTTTCGATTCTGTATTACCATTTTGGTTAAAGAACTCTCAAGATAAGGAGTATGGAGGTTATTTTTCCTGCCTTGATAGAGATGGTAGTGTTTACGATACAGATAAGTTCGTTTGGCTACAAGGGAGGGAAATATGGCTGTTTTCTATGCTTTATAATAAAGTAGAGAAGCGTCGCGAGTGGCTCGATTGTGCGATTCAAGGTGCAGAATTCTTGAAAAAGTATGGGCATGACGGGAATTACAATTGGTATTTTTCTCTCGATCGTCAGGGAAATCCTCTTGTAGAACCGTATAATATTTTCTCGTATACCTTTGCGGTCATGGCGTTCGGACAGCTGTATATCGCGACAGGTAACGAGGAGTATGCCGAAATAGCCAAGAAGACATTCGATATTATCTTGTCGAAAGCAGATAACCCCAAAGGTAAATGGAACAAGATTCATAAAGGGACTCGTGATTTGAAGAACTTCGCACTCCCGATGATTTTATGTAATCTGGCTCTTGAAATAGAACCCTTACTCAGTACGGAGTGTCTGAGCAGAACGTTTGAAAATTGTATTCATGAGGTTATGGAGGTTTTCCTCCGTCCAGAATTGGGAGGTTTGGTCGTGGAAAATGTTCTTGAAAACGGTGAGCTTTCCGATTGTTTCGAAGGGCGTCATATGAATCCCGGCCATTCGCTCGAAGCGATGTGGTTTATTATGGATTTAGGAAAAAGGCTGGATAGGCCGGAGCTTATTATGAAAGCGAAAGATACGGCGTTGAAGATGGTAAACTACGGCTGGGATAAAGAGTATGGAGGCTTGTTCTATTTTATGGATATGAAAGGATATCCTCCGCAGGAGCTCGAATGGGACCAAAAACTGTGGTGGGTCCATATCGAAACGCTCATCGCTATGTTGAAGGGATATCAAATGACCGGCGATAGGGGCTGTTGGGAATGGTTCGAAAAAATCCATGATTATACATGGTCTCATTTTAAGGACAAGGAATATCCCGAATGGTTTGGTTATTTGAATCGCCGGGGAGAAGTGTTGCTCCCGTTGAAAGGGGGAAAGTGGAAAGGTTGCTTCCATGTACCGAGGGGGCTTTATCAGTGTTGGCAGATATTAGAGAGTATATAATAATTAACACATTTTTTATGAAAGCGTCTTATTCGAGTAAAAAAGGAGTTGCGAGAAATTTATTGTTTTTCTTGCTACTCTTCTTCATGCTGCCATCGATGGCGATAGCGCAATCGACGGTGAGAGGAATTGTTACCGATGATAACGGAGAACCGTTGCCGGGTGTAGCAGTTGTAAAGGACGGGACATCGCTTGCTGTTAGTACCGATATCGATGGCCGTTTTGCCATTAAAGCGAGCGAGGGTGATGTGCTGAAATTCTCGTATGTGGGAATGGAATCGAAGACTGTAAAGGTCGGTAAAGAAAATGAACTTAATGTAAAGTTATCTTCTTCTCTGACAGAGCTTGATGAAGTTGTCGTAGTGGGGTATGGTACACAGAAGAAAGTGAATTTGACCGGTGCGGTGCAAAGCGTATCGGGGCAGGACTTGATTCGAAAGAGTACCTCAAATTTATCGACAGCTTTGCAGGGAATTGTGCCGGGATTGTCGGCTGTACAATCGTCGGGTCAGCCGGGAGCCGATAACGCTTCTATCGAGATTAGAGGTATCGGTTCGCTCAATTCATCGACTTCTCCGTTGGTGCTAATCGATGGAGCAGAAGGCGATATGAATCGTATCGATATGAATACGGTAGAGTCTATTTCGATTTTGAAAGATGCGGCATCGGCTTCGATTTATGGTTCACGGGCGTCGAATGGTGTCATTTTGATTACGACCAAACGTGGAGCCGAGGGTAAAGTAAAAGTAAATTACAATGGTTATGCCGGGTTTTCGACACCGACCTACTTGCCCGAACCTGTAAGTGCAATCGAATATATGACTCAAATGGACAAGGCTTATGTCAATAATGGTCAGGATCCTGTGTATAAAGATATTATTGAGATATATAAAACTCAGGGAGCCGATAATTATAACTATTACGATACCGATTGGAAAGATTTGGTGTTGAAAGATTCGGGATTCCAGCAAAGTCATTCGGTGAGTGTGAGCGGTGGAACGAAGCTGTTGAATGTATTTGCCAATGCGGGGTATTATTATCAAAACGGTATAATTCCTAATAATAGTTTTTCGCGTGCTACATTACGTTTGAATACCGATATGCAGGTTCGGAAATGGTTGAAGGTCGGAGTCGATGCCCATATACGGCAAGCTACTGCTATACGCTTCTCAGGATTCTGCCGCAGGTATTATCGGGAGCATTCTTACCATGACTCCGATTACATCGGCATTGAACGACGATGGTACTTATGGTTACGGAAGAACCGGATATAATCCTTTGGCCATAGTGAACGACGGAGGTACTCGTAAAGATGTGGCTCCCGAAGTGACTTTCAGGGCTTTTGCCGAGTTTACTCCGTTGGAAGGCCTTTATTTGAAAGCCGACTATACTCGCCGTCAGGTGAATTCCGAGGGTGCTGTATTTATACGTCCTTACGATACTTATGAGGGAGGCCGTTTCATGATGACCTATCCTTCGACGAGCAATAATGGTACTCGACAAGAAGAACGTACGAAAACAGTGAATCAGCAGTTCATTGCTCAGGCTTCGTATGAGAAAACGATAGAACGTAATTATTTTAAGGTAATGGGCGTTTTCCAAGCAGAGAAACTTGATTATAATTATCTATTAGCCAGTCGTCAAAATTTCCAATACGATGGCTATGAAGATTTAATGCATGGCGATGCAACTACTGCCGGTAATTCCAGTAACCGATATGAGCTGGCGCAGTTGTCTTACGTTTATCGGGTAAATTATTCTTACGATAACCGGTATTTGATAGAATTAAACGGACGTTATGATGGAACTTCCCGTTTCCGCCCGGAGAGTAGGTGGGGATTCTTTCCTTCGGCTTCGGCCGGTTGGAGAATTTCGGAAGAGTCATTTTTCGAGCCTGCAAAGACTGTGGTGGACGATATGAAACTGAGGGTTTCGTATGGTACAATGGGTAACCAGTCTATCGGTAGCTATTATCCCTATGTGGCAGCCGTAAATAGTTTGTCGGGTACGGTCAATTATTGGTTCGATAAAAAACTGACGACCGGAATCGCTCAGGCTCAATTGGCTAACGAATTGATTACGTGGGAAAAGTCTAAACAGTTTGACGTGGGCTTGGACCTTACTTTATTCAAATCTCGTTTGTCTTTGACCGCCGATTATTATATTCGTAACATTAGCGGAATGCTTCAGCAATTCGATCTGCCTGATTTCGTAGGTATGAGCGCTCCGTGGCAGAATGCCGGTTCTATGCGCAATAACGGTTGGGAAGTTTCGATCGGTTGGCAAGACAAGATAGGCGATTTATCGTATTATGTGAAAGCGAATCTGTCTGATGTAAAGAATACGGTTACCAATCTTTACGGGAAAGAATATGATTCGTCGCCGACGATTACGCGAGAGGGAGAAGCACTTGGATCGTACTACGGTTATGTCGCCGACGGTTATTTCCAAAGTCAGGAAGAAATCGATATGGCCGATTGCGTGTATGGAGGGAACAAAGCGAATATCAAACCGGGTTATATACGTTATGTCGATGTAAATCACGATGGTGAGATTAACTCCAAAGACCGAGTTATCTTGGGTAATTCCACGCCTCGTTATGAGTATAGCTTTACGCTCGGCGGCCAATGGAAGGGAATCGATTTGTCTCTGTTTTTTCAGGGAGTCGGTAAACGTGATTTGTATTATTCCGGAGCTGGGGCAAGACCTTTGGTTCAAAACAGTACGATTTTCAAGAGCCAGCTCGATACGTGGAGCCCCGAAAACCCGGATGCGGAATATCCTCTTTTGTTAGTCGATGCAGGTTCTACAAATATGAACAATATTGTATCTTCATTTTGGATCAAGAGCGGAGCCTATTTGCGATTGAAAAATTTGACTGTGGGTTATACCTTGCCCAAGAAGTGGACGAACAGAGTGTCCATTGATAATTTGCGGCTCTATTTCACGGCTTCTAATTTGTTTACGATCAATAATGGTTATAAAGGTTATGATCCCGAAACCGGTGTAACCAGCGGAGCTATGTATCCGGTGATGAAAACATTTAATTTCGGTATAAATCTTGATTTCTAAAAAATATGATTATGAAGACGATAAATAAGATAATAATCGCTCTGGCGGGGATTGCCTTCGTGGCATGTTCCGATTTTCTGGATACTCAATCTCCCTCTTACGACAGCGGTGGAATTTATGAGAGCGAAGCCGGATTGAAGGAGGGTGTCGTAGGTATTTACAATCTATTGTATATGGAGGGGACGTTTACGAACTCGTTGCATCGTCCTGCTGTCGTCACTATCGATAATTTTACGGGATTGAGTATGGAGAGAGCTCAGAATACGACCATTGGCGCAGGTTCGGGGTGTACTCCCGACAATAGTAGTATATTGGCGTATTGGTCTGGTTTGTATAAATTGGTTGCACGAGCTAATGCTGTAATTTATGGAGCCTCGGGAAATATTGAAAATATGAGCGATGAGGCTAAACGTTACTATGCCGAGGCGCGTGTATTGAGGGCTTATGCTTACTATAATTTGGTCGTTGCTTTCGGTGATGTTCCGTTTTTTACGAAACCGGCTACCACTGAGGATTATAATGCATCTCGCACTTCGAGACAAACAGTTATGGATTTTGTTATCGAAGAACTTGGGTTGATTGCCGAAGAAATGCCCTGGACGGCAACAGAACGCGGCCGCGTGGATAGAGCTGTAGCTTATGGATTGCAAGCGAGAGCAGCTCTGTTTGCCGGCAGCCTTAATTTCGGTGGTAAAGCGATGGATTATTTTCGTACTGCCGCTAATGCCGCTAATCGAGTGATCGGACAACGTGATTTGGCTAAGAACTTTGCCGATTTGTTTACCAAAGAAGGACAGACAAAATCCGATGTGCGTAATGAAATGTTATGGGAGTTGATGTATTCCGACCAAATGGTAAATAATACGAATAAATATCATTGGGTTGCATTGGGCAATGGTCCTCGTATGTTCGCTCAGACCGGACAACATCCGGGTAGTCTATTGGCCGATACGTATGAGTGCATCGACGGGCTCCGTATCGACGAGTCTCCATTGTATGACCCGAAAGCTCCGAATAAGAACCGAGACCCTCGTTTCGGTGCTACTTTGAAAATGCATGGCGATACGATCGACTATTATACGGCTTCGGGCACGAATAAATTTATAGTGGAAGCTTTTGCCAATCAGACTCAAATGTACAACGCGGCTTTAAAAAGATGGATGAAAACGAATAATCCCGATGTAAATGGAACGGCAGCATGGACGAGTTTTGTGTCCAATGGTTGCGGTTATTTATGGTACAAATATGTAGGTGGACTTACCGAAGATTATTCGACGGTTACTTGTAATATTGCTATTATGCGATATGCCGAAATTCTGCTCACTTATGCCGAAGCAAAAATAGAATTGGGAGAACTCGACGATACGGTTTACGATGCGATTAATAAAGTGCGCCTTCGTGCCGGCATGCCAGAGGTTTCGTCCGATCGTAAAGGTAATATAGATAAAATGCGTCAGTTGGTACGTCGGGAAAGAAAGGTAGAATTGGCGATGGAAGGATTACATTTTGCTGATATGAGGCGTTGGCAAATTGGCGATTTGGAAAACGCTAAACCAAGTTATGGAGCGCCTTTGTCGACTGTGACGTATGCAGGTATGGAGGCAACCGATATTCCCAATTTCAAAACTAGCGACCGTCACGATTTGAATGATATCGCTTCGTATGATGCCTATTCGGATAAATTACACGTGAGGGATCAAAGTCGTTATTGGGACGATAAATTCTATTTGTGGCCGATCCCGCAATCAGAGAGAAATAAAGACCCGAATTTAACACAAAATCCAGGTTATAATGAATGATAAATGGTTCTTAGGAGCGAGAAGGGTATTTTTTGCCCTTTTCGCTTGTTGGGTAACTTTGCCGGCTTTTGCAACGCATAGAGCTTTGGTAGAGGAGACTGCTGATGCAGTGAAAGTTGGTAATGGCAGCGTGGAGTTGATAGTCCCGAAAGGAAAGGCTTTCAATATTCAATCGATGAAATTGAACGATGGAGAGGAAATGGTCGTTCCGTCGACGAATGCCATACCGTGGGTACTCACTTATAAAGGTATTCAAGGAGAAAATCCCATGTTGTTTCCCGAACATGGAGTCTATAAAGGTTATGAGGTGATACAAAACGATACCTCTGCTTCTGTCGTGTTCGTATGGGATATGCGTTTATCGTATGAGAAACGTATGTATCCTATTCGTATGAAAGTGACGGCTACCGATCATTCCGAACTGTTGTATTGGGATTTGACCGCCGATCTTCCTAAGGGTTGGGTTATTTCCAAAGCTCAATTCCCGCGTATAGCAGTAGTTCGCCCAAAAGACGGGAAGATGATTACTTCTGCCGGCTGGGGGAATGAATTTGATATGGCGACAGGAGGCGCCTATAAAGTAACTTATCCATCATGTACCGGCTCCATGCAACTGTTGTTGATGCATAACGGGGAGGGTTCTTTTTATTATGCGACCGAAGATCGTAATGCTTGCGGAAAGGAATTGCGGGCCGTGTGTGGAAGCAAGAGTGTTACTTTTGTGACGGAGGTGGTAACTTCCGAGGGGTGGACCGATGCCACGACCGGGCGTTTCGATTTGCCGTGGACTACTGTTGTCGGCTATAATCCAGACGGCTGGCAAGCTGCTGCACTGCAATGGTACAGGCCGTTTACATTTACATGTGAGTGGGGAAATAAATCATTGCAGTCTCGCAATATACCGCAGTGGTTGTTGGATAAAGATTTGTGGATACGTTCGAAAGGTGTTACCGATACCGTTATGGCGGCTATCAATAAGACGATCGACTTTTTCGGTGAAGGTATCGGTGTACATACTTACTATTGGCATAACTATCCTTATGATACACATTATCCCGATTATTTCCCGGCTAAACCGGAGTTTGAAGGAATGATTTCTACCATTCAAAAGCGGAAATGTCATGCCGTCCCTTATATAAACGGTCGATTGTGGGATCCCGCAGCCGATAGTTATACAGCTTTGAATGGAGCTTCTGCATCTTGCCGTAAGGCCGACGGTACGCTTTATACCGAAATTTATCCTACATCGAAAGTTTTGAATACAGTCACTTGTCCGGCTTCAAGTCTGTGGCACGAGATTATTATCGGGTTGGCCGATAAAATTCAAAACGAATTGCATACGAACGGGGTGTATATCGATCAGATTGCGGCTGCGGCTCCTCAGCCTTGTTTTGCGAAGAATCACGGACATGCCGCAGGAGGCGGAGATTTTTGGTATAAATCGTATAAAACTTTAATCGATTCGATTCGGGGCAATCATTTGAGAAAGGATAATATTGTGTTCTCCGAAGAAAATTCGGAATGCTATATTCCTTTGTTCGATATGTTGTTGACAGTGAATACTCCCCATGCCAATTGTCGTATCGTGCCGTTGTTTCCTACGGTCTATTCCGATCGGGTGATAACTTGCGCCTACACTTATACTCCTACTGCCGACGTGACAAAAGGCGAGTTCCGTTATCAGAACATGCAATGTTTCCTGTACGGTTCTCAACTCGGTTGGGTAGACCCGACTCTATTGATGCGTGACGAGGCGAAGACAGAGGCTACTTTCCTGCGCACTTTGATGGAATTACGAAAGAAACAGCACGATATCTTTATCGAGGGACGATATATCAGAGAGTTTGTTCCCGGTGGTGACAATCCGCAGATCGATGTTCCCACTTTCGGAAAGAACCATGTAGTGATGGGTTCTGAGTGGCAGTCGAAGGGCGGGCAACATGTCTGGTATGTCGTAAATATGGATACACGGGCTCATGAAGTTATTTTACCATCTGGAAAATCCTTGAAAATGAAACCTTTATCGGGGAAAAGAATAAATCTCTGATAAAAAATACTATATAACCAAATTTTTTATACAAAAAAATTTGGTTATATAAATATTAGTCTATATATTTGAACTGTTAATAAATTTATTTATTAAATAAGTGATATATATCAAATAAATTAAATAAGTGAAAAACATATTATTAACTTAAATTGATCTAGAAATGAAGAAACAATTACTTTTAAGTGCAGTTGCATTATTCTCTGTTGTGGGAGTCTCTGCACAGTTAGCAACAATTACACAAGAATGGAAAACGCCAGTGGGTGATGCTACAAACATGCGTCAAGGAACGTATGCGAACGGTAAGTTTTATATTCAGAATAAAAATGATGGTACTGTCGATGTATGGACTAAAGACGGAAAAGAATCTACATTGACTTCCACGCAAGGTAGTATGGGTATTTGTGCCGATGATGCCGGTAATATCATCGTGCAGAATGAGAGTGGAACTTTCGGGACTCAGACGGGAGATTCTCGTCCTATCCGTATTTATCCTGCGGCAGGAGGAGAGGCTGTCGATATAACCTTGATATTGCCTTCTATGAGTGTAACCTGCGGACGTAGCGATTTTTTCGGAAAAGCTTCGGGTAACGTATTGAGCGAAGAAGGAGGTACATTCTATTTGTTGTGTGCGAATAGTCCGTATGTTTATATTCTGCCGATCAAGAATGGTGCACAAGATGTGGACAATATGAATGCAGTCGATGTGTCGGTCGCTTTTGAGAATAGCAATGACGGAACGTTAAAGGGTACAGCCTCTACTCAGACGATTGCTTATGAATATGATGGTGATATCATTATTCATGAACGTAAGTGTGGTGTGAAAAGAATGCATATCGAAGAAGACGGAAATGCTACCAAAGTGAAAGATTATACGATTGTTCCTTTGAAAGAAGAAACGGAAAGTATGACATGTTTTCCTACCGATATGGTTGGAAGCTGTTTCTTTACGATAGGAGATGAAGATTATCTGGTATATAGTCAGCGTTATTATTCGACAGAGGTTGCTTATGAGTCGGGCTTTGCTGTTTTACGTTTGAGCGACGAAGAGAAAGTGGCCGAAATGAAAAGTCAAGGAATGAATATTTTGGCCAATCCGGCGTTCGGACAGTGGTTTGCCGCAGTACCTGTTTCCGATACACAAGCCGAGATTTATCATTATTTCCCGGCCGCAGGAGCCAATAATGCGTTTATTTCGAAATATATATTCGATTTAGCTTCTTCGTCAGTAGAAGGTGTAGAGACTACCACGGCTAAGGTAGTTGCCAACCACGGAGAGATCAATGTAATCGGTAATGCCAATAGCGTGGAAGTTTACAACGTGGGAGGTATATTGATTAGCAAAGATGAAATGAATGTCAAATGTAATGCGGGTATCTATCTTGTAAAGGTAGATGGAAAAGTCTCCAAAGTGATTGTTCGTTAATTTAACAATCGATAAGTCAAAAAGGAGACACTTCATGAAGCGTCTCCTTTTTAATTCCGTTTCATAAACCAATAAATAAAAAACGATGAAAAGGCTGATTTCCTGTGTCTTTGCACTATTATATGTCATGACTGGTTTTGCATCCGGCACGTGGATATTACATGGAAAAGAGTATCGAGTAGATACATTGTATCATGCCTATATCGGTCCGGGCACGACTCAGACTTCTATAAAATTGGCTGGTCCTGTCAATCTGCGTGTGTTTTATACAACGACCGATTTGAAAAATGAAAATGTCGATGTGCGGGCTATCAAACATAAGGACACGCTCACGGGGCTTGGTACGGTATCGAATGCAGCGGAATCGCACAGTACGAGCAACCGTTCTTATTTTGCCGGGATCAACGCCGACTTTTTTTCGAGTTCTATGCCGTGCGGAATCACCGTAGTCGACGGTGAAGTGTATTGTAGTGACCAAGCCAGTGGTTGGTCCTTGTTCGGAATCGATGCCAACAAAATTCCTTACTCGGGAGGAGGCGATTTTTATGTAAAACTTACAGCTCCCGATTATAGTACGGCGGAGCTTAGTGCTATGAATTTGGAACGAGGAACGAATGGTTTGGTTTTGTATTCTTCGAGAAAAGGAGCAAATACAGGAACCGATAGTAATGGTTCGGAGGTCGTTTTGATTCCCGATGGTGAAGGAAATTTTTTGACACCGGGTGCAACTGTGAGAATGAGAGTTCAGGGGAACCCGAGCCATGCGGGTTCTATGCCTATTCCCGATAATGGTTATATTCTTTCGGGTAGTGGTACGAAAGAATCTTTTGTAAGTAATTTAAGTGAGGGCGATGTGGTCGAAGTTCGTTGTGCGATTCGTTTTAATGGATTTACCGGAGGTAAAATACAACAGGCATTAGGTGGTTGCCCTATGCTTGTTTCGGGAGGTAAGGTTCTCGATACGGAAAATGCACTCGATCATTTGACTTCGGCTCAACCTCGTACTGCCGTAGGGTATAATGCTGAAAAGAATAAGCTGGTGATGCTCGTAGCCGATGGTCGAAGCTCTATATCGGTAGGACCTATTTCAAAAGTTTTGGCCGATATTATGATTTATGCGGGCTGTTCCGAGGCTATGAATTTCGATGGGGGTGGTTCGTCGACATTCTATGTAAAAGGCGAGGGAGTCATTAACCAACCTAGTGACGGTTCGGAACGTTCGGTGACCGATGGATTGTATTTGTCTACCGATGCTCCTCAGAATGATGTGACGATAACGACTATCCGCTTTATGGATTACGCCAAGACTTTGAATCAGGGAGATGCATATACTCCGGTTATTTATGGTTATAATCAGTATGGAGTATTGGTCGATAGAAATGTAGAAGGTGTTACTTT
>OCQC01002435.1_pt1 | contig 11425 bp, 9 predicted proteins | sample 1538401 | NCBI WGS metagenome assembly OCQC01 (sample SAMN04571689, study PRJEB22368) | human gut metagenome | biome: human gut; material: stool | host: Homo sapiens | place: Luxembourg | collected 2012-08-03 | reverse complement strand
CGCTATCAATGGCTGATGGAGGAGAAGGAACAACACAAGCTATTGTTGAATCCTTAAATGGTCAATATATAACAATTGACTGTCATAATGCCTTACAAGAGCATATTCAAGCAAGCTATGGTATCACTAGTCAAGGAGCTATTATTGAAATGGCAAGTGCTTCTGGACTGCCTCTTGTTAAAGAAAAGAAAATTAGAGAAGCAAATACAAAAGGAACTGGTGAACTTATTAAAGATGCACTAGATCGTCATTGTCAAAAAATCTATCTTGGAATTGGCGGTTCAGCTACCAATGATGGTGGGATTGGAATGGCTCATCATTTAGGAATTCGTTTTTTAGATAAAAATCACCAAGTTTTAGAACCTATTCCTGAAAACTTACCTTTCATTGAAGATATTGATACTCATCAACTTGATTCTCGAATAAAAGATACACAAATCATCGTCATGTGTGATGTAACAAATCCACTTTGTGGTAAAACAGGTGCCAGTACTATCTATGGCCCTCAAAAAGGAGCTAATGAAAAGGATATTCAATTTTTAGATCAAGGATTAAAACATCTTGTAGAAATATGTATTAAAAAAGGCTATCAAGATTATAGTGAAGAAGCTGGTTCTGGAGCTGCTGGTGGTTTGGGATTTGGTTTAATGACGTTTTTAAATGCTAAACTACAAAGTGGAATTGAAACTGTTTTAGATGTTGTTCATTTTGATGAATACGTCAAAGATTGTGATCTTGTTATTAGCGGTGAAGGACGTATTGATCATCAATCAATGTATGGAAAAGTACCTACTGGAGTGAGTCAAAGAGCAAAAAAATATGGTGTTGACACAGTTTGTATTGTTGGCTCTATTGGAGAAAATGTTGGTGATATTTATGATTGTATTACCACGATTGAAAGTTGTATCGATCATTGTTGTCCTTTAGAAGAAGCTTTAGAAAATGCTGGTGAAAATGTTTATAAAGCTGCTTTTAGGCTTGCAAGAAGTATCCAATTAGGGCAAAAGATGCGTCACTAAACGCATCTTTTTTGTTTCATAAAATTCCAAAAAGCAACTCCAATGATAATTATATAACCGATTACACTATAAACATCAGGTACTTGATTTAATAAGAAAAATCCAAGTAGAGCTGCAAAAATAACTTGTGTATAATCATAAATCGATATTTCTTTAGCAGGTGCATATGTATAAGCATTCGTAATTGAAAATTGTCCTCCTGCTGCCATTAATCCTGCCATGAGTAAACAACCAATTTGTTGAAGTGTCATAGGTTGAAAATGAAAAATTAAATAAGGTACAACAGATAAACATGAAAATAATGAGAAAAAGAAAACAATTTTTGCTCCAGCAACACCTTGTTGTCCTAATTTTCTAACACAGGTATAAGCAATCCCTGCTCCCATCGCTCCTAAAACTCCAATAAACGAATTGATATTACTTACAAAATGAATAGAAGGTTTAATTACAAATAAACTTCCTATAAAAGCAATCACAACTGTTACTTTTTGAATCGTATTTGCTTTTTCTTTTAAAAATAATGAAGAAAAGATAATAACGAAAAATGGTGATAACTTATTAAGCATAGATGCATCACTTACTAATAAATGATCTACTGCATAAAAATTACATAAGATACCTAACGTTCCAAAAGTAGAACGTAAAAGCAACATCGGTATATCCTTCTTTTGATAGGTAAAACCTTCTTTACTTTTAATTAGAATAATAAATGCAAAAAGTGCTGCAATTAAATTACGAAAAAAACTTTTTTGAATAGATGATAAATCACCTGATAACTTAACAAAAACATTCATAATGCTGCCATCGTAATAAATAACATTCCCTTTTTTGTATCGTTCATAAAATACCTCCTTAAAACAAAAGAATAAGGACACTGTCCTTATTCAGTAATTTTAACAACTTGATGTGCTTGAAGACCACGATCTCCTTCAACTAATTCAAACTCAACCTTTTGTCCAGGATCAATTGTTTTAAATCCTTCTTGAACAAGTTGTGAATAGTGGAAGAAAATATCTCTTTCTTCACCTTCCATGTTGATAAATCCAAAACCTTTATCTTTGTTAAAATTCTTTACAATACCAATAGCCATGAACACTTCTTCTCCTTCTTTTTTATCTACTTAATATTTTACATCATATTGCTTATCTAGACAACTACATTATTCTAAAATTAAAACATTTTTCACCAATTTTTTTTCTACAAGTTCTTCTATTAAATCTGTTGGTGAAATAATACGATATTTAAAAACTTGTGTTTGTTTAGAAAGAGTGATATTCATTTTTTTTAATGAACAAACCACCAGCTCACTACAATATAATTCTTGATCACTTGATAAATCCATTTGATAATCATAAGGATAATTTAAATAATCTAAAGCATTTTTCAAAAAATCTTTAATAAAAGTATTCTCTTTTAAAAAACGAAAACATGTCATGGCTTTTAAATAAGACTCATTTTTTAAATTAGCCATTTGATCAAAGGTACGTATCTGTACACCTCCAACATTTGCATCTAAAACAAGTATTTCCTTTTGCGTTTTATACATCTTCATGATTTTTTCATAATATGGAAAAGAAGTATCCAAAAGTTCTTGAACTTGTTTTAAACTTCCTAAATAGATAAGTGTATGTTTCCACCTACCAGGAATCGCAATATTTGAAATATAATGACTATTTTCAATATTAATAATATCCCCACATTGCAACTTTGGAAAATTTTCTGAAACCTCTTCATAACTAAAATTTTCCTTTTGAGTTGATACCTCGATATCTTTTTTTTGTGTACATCCCACAAGACATAAACATAGTATCAAAGCATATATTCTATACACATCATCACCTAGATCATACTTAAACTTACTCTTTTTTTATTTAAATCAACATCTATGACATTGACTTCTACAATATCCCCTATACTTAAAACATCTAATGGATGTTTAATTCTTTGTTTTGACATTTTTGATATATGCACTAAACCATCATTTTTTAAGCCAATATCCACAAAAGCTCCAAAATCAACAACATTTCTAACAGTTCCTTCTAAAACCATTCCTGGTTTTAGATCTTCTATATGAAGAATATCTTTTTTTAAAAGTGGTGTTTGATATTGATCTCTAATTGAACGATTTGGTTTAATTAAACAATCAATAATATCATCTAATGTATATTGGTCAATTTTTAAAGTTTCTATAACTTCTTTTTTATTAATTTTTAATAATTTATCTTTAAGTTCCACTGTTCCTAAATCAGCTAATGATAATTGACATAAATTTAATAAATCTAAAGCTTGTTGATAATTTTCAGGATGAATAGCAGTAGCATCTAATGGATGATCACCATCTAAGATACGTAAAAAACCTATTGCTTGTGTATATGTTTTGGCTCCTAATTTTTTTACATTTTTTATTTCATTTCGATTATGAAATTTACCATGTTCATTTCGATATAAAACAATTTGTTGTGCTACACCAGCATTTAATCCTGCAACATATTTAAGTAATGACTTAGAAGCTGTATTGATATCAACACCAACATTATTTACTGTTTTTTCAACAACGAAATCCAATTGTTCTTCTAAATCTTTTTCAGGAATATCATGTTGATATTGTCCAACTGAAATTGCTTTGGGTTCAATTTTAACAAGTTCAGCAAGTGGATCTTGTAAACGTCTTGCAATTGATACTGCAGATCTTTCTTCTACATGATAATCTGGAAATTCTTCTTTAGCAATTTGACTCGCTGAATAAACAGAAGCACCTGCTTCAGAAATAATAGCAAATTCTACATTCAAATGATGTTCTTGAATAAGTTTGGCAATAAAGGCTTCTGATTCTCTTGAAGCAGTTCCATTTCCAATAGCAATAATTTCAATTTTATATTTTGAAATAATATCTAATAAAGTTTTAATATCTTTATCATAATTATCTTTAGGTAAAGTAATAAAGACTTTATCAATGTGTAAGACTTTACCTGTTTGATCAACAACTGCTAATTTACATCCTGTTCGATAAGCAGGATCAACACCTAAGACCATTTTATTTTTTAATGGTGCTTGTAATAAAAGATTTTCTAAATTGACTGAAAAGACTTTTAATGCTTGTTCATTAGCTTTTTCTGTTAATTCTTTTCTTATTTCTCTTTCAATAGAAGGGAATAATAATCTTTGATAACTATCTTCTACTGCTTTTTGAATATATGGTAAAAGATTTGTTTCTCTATTTTTTGTAACACCTCTTGTAATGTATTGTAAATAATAATCTTTATCTCCTTCTATATTTACATTGATTACTTTTTCTTTTTCAGCTCGATTGATTGCTAAAATACGATGTGATACTAAAGTTTTTACTTTTTCTTGATAGTTATAATACATTTCATAAACTTTATTTTCATCATCATGTTTTTTCTTTTCACTTGTTTTTAAAATACCACCTTTATATAGCATATCTTTTAAAAACTTACGATATTTAATATCATCAGCAATATCTTCAGCAATAATATCTAAAGCTCCTTGAATGGCATCTTCTACATTTAAAACATCATCATTTAAATATTTTTTAGCTTCTACTAAAATATCTCCTTTATTTAAAGCTAAGATCCATTTAGCTAAAGGTTCTAATCCTTTTGCTTTAGCGGCTGTTGCTTTTGTTTTTCTTTTTTCTTTATAAGGACGATAAAGATCTTCAACTTCACTTAATTGTGTAGCTTTTAAAATATCTGTTTTTAATTTTTCATTTAACATTCCTTTTTCATCAATTAAACGAATAACATCTTCTTTTCTTTTTAATAAATTCACTTGATATTGATAATATTTATCAATTGTACGTATTTGATCTTCATCTAAAGCACCCGTCTTTTCTTTTCGATAACGTGCTATAAAAGGAACTGTATTACCTTCTTCTAATAAAGATAACACTGCTTCAATTTGATGTACTCTTACATTTAATTCTTCACTTATTGTTTTAATAATTTCTTGATTCATATAAACCTCTTTAAATACTTGTATATTCTTTTAACGTATAGATAATATCTTGGTAAATTTCATCATATAAATAATCTTTTAATTCATCAATTGAACACCATTTATAATCCGTATGTTCAAAAGAAATAGCAACATGATCATCATCTGTAGATGCTAAATAACCAATACCTACTGTTTGATAATCCTTTCTTATTTTGGTGAAAGTATATGCTGGTTTAACAACATCGATCGTTAAACCCGTTTCTTCTTTCAATTCTCTTTTTAAAGCTTCATTCGGTGTTTCCCCATATTCTAAACCGCCCCCAGGAAGCTCCCAATATCCTAGTCCATCACTAGATGGTCTAACTCTTTTCATTAATAATACTTTTTGTTTAAAAACAACAATTCCTTTTACTGTAATATGAAATCTTATATTTTCCATTGATATTTCCCCCTATACTGTATTTATAATAACATTATTTTATCAAATATGTTTAAAAATTATTATGAAAAATGTATAATATATGCTGAGGTGATTTTAATATGATTAACTTTAAAGAAGAAGTCGAAAAGAGAAAGGAACAGCTTATTCAAGATATTGAAACATTATGTGCAATTCCTTCCGTTTATAATGAAAAAACAATCGGTGAAAACCAACCTTATGGAAGTGAATGTAGACAAGCTCTTGATGCTATGTTAGCAATTGGAAAAAGAGATGGTTTTGTTGTACATGATGAAAATGGTTATGCTGGACATATAGATATTGGTGATCAAGAAGAAAGTTTTGGTATTTTAGGTCATTTGGATGTTGTTCCTGTTGATTCAAGAGGGTGGGACAGCGATCCATTTAAAGTGGTTCAAGCTAATGGTAAACTTTATGGTAGAGGTGTTGCTGATGATAAAGGACCTTTACTTGCTGGATATTATGCTGCTAAAATCATTCATGATTTAGATTTACCTGTTAAAAAGAAAATTCGTGTTATTTTTGGTTGTGATGAAGAACGTGGATCTTCTTGCGTTGAACATTACTTTACTAAGAATCCATATCCATCTATGGGATTTACTCCTGATGCTGAATTCCCTGTTGTTTATGGTGAAAAAGGAATTGTTCGTTTCCATATAACAGGAAATGTAAAAAAAGATGGATTGATTGCAATGGTAGCTGGTGATCGTGTAAATATTGTTCCTGGTGAATGTGAAGCAATTATCGAAGGCAATCATAAACAATATGAAGAATCATTTAAACAATTTTTAAGTGATCATCATGTAACTGGTATCATTGAAGAAGAAGGAAATTGTACAAAGCTTGTCTTAAAAGGAAAAAGCGCACATGCTTCTTTACCAGAAGAAGGAATTAACGCTGTAAGTTTACTTGCAACTTATTTAGATACTGTTATTAATAATAAACTTGTACATTTTATTGCAACTTATTTAAATGATTATTATGGAAAAGGTTTACAAATTAATCATGACGGATTAATGGGTAAATTAACAATGAATTTAGGTGTTGTCAAATATGTTAAAGAAGATGCTGATATTGAATTAGACTTACGTTGTCCTCATGAAATTGATTTAAAGGAAATGTGTGATGGTGTAAAAGAATTATGTCAGTCTCTTGGATTAAATTTAGAAAGTGATATTCATGAACCACTTTATATCGATCCAAACAGTGAACTTGTTCAAAAACTTCATAAAGCTTATGTTGAAGTTTCAGGTGATACAGAAAGTCAACCACAAGCAATTGGTGGAGGAACTTATGCTAAATCAATGCCAAATTGTGTAGCTTTTGGATGTGAATTCAAAGATGAAGATAACGCAATTCATGGTAACAATGAAAACATAAAGATTGACTCATTATTAAAATCAACAGAAATCTTTGCTAAAGCAATTTATGACTTAATTAAAGAATAGAAATTTCTATTCTTTTTTTATACAAAAAAACTTATCTTTAAAGATAAGCTTATCAACTCTATGGTGCGGCCGACCGGACTTGAACCGGCACGACATAAGCCATAGGTCCCTCAAACCTACGTGTATACCAATTTCACCACGGCCGCATCTAACATATTTAATTTACCACATTTTGAAGATAAAAACAAGACGACTATTTGTTAGTCGTCTTCATTTTTAATAAATCATCTAAGTTATATGGTGTATTTTGATATACATAATAGTTAAGCCAATTTGAAAATAATAAATAGGCATGACTACGCCACTTAACTAAGATTTCATCATTGACATCATCATTTTTATAATAGTTTTTAGGCATTACACAATCCCCACCTTTAGCTAAATCACGATGATATTCCTTATCTAATGTATCTGGATCATATTCTGGGTGTCCTGTAACAAAAAATCTTGACCCGTCCTTTTCTGCTACCAAATAAACACCCGCATCGTTTGAAGAAGCTAAAATATCTAATGAATCAATTTTTTCAATATCTTCTTTTTTAACAGAAGTATATCTTGAATGGGGTGCATAAAATTGATAATCAAAACCTCTTAGAATTCTTCTTCTCATCTTTTCTGGATTTGTATGATGATGATAAACACCTGTTAATTTTTCTTTCAATTGATATTTTTCAACACCATAATAATAATATAAAGATGCTTGAGAAGCCCAACAAATAAAGAATGAAGAAAAGACATTTGTATTGGCCCAATCAAAAATCTTTGTAAGTTCATCCCAATAATCTACATCCTCAAATTTTAATTTTTCAACAGGAGCACCTGTTACAATTAAACCATCATACTTATTATCTTTAATTTCATTAAAGGTTTTATAAAATTCCATTAAATGTTCTTGTGATGTATTTTTAGAATTATGACTTTCCATACATAACCAATCTACTTCAATTTGTAAAGGTGTATTAGAAAGCAATCTTAATAGCTGTGTTTCTGTCACGATTTTAGTTGGCATAATATTAACAATAATTAATTTTAATGGACGAATTCTTTGTGATAAAGCTCTTGTTTCATCCATAACAAAGATATTTTCTTCTTTTAATATTTTACTTGCTGGTAAATCATTTGGTATTTTTATTGGCATATGTAACTTCCTCTCTATGAAAATGAAATAAATTCATTGAATATTTTTAATATATAAGCATCTGACATTCCTGATAAATAATCTATAATACTTTTAGCCATTGCATTTTTATCATGTTCAAAATCATAAATAATATGATTTTGATATAATGGATTTCTATTAAAATGCTTCATTTGACTATACTTTTCTAACCAATGCATATATCCTTGAATAGTTACAGGATATTTTTTTTGATCTTTCTTTAAAGCTTCTAAAACATTTATTTGTTTATCATTTGCTATCTTATCATATTTATATAAAAATTGAAAAATAGAATTTAAAATAAGTTGTACATAATTTGTGTGGACTTCTATACGATCAATTAGATAAATATTTTGATAATTGAATTTCATAATATACTTCATGACTTCAAAAGCTTCATCTGATAAGCATATTCCTTTCTCTATAGAAGAATTTTGACAAACATCTAATATAAAATAATTAACAATTGTTCCATTATTAATAGCATCAAAATGAGAGTTTGTTAATTGATTTAGATGATTTCTTAAATCTTCTACAAGCTGTTCATCAATAATATTTAATCGTAAAGCATCTTCAATATCCCTAGCAAGATAAGCAATTTTATCTGACATTTTAACAACACAGCCTTCCCAAGTATAAGGATTGTATTGCCCAGGATATAAATAATCTTTTAAATCAATAGATTCATTCCTTTTAATAATTGCTTTTTGATTCATTTCTCCACAATGAGAAATAATTCCATCTCTTACAGCATACGTTAAATTTAAATTTCTACGAACATGATGATCATCTTCCAAAGTTTCAATTTGATCTACAAAATATAAACTATTTTTTTCATGCCAAAAATCTTGTAGACCATGTTCTTTAGAAATCTGATTAATAATCTTTTCTCCACCATGTCCAAAAGGTGCATGTCCTAAATCATGTCCAACAGCAATTGCTCTTGTAAGTTCTGTATTTAATCCTAAATAATGAGCAATGGTATAACTTACTGAATCTACAAGATTTACATGCTCACTTCTTGTACAAACATGATCATCTTCAACTGCAAAAAAAACTTGCGTCTTATGTTTCAATCTACGATAAGCAAGAGAAAAAATAATACGATTATAATCTCTAGAAAAAGGACTTCTTAAATCATTTTTTCTTTGATAAAGTGCTTCATTTCTTGAAATTGCTTGTTGATATTGAGGATGATTTTCATACATTGCTTCTTTTAAAAAACTATTTTTTGACATTTTTTATACCTCGCTTTTTTATTATATAAAAATTAAAAAAAAAGATAAAGAAAAAGATTATCTTTCGATAATCTTTTAGAATTTTAAGAATCTTCTCATTGAAACAAAACTTCCAATTAAACCTACTCCAGCACCTAAGCCAGCTAAAATAAATGAGAAATCTCTAATAAATGGCATTGGGGCTTTTAATACAAGCATTGATGACATTAATGAACCACCTGTATAGTTATATAACGCTCCATAACCATAAACAAGAACAAGAATTGGAATAATTGCTCCAAACAATCCAATGAGCATACCTTCTAACATAAATGGAATACGAATGTACCAGTTACTTGCTCCAACCATTCTCATAATTGAAATTTCAGTAGATCTTGCTGTAATTGTAATTTTAATTGTATTAGATATCATGAATAAGGCGACAATAACTAAACCAACAATAAAAACTGATCCAGCTTTTTGTATTGTATTCAATGTTGTGACCATACTTTGTGTAGAATCACCACCATAATTAACAGAATTTACATTAGGAATATCTTGAATTTTTTTAGCTAAACTTGCAAGTTTTGTTGGATCTTTTGCTTCTACTTCATAAGCAGAACCTAAAGGATTATCTTCACGATAAGACTCAAATAACTCCTTACCATCTTTACCTTGTTTATCGATAAGTTTATTTAACTCTTCATCTTTTGATGAATATGTAACAGATCCAACACCTTTAAGTTTTTTGATTTGATTCCCTACTTCTTTTTCAGCATTTTCATCAATCGATCTTTCTAATTTAACATAAATACGCACACCATCTTCAATATTTGCTGAAATATCTTGAACATTAAGTGCTAAAACACTAATAACACCAATAAGTAATAAAGTAATTGTTACAGCAAAAATTGAAGAAAAAGACATTGCACCATTTCTCCATAAATTAACCAATGATTCTTTAAAATGTTTTGGTAAATTTTTTATACAACTTATTAATTCTTTCATTATAAATCATATCCTCCTAAAGATGTATCAGCATTAATGCAACCATCTTCCATTAAAATTGTACGCTTTTTATGTTCTTGTACAATCTTTTGATCGTGAGTTACAACTAACACAGTTGTCCCTTGTTCTTCATTAATACGCATTAATACATTAATAATTTCTTTTGAAGTTTCTGGATCCAAGTTTCCTGTTGGTTCATCAGCAATTAAAACTTTTGGACGATTTACAATTGCTCTAGCAATTGCAACTCTTTGTTGTTGACCACCTGATAATTCATGAGGGAAAGCATTGACCTTATCTTCCAAACCAACAAGCTCTAATGTTGCTCTTACACGTCTTCTAATTTCTACACGTGGTGTATCAATAACTTCTAAGGCATAGGCAACGTTTTCAAAAACTGTTTTTTTAGGTAATAATCTAAAATTTTGAAAAACAACACCTATATTTCTTCTAAAATAAGGTACTTTACTATTTTTAATTTTAGAAACATCTTGTCCCACAACTTCAACTTTTCCTGAAGTTGGTTTTTCTTCACGATATAATAACTTAATAAAAGTAGATTTTCCTGCACCAGTTGTACCGATAACATATACAAATTCTCCAGGTTCAATTGTAAGATTTACATCATTAAGTGCTCTTACTCCTGTTTTATAAATTTTTGTAACATTTGTTAGTTTTATCATTTCTATTCAGCTCCCAGGAGTATTATAGCACAATTTGTAAGTTTTGTTTGAATATTGAGTCTATTAATTATGTTTTTTCATGTTATAATATGTTTATTGAAGGAGTGGCTAAATGAAAAGAATATGCCCTAGATGCAATAATGAACTATCTACAAATTGTTATGTAAAAGATAAAGGAATCAATACTTTAAGCTATCTAGAATTAATTATAAAAAAAGATCAATTCAATAAAGAACATAAAGAAATTAAATCATGTTACTGTCCTAAATGTGGTTATGTAGAACTTTATGTTGATGTCGATCATCAAAATCAACATTTAAAAAAGGATGATGATTTAAATTCTTTAAGACAAACTGTAAGGCAATATGCTATTGATTATCATCAACGTATAGAATTAGAAAGAAAAAAAAATGAAGGAAAAGAAATTCTAGATAAAAAAAGAAAACTTGAATCTCTTATTTATCAATCACA
>OCQC01002421.1_pt1 | contig 11467 bp, 8 predicted proteins | sample 1538401 | NCBI WGS metagenome assembly OCQC01 (sample SAMN04571689, study PRJEB22368) | human gut metagenome | biome: human gut; material: stool | host: Homo sapiens | place: Luxembourg | collected 2012-08-03 | reverse complement strand
CGTAGTTTGGTGCATTTGAAGGATCTTCAAGTTCAAGTCCCTCATGGCTGATGTGCCAGAGGTTTCTGTCACGGCTATAGCTGCTGTCTGCAGCAAAAGGAAGGTCGATTCCATGTGCACGGCAGAAGTCAATTTCGTCTTCACGGGACTGGAGTTTCCACTTGTCATCTCTCCACGGAGCGATAATCTTTAAGTCAGGGGCAAGTGCTTTGATACCAAGCTCAAAACGAACCTGATCGTTTCCTTTTCCGGTAGCACCGTGGCAGATAGCTGTAGCTCCCTCTTTGCGTGCAATCTCGACAAGTCTCTTTGCGATAAGAGGACGAGCCATAGATGTTCCGAGAAGATATTTGTTTTCATATACTGCATGTGCCTGAACACAAGGAACGATATAATCGTCACAGAACTCATCAATAACATCTTCTATATAAAGTTTTGCAGCACCGCAGACTTTAGCTCTCTCGTCAAGTCCATCAAGCTCGCTTTCCTGTCCGACATCTATACAAACGCAGACAACATCATAACCATAAGTCTCTTTTAACCAGGGGATGATAGCTGTAGTATCAAGACCACCTGAATAGGCAAGAATTACTTTTTCTTTCATAAATCAATTTCCTCCTAGAGTTTATTTTAAGTTTCTTACTTTAATGTGTTGTGCAAAGCACCATCACATTTTTTGGCACAACGAAAATCAAATCTTTGATACATAAATTATTCGTTGTACTTGTACATATAAAGTATAATCTCAAAGTATGTACTGTGCAATCACTTTTTACAAAAAAATCAAAAAATGATTAATAAGTTTTATCAGATTTAATATTATCAGGCAAATAGCAACGCAGATTATGAATATCCACCTGACTAAACATATCCTGATAATCTGATAAAAAACATATCATAAATGATATTCTGTTAATAAATATACATCTATTTGAATAATTATGCAAGTGAAAATGTAAAGAAAATGATAAAAAACATAACAGTTCAATCTTTCATTTATTACAGTCCGTGTGAATATTTATAAATTAATGTTGCATTTTTATAATTAGGGGAGTATAATACGATAGCAGTTAGATTATATAAGGAAAGGCTGGTAATGATTTATGATCAAAGTTGGTATTATTGGTTCGACAGGATACGCAGGTCAGGAATTGGTTAGGATTCTCCTTCAACATCCTGATGCTGAGATAGTGTGGTATGGTTCGAGATCATATATAGATAAGAAGTACAGTGAAGTTTTTGGAAATATGTTTCAGCTTGTAGATGACAAATGTATGGGCGAGAACATGGATGAGCTTGCAAAGAAAGCAGATGTTATATTTACGGCTACACCGCAGGGGCTTTGCGGTTCACTTGTAAGTGAAGAAATATTAAAAAATACAAAGATAATAGACCTCAGTGCTGATTTCAGAATAAAGGATGTTGCTAAATATGAAAAATGGTACGGCATCAAACATCAAAGTCCTGAGTTCATAAAAGAAGCCGTTTACGGACTCTGTGAAGTGAACAGGGAAGATGTTAAAAATGCAAGGCTTATTGCAAATCCGGGATGTTTTCCTACCTGTTCAACATTATCAATATATCCTATGGCAAAAGAGGGACTTATTGATATGAACAGCATCATCATTGATGCAAAGTCAGGAACATCAGGGGCAGGCAGAGGAGCAAAGGTTGCAAACCTTTATTGTGAGGTAAATGAAAGTATCAAGCCTTACGGTGTTGCATCACACAGGCACACACCGGAGATAGAGGATCAGCTCTCATATGCATCAGGTGAAGAGGTTCTCATAAACTTTACACCACACCTTGTGCCTATGAACAGGGGAATACTTGCTACTTCATACGCAGCTCTTAAAAAGAAAATGTCTTATGAGGAAGTAAAGGCTGTCTATGACAAGTATTATAAAGATGAATATTTCGTGAGAGTCCTTGAAAAAGATGTTTATCCTGAGACAAGATGGGTAGAGGGCAGCAACTTTGTAGATGTAAACTTTAAGATAGATGAGAGAACAGGCAGAATAATAATGATGGGTGCTATTGACAATGTTGTCAAAGGTGCCGCAGGACAGGCAGTCCAGAATATGAACATTATGTTCGGGCTTGAAGAAAACACGGGACTTAAGATGGTTCCTATGTTCCCATAATGTGCTCTAGGAATCTTCTGAACAAAGAATTTTGAGAGGAATTTTTGATACACAATGACATTTTCTCGGAAATCCAGCAGAAATAATTCGTTTTGAGAATATACCGGGCGTACATCACAATATCAGGAGGAAAAAAGATGAGTGAAGAAGAAAAAGAAAAATATATGGATCAGATTACAGTAAAAGCTGAGACTCTTATAGAGGCTCTTCCATATATAAGAGATTTTAATAATAAGATAGTAGTAGTAAAATATGGCGGCAGTGCGATGCTCGACAAAAAGCTTGAGGAGAGTGTTATAAAAGATGTTGCTCTCTTGAAGCTTGTCGGTATGCGCCCGATAATCGTTCACGGTGGCGGAAAAGAGATAAGCAAGTGGATAGGCAAAGTCGGAAAAGAGACTGAGTTCATAGAGGGATTCAGAAAGACAGATAGAGAGACTATGGAAGTCGCAGAGATGGTTCTTAACCGCCTTAACAAATATCTTGTTCAGATGGTCGAAAAGATTGGTGTAAAAGCTATCGGTATTTGTGGAAAAGATGGTGGAATGTTAAGGGTTGACAAGAAGATGCCAAACGGAAAAGATATTGGTTTTGTAGGTGATATAAAACATGTGAATACTGAAATTCTTGAGACACTTCTTGATAATGACTATATCCCTATTATTGCTCCTATAGGAATGGATGATGCAGGCGAGACTTATAACATAAATGCAGATGATGCGGCTTGTGCCATAGCAGGTGCAATAAAGGCTGAAAAACTTGCGTTCTTAACAGATGTAGAGGGTGTATGTATGAATCCTGAGGACAGCAGTTCGCTTATCTCGGTCCTTGACCTTAATGAAGCAAATAAACTTATCGAGGCAGGAGTTATCTCCGGCGGTATGCTTCCAAAGGTTACAAATTGCATCAATGCCGTAAATGCAGGTGTAGGCAGAGTACATATCCTTGATGGAAGACGCGAGCATTGTCTGTTGCTTGAGTTCTTTACAAAGAAAGGTATCGGTACAGCTATCATTGGTGATGACAGCGGCTACTATTCAAATGAGATTGAGCAATAAAATCTGTTTGAATATTTGACAGCAGTTGTCAGGCTATGCAATGGGTGGATTATAAAAAGATTGCAAGCTGATTATAACAAAACAGGAGGTTAATTATGAATTTACAGGAAGCTGACAGGCATTTTATACATACATACAACAGAAGCGTTATTTTTGAAAAAGGCGAAGGAATGTATCTTTTTGACAACGAAGGCAATAAATATCTTGATATGGGTGCAGGTATCGCCGTTTCGGCATTAGGCTACAGTAATGACGAGTATAAACAGGCATTAAAAGACCAGATAGACAAACTTATCCATGTTTCAAACCTTTATTTTACAGAGCCGTCGATTAAGGCTGCCGAGTATCTGTCAAAAGCATCAGGGATGGATAAGGTATTCTTTACAAATTCAGGAACAGAAGCTATAGAGGGTGCGATAAAACTTGCAAGAAAATATGCTTACAATAAAGATAAAAACAGCAAGGGTGAGATAATAGCAATGAATCATTCTTTCCACGGAAGAAGTATGGGTGCACTTTCCGTTACAGGAACAAAACATTACCGTGAGCCTTTTGAACCGCTTATCGGCGGAGTTTCATTTGCAAATTATAATGACCTTGAAAGCGTTAAGAAACTTGCAACAAAAGATACCTGTGCAGTTATCCTTGAGACACTTCAGGGAGAGGGTGGTATCTACCCTGCAACAGATGAATTTATTCACGGTCTCAGGAAATTCTGTGACGAGAATGATATATTACTTATATTTGATGAGATACAGTGTGGAATGGGAAGAACCGGAAAGATGTTTACATACCAGCATTATGGTGTAAAACCTGACATTATGACATCTGCGAAAGCTCTCGGATGCGGTGTGCCGGTAGGTGCATTTGCAGCGACAAAAGAAGTTGCTGATGCAATGTGTCCCGGAGATCACGGAACCACTTATGGTGGAAATCCTCTTGCAACTGCAGCAGTATGTAAGGTTTTTGAGATATTTGAAAAAGACGGCATACTTAACCATGTAAATGAGATTGCACCTTATCTTAAAGACAAACTTAATGTACTTAAAGATAAGTTTCCTGATAAGATTAAGGATGTGCGTGGAAAAGGGCTTATGATGGGCATGGAACTTTACGGACCGGCTGGGGATGTAGTTTCTAAATTGCTGAAAAAAGGTGTTATACTTATTTCAGCCGGAACAAACATTATACGATTTGTACCACCTCTTGTTGTAGAAAAAGAGCATATAGATGTTATGTGTGAAAAGCTCGAAGAAGTGTTTAGCACTAACGAGTAGTCCTATATTTTTATTGCTAATAGCTGCCTGACTACATAAAGATACATAGTAATCAAAAAAAGTAAGAAAAATTTAATGATTTTTGTTCATTGTATCTATTGTAATAATGTTACAAATTGTTTAAAATATTGCTAGTGTGTTAAGGTTTTGCTTAGAATGATAAACTAATCAGCACACTGGCATTTTTTTACATAAAAACTTAAAACTCCTTTTGAAATTTTGGAATGTTATTTTTGATTTTGGTATGAACAGATACAATCTTAATATTCAGGAGGAAGTTTATGAAAAACAATAAAAAAATAATTATGATAATATGCGGACTTTTTATTTTAGTGTCAGGATTTGCATATATAAATTCCGATGCCATTGGAAAGTTTGTATATAAAGACGATACGGAGTATAGTTCTTCAGACGATACAAAATATGTTTCTTCAAAAAATACAGGCTGTATTTCTTCATCAGACCGAAAAAGTTATAACAAAATGTCTGGTAAAGATAATCTCAATGATAAAAAAAGTGACAGACAGTCACAGGTTGTCGTGTATATATGTGGTGCAGTAAAGCATCCGGGAGTGTATAAGTTTACAGCAGGAAGCCGTGTAAATGATGCAGTAAATGCGGCATCAGGCTTTAAAAAGGGGGCTGCAAGAACAGCGATAAACCAGGCAAGGGTTTTAGAGGATGGCGAGCAGATAACGATACCGACTTTAAAACAAGTTAAAAGAAAACAGCTTTCAAAGATAACTGACGGAGATAACTTTCAGGATAAAACTACAGATAATGAAAATACTGATAGTTCAGAAAGAGAAAGTCAGGATACTCTTATTAACATAAATACTGCATCGGCCGGTGAACTTACATCCCTGTCAGGAATAGGTCAAAACAGAGCAGATGCGATAATAGAATACCGACAGTCAAATGGAAAGTTTCAAAGTATAGAAGATATTATGAAAATACCAGGTATCAAGCAGGGGATTTTCAATAAGATAAAAAATAAAATATCTGTATAATAGATGGAAAGAAGGATGGATATGGCAAAGAAAGTATTGGTAGTAGATGATGAGAAACTCATTGTAAAAGGTATCAGATTCAGTCTTGAACAGGACGGAATGGATGTGGATTGTGCATATGACGGACAGGAGGCAATAGATCTTGCCACAAACAATAAATATGACATTATCCTGCTCGATGTTATGCTGCCAATACATGATGGCTTTGAAGTATGCCAGCACATAAGAGAATTTTCGGATGTCCCAATCATAATGCTTACTGCAAAAGGTGATGACATGGATAAAATACTTGGATTTGAGTACGGTGCTGACGATTATATCACGAAACCTTTCAACATTCTTGAAGTTAAGGCGAGGATAAAAGCAATAATAAGAAGAAGTGCATCAAAAGAGCAGCCGGAAGTTCAAAAGACTTATTCTTACAACGGACTTAGCATTGATCTTGACAGCAGACGAGGTTACATAAATGATGAAGAGGTAAACCTGACGGCAAAAGAATTTGATTTGCTTGAACTTCTCATGCTTCATCCAAACAAAGTTTATAGCCGTGAGGAACTGTTAAACACAGTATGGGGATATGATTATCCGGGTGATGTGCGTACTGTTGATGTTCATATAAGACGTCTCAGGGAAAAAATCGAAGATACACCTAGCAATCCTAAGTATATACATACTAAATGGGGAGTCGGTTATTATTTTCAAAAGTAATGCAATAAAATAAAAATTAAATACGGGGGCTGCAGTGAAAAAGTTATGGTCTGATTTTATATACAATCTGCGTGGGATGAGAACACAGATGTTTTTGATTTTATTATGCGTGGGAACTATACCCATTATTTTTCTTGTCAATTTAATAACAAATGAATATAACTCACAATTAATCTCCCAGCGTACAGATGAATTGCAGTCATACGGAACGGTAATATCAAATCTTGTCACATCATCAGGTTATCTGTCAAGCCAGGAATCAAGTGATGTTGAAAATGAGACGGAGGAAATTGCCAATATCTATCAGGGGCGTATTATTATAGTTGACAAAGATTTAAAAGTTATAAGAGATACTTACAATATCGAAAATGGAAAAACCATGGTATCTACAGAGGTTGTAAAGTGTTTTTCAGATGACCAGAACAAGTATATAAACAACCTTGGCGAATATATGCAGCTTACCATGCCGATAGTAGATCCTGTTACAAATGAAACTACGGGAGCAATCATCATAAGCTACTCTACAAAGAATATACAACTTACTTCAAAAGCTGTAACAAGAAAAGTTATCTTTGCAGTCTGTGCAATAGTGCTTGTGATACTGCTTATTTCATTTGTATATTCAATTTTCCTTACAAAACCGTTGAGTAAACTTACGGATTCTATCAATGAGATATCAAATGGAAATATGGCTGTCAAACTTGATATGCACGGCTATTCAGAACTTCACAAAATAACTGATTCTTTCAACCAGATGATAGAAGTAATACAAAATCAGGAAAGCTCAAGACAGGAATTTGTATCAAATGTATCACATGAATTAAAGACTCCGCTTGCATCGATGAAGGTTCTGTCTGACTCTCTTCTTTCGCAGGAGGGAATGCCCGAAGAAATATACAGGGAATTTTTAGGTGACATAACGACAGAAATAGAGAGAATGACCCAGATAATCAACGATCTTCTTTCAATGGTTAAGCTGGATCAGAATACCGCGAATATAATTATAAGTAATATCAGCATCAATGATCTGATAGAGCAGCTTCTAAAACGCCTCAGACCTATTGCTGGAAAAAGAAATATTGAGCTTATTTTTGAGAGTTTCAGACCGGTTATGGCAGATGTGGATGAAGTCAAGCTTTCAATGGCATTAAATAATCTTATTGAAAATGCCATAAAATACAATTACGATGATGGCTGGGTAAAGGTGACATTAAATGCCGACCACAAGTTTTTCTATGTCACGGTGCAGGACTCAGGTGTTGGAATTCCTGAAGATTCACTTGACAGTGTGTTTGAGAGATTTTTCAGGGTAGATAAGGCAAGGTCAAGGGCAACAGGTGGAACAGGACTTGGTCTTGCAATCACAAGGAGTGTAATACTTTTGCACAGAGGTTCTATTAAAGTTTACAGCAAAGAAAAAGAGGGTACTACATTTACCGTAAGGATTCCGTTGAATTATATACAATAAATGATAGTTTTCAGACTATGTTAATATCTGACAGCTCGCTGGCAGGTTTATGAATGTAAGAAATGAAAGGCTGAACTGTTACAGTGTTAGCAAAACTTTAATCGTAAATACAATATATTTTGCTTTTGAAATTTGATTTAAGGAGAAGAAGTATGAATAATATGATTTTATCAAAAAGATTGTCCATATATGCCATGTGCATATGCATATGTACTGTGCTTATTTTTTCTCTGTCATCATGTGGAAAAAAAGAAGCATATAAAGGTTATTATGTTTATGGTCTTGATGCAAACGAAAAGAAAGTCATGTATGAAAAGTGTAATATTTCATCCGAAGATAAAACAGCTAAATCCATAAAAAAATTTATCAGAAAACTACAGCGTGAGCCGGATAATATTAATATGAAAAAAGCCATTCCTGATGATGTTAAAGTTGATAATTTTAATATAAGTCCGTCAGGAGAACTCTCATTATATTTTAATGCTGCGTACGGAAATTATACCGGTGTTTCAGAAATATTAAGAAGAGCTGCTATCGTAAAAACGCTTTCGCAGATAAAAGGAATAAAAGGCATACAATTTTATGTTGCAGGACAGCCGATTACCGATTCAAATATGAAGCCGGTAGGTATTATGACAGCAGATTCATTTATTGATAACACAGGCGGTGTAAGTGATTATAAACAGAAAGCGACACTAAATATGTATTTCTCGGATGAAACGGGTAAATCACTTGTTATCGTACCGGTCAATATAACTTATGATGCAACGATACCACTTGAACAATTAGCAATAGAACAGCTTATAAGCGGGCCATATACTATTGATGGGGTAAACAAAAATAAGGTATTGCCTACAGTTCCAAAAGGAACAGTATTAAATAAGATTACTGTTAAAGAGAAAACCTGTTATGTGGATTTTTCAAAAGAATTTTTAAATAAACAGGATGATATAACTGATAAGGTTGCTATTTATTCCGTCGTAAATACTCTTATAGAACTGCCAAATGTAAATAAAGTACAATTTAGTATTGATGGTGAGCAGGTACTTAAATATAATGAGAGTATGAGTTTCGGAGAACCGTTTGAAAGAAACCTTGACATTGTAAAAGAGAAAAAATAAAAATTATGTTGTAAGTAAATAGCAAAGCGGATTGCGAATGTATGTTTAGCAATAAACATGTAAAAACGACAAAACAGGGAGGTGTTTGTTATAAGAAGACCGGCTGTGTGGACTGCCGTTATTCTTATTATAACAATATTAGCTTTTAATATCATTTCACAAAAAAGAATCTATAAAAAACAATATTATCTTGACGATATGTTCAAAAACAAAAGCAGGATAGAAACAATTATTTACGGAGAGTTTGAGTCTGCAATTTCAAAAGAAAAAACAGTGAGCATAATATTAAAAAATGTAAGACTGAAATTTGATGGCAGGACGACGGAATATAAAGATTTGCCGTCAATCATCATTTATGCCAAAAAGTCGAACGGCAAAGAGAAACTTAAACTCAATCCCGAAAATAAGATAAAGTGCAATGCTTCTCTTATGGAATTAAAAAGTGCAACAAACCCTGGAGAATTTAATATGAAAGCGTATTACCGCGAGAAAAAAATCTTTTACTCTGCAGCTTGCGATATTGGTGACATTGTTGTGTTGAACGGAAACTATAATCATCTGAAAAAAATATTGTATAATTTCAGGGACAGGCTGAAAAACATCTATGCCGATTGTATGCCTGAGAGAGAAGCCGGAACGGTATCTGCTATGCTTCTTGGTGATAAGAGTATGCTCGATGAAGAGGTAAAAGAGTTATATCGTGAGAACGGGATGTCGCATCTTCTCGCAATAAGCGGACTGCATATAACAGTTTTATGTATGGCTTTTAATAAGCTGCTTACATTATTGAAAGTGCCCGATAAACTTTCAATAACACTTACCGTGTTGCTGCTGTTTCTTTATGGTATTATGACGGGATTTGGAATTTCGACAAATAGAGCGGTCATTATGATGGGCATTGCTTTGTTTGCCGGATTTGTCGGAAGAAGTTATGATATGCTGTCTGCAACGGCTGTAAGTGCGGTTATTATAGTCATATTAAAACCAATGGCTCTTTTCTCATGCAGTTTTTTATTATCATATGGTGCGATTATTGCTATAGCTTATTTTTATCCATTTTTAAGGGATGATATTTTCGCGTGCAGAAATGATTTTAAATATAATAATAAAGAAAGATTGGTACAGCACATAAAAAAAGAGATTATAAAATCCATGCTGGTGAGTTTTTCGATACAGTTTTTTACACTGCCGGTGATATTATATTACTTTTTTCAGACACCATCATACAGTATAGTCTTAAATCTTTTGATAGTTCCACTTTCGACATTTCTTGTCATAATTAGTGCTTTGGGCGGCCTTTTGGGAATAGTTTTTTTGCCACTTGGAAAATTTATGCTTGGCGGAGCCTATTTTATACTTAAATTTTATGATGGGGTATGCGAGTTATTTAATAAACTGCCCATGCATCATATTGTTACGGGACGACCGGGTATTATTAAAATATTTATATTTTATCTGGTTTCATTTACTTTGATTTTTGCTGTAAAATATCTGAAAGATTACATATATATTAAAAAGGATTTTGATGCAGGATTTTCTTCTGTTTTGTTATCTTTTTCGGCAGAAATTTCAAAAATATCACATTATACATTTTTTCTTTTTATGGTGTTGTATGTTTTTATGCTGATACCTCCTCAAAATGACAGGTTTAACATTTGTTTTCTGGATGTAGGACAAGGTGACTGTATCATTATTAAAAATGACAACGGAAAAGTTTATATGATAGACGGCGGAAGTTCGGACAAAGACAGTGTCGGAAAATATATCATCACACCGTATCTTAAGTATTATGGCATAGAGAAAATAGACTACTGTATAATGACACACTCTGACAGCGACCATATATCAGGAATTATTGAAATATTTGAGCAAAAAAACGCAGATAGGATAACTATAGACAATTTTCTGCTTCCAAACCCTGACAATGAACTTAAAGATGAAGCTTATTATCAGATACTTAGGCTTGCAAAAAACAACTGTAATAAAGTCAGGTATGTTAAAACCTATGACAAGATTATTGATGGTGATATGACAATGACCTGTGTTCATCCGGACAATGGCTGTAAAACCGATTCAGCAAATGCTTATTCGGCAGTATTAAGTATAGTTCACAAAAATAACAGTATTCTTCTCACCGGGGATCTTGAAAAAGATGGAGAAGATAAGGTGCTTGATATATTGAATTCTGACTTTGAAAATTTTCCACAAAAATATACTTTGCTAAAAGCTGCACATCATGGCAGTAAAAACTCGACAACAGAGGCATTCTTAAGACGAACGATGCCTGAAAAAACCATCATATCCTGTGGAAAAAACAACAGATATGGGCATCCTCACAGTGAACTTCTAAAAAAACTTGAATATATAGAAACAAAAATATACAGGACAGATGTAGAAGGTGCTTTGAATTTTGAAGATTAGTGTGAAAAATCCATATATGCAAGATTTTTCGCACACAAGATTTGTGTCTGCGCACACTTGACACAAACTTAATATGCACAAAAAACATGTGCAGAAATGAGGAGTAATATGCAAATTTAACTGTTGTAACAGTCCAGCCCTTCATTTATTACATTCGTAAACCTGCCAGCAAGCTGTCAGTCGCTGCTATGCAGCTTGTGTTTACTTACGCGAAAGCAAAGTGAGGATGGAACAAATAAATTTGTTCCATCTGAGCGTGC
>OCQC01002415.1_pt1 | contig 11499 bp, 4 predicted proteins | sample 1538401 | NCBI WGS metagenome assembly OCQC01 (sample SAMN04571689, study PRJEB22368) | human gut metagenome | biome: human gut; material: stool | host: Homo sapiens | place: Luxembourg | collected 2012-08-03 | reverse complement strand
ATCCTTGCTTACCTATTCGATGTACTGATGCAGATCTACGAGAACTACGGCTACACGCCCCGCGATGCCGTGACCAGCATTTTGCAGAACAACCTCTATGGTCTGGATATTGACGACCGCGCCGCCCAGCTGGCCTATTTTGCGGTGATGATGAAGGCCCGCCGGTACGACCGCCGCTTTTTCAGCCACACCACCCAGCCTCATGTGTATGCCATTGAGGAAAGCAACCGCATCGAAAAGCCGGATGTGGAGTATTTCTGCAACGGCAAGCTGGAATTGAAAGATGCTATGCACACTATCCTCACCCAGTTGTATGATGCCAAGGAGTATGGCTCCATCCTCACCATCCCCCCGCAGGACTGGGATGCCCTCTATGCCCGGTTTGACGAGGTGGCAGACGAGTCCTCGTTCCATCGAGAGAGTATTCGCAAAAAATTACTCCCATTGGTGCGGGTGGCACAGACGTTGGCGCAGAAATACGATGTGGTCGTCACCAATCCGCCGTATATGGGTGCATCTAATATGAACTCGGATTTATCTGAGTATGTGAAAAAATACTACCCGGACAGCAAGAGCGATCTGTTTGCCGTGTTTATTGAAGTATGCTCCCGTATGGCAAAACAGAACGGTTATCAGGCAATGATCACCCAGCACGCATGGATGTTCCTGTCCAGCTTTGAAAAGCTGCGAGAGAAGATGATGCACACTGAAACCGTCAGCATGGCACATCTGGGCGCACGAGCCTTTGAAGAAATCGGCGGCGAAGTGGTGCAGACAACCTCGTTTGTGCGTGTGCGGACGCATATTGATAATTTTAAAGGTGTGTATTGCCGCCTGATTGAACCTACCACTCAGCAGGGCAAAGAGGATATGTTCCTTGCTGGAGAAAATCGCTATACGGCCAATCAGGATAACTTCGCAAAGATTCCGGGAAGTCCGGTGGCATACTGGATTGGACAGGACGTTTTTCGTGTCTTTTCAGAAAAGTCAGTTCGTGATTATGCAGAGCCTCGCCATGGAATGTCAACGGGGAATAATGATGTATGCCTTAAGCTATGGTTTGAAATTAACAGAAGAAAGATTTGCTTTGATGCAGGTAGTTTGGAGGAATTTGATTCCTCCAATTGTAAATATGCGCCGTATAAAAAAGGTGGCTCTTTTAGGCTTTGGTATGGAAATAATGATTATGTGATTGCGTATGACAAGAAATCTCGCCAAATTATGGAAAGTCTTCCGGGATATCGTTCATCGAGTACAGGCTTTTTCTTTAAGCCTTCTATAAATTGGTCTGATGTTAGTACATCCGCTTTTGGAATGAGGGTGTCCCCTAGGGGATTTGCTTTTGATGGTCGTGGTGCATCAATGTTTTGCAACAATGATGTAATGATGTATATTGCTGCGCTATTGGCATCAAAATTTACGACGTACATCTTGAATATTTTGAACCCAACATTAACATTCAATATTGAAAATGTCGCAGCCATTCCTGTGATAATAGATAAAAACAAAAAGAAACAAATTGAATTTACAGCAGCAGACAATATTCGACTTTCAAAAGCTGACTGGGACTCCTTTGAAACATCTTGGGACTTTACCCGCCACCCCTTTATCAAAGCCATTACCAAATACCCCAACATGATGGATATTGGAAACATCTACCTCGCTGAGTGCTATGACATCTGGGCTGGTGAATGCGAAGAACGCTTTACCCAGCTGAAAGCAAATGAAGAAGAACTGAACCGTATTTTTATTGACATTTACGGCTTGCAGGATGAATTGACCCCGGAAGTAGAAGATAAGGATGTGACCGTGCGCAAAGCGGACCTTGGCCGGGATGTGCGCTCCTTTATCTCCTACGCTGTGGGCTGTATGTTTGGCCGCTACTCTCCCACCTTTGATGGCCTTGCCTACGCAGGCGGTACATGGGATGATAGCAAATACAATATTTATAAGCCGGATGCAGACGGTATTATTCCCATCTGTGACGACGAATACTTTGAAGATGACATGATGGGCCGTTTTGTGGAGTTTGTGCGGGTGGTATACGGTGATAGCTCGCTGGAGGATAATCTGCGCTTTATTGCAAACGCACTGGGCGGCAAGGGGCAGCCGAAAGAGGTCATCCGCAACTACTTCCTGAACGATTTCTATGCCGACCACTGCAAGATTTATCAGAAGCGCCCCATCTACTGGCTGTTTGACAGCGGTAAGAAAAATGGCTTCAAGTGCCTGATTTACCTGCACCGCTACCAGCCGGATACCATTGCACGCATCCGTACCGATTATGTCCACGAGCAGCAGGCACGTTACCGTACTGCCATCGAAGGTTTGGAAAAACAGGTGGCCGCTGCCACCAGCACCAGCGAGCGTGTCAAGCTGACTAAACAGTTGAACAAGGTACAGGCGCAGGATAATGAGTTGCACCAGTATGAGGAAAAAGTTCACGCGCTGGCGGATCAGATGATTAAGATTGATCTGGACGATGGTGTGAAGCATAACTATGAGATCTTTAAGGACGTGCTGGCGAAGATCAAGTGAGGTAAAATAAATGGAAAATGTTTTCGCTGACTTTCTACAGAATGGTGGTCTATACGAAACTATTACCGTCACGGAAGACAATGTGATGGATTTTTGCAGTTTATTGGGCGGAAAAATCAGAATTAGTATATTTTGCCCTAAATGTAAAGAAAATCGAGTCTTCACAATGAAACCTGTGACTTTTAGAAATAATAGCGGGGTTCTTCAAAAACTTGGTGAAGAAATATATCATAATTATGAAATTTATCAGTCATGTAAAGCTGTACCTGGTGAAAAAGACTCGCCATGGCATTGGTACACCTATTTGCCGATGGACTTTGCAAGAATTCTAACTTTAACATTTGAGTGTGCAATGGATCCAACTGCACACAAAATTGATTTTATAGTTCGAGCGGATGGTGACACTTTAATTAAGATTGGGCAGTATCCGACTTATGCAGATTTGACTTTTCCAGAACTGAATCAGTATAAAAAAGTTCTCTCAAGAGAAGATATGAAAGATTTACATCGGGCAATTGGATTGTTTGCATCTGGAATTGGTGCAGGCTCGTATGTTTATCTTAGACGTGTCATTGAACGAATGGTAGTCGCAGCTAAATCTGAAGCAATTACCAGCGGAAAGTTAACCGCAAAAGATTTTGAAGGTGTAAGATTCTCAGATCAAATTGTCTTGTTGAAGGATGCTTTACCAGAAATTCTTGTTGGTAATTCAACTGTCTATGGGATTGTTAGCAAGGGTATCCACGAACTCTCAGAGGAAGACTGCATTTCTTATTTTCCCATACTTAAAGAGTATATTTTTTCGATTGCCGAGGAATGGGAAGCTATTCGAGTAAGAAAACTGCGACAGAAAGAAATGAATTCTGCACTTTCTAGAATTGCAAACCAAGTAAAGTAAAGAGGAAGTACTGTGGAAACAGATAAAATCGTATTAGACCTCAACCGCCGGTTTGCGGCACCGCTGCCGGAATTTTATGAGCGCCGGATCATCTTCTGGCACGATGAAGAAAAGGAGTATGCGGACAAGCTGGATGAGATCCGGCTTGAAAATGCTAAGCTGGTTGCACTGACCGGCAGCAATACCTTTGCGGTCAAAAAAATGCTGTCGGTGGATGACCTGACGAGCAACTATGTCGTCTACTGCCCCGTTTCCTACGAGCGGCAGGAGGATGACTGGCTGTTGGATATTGAACTATACAGCGAAAGCTACCGGACGGATGCTGTTTCCAACTGGATGCAGGAACTGGATATCTTGGACAATCCCTCTATGCGCAAGCTGGTGAAGCACTACCGGAAGTTTTTTGGTGCACAGGCTCGTCGTGCCAAAATCATGGCACAGGATAAGATACCTGCCACTCCAGCACAGCTGCACATGGCCGTGATGGCGGCGCTCTGCGGTATGAAAAAAGCACAGCCCAATGAAATCTTGCTGAACGTGCTTCGTGGTGGGTTGGATAAAACGCAGAATCCAATCTATCAGAGTTTTGTGGATTATAGTGCAGAAGAAGCTTTCTGGGCAATGGTTCGGCAGGGCTGTGGCTATGCAGAGGAAGAGCCGGATCTTGGGCAGCTGGCAATTCATCTTCTGTTGACAGCTTCTACGCGCACACTGCGCCCGGAATTTCTGGCAGGGCTTGAGAAGTTCCTTTCCATTCCGCATCAGGCGTACTGCTACGAGCTGGTGTCGGAGTGGCTGCACAGTGATGATCTGCAGCAGCTTTATGAGGTGGCCCGCTATGTGGAAGATGAAGCACATCTGCCGCAGAGGCTGGAAAAACTGACGGTTGATGATCTGGCGACAACGGAGTGTTTCCCGTGCATCAACGAGATCATCCTGAGCAAGCTGATGACGGAGATCAGTGACCATATCATTGATGTGGATGTGATCACAAAGACGGTGGAAAAACGTCGCACCTGTGTCTGGTACGAGTACTTCCGCAATTTCTACGAGGGTCTGTTGCAAGTGGCCAACATGCAGGAGTTCTTCAAAGAGCACTCCGCAGGGTTCCATACCCCGGACGCAAAGCAGGTCTGGAAAGAATATGCGGAGGACTATTACAGGATGGACACCTATTATCGACTGTTCCATCTGAGCTTCCAGAGAAGTCTGGAAACCTCCAATATCAAACTGGACGACCTGTTCAAGCATGTTGTAGATAAGGTAGAGGGGCTGTACTCCTACTGGTTTCTGGGAGGCCTCGGCAAAAACTGGTCGGATGTATGTGCTGATGAGATGGCAGAGCATGGCCGCGTATTGGAAATTCCGCAGCAGTCGGATTTCTACAATGAGCACATCCGTCCGGCAGACAGCCGCGTGTTCGTGATCATCTCGGATGCTATGCGTTACGAGGTGGCGGCATCACTGGCAGATGAACTGCGCAGAGAAACGCAGAGCAATGTGAAACTCGGCAGTATGCAGAGCATCTTCCCGTCTATCACGAAATTTGGCATGGCGGCACTGCTCCCACATAAGGCGTTGACGGCTGAACTGAAAAATGAGGTACTGAATGTTCTGGCCGATGGGCAGTCTACCGCAAGCACGAACCGGGATAAGGTCCTGAAAGGTGTAAATCCGGCCAGCGTGGCGTTGCAGTATAAGAACATCATCGGGATGAAACGTGCAGAGCGTGCGGCACTGGTCAAGGGGATGGATGTAGTCTATATCTACCATGATACCATTGACGAAGCAAGCCATACATCGGATACCTCTGTGTTCCCGGCATGCGATAGGGCTATCAGTGAACTGAAGAATATGGTGCGCATTATCGTCAATGACTTCGGCGGGGCGAACATTCTGATTACGGCAGATCATGGCTTCCTGTACACTTACAGTCCGCTGACCGAGGATGACAAAGTGGATAAAACCAGCTTCCATGATATGGAAGTGGAATATGGCAGACGCTATGCAATCATGCAGAAGGAGGCGGATCCGCAGTATTTGCTTCCTGTAAAATTCCTGGACGGAAAAACGGAATACACTGGATTTGCTCCACGGGAAGGTATTCGCATCAAGATGAATGGTGGCGGGCTGAATTTTGTGCATGGCGGTATCAGCCTGCAGGAAATGACGGTTCCGGTGATCGAATATCATTATCTGCGCAACGGCTCTATGGAATATCGGCGCAATAAGCAGAAGTATGATACGCTCCCCGTAACAGTGAGTTTGCTTTCTTCCAGTCGGAAGATCAGCAATATGATCTTTTCACTGGATTTCTACCAGAAAGATGCGGTAAGTGCAAACCGTGAGGCTGCTACTTATCTGGTGTGGTTTACGGATGAATACGGAAAGCCTATCAGCGATACCCAGAAGATCATTGCGGACAAAACCAGTGAGAACGGCGCAGATCGTACGTTCCATTGCAACTTCAACCTCAAATCGATGAAGTTTAGCAATACAGCAACCTATTATCTGGTGATTGCGGATGAGCAGGGTCAGCAGATGCAGCAGCGGGAACAGTTCCAGATCGATATTGCATTTGCGATTGATGAATTCGATTTTTTTAACTGATGGGAGCAGGAGGACTATAAATGGAGCCGAATGCGGAAAATGGCTGCCGTCGAGACGCAATCAAGGAAAAATTACGGCAGAATTTTGATGGAAAGATCGTTCGCAAGGATCTGACTAAAAAGATCAAGGAAGGTGCGAATGTCCCGGTTTATGTGCTGGAGTTTTTATTAGGCCAGTACTGTAGTTCAGATGACGAAGCTATTATTGAAAAAGGCGTGCAGAATGTAAAGCACATTCTGGCGGACAACTTTGTCCGACCGGATGAAGCACAAAAGATTCTTTCGCAGCTGCGGAAAAAGGGCAGCCACACCATTATCGATATGGTGACCGTGCATCTGGATATCAAGAAAGACTGCTTCTTTGCAGAGTTTTCCAATCTGGGACTCTCCAATGTGCCCATTACGGACGACTACCCGGAAAAATATGACCGTTTGCTCTGCGGCGGCATCTGGTGCATCGTTCAACTGGAATATGAATCCGAAGGTGACAGCAGCTTTGGTATGGAAGATCTTGACAGCGAACCCCGGCAGAAAAAGCAGAAGGATGTTTCGCCTATCAGCATCCGCAAACTGACCCCCATCCAGATGCCTCATATCGATATTGAGGAAGTACGCACCGGGCGTAAAGCCTTCACGCAGGACGAGTGGATGGATGTTATGCTGCGCTCTTGCGGTTATGAGCCGGAGCAGTTGAACCAGCGGGAGAAATGGCTCCTTTTGGCTCGTATGTTGCCGCTGGTGGAGAACAACTTCAACCTCTGCGAGCTTGGACCTCGCAGCACCGGTAAGTCCCATATCTATAAGGAAATCAGCCCCAACAGCATTCTGGTGTCCGGTGGACAGACGACTGTGGCAAACCTGTTCTACAACATGGGACGAAAGACTGTTGGCCTGGTGGGTCTGTGGGACTGTGTGGCTTTTGATGAGGTTGCTGGTATCAAGTTCAAGGACAAAGACGGCATCCAGATCATGAAGGACTATATGGCTTCCGGCTCCTTTGCCCGTGGCAAAGAGGAAAAGGCAGCCTCGGCCTCGATGGTCTTTGTGGGCAACATCAACCAGAGCGTAGATGTACTGCTGAAAACCTCTAGCCTGTTTGACCCGTTCCCGCCTGAAATGGGAACAGACACTGCATTTTTGGATCGCTTGCATTGTTACATTCCCGGCTGGGAGATCCCAAAATTCCGCCCGGAGCATTTCACCAACGACTACGGCTTCATCACGGATTATCTTGCTGAATTTATCCGGGAACTGCGTAAGGAACAGTACGGCGATGCACTGGATAAGTATTTCCGCCTTGGTAAAAATCTGAATCAGCGTGACACGATCGCAGTGCGTAAGATCGTAGGCGGCTATGTAAAGCTGCTGTACCCGGACGGTGAGTTTACCAAAGAGCAACTGGAGGAGATCCTTGTCTTTGCACTGGAAATGCGCCGTCGTGTGAAAGAGCAACTGAAAAAGCTGGGTGGCATGGAGTTCTATGATGTGAATTTCAGCTACATTGATCTGGATACCTTTGAAGAAAAGTTTGTGTCGGTTCCCGAACAGGGTGGCGGTAAGCTGATCCCGGATGGAATGTGCAATCCGGGACAGATCTACACTGTTTCGCGTGGAAAAAGCGGCATGATCGGTGTGTTCCGGTTGGAAAGCCAGATGTTGCCGGGCAGCGGAAAGTTTGAGCGCACAGGTCTTGGCAGTGACCGTGACTGCAAAGAGTCAACGAATACGGCGTTCAATTTCCTAAAAGCAAATGGAAAACGCATCAGCGGAGGCATCAGCACTGCATCTAAAGACTACATCATCAATTATCAGGATCTGCAAGGTATTGGAATGACAGGAAAATTAGCATTGCCTACGCTGATTGCGCTGTGCAGTATTGCGCTTGGACGGCCAACAGTCAGTACCCTTGCTGTTCTGGGTGAAATTAGTATCAGTGGTACAATTCTAAAGGTAGATGAGCTTGCGAACAGCTTGCAGGTTTGCCTTGATAGTGGAGCGAAGAAAGTTCTGCTGCCGATTACAAGCGCTGCAGATCTTGGAACTGTACCTCCCGAATTAGTGGGAAGTTTTAATTTAATCTTTTATAGTAGTGCAGAGGATGCAGTGTTCAAAGCATTGGGTGTTGAATAAAGGGGAAAGTTTATATGGCACAATTTGGTGTTTATGGGATACTCGTCTAAAAGATTATACTGTAATATTTTTAAGATGGATTCCTTGCTAACATGGTCGACATGAAATACAGATTAATGTTTTGATGTAAAAATGAGGAGGTATCTATGGAAGATAGCGTTCTAAAGTATGATTTGTTTCAAAAAGCATATAAAAAATTGAAATCAACTGCGTATTATGACAAGACAAACCTCCATTTGAGAGATCGGATTGCGGAAGCGGAAAACACTCTCAACATAACGATAGAGGAACGCTTGAAGGATTTGCACCAAGCGTTTGTAGCGTCAGATAGCACGAAGTGGAAAAGGAAAAAAGAAGATATTTTGGAAAGCATTTCCTGTCGTCTGCTTCCGAAAAAGATTATGGATACAAAGGAAGAAAAGAATTGTTCGGACGGAACAAAAGGCGTTTTGATTAGTGGAGTGCCAGCAAAACAAGTCAAAGTTGATGAGATACAATATTTCATTGACATGAAGATTGAGGGAATGATTCTTGGCGTTCTATGGATTATGATGATAGGATGGCAGTTAGATAAATCCTATACCAATTGCTATGGAAATCGTATACGAAAGACGCTATATAATGAATTTTCTAAAGAACCGACCTTTTCTCCAGCGCTGTTTGAGCCGTATTTTCAGAATTATGAGAGTTGGCGAGATCAGGCATTAACTTTGGCACAGAAGTGTATGCAACAAGATGATGTTCTGATTTTTACGCTAGACTTTAAGCGCTACTACTACTCCGTGGATGTATCAGAGAAATTCATGAAGGAGATTCTTACTAGGGTAAAAGGAAAATCTGACTACAATGAAGAATATCTGAGTAGGATAAATGACTTTGTGTACTGTGTGATCAAAAGATATTCACAAATCTACAGAGAGCATAGCGGAGAAGAGCGGATTCGCCGTATATTACCAATTGGGTTTCTGCCATCGGGGGTTTTAGCAAACGAGTGTCTGAAAAAATTTGATACAGCAATTTTGGACGGATGGAATCCACTTTACTATGGACGGTATGTAGATGATATATTGCTTGTGGAAAAGGTGGAAGAGGGAAGCCGAATCGCTCAAAAAGCGCAGGATGGTAAACTGGAATTCTATGAGGCCTTTGAATATTATACGGTAAATAATTCACGCTGGACGGGTAAAGAAAACCGGAATGCGAGGGCTGTTTTCAAAAAAGAAGAAGACGAATGTGGAACTTACTGTATTTTGCCAGAGTTTACAAAACCATTGGGAAGCGCCACGAAAATCCAATTACAGGCAAGCAAAATTAAGTTGTTCTACTTTCAGCGTGGACAATCGGATGCATTGATCACTTGTTTTAAGAATAGCATTGAAAAAAACAAATCGGAATTTCGCTGGATGCCGGAAGATGACGCTGTGTTTCAGGAGGACGATTATTCGGAGGTTTTTGAACTAAGCCACCATGGAGTGAATAAACTTCGTGAAGTGGACGATATAGCTGTTGATAAATACGCACTTTCGAAATATCTGGGGAAGTTACAAAGGATAAATGGACTGATTTCGGAGAAGACAAAAGGAGAAGAGTATAATTTTGTCCGTGACATCCATAAAATATTTACGCCTAAAACAATAATTGAAAATTATACACTCTGGGAACGAGTAATTGCGATCTTATTTGTAAAAAAATCCTATAAGGCACTACTTAGGTTTATTGCCCTTGTCATAGACACGCTTGATAAAACAAGTTATGGAGTGGATGATGATACCGGATTTGTAACAAATGCATTGCGAGAGGCACTGCAAGAACATCTCATTTCCAGCATAGCTCGTCCGATGGCACTTCATGATGGGGAGACTTTTGAGGAATGGAAGTTAGAAGATGCGCAGAGCCTGCTCAGCGAACAGATGAAAGAACTTTTGATAAAAGCACAGAATCGTTCGAAAGGTTATTTTAAAGCTAAAATGCTGGATAAAAATCTGTGTGTTATCTGGCCAGAACTAGTGAGTTGTGGTGATGAGAATCCGCAGAAAAAGGATCTGACCAATGAAGATAATGTAGTGGAGCTTCTGAAAAAAGAAACCTGCACAGAAACTTTTCAAGAAAAAATGAACAAGATTATAAATCAGAGATACATCTATTACCCCTACCTTATCAAACCGGCAGATCTGATGCTCGCAAGATTGATGTATGATCTTGTTCGTAAAAAAGATCTAGAAGATTTGAATAAAATCGAGGAGATTTTCAAACAATGCTGGCAGTTGAACTATAGCCCACTTCCATTTGAAGGTCGGACAAATAATAGATTTATAGAAGAAAATATAAAAACTGGTGAACTCAATAAGCAGCCCGTTTTTCAAATCGGAAAGCCGAGCTTTTCAAAGATTAGGGTAGCCGTTGCCAATATCCAAATGGACATTTCAAACTTTGACCAGGCTGTTATGCGTAAACCGAACAGAAGCTACCGAAGATATCAGCAGATAGCAGAACTGGTGAATACTGCTGTTCGGGAAAAAGCAGATATGTTGGTAATGCCGGAAGCGTGTACTCCAAAAGAATGGCTGCCAACGCTGGCTAGAACTTGCGAAAAAAATCATTTGGCAGTTGTAACAGGGGTAGAGCATATTATTGAGGATAACTGTGTTTATAATCTGACAGCAGTGATTCTTCCGTATGAAGAAAAGTGGACAGGTCAGTGGCACTCTGTGATTCTGTACCACTCAAAGAATCATTTTGCACCTGAAGAAAAAAGGATGATTGAAAGCTTACATCTAAGAGCTATGGAAGGAATAGAAAGTTCTGAAGCTAAATGTGATGCAAAGTATGAGTTGTATAGCTGGAACGGATTTTGGTTTACAGTGTACTGCTGCTTTGAGCTTACATCCATTCGAGATCGTTCGATTTTTCAATCCTATATTGATGCGTTGATTGCAGTCGAGTGGAATCAGGATGTGAACTATTATAGCAATATAATTGAATCACTAAGTAGAGATATTCACTGCTACTGCATCCAGACGAATACCTCCAAGTATGGAGACAGCCGAATCACAAAACCGTCTAAAACCGAAAATAAGGACATCCTGAGAATAAAAGGAGGAAGTAATGCAACAGCACATGTTGGAACTATTGATTTGGAACAGCTTCGGGAATTCCAAATGAAAGCATACAGTGGTCAAAAAGAAGATAAAACTTTCAAACCGACTCCGCCAGACTTTGACTATAAAGGAGCATATGAGCGTCGGAAAGGAACGATGTTTGAATGCTTTTGTGCGAAGAAAAAAGCAGATTAAATTTGCTGTTTGTAGCAGATCTGTAGCAAAT
>OCQC01002372.1_pt1 | contig 11671 bp, 8 predicted proteins | sample 1538401 | NCBI WGS metagenome assembly OCQC01 (sample SAMN04571689, study PRJEB22368) | human gut metagenome | biome: human gut; material: stool | host: Homo sapiens | place: Luxembourg | collected 2012-08-03 | reverse complement strand
GTAACTCCTGAAATGCGCCGCCGGGCTAAAACAGCTAATTTCGGTATCATATACGGTATATCTGCCTGGGGCTTGGCCGAAAGACTCCACATCAGCCGCAAAGAAGGCAAAGAATTGATCGACGGTTATTTCGATCTTTATCCAGGCGTGAAAAAATACATGGAAGAATCCGTCGAAAAAGCCAGAAAAAAAGAATTTGTCGAAACAATTATGGGCCGCAGACGTTATCTCCGGGACATAAACTCCCGGAATGCCGTAGTCAGAGGGATGGCGGAACGAAATGCCATCAATGCTCCGATACAGGGATCGGCTGCCGATATTATAAAAATGGCTATGATCTGTATCCAAAAACGCATTCAGGAAGAAGGATTGATGTCCAGAATGATCATTCAAGTTCATGACGAACTCAATTTCAAATGCCATAAATCCGAACAATATCTCCTGAAAAGCCTGGTGACGAATTGTATGGAGCATGTAATAAAACTCTCTGTGCCTCTAACGGTTAGTACAGGATTCGGAAACAATTGGTATGAAGCACATTGACCTGTAAAAAAACTTGTTTCAATTTAATAAATGTAAATTAATTCCGATTTTTTTATATTATTGCAATAAATTTCAATCAAACCAATATGCGAGTATTTATTAAAAATAGAATCCCGTTCTATTTTATATTTTTCATATATACTCCGGCTAGCTTCGCTCAGGATTATTCCTTTTCTCAATTTTGGGAGAATCGGATTTATTATAATCCTTCCTTCGTTGGTTTGAATGAAGGTGAATTCAACGGACAATTGACCTATCGGAAACTCTGGCCCAAATTTCCGGGTAATTTTTCAACGATTTTTTTTTCCGCCGATTTAAAAACATACAATAATTATGGATTCGGATTATCCGTTATTTCAAGTGATGAAGGGGGTGGCTTTATAAAATCGAACAGTATCGGACTGTCCTACTCCTGGAGAGGGTATTTCAACAAAGAAAAAAATATCTACTTTCAATTAGGAGTGAAAGGTTCTTATTATGACGAAAGGCTGAATCCGAACAAATACATTTATTCCGGGAATCTTCATGAAATATACGGTAACATTCTACCGTTACCGGCTTTGGACATTGTCAATGAAAAACAAAATTATTGGGATTTCAGTACAGGTTTTATGATCTATGTTCCCTGGGAACGTCATTACCGTGAATTTATGCATAATTTCATCGGATTTTCCGTCAATCATTTCACCCGCCCCAAAGACAATTTTATCGAAGAAAATGCCCGGATTCCGATCAAACTGAGTTTACAATGGAATAGTTTTATCAGAACCTCCCTTTATAGCCTCGACAAAAAAAGTAGTTTATATGTTTGTCCGGGATTATTATATGAAAACCGAGGAGATCGATTATTATCTTCCTCCTCATTCGATAACTTTATCGTCGGTTCGGATATCACCACCGATCCCTTATTCGGTGGAGTATGGTATAGTTCTCAGCTCCTGAACAGCGATAAAGAAAATTATAAAGCGATCATTTTCAAACTTGGACTCAAGTTGAATTCTGCCAATAAAAAATTTGAATATCGTCTGGCTTATTCCTACGATATGTCTCTTGGAAATTTAGTAAAATCAACAGAAGGATCCCATGAAATCAGTTTCAACATCACCTACAGATTCAATGCCAAATACCGATATAACATATTTTCATTCTGAACAAGATAGCCTGTCTATTCTACCATTACATCAAACTGAAACAGACACATTTGAAATCTATATGCCTGCTGGTCGATTTTTACCTTCGACACAGTTGGAACACAATAAAGATCTGTTCGGAAACGTACTATTCACAGTCGGTTTCCTGATTATTTTTGCATTTGTAAGATTAAGAGGTAAAGATCTGTTTTACAATCTATTGAATACATTATTGAAAAGGAAGAAAGCTGAAATTATTTTGAATGAAGGAATATCTTCCAATCTGATCTGTTATATTCTATCCTTATGTTTGTCCTTCTCCATCATTTCTATCGGTATCGTCTATATCATCGAAGGAAATTTTATCAATTTATTTACATTATATCTTTTCATCGGCTTATTTCTTTATCATTTTCTTCTTCTCTTGATTGTCCGGTTATTCGGATGGACTTTTAACGCTAAAAATACGGCCGACGAAGTCATCGTAAATTTATGGACTTACAATATTTTGTCAGGACTTTTGATTTCACCTTTTGTAATTGCAATCTTTTTCGTGAAATCTTTTGCTGTTATTCCTCTATTAAAGATAGTTATATTCGGTGCAATAAGATGGATTGAAATATTAATCACGCATAGGGTTTCAATTTTGTATATGATTTTGTACCTTTGTGCCCTCGAAATCATGCCACTTCTTGTGCTTTACAAGATGGTAGAATAACATCAGGGTATTAATTTAAAACTTTACTGCTTTGAAGATAAAAAAGATACTCGTATCGCAACCGCAACCAACTACAGAAAAATCTCCCTATTCTGAACTAGCGGAAAAATACGGTTTAAAACTGGAATTTCGTCCTTTTATTAAGGTTGAAGGAGTTACAGCTAAAGAATTCAGACAGGAACGGATCAATATTCTTGATCACACTGCTATTATTTTTACCAGCCGTACAGCTATAGATCACTTTTTCAGAATCTGCGGAGAGTTAAGAATAACGGTACCGGACACGATGAAATATTTTTGTATTTCGGAAGCAACGGCTTTTTATTTACAAAAATACATCGTCTACCGTAAAAGAAAAATTTTCTATGGGGATAAGAAAGTGGATGATATGACTAAAATTTTACTGAAACATAAAACAGAAAATTTTCTTGTACCTCTTTCCGATATTCACAAAGAAAATATTCCCGGATTACTGGATCAGTTGAATCTGAAATACACGAAAGCTATTCTTTATAAAACGGTTTCCAGCGATCTGAGCGATATCAAAAATTTGAAAGAATACGATATCATAGCTTTTTATACCCCATCCGGTATAAAATCTTTATTCCAGAATTTCCCGGACTTCGTTCAGGATACCACAGTTATAGCAGCTTTCGGACCTGCAACTGCAGTTGCAGTCGAAGAAGCAGGATTACGGCTGGATATAAAAGCTCCGACACCCCAATGTCCTTCCATGACAATGGCTATCGAAGAGTTTATAAAGCGTTATAACAAAGAAAACAAAACAAAATAATCCAAAAATGAAGCTAATCACAAAAAGTTTGACTTTTTGTGATTAGCTTCCCTATAAGTTACCAACCTGCATTTATGTACTCACTCAGCAAAGCCGAACGTCTATGTAGTAAAATTCTTTTCGAAGAACTATTGACTTCTGAGATCAGCTTTGTAAAATACCCGTTCCGGGTCGTACTCAAAGATTCGTCTATACCCGGAGAATATCCTGCCAGGATAGCGATCAGCGTGAGTAAAAAGAAATTTAAAAGGGCTGTTAAACGTAACCGGGTAAAACGGCTGACCCGTGAAGCTTACCGTTTAAACAAACCCGAATTCTATCAGCATATAATCCCCGGACATACAGTAGATATTCTATTTATCTACCTCGATCAGAATCTTCCGGTTTTTTCTAAAACCGAAAAGGCCATAAAAAGTGTACTGAAGAAGATTCCATCTTTACTATCCTCTGTTTCCTGATCCCGGTAAAACGATCGTATGACACTTATTAAATGCATAATCAGTCACTTATTACTTTTACCGATTCGGTTTTATCAATACTGTATCTCCCCTTTAAAGCCACCCACCTGCCGTTTTGTACCCACTTGTTCCCAGTATGCGATCGAAGCTATCCGAAAACACGGACCTTTTAAGGGATTATGGCTGGCTATAAAAAGACTACTCCGCTGTCATCCCTGGGGAGGCAGCGGCTATGATCCTGTGCCTTAAAAAATAACAATCCATCTTAAGGATTTGCTAATTTTCAATTTACCATTTTCAATTATCAATTATATATCGTATTTTCGTTAATTAAAAATCAGGTGTTGTATCACAAACAAAAATTTAAAATATAAATGAAAACAAAAAGAATTCTACTTGTTGGCATAGCATTCATCTCGATCACTCTCGGATTGACCGCACTGAGAAACGATGATAAAAGCTTTGAAATCAGTAAGCAGCTGAATATTTATGCCACTCTGTTCAGAGACGTAAATATGTTTTATGTCGATGAAGTCAATCCCGGTGACCTGGTCACTACAGGAATAAAAGCCATGTTAAAATCTTTGGATCCATATACTGTTTATTATCCGGAATCCGAAATGGAAGATGTAAAACTGATGACTACCGGAGAATATGCCGGTATCGGTTCCGTCATCAGTAAAAAAGGAGATCAGGTCATTATCCGGGAGCCTTATAAAGATTCTCCTGCAGATAAAGCCGGATTACTTCCCGGAGATATCATCCTGGCTATCGACGGAATTTCGGTGAAAGGTAAAAATACGGAAGAGGTAAGTACTTTATTAAAAGGACAACCGGGAAAAGAAATCACCATAAAAGTTCAGCGTGAATTTGAGACTAAACCACTAGAAAAGAAAGCTATACGAGAAAAAATCCAACTACCGAGCGTCCCTTATTCCGGTATGGTTAACGATACGACCGGATATATCTATCTAACCAGTTTTACCGATAAATCTGCTGCAGATGTCCGTTCGGCAATTATCTCACTAAAGAACAAAGGAGCCTCTTCTTTAATTCTGGACCTAAGAGGAAATTCAGGAGGTCTTCTGGATCAAGCCGTTGAAATAGTGAATTTCTTCGTTCCGAAAAATTCCAAAATAGTCGACACCAAAGGGAAAGTAAAACAATGGGATAAAGAATATACAGCCAAAAATAATCCCATCGTACCCGATATGCCTTTAGTAGTATTGATCGACCGGGGTTCAGCATCGGCCTCTGAAATCGTATCGGGTGCTCTTCAGGATCTCGATAGAGCTGTTCTAATAGGCGAACGTTCCTACGGAAAGGGATTGGTTCAAACAGTCCGCGATCTGGCCTACAATACGAAATTAAAAGTTACCACCGCAAAATATTATATTCCTAGCGGAAGATGTATTCAGGCCTTGGATTATTCCCACCGGAACCCTGACGGAAGTGTCGGAAAAGTGCCCGATTCTTTGATTTCAGAATTTAAAACCCAATCCGGAAGAAAAGTGTATGACGGTGGCGGAATCAGTCCGGATATTAAAATTACTCCGGAAGATTATGCAAGAATCACTCAAGAACTTGTTTTACAAGATCTAACATTTGATTTTATCAATAGTTATGCCCTTCGGCACCCCAATATTGCCCCTATCAATGAATTTAAAATTACAGATGAAATATACAACGAATTCAAAACCTATCTGAAAGAAAAGAAATTCAGTTATGAAACCGAATCACAACAGATATTGAATAAATTGATCGAAGCAGCCAAAGCCGAAAAGTATTATGACACCGCCAAAGAACAAATTGCCGCTTTGGAAAATGATTTCACCCATTCTATCGACCGCGATATGGACCTCTTTAAAGATGAGATCACTTCGTTTTTAACAGAACAATTCATTCAACGTTACTATTATCTGCAAGGGGTAATAGAATATAAAGTCCAGCATGATCAAGAAGTAGCTAAAGCGGTTGAAGTATTAAACGATAAAGAAGTATATCGAAATACCCTGAAACCTGTCAAATAACTAAATAAAAGGCTGTTTACAGAAAATTTTTCTATTTTTTGTGACTGCCTTAAAGACCGATTGGCGAATCTAAAGTTTACAACTTATATTTACGATCGGAACTACAGATTCGCCAATCAGTATTAAAACAATACATATTAAGCTTTAAAGCAGCTGATTTACCTCGGCACTCTTTCGGATAAACTCTTATTATTCGGTTTCTTGATGAAAATACTCATGAATAAGTTGTGCTTTCTTCTTCCCGATCACCTTAGCCAGTTCTTCAATAGACTTTTGTTTGATATTACTAACTGACTTAAACTCATGCAATAATATAGTTTCAGTTGCTTCTCCGATACCCTTAATATCACCTAATATACTGTTAATCTGTGATTTTTCTCTCAATTTACGATGAAATGTAATACCAAATCGATGGGCTTCGTCCCGGATATGCATCAACGTTTTTAAAGCCATCGAATTTTTAGCCAACAGATAAGGATCCTTATCTTCAGGAAAATAAATTTCTTCCATTTGTTTTGCCAATCCTAAAATCGGTACTTTCCCATATAGATCTAATTTTTTCAAACTATTTACAGCCGAATGTAACTGTCCTTTTCCTCCATCGATCACGATCAGATCCGGTAATTCCAGACCTTCATCCAATACTCTTTTATATCTCCGGAAAATAATTTCTTCCATAGAAGCAAAATCGTCCGCCCCGACGACTGTTTTCACGTGGAACTTTCGATATTCTTTTTTAGCCGGTTTACCATCGATAAAAACTACACAGGAAGCCACCGGATTAGTCCCTTGAATATTCGAATTATCGAAACACTCCATACGATGTGGTAATGTAGGCAGTTTTAATTCTAACTTAATGGTTTTCAATATATTAAAACTCGAATCTTCTTTCTTTAGATTCCTCTGCCGTTCTCTATCCAATCTAAAATAGGATACATTTCTTTCGGACAAATCCAATAATTGTTTCTTGTCACCTCGTTGAGGTATCACATATTGCACTCCTTCCAATTGAACATCCGGATAAAAAGGAACAATAATTTCTTTCGAATTACTATTCACCAATTGGCGGATCTCATAGATAGCGAAAGCAAGCAAAGCTTCCTTATCTTCTTCGATCTTCTTTTCTAATTCAACTGTATGTACTTGTATAACAGCACCATGAACAATTCTCAAAAAATTAACATAAGCATATTTCTCATCTTCCAAATAAGAAAAAACATCTGTATCGTGAATCGTAGTACGGACAATAGTCGATTTAGATTGATAATTTTTAATGGCTTCAAGTGCTTCTTTCATTCGATTGGCCTCCTCAAAATGCAGTGATTCCGCATACGAATTCATCTTCCTGGTCATAACCTGAATGACAGAAGACAAATTACCTTTCAAAATATTCCTCACCTGGCTGATAAATTCATCGTATTCTTCTTCCTGTATTTTACCAATACAAGGCCCGAGACAATTACCGATATGATATTCCAAACAAACTTTAAAACGGTTGTTATAGACAGCCTTCGTATTTAATGCAAGCTTACAAGTCCGTAATTTGAATAAAGATTTAATTAAAGAAATCAGTACATGGGCAAATTTTCCCGAAGTATAAGGACCGAAATATTCCGATCCGTCGTGTACAAAACGGCGGGTAAGAAACACCCGGGGATAAGGTTCTTTCTTAATACAAATCCAGGGATAAGATTTATCGTCTTTCAATAAAATATTATAACGCGGCTTATATTTTTTGATCAGATTATTTTCTAAAAGTAATGCATCTTGCTCACTATTTACAACAATATACCGTAAATCCGTGATTTTATTGACCAAAATCCGGGTTTTATTTGACTGATTACTTTGATTTAAATAAGATAATACCCTATTTTTTAAATTTTTAGCCTTTCCAATATATATAATTACTCCAGAAGAATCGAAATATTGATATACTCCAGGTGAAGAAGGTAATTCACTAATCTTTTTTTTCAAATGGTCATCATATAAAGCCATAACAAATTCAATCTGCTAAAAACTTAAATTTACTATATTCGAACAATCCTCTTTCACCTATTTTCAATTCAGGTATCACAATCAGAGCCATAAAAGAAAGAGTCATAAAAGGTGAATCGAGTATACACCCATTATGATGCAAAATTTGAATTAATTTATTCCAAATCATAGCTACCTTTTCACCATTTTCATCAGTCATAATACCGGCAATAGGTAAAGATAAAATGTCAACTTCTCCCTCAGATGCCACTGAAAGTCCTCCTTTTGCTGAAATAATAGAATTAAGAGCAATCAATAAATCCTGATCATTACATCCTACTGCAATGATATTATGGGAATCATGCGATATACTACTTGCAAAAGCACCTTTTTTCAGACCTATTCCATGTATAAAAGCAATCTGAGGAGGTTTATTCTCATAACGATTCAGATAAATAATCTTGAGTATATCTCTATCCAAATCAGATTCAAAATTATCGAATGAATCATGATTTGAAAAAATTACTTTATCTGTAATTAATTCCCCATCATACACCTTGATAGAAACGATATCGGATGTTATGGGTTTTCTCAAATCGGAAAGCTGGAGTAATTTCCGATTGAATTGATTCAAATTCGAAAAATCAGAAACTTCAGCTTTAATATCCGGCATAGACCAAGAACTAGAATATTTAAGTTCACCCTGTATGTAAACTTCCGATACTGAAAATGATTTTAAGTCTTCAAATATACAAAAATCAGCAGGATCTCCTATCCGAAGTGTACCTACCGGTAAGTGATAATGTTGTATAGGATGAAGAGAAGCTATTCTCAAAACCTGAAATAAATCGAAACCATCAGCAATAGCTCTTCGAACTATCTTATCGATGTGCCCGCAATGAATCAAATCTCCGGGATGAGAATCATCTGTACAAAACATCAAAGAATAAGGATGACTATTTATCAAGGATTTTAAAGCCTCGTAATTTTTAGCTGCACTTCCTTCCCGAATTAGAATTTTCATTCCTAAAGAAATTTTTTCCAAAGCTTCGGATAAAGATACAGATTCATGATCAGTAGAAATGCCTGCACTTACATATTGTTTCAAAACTTCCCCTATTATCCCCGGAGCATGCCCATCGATCGGTATATTATATTTTTCAGCTAATTTCAATTTACGCCATACTTCAGCATCTTTTTGTAATACTCCGGATATATTCATCATTTCCGATAGAGAAACAAACGAATAGTTTTGTAATAATTCCTCGATATGATCAGAATTTATTTCAGCTCCTGAATAATCAAAAGAAGTAGCGGGAACACAAGAAGGCACTGAAAAGAAAATTTTGATGGGTGCTTTCCAACTATTTTCTATCATAAACCGAATACCTTCTATTCCTAAAACATTGGCTATTTCATGAGGATCATTAATAACGGCTACTGTCCCTTTCGAAATAGCCAGTTTTGAAAATTCTTCAGGCACCAGCATCGAACTTTCAATATGTACATGAGCATCTATAAAACCAGGCGCTATGAAATTTTGATAAGAATTGGAATTTTCTAAAATATCGGTAATTATTCCATGGTCTATACAAATTGTTCCGGGAAAAATCCGGTTATTATAGATATCAATAATATTACCTTCAATTTTTTTCATCGGTTCAAAAATTCTTTTATAAAAATATTTTATAAAACACATATTTCACCCTTCGCACCTTTTTTATGTTCCACGTGAAACATTCGCCTCTTTACCGTCCCATCAATATCAAAAGAACATTAATATCAGCTGGCGACACACCACTTATACGAGAAGCCTGACCTATTGTTCTAGGTTGAATCTTTGACAATTTTTGACGAGCTTCAATAGACAAATTCGTGAGTTCTTCGTAATTAAATTTTCCAGCAATGACTAGATTCTCTAAACGGGATAATTTATCGGCTAACATTCGTTCCCGCTCGATATATCCCGAATATTTTATAGAAATTTCAGCAGCTTCAATGATTTCATCACGCAAAACAAATTCCCCGATAAAATTATTCAACGAAGGTAAAACATCGATCAAAGCCAATAATCCCACTTGAGGACGACTAAGAATATCCACCAACTTCATTCCTTGTCGGATAGGTGCTGTATTCAATGAAAGTAGAAAAGAATTGATTTCATCAGGTTTAACACTAAAATTCTTAATAAAATCAATTAACAAATCTCTCTTCTCTATTTTATCCAAATATATCTTATGTCTATTATTAGTAACTAAACCAATCTGAAATCCCTTAGGTGTCAAACGCATATCCGCATCATCTTGTCTCAATAAAATACGATATTCTGCCCGGGAAGTAAACATACGATAAGGTTCATCCACTCCTTTCGTCACTAAATCGTCTATGAGTACCCCAATATATGCTTCATCCCGATTCAATACAAATTCAACTGAAGAATGTAAAGATAAATGGGCATTGATCCCGGCCATCAATCCTTGTGCTGCTGCTTCCTCATAACCTGTCGTTCCATTGATCTGACCGGCAAAATAAAGTCCTTGAATCAATTTAGTCTCTAAAGTATGATAAAGCTGTGTAGGAGGAAAATAATCATATTCTATCGCATAACCCGGCCGGAAAATTCTTACATTCTCGAAACCTTCAATCAAACGCAAACCGGTCAATTGTACATCCCAGGGCAATGAAGAAGAAAAACCGTTTAAATAAAACTCTGTAGTAGTTTCTCCCTCCGGTTCCAAAAATAAATGATGACTGGTCCTATCGGCAAAAGTATTCAATTTAGTCTCTATGCTGGGACAATAACGAGGACCAACGCTCTGTATAGTGCCGTTGAATAAAGGACTATCGGTAAACCCCTGCCTCAAAGCATGATGTACAGCTTCGTTAGTATAAGCCATATAACAAGGCCTTTGGATCAGAGTATTCCTATAATCATAATGCAAATAAGAAAAACAATGAAAATCATTATCCCCGCCTTGTTCGGTCAATTTAGAAAAATCGATACTTTTTCCGTCTATACGGACAGGAGTACCGGTCTTCATCCGCCCCGTTTCGAATCCCAAGCTACACAATTGAGCTGTTAAACCGTGAGAAGCCGGCTCGGAAATACGGCCTCCTTCGAAACTTACCCGACCTATATGCATTAGGCCGTTTAAAAAAGTTCCGTTGGTTAAAATCACCCGTTTCGCATTAAAAACGACCCCCAAGGCTGTCTTAACCCCGTAAACCTGCCCATCTTTCACTACCAACTCTACTACATCATCCTGCCACATATCCAAACCATCCGTATGCTCGAGCTGATACCTCCAATTAGCAGAAAATTTCATCCGGTCGCATTGTGAACGAGGACTCCACATAGCAGGACCTTTCGAACGATTCAGCATTCTGAATTGAATCGAGCTCTGATCAGTCACTATACCGGTCAAACCTCCCAAAGCATCTATTTCTCTCACTATCTGACCTTTAGCAATACCTCCTATCGCTGGATTACAAGACATCTGAGCTATCTTATTCATATCCAGGGTGATCAATAAGGTATGAGATCCTAAATGAGCTGCTGCACAGGCAGCTTCACAACCCGCATGTCCGGCGCCGACAACAATTACATCATAATCCGGTAAAAGATTTGCCATTTTAAAGCGTTTTAAGAAGATCTAAGCAAATATTTTCATTTTTACGCATTTCCTTACTATCGACATCCGTTTTATCTTTAAATCCGATTAAATGAAGAACTGAATGACAAATCACCCTACAGAACTCATTTTCAAAAAAAGTAGAAAACATTTCGGAATTCGATTTCACTGTATCCAAACTAATGAATACATCGCCCGAAAGTATATCTCCTTCGCAATAGTCGAAAGTAATAACATCAGTATAATAATCGTGTTTCAAATATTGACGATTTACAGCAAGTATATAATCATCGTCACAAAAAATAAAATTGATAGCACCTACCGATTTATTATAATGTCCGGCAATCACCTCGATCCATTTACATATCAGCTTATCAGAAAAAAAAGAAGGAT
>OCQC01002370.1_pt1 | contig 11676 bp, 12 predicted proteins | sample 1538401 | NCBI WGS metagenome assembly OCQC01 (sample SAMN04571689, study PRJEB22368) | human gut metagenome | biome: human gut; material: stool | host: Homo sapiens | place: Luxembourg | collected 2012-08-03 | reverse complement strand
GCCTATGTATGCGAGCGGTTTCATCATGAGCATGGTGAAGAATCACCGCACGGCAATCCGGCAGTGGACTTAATGCTCAAGCAGACGGCACAGCGGGCATTTGAAGAAAAGTACGGAGAAGACAGGTGGCGGGAGGTTTTTCTAAAGAGTTACAAGGACATGGAAGGCGCCGCATATATAGATGACGGAGGAAATATACGAACACCATGAATATAGCAGAGCTGACAGACGGGGAAATGGGCATATTTCATGCCGACAGCCGTCCGTTTTATGAAAAAGACGGCAGGAGAATTATGAAGGTTGCAGAACCGTATTACAACAGGGATGAAAGGATTATATCCGGATTCTGCCCGCACTGCGGATTGGAAGTGAACCGTGTATGGAATATGGATTACTGCGGAAGCTGTGGACGCGAAATAAGCTGGCATGATATCAGCGTAAAAGATTATGGAGATATTCCGTAAGTTGCACCGGTGCAACAGAAAGGAGAAACGATATGTTTGAAAAATTCGGAGAATTAAATTCGGCAGAGGAGTTAAACAGAAAAGCAGAGGAATTAAAGGGCGATATTTATAAATTAAAGCAGTTTGCCGCTGAAAACGGGCTTGAGGAAGAGGATGTAAATGATTACGTGGACGGAGTGATTACAGAACTGGCAACACCGCTGACGGCGGCAATGGGGAAAATAAAGGCTGAAAAAGAAGAACTTGAGTTGCATGGAGTGCTGGAAGACTGGTATGAAGCGGTTGCGGATGAGTGCATGAGCAATCTGGCAATGGCAGCAGCCGTAAGAGAAAAAGGAAAGAGCCTTGCGGTGTTTATGAGCAGGCTTTTTGCAAAGGCATTCCAGGGCAAAGTAAGGGTAAGTGACAAAATCGTATCAATCACAACGATAGAGCATGACGGTAAACAGGAGCAGATGAGAGGACCGGTTTATTTAGGAATTCCAAGCCGTGCAGAAGTAAAGAAAATGATGCGTGAATATTACTTAGGACAGGAGAGAGCATGAGAGCCATAAAAGCATTTAACCGGAATCTACAGGCAACGCTCGGAAGCGGAGTTATGACAATGGAAGCTGGAAAGACGTACCGGGAAAAAGAAGCAAAATGCGCGCACAACGGCTTCCACTGCGCAGAGAATCCCCTGTGTGCACTCGGATACTACAACAATATGGATTCTCGGTTCTTTATTGTGGAAGCGGGCGGTGACATTAATCAGGACGGGAATGGTACAAGAATTTCCTGTACTGAACTGACACTGATAAAAGAGATTACAAGGATACAGCTTGCAGCACTTGCGTGTGAGTATATCCGCAAGTACCCGGACAGGGAAGAAAATGAAACGCACCTGTGTAAAGATAAAGGAGCGGCAACAGTTAAAGAGGATTTTATCATTGTCCGGGGGAAGAATCCGATAGCAAAAGGGGTCAAAGGATCATACCTGTTTCTGCTGAAAGAAGAAAAAGACACCCGCAATATTCAGGAAATTTATCCGGTATATGTTGATGGAAAACAGATAAAAGCAAATGTGTACTATGGTTTAAGAGGTGGAAAACTGTGTATAAAAAAGAATTAAGGAGTTTAAAGAGAATCAATGCCACACCACATATGCGGCGGGTGGCACAGCGCAATAAATTGGCTGTCCCCATTAAATACATAAATTCATGGGGAACATATAAAAGTGAAACAATATATGACATCATGATTCGCTGTCAGACAAGAGGGAAAATACTGATGATAGCAGTGTTTTTTCCGGATAAAGTGGCAGAAGGAATCAAAACACCCACTTATGAGATTTACTGCAATCCGGAAGGAAGTGAGTTCATAACACGGATTCTTGATAAGGCAGGAAATGAAGTTAAATGGAGTACGAGTTTATTTAGAAATCTGGGCAAGGTTTGGAAAAGCTTATATGAAAATTACAGTTTATCGGCGGTACAGAGAAATAGCCGGGTGTGGCAGAATCAGGGCGGCAGGGATACAATCCGCCAGTTTTTAAGAGTTCGCAACAGAGGCATTAAAGGCCTGATGGAATATCAGGGCAGATGCCGGGATAAAAAGATACAGGAGGCGGAGGAGCGGGAACAGAAACCGTGGGATGAACATATGGCATTAATACCACCGGTACTGTCGGAGTTTGAAAGGTGGGCATTTCATGAGGCAGCAGTTGAAAATTTTATCTTTTATGCCAGCGTAAAGGATAAGACCGGATACTGTACATACTGTGAAAAACAGGTTCCGCTGATACAGGCAAAGCAGAATAAAGAGGGAAAATGCCCGTGCTGTGGCAGGACTGTAAGATTCAAGCTTCAGAGCAGAATACAGACCTTAGCGACTGAAGCACGATATGTAGAATGTATTCAGGAGATACAAGGAGGATTTGTAATCAGGACGTTTAGAGTAAGTTCGTATTATCGCGATAGAAAATATACAAATCCACACCATGTATTTGCAGAACAGGAAAGAGTCCTATATTTTGGCAACACTCCGGTACATTATACATGGGGGAATTATAAGAATAAAAAACACAGATTTATTCCGGAGGGCAGACCGTATTACTCTTTTTACAGCTCGAAGCATAAGCTGTATATGGAAAATATTGAAAATTTGAAACGGACGGTATTAAAAAACACAGCAATTGATTTATGGTCAGAACTGCCAAGAAGCGCGGCGGAATATCTTTACATTGAAAGACATAATCCGGCAATTGAAATGCTGGCAAAGATTGGAATGTTTAAGCTCGCTGAAGAAATAATGAAATACAGGTATGACGGCACGCTTTTAGACCAGAAGCAGACACAGATAGCAAAAATGTTAAGAATTGACAATGCAAGATTAAAGAGGCTGAAAGATTTAGACGGAAGCATATGCCTTTTAAAGTGGCTGCAACATGAAAAACGGGCAGATACAATGTGGCCGGATTACGTTATCAGCGAATTTGCGGCAAACGAAATCAACTTATCGGATTTTGGATTCCTTCCGCCGCCGATTAAGCCGGTTAAAGTATATAACTACATTAAGCGGCAGGCAGAAAAGTCGGGTGAAACATTTATACAGACAGGAATCACATGGAGAGATTACTATAACCTTGCAGAACAGAATAAGTGGAATGTATCCGCATCACAGATAGGCTGGCCAAAAGATTTAAAAAAGGCACACGCCGATGCGGTGTTGTTTTCCAAAGGGGAATCCATAAAGAAACAGTCAGAAAAACTGGAAAAGAAATGGCCGGAAGTAAATAAGATACTCCCGGATATAAAGAAGTTTGAATACCATGATAAAAAATTTGCGGTAGTTGCTCCGGGTTGCATTGAAGATATGGTACGTGAAGGAACAGCACTTAATCACTGCATGGATCATGCAGACTTCTACTACGACAGAATACAGAAGCATGAAGCGTATCCGTTCTTTTTAAGGCGGACAGATTCGGTAGATACGCCGTGGTATACGCTGGAGGTTGAAGCCTCCGGCAACATACGGCAGAAAAGAACCACGGGAGATAATCAGAATCCCGATCTTGAGGAAGCACTTCCGTTTCTTAAACGTTTCATGGTGGCATTTAAAAAGAAAATGACAGCAGAGGAGCGCAGACAGGGAGAAACGGCAAATGAAAAGCGCATACAGGAGTATCGTGAATTGAGGAAAAACGGCAACAGGATATGGCATGGAAAACTTGCGGGACAGCTTCTTGCAGATGTCCTTGAAGCAGATTTCATGGGATTGGAGGAATAGCAATGGAAATTATAACGACATTTGATGAATGGCAGCAGGAGCTTGATACTGAATTGACAAAGACTGCAGAAGGCTTTGTAAGAATCGGATACCTTTTAAAAATGGCAAGGGATACAGATATTTTAAAAGATTCGGGATATAACAGCATTGTTGAACTGGCAAAAGCCAGATACGGGCTTGATAAGACACAGGTATCAAGATTTATTCATATTAACGACAGATTCAGTGAGAACGGCAATTCTGACAGGCTCATGGAGCAGTACAAAGGCTTTGGATATGCAAAGCTTACTATTATGCTGCAATTGCCGGATTCAATTAATGAGGAGCTTACACCGGAGTTTTCAAAGGCGGACATTCAGACTGTAAAAGAAGAAATAGACAGGGAAAAAGAAATATCTGACCTTGAGGTGTTAATGGAAGAACCGGACGTTACATCGGATTACGATGATAACCTGATAAAAGCACTGGCAAAACTCGGAGAAGACGAACCGGAGCTTTACAGGGCAATATATGAACAAAACAAAGCGGCAGGATATACAGTAGAGCAGATGAAAGACGATATGTGTCCGAATGAAGAAAAGATATATTTTGTCCGTCTGGCGGGAATCGGAAGAATGGTATTTTCTCTGAAAACAAAAGAGTCCACTGTCAGATTAGTTAATTCACGAAGTGGGGAAAAGCAGGAGTATACATGGCAGCAGTTGATAGACGGCTGGAAACAGCTTTTTAAAGGAAAAACAGGCACGGCACAGGAAGAATGGAGCAGAGAGTATAAAAGACCGTATCCGTCAGAAGAAACAAAAGAAGAACGGCCAAAGGAACGCAAAGAACCAAAGGTCAGCCGTCCGGCACCTGAAAAAACACGTAAGGAAGATGTAAAAAAAGTAAATGCGGAAAAGGCAGATACAGAAGCCCCTGCGCCGGAGGATGAAGACAAAAGCGAAAAAACTAAAAAGCCCGAAAGCCGCATAAACACCGGTAGCGAAGTGGATTCTACTCCAAAACTCTCTACACAGGATTACAAAGGTGCGGTATTCAATGAAATGATAGGTGTTGCAAATGGTCTGTTATCCTGTGTATATCAGAAAGACATTAAAGGAATCAGGGAACATATAAAGGATATTGGACATATGCTGGATACGTTAGCAGCGGAAGAACAAAAGGACATTCCGGGGCAGATGCGTATGGGAGAATAAGAAAGACAGAGGTGATAACAATGCTTACATGGCAGAAGAAAAATGGCGAATGGGGATTAAACGGAGTGCCTGAAGAAGAACTGAAAAAGGTTGGCAGCAGAATATATGCGGCGCTTTTTAAATTAAAAGATTATGAGCAGCTGGGAGTAAGTCCTGGACAGGTGGAAGAACTGGACAGGCAGTATACGCAAGTATGTGAACGTCTTGCAAAACAGAAAACTCCATGTATGCCGGGAGATACGATTTATATTTATGAAACGTGTGAATGTATCCCAAGAACCCGTGACCAGCAGACAGGGATAGTAGAGTGTCCGTTTGAATCAGACTGTCCGTATGATACCTGTAGAGATGCAAATGAGCGTTTATTTCAGACAAAGGTTATGGGGATATATAATACAGGGCACGGCTGGTACATAGAAGCCGAACATATCATACAGGCAATACCGGCATCTTATATCGGGAATACTGTCTTTTTTAATCCAAAGGAAGCATATAACAGGCTTCATGCAGGGGCTAAAGAAGATTACAGAAAACATTTTGAACGGAGATTCATGAGGAAACGATGAAAGAGTGGATAAACATTAATGGAAGCACTAAAACCTGCGGACAATGCGCCTATAAAGCATATTTGGGAGAAAATGCACATGGGTGCGGCAAAGCCGGGAAATGCAAGAAAGGCGCTGCCGAAGACAAAAAATGTATTTTGCTTTGAAAAAGATAATAGATGAATTGCGTGATTGCCTAAAAATCAAGAATTGCACCGGTGCAACAAAAAAGGAAGCCTGCTGGATTCGCGGTCTGCAAGCTTCCTGTTCCCATATATCGAACAAATGTATTATAGCACAAAACACAGAGCAGTACAATACAAATGGGAGGAAATATGGGAATAAAAGAGGCATTGGCACAATATTGTGATACGCAGCAGGAAATTAAGGACATAAAAAGCAGGATTGAAACACTGGAAAGACAAATTGCGGTTATGGAAAAGCAGGGATACACCCAGCAGGATTCTGTTACTGGTGGAGAAGGGGGAAACAGACATTATAAAATCGAAGGATATCCGTATCCTGAATACTCAAGAAAGACAACGCTTCTTATATGCCGTCGGCAGCAGTTGAATGGTAGGGAGTTAAAACTACTGGAACTGACCAATGAGGTAGAAGAATACATAGGACAGATAGAAGACAGCAGAATAAGGAGAATGATTACATATAGGTTTTTAGATGAAATGACATGGCAGCAGGTAGCATTTGCAATGGGAAGGAAGTATACAGAAAACGGCTGCAAAAAGATGATAGAAAGATTTTTTAAAGAAATTTAGAAAATGTCACACATGTCACGAATTAGAAGTGTAATATCTAAACTGGATAAAGAATTAATCCACGGACGGAAACCGGATAAATCCAAAAGCCGCAGGTGCGGCAGTTTTTCACCTCCTGAATGGCGCTGGCGAAAGCCGGCGCTTATTTTAGTGAAATCATAATATTCAGATATAGAACAACAGTAAAGGAAGGTGGTGGTTGTGCCGAATGCACCGAATTATGAATTAGCAGAAAATGATTATATGTCCGGCATGAAGTATAAAGATATAGCGCGGAAATATGGAGTAACTTTAAACACAGAAAAAGAGATACAACTGGGATAGAAAAGGTGTGCACACAAAAAATGAAAAAGTGTGCACCCAAAAGCAATCAATTAAATCAGACGATAAAAAGCCTGTTGCTGATGAGGTGGAAGCTGTATTGCAAAATACAGAATTAACCGAGAAGCAACGGCTTTTTTGTTTGTATTTTGTAAAATGTTTTAATGCCACAAAAGCCTATAGAAAGGCATATCAGTGTGATGAGTATGTAGCAATGTCAAGCGGTTCAAGATTGTTAAGAAATGCAAAGGTAAAAGAGGAAATAGACAGATTAAAACAGGAAAAGCTAAATCAAGCCTATTTAACACAGGCAGACATCTTTCAAAAGTATATGGATATTGCGTTTGCAGATATGGGAGATTATGTTACCTTTGGAAAGAAAAAAGTTCCGGTATGGAAGCGGGTTGACGGGCAGGATATTCCGGTAATGGACCCGAATACAGGACAACAGAAGATTGCTGAATACAGCTATGTTGATTTGAAAGAGTCAACGGACGTAGACACAAGCATTATTTCCGAGGTGTCTGAAGGAAAGAACGGCATCAAAATTAAACGCGCTGACCAGATGAAGGCACTTCAGTGGCTTACAGAGCATATGGATATGGCGACACAGGAGCAGAAAGCAAGGCTGGAATTGCTTAAACTACAGAAAGAAAAGCTGTCAGAAGGTACGGTGGAAAATAATGATGCAGTGGAAAAAATGGACAATATTTCTAAGATTTTAGAACAGATGCGGCAGGTGAATCAAGACGATTTGGCGGATTAAAAAAACACTAAAAATGTCCGCCAGTCACGGAATTTTAGTGTTTTCTGCTGTTTTGTAGTAATATTGCACAAAGGCATTAAATGTATAAAAAACAGACGAAGCCAGTAATAAACAAGCTTTGCGGCAATTTTAATATCAAAAATATTATTCGCTAAACGTGAGTTTTGCGAAGTTTTACTTAAAAACAGCTCTAAACAGGGAGGTGGTACGGTGCTGGTCTTATCTTCTAAATTTAAAGATTTTTTGACAGTGGAAGCAGACAGGGAATATCTTGAGGGAACAACGGCAGCAGGTAAAACAACAGTTGGTATTTTTAAATTTATGCTAATGGTTGCTAAATCGGATATCAAGTATCATGTTCTTGCGGGAGCAGACATTGGAACGGTCGAAAAGAATGTTATTAATTCGGAGCGAGGGCTGCTGGAGCAGCTGGACGGACTGGCAATGTACAATCCAAACGGCAAAGGCAGAATCAGACTGCCGCACATTGAATATAAGACACCGAATGGAATCAGGTATATTTATGTATGCGGCTATGATAATAAAGCAAAATGGAAGAAAGTATTAGGTTCACAGGTAGGCTGTGTGTATATTGATGAGGTCAATATTGCGGATATGGAGTTTTTGAGGGAAATAACGCATAGATGTAAATATATGATAACGACTTCCAATCCTGATGCACCGGATATTCCGGTGTACAAGGAGTTTATCAACAGAAGCAGACCGTTAAAAAAGTACGTAAAGGATTATCCGGCAGAGCTTCTTGACGAATTAAAAGAAGAACCGGTCACAGGCTGGATCCACTGGTATTTTACATTTTATGATAATGCTTCAATGACACAGGAAGATATACAGAAAAAGATAGATGCAGTTCCGAAAGGAACAAAGATGTACAAAAATAAAATACAGGGATTGAGAGGCAAGGCGACAGGCCTTGTCTTTTGTAATTTCTCCCATAAAAAGCACCTGATTACAAAAGAAGATGCAAAGAAGTACATTAAAGACAGAAAACAGCTGCAGGACGAATATTTTGAAATATTCACTGCGGGACTGGATACAGCATATTCAGTCAAAAGTCCAGATACAATCGCAATGTCTTTTTCGGCAATTACCAATAAAGGGCGCTATATCGTACTGGATGAAAAGGTATATAACAATGCAGGACAGAACAATCCGATAGCACCGAGTGATACGGTTGTGAATTTTGTGGCTTTTCTTGAGAGAAACAGAAAAGAATGGGGCGGCATGGCACGGAATACTTTTGTGGATTCGGCTGATCAGGCAACATTAACAGAATTTGCAAAGTACAAAAGGATGCACCCGGAATGTCTGTATGTTTTTAATAATGCCTACAAAAAGGTGGAGATAATTGACAGAATCATGCTTCAGCTCGGCTGGATGGATTACAATGCGGATAACGGAAAAGAGCCGTGCTATTATATTGTGAATACTTGTGAGAATTACATCAAAGAACTGGATAAATACTCGTGGAGAGAAGACAAGGACCAGGAGCCGGAGGACGGCAACGACCATATGGTAAACAGTGTACAGTACAACTGGATTCCTTACCGTACAAAGATTGGAGTGAGAAGAAATGAGGTTGATAGATAAAATGGCGGATAAAGTAAGAAACGGAATCAGAAGCTTTTTAGAGATTCAGCCGGCAGCAGCCAGTACGATATACATCAATGAAAAGCTGGACTATGAATCCAATGCAATTAAAAATAAAATATGGTACAGAGGGCAGTCAGACGAATTATCACAGTTGTATAAGAGTATTGATGCTGACAGAACACTGTTTTGGAAAGCTGTTCCCACACCGGGAAGGGCAATAAGAAAAATCCACACAGGACTTCCTGCGAATATCGTTGATATGCTGGTATCTATTGTAATGTCAGACATGAACAGTATTAATGTATCGGAAAAACAGGAAGAATGGGAACTGATAGCAAAAGACAATAATTTTGAAGCGGTAATGACAAAGGCGCTGACACAGACACTGGTTGTCGGTGACGGCGCTTTTAAATTTACGATTAATACAATGATAAGCCCATATCCGTTGATTGAGTTTGTATCCGGCGAAAATGTGGAATACATCTATCAGCATGGCAGAATCAGCCGGATTATTTTTAAAACGGCATATCAGTACAAGCACAGGACATACCTGTTAGAAGAAACATATGCAAAGAACGGCATTTATTCATGTCTGTATGCAAACGGAAATGAGGTGCCGTTAAACAGTATCCCAATGACAGAAGGATTACAGGAATCTGTAACATGGGAAGGCGATTTTATGATGGCGGTTCCGTTTAAGATTTATGATTCAAATAAGTGGGAAGGCAGGGGAAAATCGGTATTTGATTCAAGATGCGACAACTTTGATGCGTTGGATGAAGTGTGGAGCCAGTGGCTTGAAGCATTGCGCAGAGGCAGGTCAAAAGAATATATTCCGACAGCATTATGCCCAAGAAATCCTGATACAGGAGAAATTATAAAGCCAAATGACTTTGATAACCAGTATTTACGGGTAGAAGGAAGCTTATCTGAGGACGGAAAGGACAAGGTTGAACTTATACAGCCACAGATTCCACATGAAAGCTACCTGAGTACCTATGTGACGGCATTGGATTTGTGTTTACAGGGATTAATCAGTCCTTCCACACTGGGAATTGATGTAAAGAAACTGGATAACGCGGAAGCACAGCGGGAAAAAGAAAAGGCAACACTGTACACAAGAAACAAGATGGTTGAAACGATTCAACACAGCCTGCCGGAAGTGGTCAATACGGCGATACAGACATATGAAGTGTTGACAAGACAGGCTGTAACCTGTCATACGGTGGAAATACCGTTTGGTGAATATGCAAATCCGTCTTTTGAAAGCCAGGTTGAAACTGTTTCAAAAGGAAAGCAAGGCGGTATTATGAGTATCGAAGCATCTGTGGAAGAATTATACGGCGATTCCAAAGATGAGGAATGGAAGAAACAGGAAGTATCACGGCTGAAAGCAGAGCAGGGAATTGAAACAATGGAACAGGTATCGGTCAGTGAGGAAAACGATGGATTCACAGTGAATAAAGTACAGGCACTTCCGAAATGAGGTGAATAAAGTTGCCAAAATATGTAAACGGCGAATATGATATTGAAAAAGCGTTTCGTGCAATCGAAGATGAATTGATACACTCCATGATTCGTAACTTTAAACAGCACCGTGCAGAGGAAACAAAAGAGGGATATAACTGGTCTGCATGGCAGATAGAACAGTTGAAATCACTGGAACAGTACAAGAAAGCCAATGCAGAGAAATTTTCAAGCCGGTTCAGCAACATCAACGCTTCAGTAGAGGAATTGATAAAAGAAGCCCGCGCACAGGGAGGTTCAGAGCAGGAAGAACAGATATTAAAAGCAATTAAAAATGGATTTAAAGCAGCGAAACCACCCGGACAGGGTATGGAAGCTGCTTTTTTTAGATTAAATGATAAAAAGATAGAAGCATTGGCAAAGGCAACAAAGAATGACTTATCAAAAGCAGAACACGCTACGCTTAGAATGGCAAACGACAAGTACCGCCAGATTATATTTAATGCGCAGGTTTATGCCAATACAGGCGCGGGAACATATGAAAAGGCAGTGGATATGGCAACAAGGGATTTTCTAAGTGCCGGTATCAACTGTATTGAGTATAAAGACGGAAGCAGGCACAATATTAAAGAATATGCCGGTATGGCAATTAGAACGGCAGATAAGCGGGCATATCTGACGGGAGAAGGTGAAAAGAGAAAAGAATGGGGTGTTACGACCGTAATTGTAAAAAAGCGTGGAAATGCCTGTCCGAAGTGCCTGCCGTTTTGCGGCAAGATATTAATTGATGACGTATGGAGCGGCGGTGTTCCGGACGGAAAACATAAGCTGATGAGCCAGGCAATCGCTGCAGGTCTTTATCATCCGAATTGTAAAGACATACATACAACGTACTTTGAAGGAATTACAAAGTATGGAGAGCCGTATACAGATACTGAAATAAAACAGATTGAAAGTGATTACAACGAGGAACAAAAACAAAAATATGCCCAAAGGCAGGCAGAACGGTTTAATCGCCTTGAAAAGTATTCTCTTGATGATGATAACAAAAAAATGTATGCGGAAAGGAGGGAGCAATGGGAAAAACAGGTTGATTCAAAACAGGAGTATAAACCTGTAAATCGAGGTGAAAGTAAAATAGTTGAAGTTAAAAATAACACAAATATAAATATTAGCGAAGTTGAGGACTATAAAGGAGATGTTTATATATCTGATAAGGCAAATATTAAGCCGAGGGCATTGCATGAAATCTACAACAAT
>OCQC01002348.1_pt1 | contig 11757 bp, 8 predicted proteins | sample 1538401 | NCBI WGS metagenome assembly OCQC01 (sample SAMN04571689, study PRJEB22368) | human gut metagenome | biome: human gut; material: stool | host: Homo sapiens | place: Luxembourg | collected 2012-08-03 | reverse complement strand
TGCACAGGCCGTTGTCCAGCAGGTAGTTCACCACCAGACCGATGGCGTTGACGGTACCCTGCGGAGATGCCGCATGGCCGGACTTGCCCCAGCCGCGGATGCGCACGCCGGTGCCCTCCGGCTCCAGCGTGATGTTGGGGGCATTCTTCAGCTTGGTGATGTCGGTCTCGACCAGTGCGCTGGCGCGGTCGGGCACGGCATTGTTGGCCACGCCGCCCACGAACTCCTTGATGACGCCGTTGCAGACCGGGCTGACCAGCTCGGCACCGAAGTGGCCCTTCTCACCGTTGCAGACCGGGAACTCGGCGTCCGGGGTAAAGCAGAAGGCCGGGGCCGGGTAATTCTTCAGGTAGTACTCCACATCCCGCATGGAGGTCTCCTCGTTGTCGCCCACGAGGGCGCGGATGGGATAGCGCAGCGGATAGCCCTGCTCCTTGAGGAACTTCAGCGCATAGAGGATGGTGATCATCGGGCCCTTATCGTCGGCCACGCCGCGGCCGATGAGCCAGCCGTCCCGGACCTCCATCTTGAACGGGTCGCCCGTCCAGCCGTTGCCTTCGGGCACCACGTCCACATGGCAGATCGTTGCCAGATACTTCTCGGCATCCGCGCCGGGCAGCTCCGCATAGCCGATGTGATTTTCGCAGTTGCGGGTGGCAAAGCCCATCCCTGCCGCCAGCTCCAGCGTCTTGTCCAGCGCAGCGCGTGCGCCCAGACCATAGGGGGCACCCTCGGCGGGGGCACTCTCGACACTATTGATGGAAACGAGCGTCTCAATATCCTTGAGCCACCGGTCCTTGTTCGCCGCAATGAATGCGTCGATCTTCTGGTTCAAAGCCTGATCCATGGTTGGTTCGTCCTTTCTTTGTCGTAACAGACACTTCGCTGTCTATTCTAACACACTTCACTCTACATTGCCAGTGGTAACGAGCAGTTCCCCCGGCCGCACGAGGGGAGTTTCTCCAGCAAGTGTCCGACGGGTGGGACCCTGTTGCCGAAGGCAATAGGGCGGGGTATGGAATCCCCGACTCACTTGCGGGAGAAAGCTCCCGGAGATGCGGCCACTCTCAGCCTACTGCAAACAAGCCGCTTGCCGCGCCCAGAACCCCCATGCTGGCCAGCCCCATGATGATGCCGGCCAGCAGCACACCGCCCATGCAGGCAATGAGGACGTCCTTGAACTTCATGTCGAGAATGGACGCCGCCAGTGTGCCGGTCCATGCGCCGGTGCCGGGCAGCGGGATGCCCACAAAGAGCAGCAGAGCCGCGGTCAGGCCCTTGCCCGCCTTTTCCTCCAGCTTGCGGCCGCCCTTTTCGCCCTTGACGATGAAGAACTTGCAGACCGGCCCGATGACCGGCTTGTGGTAGCCCCAGATGAGGAACCGCCGGGCAAACAAATAGATGAAGGGCACCGGCAGCATATTGCCCAGCACGCAGATGATATAGGTGGGCAGCACCGGCAGCCCCAGACTCAGACCGATGGGGATGGCACCGCGCAGCTCCACCACGGGCACCATGGAGACGAAAAAGACGATCAGATAGTTTTTCAGCATGAAAAGCTCCTTTATAAATGAGTGTTACAGGTCGATGACCAGCTCGACCGGGCAGTGGTCCGAGCCGAAGATCTCGTTGTGGATCTCCGCCGCTTGAATCCTGTCAGCGATGCGGCGGGAGACGAGGAAGTAGTCGATGCGCCAGCCCGCATTCTTCTCGCGGGCATGGAAGCGGTAGCTCCACCAGCTGTACTTCACCTCGTCCGGGTGGATGACGCGGAAGCTGTCGGCAAAGCCCGCCGCCAGAAGTTCGGTCATCTTGGCCCGCTCCTCGTCGGTGAAGCCCGCGCTCTTCCGGTTGGTCTTGGCGTTTTTGATGTCCATTTCGGTGTGAGCTACGTTCAGGTCACCGCAGAGGATGACCGGCTTTTTCGCGTCCAGCCCCAGCAGATAGGCCCGGAACGCATCCTCCCACTCCATCCGGTAGTCCAGCCGCTTCAGCCCGTCCTGACTGTTCGGCGTGTAGCAGTTGACGAGATAAAATTCCGGGTATTCCAGCGTCAGGACCCGCCCCTCGTGGTCGTGCTCCTCGATGCCGATGCCCATCGTCACGGCCAGCGGCGGCTGTTTGCACCAGCACGCTGTGCCGGAGTAGCCCTTCTTCTCAGCGGAGTAGGTGTACTCGGTGTAGCCCTCCGGGGCAAAATCCGCCTGACCGGGCTGCATTTTCGTCTCCTGCACCGAGAAGATGTCGGCGTCCAGCGCCGTAAAGCTTGCGGCAAAATCATGGGTCAGACAGGCCCGCAGACCGTTGACGTTCCAACTGATGAGTTTCATCTCGTCGCTCCTTTTGATGTTATGCTTGATATTTCGTTTTCCATGCACCGCTGTGGAAGCGGGCAGTAAAGCAGATGACACGGCAGGTCCAGTCCACCACCATGGCGATCCAGACGCCCACAGCGCCCCAACCCATCCGCACACAGATCAGGTAGCTGAAACCCAGCCGCCAGACGGCCATGCTCAGGATCGAAACGACCATCGTGAATCTCACGTCGTTGGCTGCGCGCAGGGCATTGGGCAGCACGAAGGAGGCGGGCCACAAAAAGAGGCCGCAGCCGGAGTGGATCTGTACCAGCAGAATGGCCAGCTCCATGGTCGCGCCGGAAAGCGCATAGATGCCCACCAGCGGCTTCACCAGCAGGAAGATCGCGCCGTTGGAAAGGCCCATGGTAAGGTAGGCCCAGAGCAGCAGCTTGCGGGTGTAGTAGACGGCCTGTTCGTTGTCCCCCGCGCCGACGCAGCGGCCCACCACCGTGATCATGGCCAGACTGATGGCCTTGCCGGGGATGACGCCCATGCCGTCGAGGTTGTTGGCCACGGCGTTGGCCGCGATCTGCACTGTGCCAAAGGTGGAGATCATGCTGACGACGAGGATGCGGCCCGCCTCAAACAGGCTGTTCTCGAAGGCGGACGGGATACCGATGCCCAGAATGCGCCGGGTCAGGTCGCCGTCCAGCCGCAGGGTCTTGGGGACGTTCAGCAGGCTGTCTTCTTCCTTTTTATAGCACTTGCGCAGGATCAGGGCCGCCGCCACCACGCGGGAAACGACGCTGGGCCATGCGACGCCATCGACGCCCATTTTCAGACCGAAGATGCAGACGGCGTTGCCCACGATGTTGATGATATTCATCAGAAAGCTGATCTGCATGGAGATCTTGGAGTTGCCCATGCTGCGGAACAGCGCTGCGCCGCCATTGTACAGCGCAAGGAACGGGTAGCTCAGGGCGATGATCTTCAGGTAGAGCACACCGGCTTCCAGCACGTCGGCATCAATGGAGCCGTAGAATAAGCGGATCATGGGCCGGGCCAGCACAAAGCAGACCACACCCACCAACACGCCGAACAAGCCGCTGAGCAGGAGGAGCTGGCCGGCGCTCTGGTCGGCGTGTTTCTGCTCCTTGGCCCCTAAGTACTGGCTGACCACCACTGCGCCGCCGGTGGCCAGCGCCGCAAACAGCACGATGATGAGGTTGTTGACCATATCCACCAAGCTGACACCGGAGATGGCCGCTTCACCGCAGCGGGAGACCATCATGGTGTCCGCCATGCCCACCGTGACTTCCAGCAGCTGCTCCACCAGCAGCGGCCCGGTCAGAACGAGCAGGTCGCGCTCGGAAAACAGCGGTTTCCGTCCGCCGAACCGGGGCATATTTTTCAGTTTCGTTGCTTCCATTCGTTTTTCCTCTTTTTGGATTTGGGCGCAAAAATCCCACTTCATACCCACTTTGCTGCCAAAAGGCCGCAAATGCACATTTTACCATGCTTGTATTCATCTTAGCACAGCCCGTCTGCCTTGTAAAGAATCCTTCCACAGATTTCAGTGATTCTTTTCATCGGCACGTGATTTTGCCAGCAGTTTCCAGCGGAGCAGAGCTTGTTTTATCACTTTTGCCAAGTCGAAGCTTTCAATTTTGTGCGTTGTGACAAAATATCGAATTTTTGCTCGATTAGGAGAACTTTTTTCAAAAAAGCTCTTGCATTTTCTTCTGAAAAGTGCTATCTTGTATCCAACAAGAGCGGCAGTAGGATACAAAGGCTGCGACGAGCTTTGCACCTCCCCGCTCTTGGGTTCATCCTTCTAATTATTATGCTATTTTCTTCATTTACCTTCTTATCATTTACCCTGTCCCGCAAGGGACGGAAAAAGCGCCTCCCCAACCTGCATGGGGAAGCGCTTTTTTCCGTTTTGATCATGATATCCTATAAAGCTCCCCCTTTGGGGGAGCTGGCCGTGCGTCAGCACGGACTGAGAGGGCAAAGCTGCTCAAACGCCCTTCGTACCTCGCCCGAAAAATACAGCGTCCCCAGCGCACAGACGGGGCCGTTGCCGCCCAGCTCCACAGCGCGGGCCACACCCGCTTCGATGGACGGAGCCGGTTCGGCGATGCCGCCGCGCACACGGATGTGCTCCGCCAGCGTCGCGGGGGGTGTGGGCCGCCACTGTCACGAACTGCTTTGCCAGCGGCAGCAGCAGGGCCAGCATCTCATCCACATCCTTGTCCGCCATGATGCTGAGCAGGAAAACGAAGTTCTGGCCGGGGAAGCGGTCCTTCAGGCTCTGCACCGTGGCCCGCATCCCGTGGGCATTGTGGCTGCCATCCAGCAAAAAGGCGGGCGAATGCCGCAGCAGCTCGAACCGGCCCGGCCAGCTCACCGTCTCCAGCCCCTTGCGGATGGCTTCTTCCGGGATGTTCCACCCCCGCTCCCGCAGAACCCGCAGCGCCGTGATGGCGACGGCGGCATTCTTGGGCTGGTAGCTGCCGATGAGCGGCAGCCGCACCCCGTGGAGACCGTCAAAATCGAAGGTCACCTCGTCGAGGCCGCCGCCCTCCACGGTCAGCTTGGAGAAGTCCACGACCCGCAGCGGGGCGTGCTGCTCCGCTGCCACGCGGGCAATGACGGCGTCGGCTTCGGGCACGCCGCCGTAGCTCACCACCGGGCTGCCGGGCTTGATGATGCCCGCCTTGGCCGAGGCGATGTCGGCGATGGTGGGGCCCAGCTCCTTGACATGATCCATTCCCAGCGCCGTGATGACCGCACACTCCGGCGGGTCGATGACATTGGTGGAGTCCAGCGTGCCGCCGAGGCCCACTTCCAGCACCACGATGTCGCACTGCTTTTCGGCAAAGTAGAGCATTCCCAGCGCTGTGATGACCTCGAACTCGGTGGGGACGTCCGCCATGGCGTCAGCGGCGGGCCGGATCTTCTCCACCAGCCGCACCAGCTCTTCGTCGCCGATCTGTTCGCCGTCCACTTGGATGCGCTCGTTGAACCGGTTGATGAAAGGCGAAGTGTACAGCCCCACGCAATAGCCCGCCGCCCGCAGACAGGACGCCAGCATGGCCGCGGTGCTGCCCTTGCCGTTGGTGCCCGCCACATGGACGAACTTCAGCCGCTTGTGGGGGCTGCCCAGCGCGGCCAGCAGGGTGCGGGTGCGGCTCAGGCCGGGCTTGTGCCCCGCCCACTGCACCGCGTGGATGTATTGCATTGCTTCTTCGTAGTTCATAGCGCTCGACCTTATCTAAAAGATTCTGTGTGTTCAGGTTTTTGCTTTGATCATCGCTGCCAGCGCCTTATTCTCCAGCAGGATGCGGACCAGCACGGTGTTGACCGCGCTCAGCACGATGGCGTTGGGGATGCGGGCCGCCAGCACCGGCCACTGGTATCCATAAAAAAGGTGAAGCGCCAGCGAGTTGATGACCACCGAGCCCACCAGATGCCCGGCCAGTATGCTGATCTGGAGCCGCAGTCCCAGCCGCAGACTGCTGAGCTTCTGGAACAGCAGACCGGACACCAGACCCACCGAACCGGCTCCCAGCGTGATGAGCGGGTTGATGGAATAGCCGGACAAGGTGCCGCCGATCAGATCAGCCACCGCTCCCACGGCGAAGCCGCCTGCCGGGCCGAACCAGACCGCCGCCAAGTGGGTGGGCAGCGCGCCCAGATTGAACCGCAGAAAGCCGGTGGAAACGGTCAGCACGCGGGCAAAGATGATGCTCATAGCCGTCAGAAGGGCCAGCATCGTCAGGGTACGGACGGATAATTTGGAATGATTCATCGTTCATCCTCCATTCAGGATAAGCAGAGGCGGACGCAAAAACGCCCTCCCCTGTGACGAACCGCACAAAGGAGGGCGTGAATCCAACAAATTTCACTTCCAAACGAAGCCGCGCAGACGGCCTCGCCTGCACCCAAGTCCATGCAGCAGCGGGATGCAGACCACGCACCGCGGGTTTCCCTTCGTCCGCAGCACAACTCCCCGTTGATGCGGCACTTAACGCGCGTGGCCTTACTCTGTTGATAGTGTTATTATATGCCTTTTTTCAAGTCCGTGCAACGGCATCGTTGCAACAGATTTGCCAGTTTATCTTTTCTTTTTTTGTGAAACGTGATAAGATGGAACAAACATCACTCAGAAAGGACGTATCCGTCTATGAAATTCAGCGAGATGAACTACACCCGCCCCGACATTGACGCGCTGCTGGCCCGCTGCAAAGAGCTGGCCGCCAAGGCCGCCTCTGCCGCTTCCGGCGAAGAACTGGTCGAGGCCTACTACGAGCAGAGCCGCGCCTTTGCCGACTACAACACCGCCGCCAATCTGGCAAGCATCCACTACACCTGCGACACCCGCGACGCCTATTGGAAGGCCGAGCAGGACTTCTTCGACGCCAACGGCCCCGCCGTGCAGAATGCCAGCGTCGAGATCAGCCGGGCGTTTCTGGCCAACCCCCATGTGGACGCGCTGACCGAAGCCTTCGGCACTACCTGCGTGGCCGGGATGAAGAACGCCGTCCTCGGCATGGACGACCGCACTGTGGAGCTGCAGAAGGAGTACAATGCCCTCGTCAGCCAGTATCAGCAGGTGTACGGCGGCGCACTGGTGGAGCTGGACGGCAAGCAACTGACCATCCCCCAGCTGGGCCCCTACAAGGAAAATCTGGACCCCGCCGTCCGCCGTGCCGCCTACGAGGCCGAGGCCGGTTACTTCGACGCCCACCGCGCCGAGCTGGATGAGCTGTACACCAAGATCGTCAAGAACCTGAACGAACAGGCCCGCATCCTCGGCTACCACGACTACAGCGAGCTTTCCTATGTGCGGATGAACCGCATCGGCTACGGCCCGGAGGAGATCAAGCGCTTCCGGGATCAGGTCGCCAAGGATGTGGTGCCCCAGCTGCAGAAGGTCATTGAGCTGCGCCGCAAGCGCACCGGCATCGAGCACCCCACCTTCGCCGATCTGCCCGTCACCTTCAAGGACGGCAACCCCTCCCCCATCAAGGGCTACGACGCCCGGATGGCTGCGGCCCGCACCATGTACCATGAGCTGAGCCCGGAGACCGCCGAGTTCATCGACTTCATGCAGGACAACGAGCTGTTCGACGTGGAGAGCCGCCCCGGCAAGATGTCCGGCGGCTATATGACCAGTCTGCCCGCCTACAAGGCCCCCTTCATTTTCGCAAACTGGAACAACACCTCTGCCGACGTGGACGTGCTGACCCATGAGTGCGGCCACGCCTTCGAGGGCTATGTTGCCGAGCGGAACCCGAAGGTCCCCGCCGACCTCGAATGCCCCGGCATGGAGAGCGCAGAGATTCACTCCATGGCCATGGAGTTCCTGACCGCGCCGTGGCACCACCTGCTCTTCGGCAAGGACACCGAGAAGTATGCCCTCGTCCACGCCGAGGACAGCTTCCTCTTCCTCGCTTACGGCTGCGCTGTGGACGAGTTCCAGCACCTGATGTACCAGAACCCCGACCTCACCCCCGACGAGCGGAACAAGGTCTGGCTGGATCTGGAGCACAAATACCGCCCGTGGATCGACTTCGACAACCTGCCCTTCTACGGCCGCGGCGCAGGCTGGCAGCGTCAGCTCCACATCTATGAGTGCCCGTTCTATTATATCGACTACTGCCTGTCCACCATGGCCGCGCTGCAGTTCTTCCTGCTCAGCCTGAAGGACCACAAGGACGCATGGCAGCGCTACCTCAAGCTGGTCCGCCGCGCGGGCACAGCCAGCTACTCCGAGCTGTGCGAGACGGCGGGCCTGAAAGTTCCCTTCACCGACGGCTCCATCAAAGCCATCGCCGAAGAGATGGAAGCTTGGATTGCCGCGCACCAAGCCTAAACCTCTGGGGGAGCTGGCGCGAAGCGCCTGAGAGGGCAAGGACGCTGACAAATGCTATTATAATAATGATGAATCCGTCCCCCTGCGGACGCAAAAAAGGAGCGGTATTGCTATGGCAGAAAAAGAGATCAAGGGCATCCAAAAGTTTTTTGAAGAGTTCAAGGCGTTCGCCATGCGCGGCAACGTGCTGGATATGGCCGTCGGCGTGGTCGTCGGCTCGGCGTTCACGGCCATCGTGAACTCGCTGGTCGGCGACATCATCTCTCCCCTCATCGGCCTGTTCTTCAACGCCGACTTCTCGGACGTTGTGATCCAGATCGGCGATGTCGGCATCGGCATCGGTTCCTTCCTCAACGCCATCATCAACTTCCTGATCGTGGCGTTCGTGCTGTTTGTGGTGCTGAAGGCATTCAACGCCCTCTTCAACAAGAAGAAGGCCGAAGAGGAAGCTCCCGCAGAGCCGACCACCAAGGTCTGCCCCTACTGCCAGAGCGAGATTTCCATCAAGGCCGTCCGCTGCCCCCACTGCACCTCCAAGCTGGAAGGTTTCCCGGAGATCAACGATTGATCTTTACGTTTTAGCGAAGCAAAGCGCCCGGCAGCTCCATCTGAGCCGCCGGGCGCTTTTTGGGGTTATGCGTAGACCGTGCCGCCCCCTCCTCCCTGCCGTCTCAGCAAGGGAAAAGGGAGCGGGGTCTTTTATTTTTAGGGTATTCCAGCCTTACTGCACGCCGGTCAGCTCAGCGAGCTTATGATAGATCTCGGTGTTGTCGAACACGCCGCGGAACTTCTCGGCGCCGACGCCCTTGGCATAGATGTTGACCATTGCGCCGGTGTGGGCGTAGGTGGTGTGGTCCATGCCGGACTTATGGTTGATGGTGTGGCAGATGGCCATAGAGAAGGGGATGTAGGTGCCGTAGAGTTCATAATCCTGCTGGCTCATCTTGCTCTGGGAAGACGCGCCAACCTCCAGCGTCCGCTCGTAGGCCTTGCGCAGGTTCTCCACCTCGTAGTCGGTCAACAGCAGCTTGCCCGCGCTGGCAGCATCGGGGTCAGTGGGCAGGGTCAGGCCGAAGTTGGCCTTGACGTCGGCCATGGCCGCCTCAAAGGGGGTCTTGTTGGCGATGTAATTTTTCACGTAGGTGGAATCAAATTTCGCATAGGACATCTTCTGGTGGGTCAGGTTGGTCAGGAAGGTGTCGTAGTTGGTGGTCTTGTAGCCGATGGCCATGCCGCCCGTCTCGTGGTCGGCCGTGACGAGGATCAGGGTCTCGTTGGGGTGGGCGTTGTAGAACTCCTCGGCGGCCTGAACGGCGTTGCTCATCTCCAGCACGTCGTGGATGGAGGCAGCGGCATCGTTGGCGTGGCAGGCCCAGTCGATCTTACCGGATTCGGTCATCAGGAAGAAACCCTTCTTGTTTTCCAGCAGTTCGATGCCCTTTTTCACGTAATCGGTCAACTGCCACTCGCCGTTGGCGGCGTCCATGGCATAGTTCATCGCCTTGCCGTCGGCGAGGTTCTCAGCGATGATGAGGGTCTTGCCCGCCCCGGCCGTCAGCGCCGCCGCGCCCGCCTGTGTGGTGACAACGTTGTAGCCCGCCTGTGCGGCGACCTCGTGGTTGTTGGGACCGGTGCCGTCGCCGTTCACCTTCTGGAACTCGCCGCCCGCAAAGTATTCGAAGCCGGAATTGGCCAGCTCTACGCCGATCTGGTAGTAGTTCTTGCGGGTGTTCTGGTGGGCATAGAAGGCGGCAGGGGTGGCGTGGTCGATGTTGACGGTGGACACCACGCCGACCTTATAGTTTTTCTGCTTGTGCAGCTTCTCGGCAATGGTCTCGTAAGGCACATCGCGGGTCCACGGGCACATGTTGATGACGCCGCTCTCGGTCTTATTGCCGGTGGCAATGGAGGTCGCGGTGGACGCGGAGTCCGGGCAGAAGGATGTGCTGTCGTAGGTGGTCACGCTGCCGACTTCGGGGAAGGAGGTGAAGCTCAGCTCCCCCTCGGTGATGGCCCCGTTGTTCTCGGTGGTGCCCTTATAGAAGCGGGCAGACTGGATCTGGGCAGTGCCCATGCCGTCGCCGATGAACAGGAAAATGTACTTCGGTTTCTTCAGAAAATCCAGCAGACCGTTTTCTTCTTCCGCAGCGCCGACGGCATCCGGCTGGGCTGCGCTGGCCGCCACCGGGGCAGCACTCAGCAGACCGGCAGCCGATGCCGCAGCACCGACCTTCAGGAAATTGCGGCGGGTGATCTTGTTCTCTTTCATACGGAAATCCTCTCTTTTGGTGCCCCTTGGGCCCTTCTTTCATACTTCTCTCGGAACGGTTTTATTGTACCGAACTTCCCCGCCGCCCGAAACCATGGAGAGGAAAAGCTTGTGTAAAAGCTTCGCGCCGCCGACGCCGCAATTGTAAAGAGAGGATATCTCTTGTAAAATTGAAACCACCCAACCACTGATCCCCAGCAAACAGGAAGCCCCTCGGTACTCGCAATACCGGGGGGCTTCTTGCTTTGCTTTTGTGAGACCAATGGACTCATTACTTTCCTGCCCTTATTGTACGCACCTGTGGGCAAAAAGTCAAGGAGTTCCTTTTGTCTCGCTCTTACTTATTATAGACGTCCTCTTTCAGCAGCCCTTCGCTCTTGGCGACGCAGATGCTGGCGACGGCATCGCCGACGACATTCAGGGAGGTGACGAGCATCTCGATGGGGCGGTTGATGGCAAGGATCAGGGAATAGGCCAGCAATGCGCCGTCATTGACGAAGCCCATGCCGGACAGGATGGTGAAGAGGATGACCGCACCTGCACCGGGAGCTGCCGGGGTGCCCACCGAAGCCAGCAGCGCCAGCAGCGCTACCACCACCAGTTGACCGGGCGTGACGGTATAACCGGCGCAGCCCGCAATGAACACCGTAGCGATGACCTGCATGATGGCGGTGCCGTCCATGTTGATGGTCATGCCCAGCGGCAGAACAAAGGAGGCAATGCTCTCATCCACGCCGAACTCTTCCTCGCTGACCTTGATGTTCAGGGGCAGGGTCGCAGCACTGGAAGAGGTGGAGAAGCCGAAAACGGCCACGTTTGCGATCTTTTTGATGAACTTGATGGGGTTCAGCTTGGCGCCCAGTGCCACGACCAGCGGATAGGCCACCACAAGGAAGACCAGCAGCAGGATCACCGTGACCACCACATAGACCAGCGCGGGCTTGAGGTAATCGATGCCGTAGATGGCAAAGGTGCGGGTCAGCAGCACGAAGACGGCGAAGGGCGCGAAGTTGCTGACGATGAAGTTCAGGAAGACCACCACCACATCGTTGACCTCGCCCAGCAGACGGCGGAGGGTGGCGGTGCGGCTCTCACCGAGGGTATTCATGCTCAGCCCGGTGGCCACAGCAAGGAAAACTGCGCTCAGCACCGCGCCGTTGCTGCCAAAGGCCGTGATGATGTTGGAGGGGATGATGTTCAGCACCACATTCAGGGGGTTCGAGCCGGTGGAGCCGGTGGCCTCGGTCAGGCCCTCAATGTGGGTATTGAACAGCCCCATGGAATAGGTGGTGTAACCCACGACGCCCGCC
>OCQC01002343.1_pt1 | contig 11792 bp, 12 predicted proteins | sample 1538401 | NCBI WGS metagenome assembly OCQC01 (sample SAMN04571689, study PRJEB22368) | human gut metagenome | biome: human gut; material: stool | host: Homo sapiens | place: Luxembourg | collected 2012-08-03 | reverse complement strand
AAAAAAATCGAGTGGGGGTCGCAAATACGCAGTTATGTATTCGACGACCGTCGGGTGAAAGACCACCGTACCAATTATCAAACTTCGGACGTGCAGGGTGTCATGGACGGTAAGATAGACGATTTTATCAAAGCCTATTTGATGGAGTTTGCCGGGGAAGAAAATAACGGTTAGACTAATGGACAAACTGACACTGATAAAAGTAGGGGGTAAAATAGTGGAGGAGCAGGAGACGTTGAGTCGCCTGCTTGTCGCTTTTGCTGCCATTCCCGAGAAAAAGGTCTTGGTAATGGTAGGCGGTCGTCGCATTACGGATAAATCTATGCTCGAAGTGGTGACAATGGTTTACGGCGGTTTGGTAAACAAAAGCATTGTAGCCGGATTACAGGCAGTGGGTGTGAATGCTTTGGGTATGACGGGAGCCGACATGAATATTTTGTTGTCGGACAAACGTCCGGCAGGAGAGGTCGATTACGGTTATGTGGGCGATGTGCGTCATGCCGACGGCAAAGCGCTTACAGGTCTAATCGAGATGGGGGTCGTTCCCGTAATCGCTCCGCTTACCCATGACGGTAAAGGCTTTATGCTAAACACCAATGCCGACACTATGGCGGGAGAAACAGCTAAGGCTTTGGCCCCTTATTACGATGTCTCACTGGTCTATTGCTTCGAGAAAAAAGGAGTGTTGCGAGATGAGAAGGACGACGAGAGTGTTATCCCGGAAATCGATTTTTCTTTATTTCAAGAATATCGGGAGAAAGGAATTATACAAGGTGGCATGATTCCTAAACTCGAAAATGCATTCGAGGCTATTCGGCACGGGGTATGCGAGGTAATCATTACTCGTGCCGATAGTATAGGGCAGAAGGATAGGGGGACGAGGATTGTAGGATAAGCGTTTAGAATGAAACTGCTTATGTCATTGAATTAATTCTGAGTTGATCCATCTTTAAGGGTAATCATTTTGCAGGAATTGGGAAACGAATAGTCGTCTATAAATAAAATACAAGGGTTATTCCGAAAGGAATAACCCTTGTCGTTAAGGATAGCTTATCGTTTATTTAAATGAAGTCCCCTCGGTGAAATTTTAGTATCGACCTATCCATTCCCAACCGGAAGGTGTATATTCCGATGAAAGAATAACGATTCCCTCTTGATTTCGGAGAGATTCTATGACTAAGAAATATCCGCAATGGTTCTGTATTCGAGAAGAACTTTTCCATGCTTGATGTACAAAATAAAGATGCCTGATTTGAGGATAACAGTATGATTCTCCTTCTTGTGGAATGCCAATGGTATTCAGGTCTATATCTTCTGTTTCCCGTTTCCCTAAATCGGTAAAGGTGGTTATTCTGTTTTCTTGTCCCTCGACTTTTCCGTTATTCCATGAGATGATAATATTCTTATTGAGAAACTCGAAGGGGGACTGGTTGCTGATCAATCCCCTTGTCCATACGGTATCGACGTTGGTTGGATATTCTTTCTCGCATGAGGTGAAAGTGATGAGTAAAAGTAAAAAGATAGAGATTTGAAATGTTAAATGTTTCATAAAATAAAAAGGTAAATATCTGACCGGTTCCAAAATCGGATTGTTTGAAAATGGATTGTAGACGGATATAAAAAAGACGTGGAACCTAACTTTATCGTATCTCAAGGTTCTGGAATACCCTATTAAGCAATAAAGTTAAGCCCACGTCGTGCGACGCAGGCGTTATAACTCTATATCCTTGCTTAATGTTTGTAGAATTTTCCAGATTCTGAGATACAAGAATAAAAGCTAACGTTCTTTTATATATGTCTTAAAAACGATAAGTTATTTACATAGGCTCTTGTGTTTTATTTGTTTGCGCAAATATACGAATTTTATTTCAATTGTTCCGCTTGATTGTAAATAGCTTCGAAAATGGTTTTGTCGGCCTCGGTTAAAGTGCGTCCGCGGCGAGCCATCATTTTCTCGGCAATGGCATAAAACTTGGTCAGTTGTACATCGGTAAATCCGGCAGCTCCGCCTTCGCTGAACGAGGCTACAAAGTTGCGGGGGAATCCGGTTCCGTGTATATTCACACCTACTCCTACAACGGTGGCGGTGTTGAACATGGTGTTGATACCTGCTTTGGAGTGATCGCCCATGATAAGTCCGCAAAATTGCAGGTTCGTGCGGAGGAAGCGGCGGGTAGGATAATTCCACAATTTAATTTCGCTGTAATCGTTTTTGAGATTGGAGGATACAGCTCCGGCACCCAAGTTGCACCATTCGCCAATAACGGCATTCCCTAAAAATCCATCGTGGGCTTTATTGGAGAATCCGAACATGACTACATTATTCAATTCTCCGCCTACCTTACAATATGGCCCCAACGTGGTCGCTCCATAAATTTTAGTACCCATGTTGACAACGGCGTGTTCGCAGGCAGCGAATGGCGCACGAATGCAACTGCCTTCCATGATTTCGCAGTCTTTTCCTAAATATATGGGACCGTTTGTGACATTGAAAATTGCGCATTCGGCATGTGCTCCCGGTTCTAAAAATATCTTGGGAGTTCCGTCTGGGAAGCAGGGTTCGCCGATGATACGGTTCGAATCGCTGAGTTTCTCGCTCGTTCGTCCGTTTGTAATGAGTCGGAAATCGGCTTCCAGACATTCTCCGTTCATCAGAAATATATCATAAAGATGTCGGATACATTTCAGCGTGTGGTCGTACTCTATCGTGCGATTGTATCGTTCGTTTCGGAAATCGGCTTCATTTCCTCGAAATGCAAGCAGTTCTTGATTGCAGACGATGGCTTCTCCGGGATCCAAATCGGATATTTGTTTTACCAGTGAATCGTCGGGAAGAATGTGGCTCGCGATAAAAATGTTATCGTCCGAGAGAGCCGCCGGATATTTGGCTGCCATATATTCGGGGGTGAGATAGGAGTACATGCCGGGTAACCGGTGTTCCCATTTTTCTCGTATGGTAAGAATTCCTATTCTAATGTCCGAAACCGGACGGGTGAATGCCAGCGGTAAAAGATCGAAATGCTGTTGATTAACGTCGAAAAGAATGATATTTTTCATAACCAAATGTAATTTGATACTTCAAAGGTAATGTAAATCTTAGAAATAGGTTCGGTTTTTTTAATAAATATTTCATACAGAGGGGTGTGCAGTAGAGCGAGGTGACGAATGAACAGCGGTTTGTGAAATCCTTTGAACAAATGAGGCCATATAGTCGTTTATGAGGGAAAAAGGGATATATGGAGAAGAATCGTTTTGTGCAGTTGGTGGCCGATATGCTGTATCGGACGGATCGGGAATCTTTGAATTTGGAGACTCGTTATAAAAGTCTGGAAGAGTGGAATTATTTATTTGAGGTTTCTTTGGCTATGATGCTCGAAGAGGAATATCAAGTAGAGGTTACTCCTGAGGATTTTGATTGCACGAGAACGTTGGGTGAGTTGTTCCATCGGGTTTGTGAACCCAGTTTGGCTGATAAAAACTAAAAAAATCGGAGGAATAGAAAATATGTGCGGATTAGCCGGGATAGTGGGAGAGGTGGATTTGATGGAGCAAGTATTGCTTCATATGTCTGCGGCACAAAATCACAGAGGGAAAGAGACTCCTAATAGTTGGGTCTCTTCTTTTATTGATGCTCGGGTGGGATTGATGCATAATCGCATGAAAACCATCGATATGGCCGTGGCTCCTAAACAACCGTTCGAAGATAACGATACCGGATTGGTCGTTATGTTAGATGGTGAAATATTTAATTATGAAGACGTCCGGCGCCAGCTCGAAAATTATTATTCTTTTACGACTCGTGGAATGTGCGAGGTGATTACAAAAGCGTATGACCGTTGGGGAGATGGTTGTTTCGACCGGTTCGAGGGATACTTTTCTATCGTTATATACAATCGCTGGTCGGAGGAATTGTTGCTTTGCCGAGATCGGTTTGGCATAAAACCCTTGTATTATGCCACCCAAAGAGGTAACTTATTTTTCGCATCCGAAATCAAAGCTTTGTTTGCCGGTGGAATTCGTTCTTTGTTGTCGGCGGAACGATGGGCGAGTTACTTGGCCTATTCTACTTATGGCAGTCCTTATGAAACTTTTTGGGAAGGTGTGCATCAGCTCCCTGCCGGATTTTTGTTGCATTATAATGGTTATTCGCTGGTAGAGAAACGTTGGTATGAGTTTGAAAAAAGAGTCTCATTGTGGAGCGAGGAGTCGCCCGAGCGATTGCCGGAGGCTTTTCTGGAACAGATGCACAGGAGTGTCGGATACAGCTTGATGGGAGAAATGGAGAAAGGTTTGTCGCTAAATGGTAGTTTGGAGTCGGCGTTATTTATTTCTCTGATGAAGGAAATAGGACTTCCGAGGTCGTTGAAGAGCTATATGCATTATCGGGGGAAACTTCATCAAAGCGGAGTTTTGTGGAGTGCCGAGATGCTTGCGGAGACACCTTTGCCAATGGAACAGGTGAAAATTACCAAATCGATGTTGTTGAAGGAGCTCGATTATCTGGCGAGATGGCAAGAGGAACCTATCGACGGTTTGAACACAATTACCTACTCTGCTTTTTTCAGGGTTATGCACAAGCGCGGACTTTCGGTGCTTAGTGGTGGATGGGGACTTAATCATTTTTTAGGCGGGGTTTCGTTGCCGGGTGACAGTTCTACATCATTGGTCCCTTCGGAGGTCCTGTCGGCCGATTTCAGACGATTGGCACGGAAACCCGAATATCGACATTCGTTTGTTTCGGAAAATGAAAATTTACGGTTTTGTGATTTGTGTTATGAACGTATACCGCATTTGTTGAGAAGTGTCGATAAAATGAGTATGTATTACGGGGTTCAAATCAGGAATGCTTTTTTAAATCACAACTTGATCGAAATCGCTTTTGCATTGGCCGATGGGAGTTCGGGTAAACATCGAAAGGCTTGGTTTTCGGATAAAATCGTGATGCCTTTACTTCCTGAAAAAATAAGGCTTGCTCCCAAAAATGAGGTAGAGGGACTTTATGATATTCCCACGGAATTAAAAGGCTGGGCCGATGAAGTGGTGCATGATTTGCGATTCGGGCAAGTTTCGGAATGGTTTGATTATCCCCGGTTGGAAAGAGCGTGGGAGAATCCTGAAAGCGGAGTTTTCTCCGATCCGGTAAAGGCCTGGAAGTTGTTGTCTCTGTGTTTACAGTTGAAAAGTTTGACTTGAATTGATCGTGCTCATGTAGCGGTTCTGATAAATTTTATCTTTTGTTGTAAAACTTTTGCGTTTAGAGGAGATTATATTTGTTTCTCCTCTCGGCTTGCGCTATCTTTGTCTTCCAAAATATATTTCGATGAAATTTACAGAGCAGAAGTTAAAGGGGGTTTTTGTCATAGAACCGCAGGTGTTTGGCGATAGCCGGGGATATTTTATGGAAAGTTATAAGAAGGAACTTTTCGAGAAGTATATAGGGGCTGTCGATTTTATTCAAGACAACGAGTCGCGGTCGAGTTATGGCGTGGTGAGGGGACTCCATTTCCAAAAGGGTGAATGGTCACAGTCCAAATTGGTGAGAGTGACACAGGGGCGTGTTTATGACGTGGTTGTCGATTTGCGTCGTACGTCCCCTACGTTCGGGCAGTATGTAGGGATAGAGCTGTCCGATGAAAATAAAAAGCAACTATTTGTTCCCAGAGGGTTTGCTCACGGTTTTGCCGTATTGAGTGAAACTGCCCAATTCTGTTATAAGGTAGATAATGTATATGCTCCTCATGAGGAAGTGACATTGTTTTATAACGATCCTCATGTGGCCGTGCAATGGCCTATAAAGGCCGAGGATATGTTGCTCTCGGAAAAAGATAAGAAGGGACTCGGTTTTGAGGAAATCGAGGTTTTCGAATAAAACGAAAATTTTATATTCGTTTTTTATGTTTGTGGTATAAAGAGAAAAAGCTGAAAAATAATCCCAATATGTTTGGTTTTTAATGATTTAGTCTTTATCTTTGCACCACTTTTGATGCCGTAGAAGGTCGATATTTTTATATAATCGCTTGATTATGTGAAAGTAATGGCTGGTTTTGATGTCGTGGATAAAGAGAAAAATAAGAAGAGTTATAAGTAAAAGATTTTTTAAAAAAAGTTCTAAGAAATGCCTACAATTCAACAATTAGTAAGAAAAGGACGGGTTGTATTGGAAGACAAGAGTAAATCTCCCGCATTGGATTCATGTCCCCAAAGACGTGGTGTGTGTGTGAGAGTTTACACGACGACTCCTAAAAAACCTAACTCTGCCATGCGTAAAGTAGCTCGTGTGCGCTTAACCAACGGGAAAGAGGTGAACTCTTATATACCGGGTGAAGGTCACAATTTGCAAGAGCACTCTATCGTACTTGTTCGTGGCGGTCGTGTGAAAGACCTTCCGGGTGTGCGTTATCACATCGTTCGTGGTACATTGGATACCGCAGGAGTGGGAGGACGTACACAACGCCGATCCAAGTATGGCGCTAAGAGACCGAAAGCGGGCGCTGCACCTGCCGCAAAGGGTAAAAAATAAGAATCCCCTTTTTATAAAAGCCAGCAAAGAGAATTAAAGAATTAGTGTCGAACACTGGTTCTCGTTTATTGGATAGGCTGATTGGGTTGAGTAAATGAGGTCGGCGGACTTCGTTGAAGATGTAAAGGACAGCAACCAAAAACAAGAACGACAATTTATTGTAAAAAATGAGAAAAGCAAAACCAAAGAAACGGGTTGTATTACCAGATCCCGTATTCAATGATGTGAGGGTTTCGAAGTTTGTAAACCACTTGATGTATGATGGCAAAAAGAATATTGCCTATACTATTTTCTACAGTGCATTGGAGATTGCGAAATCTAAGTTGCCGAACGAGGAAAAATCTGCCCTCGAAATATGGAAGAAAGCCCTAGAAAATATTACACCTCAAGTAGAGGTTAAATCTCGCCGTGTGGGTGGTGCTACTTTCCAAGTACCTACGGAAATCCGCCCCGATCGTAAGGAATCTATTTCAATGAAAAATCTTATTATCTATTCTCGTAAAAGAGGAGGCAAAACGATGGCCGACAAATTGGCTGCCGAAATTGTCGACGCTTTTAACGAACAGGGTGGTGCGTTTAAACGTAAAGAAGATATGCACAAGATGGCAGAAGCTAACCGTGCATTCGCTCATTTTAGATTTTAATTGAATAAAATAAGGAATAAAGAAAATGGCAAAATCTGACGCTCATTTGAAATATACCAGAAACATTGGTATTATGGCACACATCGATGCCGGTAAGACAACGACTTCGGAACGTATTTTGTTCTATACGGGGTTGACGCACAAAATCGGTGAAGTACACGATGGTGCCGCTACAATGGACTGGATGGAGCAGGAGCAAGAACGTGGTATAACCATTACATCTGCCGCTACTACCGCTTTCTGGAATTATAAGGACGAGAAGTTTAAAATCAACTTGATCGATACTCCGGGGCACGTGGACTTTACCGTAGAGGTAGAGCGCTCTTTGCGTGTATTGGACGGAGCTGTGGCTGCGTTTTGTGCGGTCGGCGGTGTTGAACCTCAGTCCGAGACTGTATGGCGCCAAGCCGATAAATACAATGTTCCTCGTATCGGTTACGTGAATAAAATGGACCGTTCGGGTGCGAATTTCTTTGAAGTTGTCCGTCAGTTAAAAGACGTTTTGGGTGCGAATCCTTGCCCCATTCAAGTACCTATCGGTGCAGAAGAAACATTCAAAGGCGTGGTCGACTTGGTGAAAATGAAAGCTATTTATTGGCATGACGAGGCAATGGGTGCTGATTATAGTGTGGAGGGAATTCCAGCTAGTTTGCAGGCCGAGTGCGATGAGTGGAGGGACAAACTGCTTGAAAAAATAGCCGAATGCGATGACGAGTTGATGGAGAAGTATTTCACGGATCCTTCGACTATCACCGAAGAGGAAATTATGCGCGCAATTCGTAAAGGAACGTTGGCTATGCAGATTGTTCCTATGATTTGCGGTTCTTCTTTCAAGAACAAGGGTGTACAGCCTCTGCTCGATGCCGTGTGCGTTTTTACCCAGTCCGGTAGATACTCCTGCCGTAGTGGGACACGATGTGAATGATCCCGAAAAGGAAATCGTTCGTCATCCTTCTTTCGATCAGCCGATGTGTGCGCTCGCTTTCAAGATTGCAACCGACCCTTATGTAGGTCGTCTCTGCTTCTTCCGTGTGTATTCGGGAGAAGTCGTAGCGGGCTCTTATGTGCTTAATTCCCGTTCGGGTAAGAAAGAGCGTGTTTCCCGTTTGTTCCAAATGCACTCGAATAAACAAAATCCGAAAGAATCTATCGACTGTGGCGATATTGGCGCAGGAGTAGGTTTCAAAGATATTCGCACGGGTGATACGTTGTGTGCAGAAGATGCTCCTATCGTTCTCGAAGCTATGGATTTCCCTGCACCTGTAATCGGTATTGCAGTTGAACCTAAGACACAGAAAGATCTCGATAAGTTGGGTATCGGCTTGCAGAAATTGGCCGAAGAAGACCCGACCTTTACCGTGGCTACCAATGAAGAGACCGGACAAACGGTTATCAGTGGTATGGGTGAGCTTCACCTCGAAATTATTATCGATCGTTTGAAACGTGAGTTCAAAGTCGAGTGTAATCAAGGCCGTCCTCAGGTTACTTACAAAGAGGCTATTACCAAACCGGTTGAGTTGCGTGAAGTGTTTAAAAAACAAACCGGTGGTCGTGGTAAGTTTGCCGATATTATCGTACGTGTAGAACCTTCTACTCGTGAAGAAGGCGGATTGGAATTTGTCGATGAAGTAAAAGGTGGTAATATTCCTAAGGAATTTATTCCTTCTATTCAGAAAGGTTTCACTACCGCTATGAAAAACGGTGTGTTGGCCGGTTATCCCGTAGACAGTTTAAAAGTTACTGTAATCGATGGTTCGTTCCACCCTGTGGACTCTGACCAGCTTTCGTTCGAACTTTGTGCTATCCAAGCTTTCAAAAAGGCTTGTGAAAAGGCCGGTCCCGTATTGTTGGAGCCAATCATGAAGATCGAGGTTGTAACTCCCGAAGAAAGTATGGGTGATGTGATTTCGGACTTGAATAAACGTCGTGGTCAAATCGAAGGTATGGAATCCAGCCGTTCGGGTGCTCGTATCGTGAAAGCCACAGCACCTCTTGCCGAGATGTTCGGTTATGTAACAGCGTTGCGTACCATTACTTCCGGTCGCGCTACTTCGACGATGTCGTTCTCGCATTATTCCGAAGTAAGTTCTTCGATTGCAAAGAATGTATTGACAGAGGTGAACGGTAGAGTAGATTTATTGTAATTAACTATCAAATATCAATATGAGCCAAAAAATCAGAATTAAATTGAAGTCTTACGATCATAACTTGGTTGATAAATCGGCCGAGAAAATCGTGAAGACGGTGAAAGCTACGGGAGCAGTAGTGAGCGGGCCGATTCCTCTACCTACTCACAAACGTATTTTCACGGTAAACCGCTCGACTTTCGTAAATAAAAAATCGAGAGAGCAATTCGAGTTGTCTTCATTCAAACGTCTTATTGACATTTACAGTTCTACTGCAAAGACTGTGGATGCGTTGATGAAGTTGGAATTGCCGAGCGGAGTAGATGTAGAAATTAAAGTGTGATTAAAAAATTAAGTAGAAATGCCAGGATTATTAGGAAAAAAAATCGGAATGACATCCGTTTTCAGTGCCGAGGGTAAAAATGTACCATGCACTGTTATCGAAGTTGGTCCTTGTGTAGTTACGCAATTGAAAACCGTTGAAAAAGACGGGTACGAGGCTGTGCAAGTAGGATTTATCGACAAGAAAGATAAACACACTACCAAGCCCGAAGCCGGTCATTTCAAGAAAGCAGGCGTAACGCCCAAGAGACACTTGGCCGAGTTCAAATTCGACACCGAATACAAATTGGGCGATACGATTGCTGTCGATTTGTTTGAAGGTGCGGAGTACGTAGATGTAATCGGCGTATCAAAAGGAAAAGGTTTCCAAGGTGTAGTTAAGCGTCATGGCTTCGGTGGTGTGGGACAAACCACTCACGGTCAGCATAACCGCTTACGTGCCCCCGGTTCTATCGGTGCATGTTCATATCCAGCTCGTGTATTCAAGGGTACACGTATGGCCGGCCAGATGGGTAATCACCGCGTAACCGTGCAAAACCTCCAAGTGTTAAAAGTAATACCCGAACACAATCTTTTGCTTATTAAAGGATCTGTGCCCGGAAGTAAAGGTTCAATCGTAATAATTGAGAAATAATGGAACTGAGCGTATATAACATTAAAGGTGAGGACACAGGTAAGAAGGTTGTTTTGGACGATGCTGTATTTGGTATCGAACCCAATGATCACGCCGTATATCTCGATGTGAAACAATACTTGGCAAACTTGCGTCAAGGTACTCACAAATCAAAAGAAAGAAGCGAAGTATCTGGTAGTACCCGTAAGTTGAAAAGACAAAAAGGTACGGGAGGTGCTCGTAGCGGAGATATCAATTCTCCTGTGATGGTAGGTGGTGGTCGTGTATTCGGTCCTAAACCTCGTGACTATCGTTTCAAATTGAACAAGAAAGTAAAAGCGCTTGCTCGTAAATCGGCATTGACTTACAAGGCTCAGGACAATGCGATCGTAGTAGTCGAAGACTTTTCTTTCGATGCTCCTAAGACCAAAGAGCTCGTGAACTTGCTCAAAAATTTGCAAGTTGCTGATAAAAAGTCACTTTTGGTTTTATCGGAACAAAATAAAAACGTATATTTGTCGTCCCGTAATCTCACGGGAGCAAATGTTATAACGGTTTCGGAACTCAATACATACAAAGTGTTGGATAACAAGGCTTTGGTTTTGACTGAAAGTACGGTAGCCGCTATAAATAACTTTTGATGTAAGGAGGCTTGAATATGGGAATAATAATTAAACCTATCGTAACGGAGAAAATGACAGCCATGGGCGAAAAATATAATCGTTATGGTTTCCGCGTTGATCCGAAAGCAGATAAACTGCAAATTAAAAAAGCAGTTGAAGAAATGTACAATGTTACTGTTGTATCGGTAAACACGATGAATTATCGTGGAAAAAACAAGAGCCGTTATACCAAGACGGGTCTTATTTCCGGTAGAACGGCTGCTTATAAAAAAGCCCTAGTTACATTGAAAGAAGGAGAAACTATTGATTTTTATAGCAATATCTAATTGAACAATGGCAGTAAGAAAATTAAAGCCCACAACACCGGGGCAAAGACACAAAATTATTGGTGCATTTGATACTATCACTGCTAGCGCGCCAGAAAAATCTCTTGTAGTAGGTGTCAGAAAATCGGGTGGTCGTAACAATGAAGGGCATTTGACAATGCGCTATATCGGAGGCGGTCACAAGAGAAAATACAGACTTATCGACTTCAAGAGAAATAAAGACGGTGTACCCGCTACTGTAAAGACAATCGAATACGATCCTAACCGTTCGGCTCGTATCGCGTTGTTGTTTTATGCAGACGGTGAGAAACGTTACATTATTGCACCCAACGGCTTGGAAGTTGGAGCAACCTTGATGTCTGGCGAAAATGCGGCTCCCGAAGTAGGAAATGCATTGCCGCTGAAAAACATACCTATCGGTACTGTTATTCACAACATCGAGTTACGTCCGGGACAGGGAGCCTTTTTGGTTCGTTCGGCCGGTACATTCGCTCAGTTGACTTCGAGAGAAGGCGATTATGCAATTATCAAATTACCTTCTGGAGAAACCAGAAAGATCCTCGCAACCTGTAAAGCTACTATCGGTAGTGTAGGAAAT
>OCQC01002318.1_pt1 | contig 11908 bp, 9 predicted proteins | sample 1538401 | NCBI WGS metagenome assembly OCQC01 (sample SAMN04571689, study PRJEB22368) | human gut metagenome | biome: human gut; material: stool | host: Homo sapiens | place: Luxembourg | collected 2012-08-03 | reverse complement strand
TTATAAGATTCTTGTTGCTACAAAAGAGCCCATAAAAGAACCAGTAAAGATGAGAGCAAAGGAAATGGGAATACACCTTGTTATCTTTGACGGCAATGAAGAAAAATTCATAAACAAAATAAGGAAAATAATTATAAATGATGAACTTAGTAAATGATGAATGATGAATTATGAATGATGAATTAAGGAGGAAACTCGAAGAGTTTCTAGGAAAATAATTTTTCTAAACTCTTCGAGTTTATTCCAAAATTCATCATTCATCATTCTTAATTCATAATTTTTTTTCCGATTTTTTCTCCCATTTGTACTGCTGATTCAAAGCCTAAAGAAGATTGAATAAGTATATCTTCATCTATTTCTACAGTACCTGGTTTAAAGAATAAGATAGTTGTTGATCCACCAAATTTAAAGTATCCTTTTTCATCACCTTTAGATACTTTTTTGTTAGGACAATAGCTTTGAATTATTGATCCAACGCATGTTGCACCAACTTCCACATGAATTATATCTCCAAAGTTTTCTGATCTAAAGATAGACCATTCTCTTTTATTTTGACAGTAAAGTTTAGCAACTCTTTCTAAAGCTGTAGGATTAACAGAATAATAGTTACCTTTTATAAAGTGATTTTCTAAAGGAGTTCCATTATCTACAAAGTGAAAACGATGATAATCAGTTGGACATAATCTTAAGACAATACATGTACCACCTTCATACTTTTTTGCCACATCATTATCTTCTAATAATTCAGCCAAGCTATAATGAATATTTTTTACTTGCACTAAGTTTTCCATTGATATGTTAGTATATGCTAGCAATCTTCCATCACCTGGAGATATAAGTATATTTGAAGCTTTATCAAAAGGTCTTGCTTCTGGAAGTAACTTTCTTGCAAAGAAATCATTGAAATTTTTATAAGTATCTATACTATCAGCACATTTGCTCATGTCTATAGAAAATGAGTTTATAAATGATTTAATTTTTCTTTTACTAAATTTTGTATTACAAAAAAAGCCATAAATTTTTGAAAAAAGTTTTCTTTTAACAAAGAGTTCTAATAAGCTCTTGCCTAAAGGAGATTCATACGTCCATTTAATGTATTTTTCTCCAGCAACCTTCTCAATATCATATTTTGATGTTTTTCTGTTGTAAATTCTTATCATTACTTAATACCTCAATAAAAGATTTTTAGTATGTATATTATCCATATTACCATATTTTCATGAAAATATGGTAAATAAAAAAGTGGCAAAAGCCACTTTAATAAGAAAATATATGAAATTATAAGCTGAATTTTTCTAAGAATTCATCATATGACATAGATCTATCGAAGATTGAACCATTGTCATCAATTCTAATTATTCTATTAGCTATAGTTTGAACGAATTGGTGGTCATGAGAAGCAAATAAAATATTGCTGTTATAATCCTTTAATCCGTTGTTAACAGCTGTAATAGATTCAAGGTCTAAGTGGTTAGTAGGACCATCTAAAACTAATACGTTAGCGTTAGTAAGCATCATTTTAGAAAGCATACATCTAACTTTTTCCCCTCCAGATAATACATTAGCTTGTTTTAAAGCTTCTTCTCCAGAGAATAACATTCTACCTAAGAATCCCCTTATATAACTTTCAGATTTTTCTTCAGAGTATTGTCTTAACCAGTCAACTAGGCTTAAGTTGCAGTCATTGAAGTATTCAGAGTTATCCATTGGGAAGTAAGCAGATGTTATTGTTATTCCCCATTTGTATGAACCTGCATCTGGTTCCATTTCACCATTGATTATTTTGAATAAAGTAGTGATGGCAATTTCATTACCAATGAAAGCTATTTTATCTTCTTTATTAACTCTGAAGCTTACGTTATCTAATACTTTAACACCATCAATAGTCTTGCTTAATCCTTCAACTGTTAAGATATCATTTCCAACTTCTCTTTCAGGTTTGAATCCAACGAATGGATATCTTCTGCTTGATGGTTGAATATCATCTAAAGTGATTTTATCTAATAATTTCTTACGAGATGTTGCTTGCTTAGATTTAGAAGCATTAGCACTGAATCTAGCAATGAAGTCTTGTAATTCTTTAATCTTTTCTTCTTTTTTCTTGTTTTGATCTTTAGCCATTTGAGCAGCTAATTGACTTGATTCATACCAGAAGTCATAGTTACCAACATATAATTTAATTTTTCCGAAGTCAACGTCAGCCATGTGAGTACATACTTCGTTTAAGAAGTGTCTATCATGGGATACTACGATAACTGTACCTTCAAAGTCACCTAAGAAGTTTTGTAGCCATCTGATTGATTTAATATCTAAGTGGTTAGTAGGCTCGTCCAGAATTAATATTCCAGGATTTCCGAATAAAGCTTGAGCAAGTAATACTTTTACCTTTTCTGCTCCTGTAAGTTCTGAAACTTTTTTGTAGTGCATATCAGTTCCGATACCTAAACCTTGTAAAAGTGATGACGCTTCAGATTCAGCTTCCCATCCATTTAATTCAGCAAATTCACATTCTAATTCAGATGCCTTTATACCATCTTCATCAGAAAAATCAGGTTTTGCATATAAAGCATCTTTTTCTTTCATTATGTCATATAATCTTTTATTTCCCATGATTACAGTTTCTAAAACTTCGAAGTCATCATATTGATAGTGATCTTGTTTTAAAACTGACATTCTAGTATTTGGAGCAATTACAACTTCACCAGTGTTTGGTTCAACTTCTCCAGCTAATATTTTTAAAAATGTACTCTTACCAGCACCATTGGCACCTATAACACCATAACAGTTACCAGGAGTAAATTTAATATTTACATCTTCAAATAATTTACGAGAACCATATCTTAAACTAACGTTTAATACATTTATCACTAAAACTACCTCATTTCATTTATTATTCTTTCGATATTATAACATAAATTAATATTAAATAAATGAAAATGTACAATATTAGGAGAGTAAATTAGTGAGAAAAATGTAAAAAAACATAGCTATAAAAAGTTTATGTTATTTAATTAATTACAATAGAATAAGATGTTTAAAGGTAGAAAAATTTGTTCATAAATAAAATATCCTATAGTTAAGAAAAACTCTTTTCTATAGGATAATAAAGAAAATATTCATTAGTCTTTGTTATATTACATAGCAAAATACTGAAATAAAGTGGCTTAAACTCCCTAATATAATAAATATGTGAAAAATTTCGTGAAACTCAAATTTACCAATTTTTAATTTTTTAGGTTTAGCACCATAGATTATTCCACCAATTGTGTATAGCACGCCACCAACTACTAGCCAGAATATACTCATGGTAGGAAGATTAGCACATAGAGGCTTTAACATAAAAATTGAAGCCCATCCCATTCCTATATACATGGAAGTTTGCAGCCATCTTGGGCAATCAAACCAACAAAGCTTAAATATTATACCAATTATTGCAATGGTAAACATTATTAAAAGCATTGGTAGGCCGATGGAATTTTTTAATGAAATTAAACAAAATGGAGCATAAGATCCAGCTATTAAAACAAAAATCATTGAGTGGTCGAGCTTTTGAAGAACATTAATAACTTTTTCATTGGACATTATGCCATGATAGGTGCCAGAAACAGTATAAAGAAGTATTAGACATATTCCAAAAATTGTAACAGAAAGTATAGAAGTAAATGTTGGATTAGTTATTATAACTTTTGACAACATGGCAATTAATGCAATAAAAGATAGTAATGCGCCAGCTAAATGAGTAATAGAATTAATAGGTTCTCTAAGTTTATTCGTCATAAAATACACCTCACACTCGATGTAGTTTTGTAAACTACTTATTATTATATTAATATTATGAAGTAGATATCAGTACAAGTCAAAAGTGATTAGCTTTGAAATTTGCTTATATTTTCCTAAAAAATAAGGTTAAACTTGAAATATTAATTAAATACTATTAATATTAAAATATATTAACTGTATGATATAGTTTTAGAAACTATATGGAGGTATTATGAAAATTAATGATATTTTTAATGAAATGAATTTTGATAGCAGAATTGAACTAGAAGAAATGCCAGAGCTTGATTTATATATGGATCAAGTTATACAACTTTTCGAAAGTAAGCTTTCTTCATTAAAGAGAAATGATGATGAAAAGATATTAACAAAAACAATGATTAATAATTATGCTAAGGGTAAATTATTATTACCTATTAAGAATAAGAAATATACTAAAGAGCATCTTATTATCATGGCCTTTATTTATAACTTAAAAGGTGCACTATCTATAAATGATATTAAGATTAGCCTTGATGAAGTTATAGCAAATTATGATGAAGAAAAAGCTAGTGATTTAAGAGATTTATATAACGACTACTTATATGAAAGCAAAAAGGATGAAGAAACTTTTAAAAGCAGTATTGAAGAAAAAATAGAAGAGTTAGATAAGAGAGTTTCTACATCAGAAAATTTACAAAATGATTATAAAAAGAATTTTCTTCTTTTATGTTCATTAGTAAATATGAGTAATATGTATAGAAGAGCCAGTGAAAAATTAATAGATGAGTTTTTTACAAAAAATAATGAATAAAGGAGAAAGAGAAATGAAGGGTTCTATGGAGCTTAAAAATGAACTTTTTAAGATTGATGGTAAAGGATATAAGGCATATAAAGCACTAGAAGGAAGATATGATTTTAAAAAATATGTTTTATCCATAGACCATGTTCAGGGAGATCCATTTGCTTCACCATCAAGAGTAAGGGTTATCATTGATAATAAAGTTGCTCAAATCCCTGAAGAGTTATTTGATAATAAGAATAAGGAAATTGCTGTATGTGATTTTTTAACTAGATTATTTAGCAAAAACATTAGAAATCAAAGTGAGAAAATATTTGGTTCAGGAAAAAGTGGTTTAATAGAAATAAGCAGATGTCCACAAGAAATATTAGAAAGAACAGCCATTATAAGAAATAAAAGCTTTTTTGAGGCTAGATTTTATGTAGGATTCCCAGCTAGAGGAAGAAGCGTGTTAGCAAGAGAGTTAGAAAAGATAATATTTAATATAATTCCTAACATAGTGGAAAGCACTTTTATTTATGAAAATATTGATAAGTTGGCTTTAATTAATAGAGTTAAATTAATGGAAGATCAGTGCTTTATCAGAGAAAATCTTAAGGAAAAAGGATTGGTAGCCTTTGTAGCCAATGGATCAATATTACCTAGAGAAAGTGGTATTTCTGCAAGACCATTAAGAGATGGTAAGAAATTTGTTTCACCACAAGCTTTAGAAGTGGAATTTGATACGCCAAATAGAGGGAAGATAAAAGGTATGGGAATACCAAAAGGAATAACTCTTATTGTAGGAGGCGGATACCATGGAAAATCAACTTTATTAAAGGCATTAGAACTAGGTATATATAATCATATAGAAGGTGATGGCAGAGAGTTTGTAATCACAGATGAAAGTGCACTTAAAGTAAGAGCTGAAGATGGTAGAGCAATAACATCAACGGATATTTCTTTATTTATTAATAATCTACCAAATGGAAAAGATACTGTTAAATTTAATACGGAAAATGCCAGTGGAAGTACTTCTCAAGCAGCTAATATTATTGAAGCAATAGAAGGGAAAGCTAAAGTTCTTTTAATAGATGAAGATACATCAGCTACGAACTTTATGATTAGAGATGATATAATGCAGCAGCTGGTGGTTAAAGAAAAGGAGCCAATAACTCCATTTATAGATGTGGCAAAAAGTTTATATAAAAGATTAGGTATTTCAACTATATTGGTTGCAGGAAGCTGTGGAGATTTCTTTGATATAGCAGATTTAGTGATACAGATGGATTGTTATGAACCATATGAAGTTACAACTAAGGCAAAAGAATTAAGCAGAGGAAAGATAAGTTTAAGAGATGATTTAGATATACATATTGATTTTGGAAGAGTTCTAGTTAAAGGATCCATATCTGAAGGACCTAAAGGTATTAAGATTAAAAACTTAGGAAAAGATGGTTTATCCATTAATAAAGAAAATATTGATTTAAAGTCAGTAGAGCAAATTGTTGATAGTGAACAAATAAATACTATTGGTATGACAATTAAATTTATAGAAGATAAATATTCAGGAAAAGATTTAACGGTTGAAAAAATAGTAGATGAAATAGAAAAGAATCTTACTAAAAATTTAATAGGCATAGATAACACAAAAGGTGGAAATGGAAGTTTGGCTATGCCAAGAAAACAAGAAATACTTTGTGCAATAAACAGACTTAGAACTTTAAAAATTAAAAAATAACTTTTAAATATAAACTTAGATAATTATAAATTAAGAATGATGAGTGATGAATTTTAACTCAGCTCATTAATTCTTAATTTTATATTTTTTAAACTCGTATGTAAATATTTAGAAAAGTTGAGAAAAAATGTAGTATATTTTTTTAAAATATGGTAATATTAGTTATAGAAAGAAATAATGGCCTGTTGGTCAAGCGGTGAAGACGGCACCCTCTCACGGTGCAATCAGGGGTTCGATTCCCCTACGGGTCACCATACAAAAAAAGCAGTACTGACGTACTGCTTTTTTTCAATTATGAATGATGAATTACGAATAATGAATTAAGGAGGAAACTCAGAGAGTTTCTTTAATAAATGTAAAATTAAGAATGAAAAATGAAAAATGAATGATGAAATTCTTACAGAATTTCTGAAAATTATATTTTTCTAAACTCCTGTAAGGAGTTTATTCCTAAATTCATCATTCATCACTCATCATTCATCATTCATCATTATTAAAAAAATTCCCCAAAGGGAATTTTTTTAAAATAAGAAATTAGCTATTAATACTATGATTGGTAGTGTAACTAAAGTTCTTTCTAGGAATATTAGTATTAAGTCTTTTAAATTTACAGGGATTTTTGATCCAAGTAAAAGTCCGCCTACTTCAGACATATATACAAGCTGTGTTACTGACACACAAGCAATAATAAATTTTGTCATTTCGCTAGTTATAGTATTAGCAGCTAAAACTGATGGCAATAGCATATCTGCAAAACCAACAATTAATGTTTGAGATGCAGCTGCAGCTTCAGGAACCTGAAGAAGTTTTAAAATAGGTATGAAAGGTGTACCTAATACTTGGAATATAGTAGTGTATTCAGCTATTGCTAAAGCTAATGTTGCAAGACACATAACTACAGGTAAAACTCCAAACCACATATCTAATACATTTTTAAATCCGTCGCTAAAGAATTCCTTAACATTAGAAGAATTGTCTGCTTTTTCTAAGGCCTTTTTATATCCCCATGAGAAAGAATTATATCCTTCAGGAATTGTTTCTAAGTCTTCTTTAACATTATCATTATAATATGTATCACTCTTTTTTGATAAAGGTGGTATTCTTGGAACGATTATAGCAGCAACAATTCCAGCAAAAGAAACTGTTAAATAGAATGGAATAAACATATGAGAAAGCCCAACCTGACTTATAACTACTAAACTAAATGTAATTGATACAGCAGAGAATGTAGTGCTTATTGTGGCAGCTTCTCTTTTAGTGTAAAATCCGTCTTCATATTGTTTGCTAGTAAGTAATATTCCTAATGTCCCATCACCAAGCCATGAAGTGATACAATCAATTGATGAACGTCCAGGTAATTTGAATATTGGTCTCATAACCTTTGTTAATAATGAACCAAAGAATTCTAGAAGTCCAAAGTTTAAAAGTAATGGCAATAATAAACCTGCAAATAAGAAAATAGAAAATAAAACTGTTAATAGATCATTTAATACAAAGGCACCAGTTGAATCTCCAATAATAAATTCAGGTCCTATACCAAAAAGTGCTAATAAACTAAATATTGCACCAAATACTCTTGCTAAAAGCCATAAAGGTCCAACATTAAATAATGTTTTTAAAAATTTATTTTCTAAAATAAATTTTGGCTTAAATATTCTAGTAATTGTACCCATTACAGCAGAAATCACCAAAATAAAAGTTATTATGTAAATTAATGATGCACCTAAAAAGTTTACTAAAGCATTTGAAAAAATAGCTATTGGAATAGTTACTTGGTCATTATACTTAATAGGAATCATAAAAAGAATTATTCCTAATAGAGAAGGTAGTATAAATTTTAAATTGTTTTTTATGTTAGCATTCGAATTATGTTTTATATTTGAACCTTCCATTTTTTCCTCCTTTGTTTGTATTATAAATTTATAAATATACATCGATATTCATTTTATATGCAAAAATATTAAAAATCAAGAGTATTTATGCATAAAAATAGAAAAATATTTATAAATATAAAAAAGTTAAATCTTTTATTATAGTTTGGATAAAACTAAAGATAAATATAGCTTTGTCATTAAAAATATAGAAAAATAAAATAAAACTAATTATAATTAAATAAAACTAATTATAATTAAATAAAAAATACTTTATCACTTTATTACAATAGAACATATACATAAAAAGATAAGATAAACTACATAGGAGCTGGGATAGTGAATTATAGAAAGAATATTAAAAATCATAAAAGAATAGTAGTAAAGGTAGGAACTTCAACATTAACATATAGCAACGGTAATATAAATTTATCAAGAATAGAAAAATTAACTAGAGTATTATCAGATTTGATGAATAGTGGTAAAGAAGTAGTTCTTGTTACTTCAGGAGCAGTTGGTGTAGGAGTAAATAAACTTAAACTTAAAGAAAGACCAAAGACAATAAAAGAAAAGCAGGCAGCAGCTGCTGTTGGTCAAAGTGAGCTTATGCATATATATGGTAAGTTTTTTGGAGAGTACAGCCATGTTGTTGGGCAAGTGTTATTAACAAGAGATGTAGTGGAAGATGAGCATATAAGAGAAAATGTTGTTAATACTTTTGAGACATTAATTGAAAATAAGGTAATTCCAATAGTAAATGAAAATGACACAGTAGCTATAGATGAAATTGAAAATATAGTTAGATTTGGTGATAATGATAATTTATCGGCAATTGTTGCAGGATTAGTATCAGCAGATCTATTAATAATATTATCTGATATAGATGGATTCTATGATTCTGATCCAAGAAAAAATCCAGATTCAAAGATGATAAAGGAAGTAATTGAAATTACTAAGGAATTAGAGGAATGTGCTGGTGGAGCAGGAACAAGCTTTGGAACAGGCGGTATGGCCACAAAGTTAACAGCTGCAAAAACAGCTACAAGAGCTGGTGTTGATATGGTATTAGCCAATGGAGATAATCCAAAGATTCTTTTTGATATAGTTAATGGAGAGGAAATAGGGACGTTATTTATTAAGAATTAGGAGGTAAATATGAGTAGTTTAATTAGTTTGGGGAAGAAAGCAAAAGAAGCAAGCTATATTTTAGGTAATCTTTCTTCTAAAGATAAAAATGATGCATTATATGCTATGGCAGATTCTCTTATTAAAAATTCTGAAGTAATAATTGAAGCAAATAAGAAGGACCTGGAAGCATCAAGAGCAAAAGGAACTAGTGAAAGCATGCTTGATAGATTAGCTTTAAATGCAGCAAGAATTGAAGGTATGGCTAATGGCCTTAGACAAGTGGCATCATTGGAGGACCCTGTAGGTGAAGTTTTAGGAATGTGGACTAGACCTAACGGGTTACAAATTGGTAAGAAGAGAGTTCCAATGGGGGTTATAGGAATTATATATGAAGCAAGACCAAATGTTACTAGTGATGCAGCAGGACTTTGCTTTAAATCAGGAAATGCTGTAATTTTAAGAGGTGGAAGTGAAGCAATAAATTCTAATAAGGCTGTTACAACAGCATTAAGAGAAGGATTAAAATCAGTAGGATTAGTGGAAGATGCAGTACAACTAGTAGAAGATACATCTAGAGAAGTTGCAACAGAAATGATGAAACTAAATGATTATATAGATGTATTAATACCTAGAGGTGGAGCAGGACTTATAAAAGCTGTAGTTAATAATGCAACAGTACCTGTTATTGAAACTGGAACAGGAAACTGTCATATATATGTAGATGAAGATTGTGACTTTGAAATGGCAAAGAATATTATAATTAATGCTAAGACTTCAAGACCATCAGTATGTAATGCAGCGGAAAAGCTATTAATTAATGAAAAGGTAGCAGGAAAGTTTATGCCAATTATCTTTGAAGCATTAAGGGAAAAAAATGTTGAAATAAGAGGTGATGAATCACTAAAAGCCTTAGATGATAGTGTTATTTTAGCATCTGAAGAAGAATGGTATAATGAATATTTAGATTACACTATTGGTGTAAAAATAGTTAAAGATATAAATGAAGCTATTAATCATATAAATAAATTTGGTTCAGGGCATTCAGAAGCTATAGTTACTAAGAGTTATGAAGCCTCTCAAACATTCCTTCAAAAAGTGAATGCAGCGGCTGTATATGTTAATGCATCAACAAGATTTACCGATGGAGAGGAATTTGGATTTGGAGCAGAAATAGGTATAAGTACACAAAAGCTTCATGCAAGAGGTCCAATGGGACTTAAGGAACTTACAACTGTTAAGTATATTATTTTTGGTAACGGACAAATAAGACAATAAAAAATAGGCATATTAAATATGTCTATTTTTTATTTTGGTTAATTTAGTACACTTTTAATTATTTCTAGTTTATTAAGCCATAAAGGCAAAAAAATCCTAAGGTTATTAAGTTAGGGGGATAAATAACTCTAGGTTAGGGGTAATAATAATGTTTTAACTACTTTACAACTATTATAATAACTTATTAATATGTCAGTTTAATGTCATACTAAAAATAAATTCAAAAAAATTAACTTAGATAAGTATAAGAAATAAGACATGTAACTAGTAAAAATATTATTGATAATGTATTATTTTTAATAGTTATATTTTTAATATTATTTGGAGGAGTTATATGAAATTTAAGATATGTAAATTTGATGAGCTTACAGTTATGGAGATGTATGAAATAGCTAGATCAAGGTTTGAAGTCTTTGCAATGGAACAAAAAATCATCCAAGAGCCTGAATTAGATGGAGTAGATAAAGACTGTTATCAAGTTTTCTACATGGATAATGGAAGAGTTATAGCATATTGTAGAATAGTGCCTGCAGGAATTGCCTATGACAATATATCATTAGGCAGAGTGTTGGTGTTAAATGATTATAGAAGAAAAGGTTTAGCACAAATAATGATAAAAGAGGCTCTTAAATTTATAAAAGAAGAATTGAAGGAAGATACTGTAGTATTATCAGGTCAAGTTTATGCAAAAGGATTATATGAAAGTGTTGGATTTAAGACCATATCAGATGTATATGATGAAGTTCATATCCCACATGTAAAAATGAAAATTGAATTATAGTAGGCTTAGCATTGACTAAGCTCTTTTTTATATATAAATATACGAGAAAATTTTATAGGTAAAGGAAAAACAAGTACAAAAGTGAAAAAGATATCATACTATGTTACAAAGAAAAAAGAGGTGAGAGTAAATGGTTTATTTAATCGCTTTTTGTTTGTTTGTAATATTAACTGTGTTAGCGATATTTGGTATATATGAATACTATGAAAGAAAATATATAGTAAATTTAAAAGAACTTCCAAAGTCTTATGATGTAATTATTGTGCTTGGTGCTGGCATAAGGCCTGATGGTACTCCTTGTGATATATTAAAAGATAGGCTATTTACTGCTGCAAAGGTGTATAATGAAGGTATATGTAGAAAAGTTCTTTTAACAGGTGAACATAGAGATGAAGATTATAGTGAGATATTTTCTATGAAGAATTGGATAATGCAGTATAATATTGCAGAAAAAGATATAATTCTTGATGGATATGGTTATTGTACTTACGATAGTATTTTTAGAGCAAAAGATAAATTGAAAATTAATAAAGCTATAATATCAACTAATAGATATCATTTGCCAAGAGCAATTT
>OCQC01002295.1_pt1 | contig 12009 bp, 10 predicted proteins | sample 1538401 | NCBI WGS metagenome assembly OCQC01 (sample SAMN04571689, study PRJEB22368) | human gut metagenome | biome: human gut; material: stool | host: Homo sapiens | place: Luxembourg | collected 2012-08-03 | reverse complement strand
CCCGCATCGAGCTGCGCCAGATCGGCGTGCGCGACGAGAGCAAGATGATCGGCGGCCTCGGCATCTGCGGCCAGCCCTTCTGCTGCTCCCGCTTTTTGAAGGACTTCCAGCCCGTTTCCATCAAGATGGCCAAGGAGCAGGGCCTCTCCCTGAACCCCACCAAGATCAGCGGCGCGTGTGGCCGCCTGATGTGCTGCCTCGCCTATGAGGAGAGCGCCTACGAGTACCTCAACAGCATCATGCCCATGGTGGGCAGCACCGTCCGCACCCCGGACGGTCTCGGCACCGTGCTGGAAGTGAACCCCGTTTCCGGCTACCTGCGGGTGCGCTGCGGCTCCGAAGCTCTGACCCCCCGGTACTATAAGGTCGGCGTGTGCGAGTATGTCAGCGGCGGCAAGCGCGCCCCCCGCCGCCCCGACCCGGACGACGATTATTCCGGCGTGCGCAACCCCGCCCCTGTGGTGGCTGCAGCGGACGCCGACGGCAACCCCGCCGGCTGTGGAAACTGCCCCAAAAAGGCAAAATAATTCCCAGAAAAATGGTGGGAAATCACAGTGGTTAGTATTACAAAACTAACCGTGCTTCGTGATTTTCGCTAAAAATCTCCCTCAATTTTCCCGTAAAGTTAGCCGTTGCTTTTGTGCAACCCAACAAAAAATAAAAAAAGCCCTTTACGGCGGTACGGTTAGTCTTGCCTTTTCATTTTTGGTTTGTTAGAATGCAGACAAGGATGAATTCCGGAGCAGCTTGCTGGCACCGTGCGAGGGCAGGCTTCTCCTAAACATTGGCACGGGAAATAAAGGAGAGTTTTATTATGGCACACAAGGTTTCTGACGCATGTGTTGGCTGCGGCGCTTGCGAGGGCGCTTGCCCCGTTGGTGCTGTCACCGTTGAGAACGGTGTTGCAGTTGTGAACGCAGACGCTTGCATCGATTGCGGCGCTTGCGAGGGCGCTTGCCCCACCGGTGCTATCACCGCTGAATAATTTCACGGCGATATCCGTAAAAACGCATCAAAAGCAGCAGACCTGTTCAAAGCGGGTCTGCTGCTTTTTGTTTGCGGGCGGTTTTCCGCCCTGCACAATTTTCCCGGAGATTCCGGCCCGATATTTTGGTAAAGGATTCACGGCACAGATATGGAACATTCCACCGAGATTTTGTATAATAAAACAGAAGTCTTTTGTTCGGCGGCCCACCGCTTCGGGTCGGACGCGCTGCTGCTGGCCCGGTTCACGGAGCCCAAGCGCAGCCAGAAGGCCGTGGACCTGTGTTCCGGCTGCGGCATCGTCAGCTTGGAGTGGCACGACCGGGGCTACCGGGGCGAATGCGCCGCCGTGGAGCTCCAGCCGGAGGCAAGCAGCCTCCTGCGTGAGGCACTGGCCGCACAGGGCATCGACCACATCACCCCCGTCTGCGCCGACCTGCGCACCTACCGGGCGGGGGAGGGCAGCTTCGATGTCTGCGCCTGCAACCCGCCCTACTTTACTGCCGGGTTCCAGAGCAGCGACCCCGCCCGCGCCGCAGCGCGGCACGAGACCGACTGCACGCTGGAGGATGTCTGCCGCTGCGGCTTCCGGCTGCTCAAGGACGGCGGGCGGCTCGCGCTCTGCCACCGGCCCGAACGGCTGGCCGAGGTGCTGGCCGTGCTGCGGGCCAACCGCTTGGAGCCCAAGCGCCTCGCCTTTGTGAAGAACAAGCCCGACGCGGCCCCGTGGCTCTTTTTGGTGGAGGCGCAGAAAAACCGCAAGACCGGGCTGCGCATCCAACCGGATGTGCTCATCTCGGCGGGGGCGGCCCTGTACGGGAACAACTAAAATTGGGAGGTCTGTATGGCTGGTACGTTATATATCGTCGCAACGCCCATCGGCAACTTGGACGACATGCCGCCGCGGGTGGCGGCGACCTTTGGTGCGGCGGACTTCATCGCCGCCGAGGACACCCGCGTGACCATGAAGCTGCTGAACTTCCTCGGCCTGAAAAAGCCGATGGTCAGCTACTACGAGCACGCTTTGCAAAAAGGCGAAGGCATCCTGCGCCGCATCGAGGCGGGGGAGAACTGCGCCCTTTGCTCAGACGCCGGAATGCCCTGCGTCTCCGACCCCGGCGAGGTCATCGTCCGGGATGCGCTAGCCCGCGGCATCAAGGTCGTGCCGGTGCCCGCCGCCTCGGCCTGTGTCACGGCGCTGGCGGTTTCGGGGCAGGACACCTCCCGCTGGGTGTTCGAGGGCTTCCTGCCCGTGAACAAAAAACAGAAGCGGGAGCGCTTGGCCGAATTGCAGGGCGAGAAGCGGACGGTCATTTTCTACGAAGCGCCGCACAAACTGCGCACCACGCTGGACGATCTGGTGACGGCCTTCGGCACTGAGCGGAGCATCACCCTCTGCCGCGAGCTGACCAAGCTCCACGAGGAGATCTGGAAGACCACCCTCGGCGAGGCACAGACCCACTACGCCGAAAATGAGCCCCGCGGCGAGTATGTGCTGGTCATGGCCGGGGCACCCGCCGCCGAGACCGAAGAGAGCCTGACGCTGGAACAGGCCGCCCAGCGCGCCTTAGACCTGACAAGTGAGGGTTACGGCCCCACCGCCGCCGCCAAAGCCGCTGCGCAGGGGACCCCGTATTCCAAGAGCGAGGTCTACAAGCAGATGCTGGCCATGCAGAATAACTAAATTTTAGGAGGACGTTGTCCCGTGACGAAACTTTTGATCCTGAGTGACAGCCACAACAGCACCGGAGCTGTCGAGCGCATTCTTCATGCGGAAAGCGACGCGACCGCCGTGATCTTTCTCGGCGACGGTCTGCGCGATCTGGAAGAGGCCCTGACGTTCTACCCGAAAATGAAGGTCTATGCGGTGGCCGGAAACTGCGATTTTGGCGCGCTGGAGCCGCTGGACGGTCTGGCCGCCTTCGATCAGGTCGTCGTCTTCTATACTCACGGCCATATGTATGGCGTAAAATACGATCTGGATACGCTCACCGATGCCGCCGCCGCCCGCGGGGCCGAGGTGGCCCTGTTCGGCCACACCCATATCCCGGTGGCCGAGCAGCGCGGCAAGGTGTTTTTGTTCAACCCCGGCTCCTGCGGCCGGTGTTATACCGGCCCCAACACCTACGGTGTGCTGACGCTGGACCAAGGGAAGATCATCTCCCACGAACACAAAGAGGTACCACATTCATGAGCATCAATGAGGTGCGTTATCTGCCTGAATGCGGCAGCACCAACGCCTATGTGAAAGAGCATTTCGAGGAGTTCGGCCCGGTGGGCGCGGTCTACACCACCAACCAGACCGCCGGCCGGGGGCGGCTGGGCCGCAGCTGGGTCAACGCGGAGGGCAAGGCGCTGTACTACACGGTGGCCATCCGGGAGCCGCTGGCCCAGCCTTCCACCCTGCCGCTGCTGGCCAGCCTTGCGGTGCGCACCCAGCTGAAGCTGCGCTACGGCGTGGACTGCCAGATCAAGTGGCCCAACGACCTTTTGCTGAACGGCAAGAAGATCGTCGGCATCCTGTGCGAATCCGTCTCCTACGGCTACGAGCAGCAGGGCCGGGGCATTCTGTGCGGCATCGGCATCAATCTGGCCCAGCCCCAGAGCTATTTTGACGCAGCGAACCTGCCCCACGGCACCTCGCTGGCGTTGCAGGGAGCAGCCGTTGATCTCGCCGCCGACCCGCAGTGGCTGGCCGAGGGCCTGACCGATTTCGGCTTCGACCGCCCGATGTACGTCTTCGCGCGGGAGGGGTTTGCCCCCTTCCGGGAGGAATACAAGGCCGCCTGTGTCAACATCGGCCGCCGCGTGACCTTTGACCTGCCGGGCGGCGGGCAGGGCGCGGGCGAAGCCATCGACGTGGACGAAGAGGGCCGCCTCGTCGTCCGCACGGACAGCGGCGAAGAGCACGTCTTCACCGGCGAAGTCTCCGTCCACGGCATTTACGGGGCGGTGTAAGCGGCATCACCCTCTCCGTCATCGCTGCGCGATGCCACCTCTCCCGAAGGGCGAGGTTTATTCGGAATCCTTTATCAAGAAAAACAAGAACCCCCTCCGGCGCTTGCGGTACACCGGAGGGGGTTCCTGCTTTTTGGGGTATTGCTTTGGTGTGAGGAGGAATCATGTGCAAGGGAGACGGTTGCGGCCCCGCTCCCTTGTGCTCTATAGTATACCCGATTTCGGAACAAAAGTCATTACATTCTTGTAAATTCTTGTGAAACTTTTATGACAGCATCGTGATTTTTCGCGTCCGTGACATAGTGCTGCGCATTTTCGACGTTGTGTGCAGCCTGTTCGGCGGAGATGGTCTTGATGACCCGCGCCGGGACGCCGACGGCCACGGAACCGTCCGGGATGACCGTCCCTTCCGGCACCAGCGCCCCGGCCCCGATGATGCAGTTTTTCCCGATGACACAGTGGTTCAGCAGGGTGGCGTGCATCCCGATGAGGCTGCCGTCCCCCACGGTGCAGCCGTGGACAAGGGCGCTGTGGCCCACCGTGACATTTTTGCCCAGCAACACGGCCCCGCCGGGGTCGCAGTGGAGCACCGCGTTATCCTGCACGTTGGTATTCTCGCCAAGGGTCAGGGTGCCGTCGTCCCCGCGCAGCACCGCCCCGTACCAAACGCTCGAACCGGCTTCCAGAATCACATCACCCAGTACCGTGGCATTGGGGGCCACAAAGGCCGCGCCGCGGTCTTGGGGCGTTTTTCCACCAAAGGAAACGATCATTGTTGAAAAACCACCTTTCTCTTTTGCTTCTTTTATGGTATTCTTTTAATAGTTCTTTTTCAACCCCCATCGTGGAAGCCGGGAACTTCCGAAGGAGCTTTTGACCATGTACATCCATTCCTTTGCGCGCCGGGTGCTGGCGCTGGTGCTGACCGCCGCCATCGCGGCGGCGGCTGCGCTGCCCGGCTTTGCCGTTTACGCCATGCCCATCCAGACCGCTTACCCGCAGGAGTCGATCTATCTCTTCGACGCCGACACCGGGGAAGTCCTAGTGGAGCAGAACCCCGACCTGCCCCGCTGCGTTGCCAGCCTGACCAAGATGATGACCGCCCTGCTGGTGATCGAGCGCGGAAATGACCTGAACGCGGAGATCACCATCCCGGACAGCCTGACGCCGGAGTTTGCAGCCATCAAGGCAGACCGGGGCCACACCATCGGCCTACAGGCGGGGGAGACCGTCCGCCGCATCGACATGCTCTACGCCATGCTGCTGCCCAGCGCCAACGATGCGGCCAGCGTCCTCGCCAGCGACGATGCCGGGGGCGACCTTGCGGCCTTTGCAGCCCGAATGAATGCCCGCGCGGCTCAGCTGGGCTGCACCTCCACCCAGTTCACCTGCGCCCACGGCCTCTACGACACCGGCAACTACTCCACGGCCCGCGATATGGCCAAGATCGCGCTGGCATGCTACGCGAACCCTGCTTATCGGCGGATCGCCGACGCCACGGCTTACGAGCTGCCCGCCACCAATGTGCATCCCGCCCGGACCGTGACCACCACCAACAAGCTCCTGCAGCCCGCCAGCGCCTATTACCGCAGCTACGCCCACGGGATGAAGACCGGTTTCACCACCCAAGCGGGGCGGTGCTTCGTCACCTTTGCCCAGCAGGACGGCCACACCTACGGCCTTGTGATCTTGGGTTCCAACAGCCAGAACATCTTTCGCGAGGCTGCCGAGCTGTTCGACTGGGCCTTCACCAGCCCGGAACTCCATCCGGCACCGGCGGAAGCTGCCCCGGCACCCGAAAAGTACACGTTGTTCTCGTTCTGGCAGAAACTGCTGGGATGATCTGAATCTTTTGGGAGGATATGCTCATGCAAAAAAACACCTTCTTCCGCCGGGCCGCTGCCCTGCTGCTGACGGCTGTGCTGGCCGTCTCGGCTGCACTGCCGGGTCTGGCCGTGTACGAGATGCCCATCCAGACTGCCAATGAGGGCGAATCGGTCTACCTGTTCAACGCGGACATCGACAAGCCCATCTTGGAACAAAACATCGACCAGCAGCGCTACATCGCCAGCCTGACCAAGATGATGACGGCCCTGCTCTTCCTCGAAAGCGGCAAGGATCTGAACGCGGAGATCACCATCCCCACCAGCCTGACGCAGGAGTTCAAGGACATCCAGAACGCCAATGGCAGCACCATGAACCTCCGCATCGGCGAGACGGTGCGCCGCATCGACCTGCTGTACGGGCTTCTGGTCGCCAGCGCCAACGACGCCGCCAGCGTCATCGCCAGCGACGTGGCGGACGGCAGTCTGCCCAACTTTGTGGCCATGATGAACCAGAAGGCGCAGGAGCTGGGCTGCACCTCCACCAGCTTTACCTGCGTGCACGGCCTGTATGACTACGGCAACGTCTCCTCGGCCCATGACCTCGCCCTCATCGCGTTGGCCTGTGCCGCCAACGAGACCTACATGAAGGCCGCCAACACCCTGAGCTACACCCTCCCGGCCACCAACCTGCACCAGAACGAGCGGACCATCACCTCCACCAACCTGATGCTGAACCCGGCGTACCCCTACTACCGCGACTACATCCGCGGCATGAAGACCGGATTCACCACGCTGGCGGGCCGCTGCTACGTCACTTTTGCCCAGAAAGGCGGCCACACCTACGGGCTGGTCATCCTCGGCTCCGACCTCGACAACATCTACAAGGAAGCTTCCGAGCTGCTGGACTGGGCTTTCGCCAGCTTTGCAGACCGTCAGCTCGTGGACACCGAAACGCCGCTGACCACGGTCCCGCTGACCAAGTGCCGCAGCGAGGAAGCCGTGGAGCTCTATGCCGCCGAACCCCTCAGCGGCTACGGCCACGCCGACGACAAGGTGACCTACAGCTTCGAGCTGCCGGAGAGCGTTTCCGCCACCGTCAAGAGCGGCGCCGTCCTCGGCGAGGCCACCGTCTATCTGGACGGCTACGAGGTGGGCAAGGTCAGCCTCGTGACCCATCAGGAATACGTCTCCGACTTTCGCACCGACCTCAAAAGCACCCTGCTCCTCATGGCGGCTCTGGTGCTCATTCTTGCGATCCTCAGCTTCGTCACCATGGTCGCCAGCGGCGGTTCGCTGAATCTGAACCGCAAGCACCGCACCCGGAGAAGATAAGATATTTTCAGCATGATAACAAGAAAAGCAGCCGCAAATGCGGCTGCTTTTCTTGTTCAGAAGCTTCTGAATTTTGCGGCCAGCACAGACAGAACGATCTTCGGGTTGACCTGTGCGCTGATGCGCTGCATGGCGGCATCGGCGGCTCCCAGCGCCTTGCGGGCGGCATCGCCCTGCACCGGGGAGCGGGGGCTGCCGCGCAGCCCGGCAGCGGCGACGGCCCGGAAATCGGCCAGCAGGGCGGCCGCACCGGCTTTATCCTTTTCGTAACCGGCCAGCAGGACGGCGGCGGCGTAGCTGTCCTTCGCGGCGGCGGCCTTGGCCAGCGTCAGGGCCTGTTCCACCTGCTCGCGGCGGGCGTCGTCCCGCGCGGAGGCCAGCACTGTGCCGATGTGGCCGTCGAAAAGCTCACTGTACAGGGCCGCCGCCTTGGCGTCCACCCCCTGCTTCGTGCAGTAGCGGGCGCAGTCGGCAGGGGAGACGGGGGCCATGGCAAAGCTGATGCAGCGGCTCCGGATGGTGGGCAGCACGCCCGCCAGCGAATCCGCCGTCAACAGAAAGAGCACGCCCTCCGGCGGCTCCTCCATGACCTTCAGCAGGGCGTTGGCCGATTCCTCGTTCATCCGCTCCACATGGTAGAGCAGAACGGCGCGGCCTTCCGCCGAAAGGCTGGTGTTGAAGATCTCCGACCGCATGGCCGTGACCTGACCCACAAGATATTTTCCGCCGGAACCCATGCCGGTGACCGAGATGGCCTCCCGCACGACACCCGTTTCGATCTGGCCGCTGTCGCGCTTGCCGGCCTTTGCCACGGCACGGCAGCATTCGCCCCGTACAAGCGCCTCAGCGGGCGCTCCGCCTTGGGGGTAAAGATAATCGGCCGCAACGCAGCGGGCCGCGAAACCGGCTCCCAGCCCCTCCTCGCCCACCAAAAGGACGCTGTGGGTCAAGCGGCGGCTGTCCAGCATGAGGCGAACGCTGGATTTCAGCTCCGCGTTGCCTTCCAATCGATCCAGCATCATCGGCGGTTCTTCCTCTTCCACTGTTCACGGCGGACCCACGCGCGGACACTGCGCCACGCCTGCGGGCCAAAGAAGACGAGGAAGTTCACCATGCAGAGCAGATAGTTCAGCTTGCCCGCTGCCCCGGCACCGAGGAAGCTGAGCAGCCACAGCGCCCCCGCGAACAGGCCGAAGTACTTCACCCGGATGGGGATGACGAAGAAGAGCAGCACCTGAACCTCCGGGTAAAGCATAGCAAAGGCCAGCAGCAGCGACAGGGACAGGCAGTAGGTATCGGCGTAGCCCGTCAGCAGACAGGCCGCCACCGCGCCCACCATGCCCAGCAGGATATAAAGGTTGAAGCGAAAATCGCCCCACTCGTTTTCCAGCGCGCTGCCGATGAACCACGTGAAGTAGATGCCCAGCACCACGCTCAGCGGTCCGCCGCCCGAAAACGGAACAAACACAAAGGTGATAACCCGCCAGAGCTGACCCACCAGCAGAGCGGTGCGGTTCAGGCTCAGGTAGAGTGAGATATACTGATTGACGAACAGCTCCACGGCGTAGACCAAGATCTGCGCGCCGACCAAGATCGAGATGAGGTTCGGGATGCAGATGCGGCCATACTTCCGCTCCAGTTTGGTAAGCCAGTTCATAGGCAGACGCCTCCATGATCGTAGAATTTGCCCCGGTCAGACGGGGCTGTGTGTATTTTTTATTGTACCATGTTTGGCCGGGTCATTCAAGGAACTCCCTGTGAACAAAGGGCTTAGCTGTCGCCGTGGGGGAGTGCCAAAACGGCCGGTTGTATCCATTTTTGGTGCTGCCGGATGGACTTATCCACTTTTTCCACGGTGTTTTCCACTGAATTTGTGAAAAAGAGGGGCAGTTTCCCACGGTGTTTTCCACTTTTTCCACCGAGTTTTCCACAGGTGCGGAGACTGATTTTTATACGTGATGTATTTCCCTGCATTTTCCATGGAGGGTTTTGGGGAGAAATGCAGGAGAATTTTCTTTTTTCCAAAAGAAAGTCGAGGCCTTTTCTTTTCTTTTTTCACCGGCTTTCCGCTGGGCTATTCCGCATTCTCCCCGTTGGAATCTGAGCCACTGAGTTTTCCACATCCTGCAATGTATAAAACTGCGGTGTTGAAAACTGTAAAAAAGAGAACGGGTGTAACCGCGGCAAAACCGCAGAGACATCCGTTCTCCGAACGTTTTACATCATATTCCGGAACACGAGCTGCGCGATCTGGAAGTAGAGGATCAAGCTGCACGCATCGACGATGGTGGTGATGAAGGGCGTCGCCATAATGGCCGGGTCGGCTCCCAGCTTCTTGGCGGCCAGCGGCAGCATACCGCCCACCAGTTTTGCCAGAATGACGCTGAAGAACAGCGACACGCTGACCACGACAGCATAGCCCATCACGTTCTCGTACTGGCCTGCAAAGACGAAGGTGTACATCAGGTAGATGCGCAGACCGTTCACAAGGCCCAGCACTGCGCCCACGATGGCGGAAACGCGGAGCTCCTTGCCGAGGACTTTCAGGAAATCGGAAGGCTCCACCTCGCCCAGCGCAAGGCCGCGAACCATCAGGGTGCTGATCTGGTTGCCGCAGTTGCCGGCGGTATCCATCAGCATGGGCATGAAGGAGACCAGCAGAGGAAGGCTGACGAACGCTTCCTCGTAGTGGGTGGTGACCATGCCGGTGAAGGTCGCCGACAGCATCAAGATCAGCAGCCAAGGGATGCGCTGCTTGGCGTGGGTCCAGACGCTCGTACCAAAATAGGTCGTTGCATCGTCATCCGGCAGAATAGCAGCCATTTTCTGCATATCCTCGGTGGACTCGTCGGTCAGGACGTCGATGGCATCGTCGATGGTGATGATACCGACGAACATGCCCTCGTTGTCCAGAACAGGCATGGCGGTGAAGTCGTAGCGCTGCATCTCACGGGCCACATATTCCTGATCGTCCGTGACCTTCACGGTGACCACATTATCGTCCATGATGTCCTCAATGGGAGTCTGTGGGTCGGCCAGCAGCAGACTGCGGGCCGACACAACGCCCAGCAGACGGTTCCGCTCCACCACGTAGTTGGTGTAGACCGTCTCGGCATTCTCGCCCTGTCGGCGGATGGCGGCCAGCGCCTCGCTGACGTTCATATCCTTCCGCAGACGGACGTATTCGGGGGTCATCAGGCTGCCGGCCGAGCTTTCGGGGTAGTTCAGCAGTTTGTTCAGGCTCTCACGGGTCTGCTTGGAGGATTTCTCCAGCACCCGCTTGACCACACCGGCGGGCATATCTTCCAAAAGGTCGGCTGCGTCGTCCAAGCTCATCTCTTCGATGGCGCTGACCAGCTCGATATCCGAAAACGCATTGACCAGATCGTCGCGGGCCTCATCGGACATGTAGGCAAAAGCTTCCGTTGCGACGTCCTTTTTCAGCAGACGGAAAACCACAAGGCGGTTATTCTCGTCCAGCTCTTCCAACAGCTCCGCCAAGTCGGCGGGCTGCTCTTCCTCGGTGACCTCACGCAGCTTCACGTACTGCTTTTTCACCAGCATCTTGAGCAGACGGCTCTTGGTCAGCATTTCGGGGTTGGCCTTGACCTCTTCGTCCTTAGCCTCTTCCTTTTCAGCGTCGCGCACGTCCTGCTTGAGGTCCTCGGTAGCTTCTTCGTTCAGGTCTTCGGCCAGCTTCTGCCGCACCTCTGCGGGGATATCCGTGGGCAGTTCGGGCACGGGGAGCGAGGCTTCCGGTGCCGCAGTCTTCTTTTCTTCCAGTTCCATTTTGTGTTCCTCCTTACCGTTTCCGGCGGATCGGACAGCTCACAAAACAAAAAGCGCCGCCCAGCGCAGGATGGGGCCCTTCCGCCCTTACCGCGCACAAAGCCGCGCCCTTTCTCCCCGCTGAGAAGTACCAAACGGCACCTCTTACCGGGCAAAAAAGGCGAACGCAGCTGCTTTTTGCCGTTGCTGTTTTGCAGTTGATCCGTGTCTTCGACTATGATCCGGGTCCATTGTCCTGCGTTCACCTCCTAAAATTCTTTTCCACTTTTTATTATAGCGTTCACGAAAAGGCCGGTCAACCCTAAATCCGCCAAAAGACGAGGGAAATTTCCGTTAAAAACGCAGAAAGCCCCTTCCAGCACTTGCGGAACGCTGGAATGGGCTTTCTGTTCGGATATTGCCTTGGTGTGAGGAGGAATCATGTACAAGGAATCGGTTGCGGCCCCGGTTCCTTATGCCCGTAGTATAGCACAGAATGGGTTGCTTTTCATGAAAAACCTATGAAGAAAGTGTAAAATAGGACAGGCACAAAAATACGCCCCGGTCACCGTTGCCGGTGAGCGGGGCGCTAAAAACGGGATTCGTTTTTGACTGCGGCAAGATCCCTGCAAAGCAGGTCTTATGCCGTAGGCGGAGCAAGGTATCTGCAAGCAGACCTTATGCTCCTGACACACGCGGGGTGTGCTTTCAAGGACCCTCGCGGGCGCTTTGGTATTTCAAACACCCGGCTCCCTGCGGATCAATGCCGCAGGAGAGCGTGGGAATGAAATCAGAGTTTCGCTTGCAAAAGCGGAAGCGTTGTACGTTCTTCTGCTTGGAATTTCAGCTCTCACCTGCCACAGTTTCGCACTGCTGCGTTGCGCAGTAACCGCCAGTGCGGAGCAGCCGCCTTTCGGGCTAGGGTGCCGCTGCGGCCCGTTCAAACCAGAATTTCCAAAGAAAGATTACTTGTACAGCTCGACCAGACGGGTCAGATGCTCGTAACGGTCGTTTGCAACCTGCTCGTTGCGTGCGAACAGCTGCTTTGCACGATCCGGGAAGGCACGAGTCAGGCGGCTGTAACGGGTCTCGTTTGCCAGCAGTGCCTGATACTTCTCGGCATCCACAGCCTTGGAGGTCA
>OCQC01002288.1_pt1 | contig 12023 bp, 7 predicted proteins | sample 1538401 | NCBI WGS metagenome assembly OCQC01 (sample SAMN04571689, study PRJEB22368) | human gut metagenome | biome: human gut; material: stool | host: Homo sapiens | place: Luxembourg | collected 2012-08-03 | reverse complement strand
CACGCTTTCGCTATGTTGTCGTTCGTAGCAGTACATAAATCAGCAAAAAACGCTGATTAAGTGCTGACGACGACAAAAATGCCGACTAACACTATTTGTTATATCTGCACAATTTAATCAAGTTTTATGATAGTTTTGCAAACGCCTAAGATATGTGATAGAAATGAGGAGTAAAATGAGATTTTTTCATATTTCGGATTTACATTTTGGTAAACTTCTGTATGGTTATGACCTTACGGAGGAACACAGAAATTTTATAGAGCAGCTTGGAGATTACTGCGATAAATACAATCCCGATGCGGTTCTTATTGCAGGTGATGTTTACGACAGGTCAGTGCCATCAGCAGATGCAATGACGCTGCTTGATGAACTTTTAAATAAACTTTCCGGAAGAAAGGTTTTTATTATTTCAGGAAATCATGATAATGCAAAAAGGCTGAGTTTTGGAAAAGATTTTCTTAAAAAGCATGATATATATATATCAACGGTTCCTCAGACCGGGGAAAATGAAAAGATAGAAAAAGTTACATATGCGGATGAATATGGAAATGTAAATATCTATATGCTGCCGTTTTTGAAGCCTGCACTGTTTAAAAATTCAATGCCTGAGGAGGCGGCAGCAGGGGAAGACGCAATAATAAAAAAGCTTGTTGAAAATACAGACATAGATAAAAATGAGAGGAATATTATTCTTGCACATCAGTTTTTTGTGTCAGGTCACAAAGAGCCTGAACTTTGTGAGTCGGAGCAGACTCCGGCTATAGTGGGCGGACTTGATGCTGTCGATGTATCGGCATTTGATGATTTTGAGTATGCGGCACTCGGACATATTCACGGCGGTCAGTTTGTGGGCTGTGAGAAAAACAGATACAGTGGAACACCGATTAAATTTTCAGTGAGTGAGAGAAATCATAATAAGAACATTGTAATGGTGGATATGGAAGAAAAAAATAAAGAGATTGAGATAACAAAACTTCCGTTGACACAGATAAGAGATGTAAAGAAACTTACGGGATATTTTGATGATATAATAGCTTCGGCTGATGAAGAACTTAAAAATGATTATGTGAGCATTACTTTGAGGGATGAAGAAATAATTCCTGATGTAAAGGAAAAACTGGGTGCGTATTTTGACTACATATTAGAAGTGGTCGTTGATAATTCCGAGACAAGAAAGATAATGCTTGAGGATGTAGGTGAATTAAAAGAAATGTCACCATATGATGCGTTTGATACTTTTTTTGAACAGCTTACGGACAGAAAAATGAATGATGCAGAGAGTGAACTATTCAGGGAAATACTTAGTGAAGTGGGGGAAGAGTAAATGAAACCATTAAAGCTTGTTATGTCAGCATTTGGCTCTTATGGAGGAGAGGAGATTATTGACTTTTCAAAAATAAAAGGAGGTCTTTTTCTTGTATCGGGTGATACGGGTTCAGGTAAGACTACTATTTTTGATGGAATAATGTATGCTCTCTACAATAAGATGGGCGGTGGTGACAGAGAAACAAAAATGATGAGAAGTGAGTATGCTAAGGACAAGCAGAAAACATTTGTGGAGTTTACATTTGAATATACACATGGGGAAAATAAAGGTGTATATGTCGTAAAAAGAACGACCAATTTTAGAAAAAGCGGTGTTACATCTGATGTTGTCCTTACTCTGCCTGATGGAGAAGTCTTTAATGGAAAGAATAAGGAGACAGATGAAAAAATCCAGAGCATAGTTGGACTTGACTATAAGCAGTTTGGAAAGATAGTGATGATTGCACAGGGACAGTTTCGTGAGCTTATCATGGAAAACACAAAGAACAGAAAAGAGATATTTAAAAGTATTTTTTCTATGGATATATATGAGAAGATTGAGAGAGTAATAAACGACAGATTTAAAAAGATATATGCACAGATAAAAGATAACAATCTTTTGCTGGAGGAAAATTTTAATACAGCTTATGTAAGTGAGGAAAACGGGAATACTGATGCGTGGAGAGAAGCCTTTGAAAAGAGAGATACAGAACCGGGGCTTCTGCTTGATGTGCTTGAACAAGAAATAAAAGAACTTGAGATAAAGAAAAATGAAGAAAAAAAGATAATTGATAAAAAAAATGCTGACATTGTAAAGCTTGTAAAGAGAATATCGGATGCAGATAAGATAAACAGTAAGTTTGGACAGAGAAAAGAAGCAGTTTTGCGGTATGAGTCTCTGATGGAGCAAAAAGAAACATATGATAATAAAGCTGTGATATTAAAAAAGGCAAAGGCGGCAGGCGAAGTAAGGCAGGTGCAGTCAGTTTATATTAAAACAAAAAATACAATAGAATTAAAAGAGAAACAGTTAGAGCAGAATAAGTCAAAGTTTGTTTTGTTAGAGCAGAGCCATAAAAAACTTTTATCAGAAAAGGAAAGTTTTGAAAAGAGTTACTTAACTGACAATGAAAAGCTGTTAAAAGAAAAAAACAGGCTTGAAAATGAGATGGAAAAATACAAAGTATATGATGAAAAAAATAAGTTATATATTTTAGAAGAAAAAAAGTTAAAAGAATTAAAAGAAAAATCAGATTTATTAAATGATGAAAAAAAGGCAGCTCTCATAAAAAGTGAAGAAAATAAAAAAATACTTTTGCAGCTTAAAGATATTGAACTGGAATTGCAAAAATATATATCGGCAGATGAGAATGAAAAGAGAAATCTTAAAGAATTTGAAGCATTAAAAAAAGCAATATCTTCATATAAAAAAGAAAACAGCAGACTGGATAGTGCAGAAAAAGAATATGCGGATAAATATCTGGCATGGAAAGAAGCCAGAAAAACATATGAGAACACAAGTGACAGATATGTGGCGGCTCAGGCTGCAATACTTGCGGCGGGACTAAAAGACGGTATGCCTTGTCCGGTCTGTGGTTCGACTAATCATACACAACCTGCGGCAATGACAAAAGATACGGTCACGAAAGAAGAACTTGACGAAGCAAAGTCAAAAGAAAATGAATGTGAAAAAGAAAAAAATAATTCACAGAAAATATTTGAAGATAATAAGCGAAAAAAAGATGTGGCTTTTGCCGAGGTAAAGAGATATTATGAGATTTGTTATTATTTAGGAGATAAAGCGGATACTTCTTTAAAAGATAAAAAGGGCTACAATGCTAGTCTAAAAGATAAAACTGATACTGATATAAAAGAGCATGAGAATATAAGGCAACAGGAAAATATAAAAGATAAGGAATATACAAGTTTCGGTAAAAATAAAACTGACAAGCTGGAGGAGAATGTAAAAACAAAAATAAAAGAAATTAAAAAGTCTTTGACAGAAAACGAGCAGACGATAGAAGATTTATATAGCAAAAAAGAAGAAAAGCTAAAGCGTGAGAAAGCTGAAAAAGAAACAGAAGCAAAGCTTAAGGAAATGGAAGAAAATATAGCTGATAACGCAGAAATGTTGAATAAACAGTCTGTGAGCGTTGGAAGTTTAAGTGCAGAAATGGAGATGTTAAAAAAAGAACTCTCCTATGAAAGTTCGGATATTGCCTTAAAAGAACTTGAAAATATCAGAAATAAAATAGAAGTTCTGGAGAAAAGAAAAAGGGAGCTTGATGAAAATATTTTAAAATCAGACAGAACAAAAAGTAATCTTAATGGTACGATAAAAGAGAACAAAAATCAGCTCGAAACAGACAGGAAAAATCTTGAAACTGAGTATGACGATTTTATTAAAGTGCTTAAAGAAAAAGAATTTGAAAACGAAGAAGCATACAATGAAAGTCTTGTTCATATAGAAAGTATTGAGATATTCGACAGACAGATACAGGAATACAAAGAAGAAGTGAGCAAAGTCAGTTCGCTTATCAGTGTCCTTGATGATATGCTTGACGGCGAAAAAGAGATTGACACAGATGTTATGTTACAGCAAAAAGCAGAAATGGAAATCGAAGCAGAAAGGCTTGCAAATGAAAATGAGATTACGGTCTCAAAGCTTGGTACGAATAATTCAGTGAGGGATAAAGTTTCAAAACTTATGGAACAGAGAGGAAAACTAAATGAAAAATATAAAATAATATCTTCTCTTAATAGTGTGGCGAACAGTAAAAAAATTCATTTCCAGACTTTTGTGCTCAGACAATATTTTAATATGGTAATTTCTTACGCAAACAAAAGACTTGCGGTTATGACATCAAACGGATTTTTATTAAAGTGCAGAGATATTTCGCTTACTACGGCAGGTGAGACAGGACTTGAACTTGATGTTTACAGTCCGGTTACCGGAAAGGTAAGAGATGCCCACTCTTTGTCGGGAGGTGAGACATTTATGGCTTCGCTTGCAATGGCACTCGGAATGTCAGATATTGTGCAGAATAATTCAGGCAAAACGCAGATTGATACAATGTTTATTGATGAGGGATTTGGCTCGCTGAGTGATGATGTGAGGGACAAAGCAGTAAAGATACTTTTAGACCTTGCAGGTAGCAGCAGGCTTGTCGGAGTAATCTCGCATGTATCAGAACTTAAAGAGCAGATACCATCAAAGATAATTGTAAGAAAGGATAACGATGGAAGTCACATTACATGGGTTCAGGACAGATAGAAAAAAGAAGATGGACTGTAAACAGGTGCAGTCCGGTATCATTGATTTTATAAATGATAACATGGACATAAAAGAAATGGAACAGTTTATAAGTCATATTGAGAGCTGTGAGGAGTGCCGTGAAGAATATGATGTATATTATACATTGATAATGGGAATGAAACTTCTTGACAGCGATAATCTCAGGGGCAAAACGCAGATAGATTCACAGGATAGGATAGATGATGCAAAATCTTATATTTTAAGATACCGGTTTGTATTGTTTGAAAAGGTTCTTCTTTTTATATTTGTATACCAAAGTGTTATTCTTATTTACTGATAATGACACTTTGGTATATATTATAAATATGAATTTTTACAGCAAAGATAGGCAGTCATATATGTGTGGACAGTTACCAAAAATCGAAAGGGAAATTTAACAGATGAGTGAAAAAATAGTTTTAATAGATGGGCATAGTATATTAAACAGGGCATTTTATGGAGTGCCTGATCTGACAAATTCAGAAGGGATGCATACAAATGCGGTTTATGGATTTTTAAATATCATGTTTAAGATACTTGATACGGAAAAACCGGAATATCTGACGGTTGCTTTTGATGTGAAAAAGCCTACATTCAGACATGAGATGTTTAAGGAGTACAAAGGCACGAGGAAACCTATGCCTGAGGAGTTAAGACAGCAGGTGCCTGTTATACAGGATGTGCTTGAAGCGATGGGTATCACGATTGTAAAAAGACAGGGATTTGAAGCGGATGATATACTCGGAACTATCGCAAAGATGGCAGAAGCAGAAGGAAAAGAAGTTACTCTTGTATCAGGAGACAGAGATCTTTTGCAGCTTGCTACAAAAAATATCAAGATAAGTATTCCAAAGACAAAAAAAGGCGGTTCTGAGGTTGAAGAATATCATACAGAGGATGTAATAGAAAAATACGGTGTCACGCCGGTTCAGATAATAGATATGAAAGGTCTTATGGGAGATACGGCTGACAATATACCGGGAGTTGCAGGTGTCGGTGAAAAAACGGCAGTAAAGATACTTAAGGCATTTCCGAGTGTCGAGGAGGCTTATGAGCATATCGAGGAAGTAGAGCCAAAGAGGGCGAGGGAGCTTTTGAGAGCAGGAAAGGATATGGCTTTCTTAAGCAAAAAACTTGCGACGATAAAGACAGACTGCGAACTTGATTACAGTATCAAAGATGCAAAACTTGAAAATATATTTACATCTGAGGCATTTGAGTGGATAAAGAAACTAGAACTAAAATCACTTGTAAAAAAATTCGATTCCGAGGCAATGAATAAAGCGGTTGAAAGACCAAAGAATTTTAAATATTTGAAGAAAAAAATAGAGGTAAAGAGATTTGCTGACGAGCTTATAAAGGATGCACCTGAGGTTGTTGGAGTATCATTTTTTGGCGATGAGTGGTCAAATTCAGGTGTTACGAAAAAGAAAAATAAGAAAAAAAGCGGCGGACAGATGGCATTTGTATTTGATGATATATCAGCAGTTTCTCTTGAAGATGAGAGTGACAGCACAAATGAATATTTGTTTTTGGGACTTAGTTTAAGCTACGAAAAAAATGGTGAGTATGAAACCGTAAGCATATTAAAAAATGATGAGACAGACGGAGATTTTCTGATAGAAACTTATAAAAAAATTCAAAAGAAAATACCTCATATCGCATTGATAGACTGGAAGAACGAACTGCATCTTACGGCAGTTGCAGAAAATCTTTCAGAGGATAGGGAAGCACCTTTACAGATGGCGTTTGATGATTCGGATTTAGACAGGCTGTTTAATAAAATATCAGATGTAAGTATAGCTGCATATCTTATAAATCCGCTTAAAGACAGTTACGGTGCTGACGATATAGCAAGGGATTATCTTGATATGACGATACCGTCATATAGTGAGAGATTTGGAAAAAGCAGACTTTCAGAAACCGTATCGGAGATAGATGACGATTATCTTAGGGAGAGTGCGGACGAGGAAAAGAATGTTGTAATAAACAATCTTTTGGAATATACGGGAGAACTTTCGTATGTGGCTGTGGCTGGATATAAAAATCTTGAAAGCACACTCGAAAAAACAGGCATGATAAAACTTTACCGTGAAGTGGAGATGCCGACGGCATATTTCTTATATCAGATGGAGAGAGTCGGAGTCAAGGCAGACATAGCCGTTCTTGAACAGCTTGCAAAAAAACTTGACAGAAAGATAATTGAACTTGAAAGTGATATATATGACCTTGCAGGTGAGGAGTTTAACATAAATTCACCTAAACAGCTTGGTGTGATATTGTTTGAAAAAATGAAACTGCCATTTGCAAAAAAGACAAAGACAGGCTACTCAACATCAGCGGATATTCTTGAAAAACTAAAGAAAGAAGACCCTATTATATCAAAGATACTTGATTACAGGCAGTTTACAAAATTAAAGTCAACATATGCAGAGGGACTTGCTGTATTTATCGAGAGCGATAAGAGAATTCACGGCAAATTTAACCAGATGATAACAGCGACGGGAAGAATAAGTTCGACAGAGCCAAATCTCCAGAATATTCCTATCAGAATGGAGATGGGGCGTGAATTCAGGAAAGTATTTAAGGCAAAAGACGGATTTGTATTCCTTGATGCAGATTACTCACAGATAGAATTGAGAGTTTTAGCTGATATGTCGGAGGATGAACATCTTATACAGGCATATAAGAACGGTGATGATATACACAGAAGTACCGCATCAAAAGTATTCCACACACCGTTTGACGAGGTCACCAATCTTCAGCGAAGAAATGCAAAGGCAGTAAACTTCGGAATAGTTTACGGGATAAGTGCATTCGGTCTCTCACAGGATCTTGGCACAACGAGAAAAGAAGCGGACGAGATAATAAAGAAATACTTTGCCACATATCCGGCGATAAAGGCATTTCTTGACGAGAAAGTAGAAGAAGCAAAAGAAACAGGATATTCTTACACAAAATTTGGCAGGCGAAGACCAGTGCCTGAAATAAAATCATCAAACTTTATGCAGCGTTCATTTGGTGAGAGAATTGCAATGAACTCGCCTATACAGGGAACAGCGGCAGACATAATAAAGATAGCGATGATAAAAGTTGCAAGAAAATTAAAAGAAGAAAAACTTAAATCAAGGATAGTTCTTCAGGTGCACGATGAACTGCTGGTAGAGACAAGTGTTGATGAGATTGAAAAGGTGAAAGAGATACTTATTTCAAATATGCAGTCGGCGGCTGAACTTAAAGTTCCTCTTATTGCGGAAGTGGAGCAGGGGGATGATTGGTTTGAGGCACACTAACATAAACTAAGTTGAGTAGTACAGAAAGGGAGATATAATGAAAGTAACCGCAGATAAAAAAGATTTTAAAAATAGTTATAAAAAACATTATTATACTTATAAAACATTAGATGATAAAAATAGTTCAAAATTTAGTAGACAGTTATTATTATTTTATAGTGTTGAATGTGGTTTGAAGTGCAAGCTTTTAGAAAAATGGAAATTAAATTCTCCGAAAGAAATATTTGAAAATAAGAATGATGAAAGAAATAGGTCCATAGGAAGTCATAATATAAAAATAATTATTAAAGAATTAGGTTGTGAGGGAAGATTTAGTTTTTCACATTTTAAAACAATACACAAAGATTATATTTCAATAGAATCATATCATCAAGTTTGTAGATATGGAATTAAAATTGATGATAAGGATAAAAAAGTATATGATAAATTTGAAATAGAATTAAGAAAAATTGCTGAATGGTTAGAGGAGGAGATTTAATGAATAATTTTATAAATTATATATATACTTGGAAAGATGTAGAGAGGATTTTTAATTATTATAATAGAAATAATAAGTTTGAAAATATAAATTATATAGATGTTTATTATGATGAAATGGTCGTTTATTTAACTGATATAAAGCAAAAAGATAAGGCTAATGCTGAATTAGAGAATATATTGGGATATCATTATGATTTAGAAAAAGAATGCATTTACTATGATATTTTTGAAAAGAAGATGAATGTTTTTTGGGAGGAGGATAACAGTAATAATAAAAATTATATAACTCCTTTGTTTAAAAACATTATTTACAGAAATAACTCATATGATAATTCAATTATTAACGATAAAAGCTTAGAAAATTGTCCTGTGATAGCATTTCATTCTTATAAGGGTGGTGTAGGAAGAACATTATCATTAATTGCATTCGCAAAGGCATGGTCAAGTAATTTATCAAATCAAAAAATTCTTATAATAGATGCTGATATTGAAGCACCAGGATTAACTTGGTTATGGGACAATGAGGGGAATAGTGAATTTAGTTATTTAGATTTACTGGAAATAATACAAACATCAGATTTTGATAATGATCTTATAAGAAAAAAAGTAGTTGAACAAGTTCAGCTTCAAACAATGAAAATATATAATGAAAGAAAAAATTTAGAGTATTATTTCTTGCCGACTTATAGATATAGAGAGCAGTTGTTAGATATATATGCAAATCCGGAAAGTATAGCAAGTGCACATAAATCTAGGTATAGTTTAGCTGAAAAGATATCTAGATTAGGTGAAATGCTAGGAGCATCAGCGGTGTTTATAGATTTGAGAGCTGGATTAAGTGAGTTTTCTGCACCACTATTATTTGATATGAGAGTAAAAAAATATATTGTAAGTTCAACTTCGTATCAATCAATAAGAGGAACTAAGTTGATTTTAAATGAAATGCTTAAAGGGTTGCAAGTTAAGGAGAATACAATTGTTCCTCAAATATTATTGACTATGGTTACTAAAGATATAGATACAGATAATATTCAAAATGAATTATTAGAATTATATGACAATCAAGATTATATTGATAATGCTATAATAGAGCTTCCATTTGCAAGCGAGCTCATTCATTTGCAAACATTAGAAGATATATTACAAAAATTGGAGGGACGAGATTTTTATTATAATATAAGTAAATTAGTTAATGAAAATTATGTTAATGAAGAAAATGAAAATAATTTAGAAACAAAGATTGATAATAGAGAAGAAATAATAACGAGAATACATGAAACGGCAGAAAATCAGATTAATGCAGAAATGAATAATAAGTTTAATGTATTATTAACAAAACCTATTAAGAACTTAATTAGAGTATATAGTGAAACTGTACCACAAGCAGTTGTAATAGGTGCAAAAGGTGCGGGAAAAACATTTTTGTTTAGAGAATTATTAATTGAAAAAACATGGAATAAATTTTGTAAAAAGCATGGAAACATAAATACAAATAAAATGACCTCTTATATTATTCCATTGATTGCTCCGAAAAGTTTAGGTGAAATTAATGGAGTATTGCAGCAGGCGATAAAAAATTTTAATAAGGAATGTGATTTTACATCAAAAGATACTAAATGTTGGCATAGAAATAGTTTAGAATTAACTGAAAAAATAAGTAAAAAAAGTGAATTATTAGAGTGGAAAAAAATATGGATACAATGCATATTAAATAATTTTGCAGATAATATAAATATGTCATTGAATAAAGTTGAGGAGGTATTGGAAAATAGGAATTGTAATGTTATGTTTGTTGTTGATGGTTTAGAGGAAATATTTGAAAATACTATAGATAATGAAAATGAAAAAAAAGCAATAAGAGCATTGGTACAGGAGGTATTAAATGAGATAAAGATATTATATCCACATATAGGATTATTAGTTTTTTTGAGAAAAGATTTAGTAAATAATTGTATAGAAACAAATACAGAACAATTCGAGGGCCAAAATAAAAGGTTTGCATTAAATTGGTCTCATGATGAAGCATTGAGGTTAGCGTTATGGTTAGTATGTCAAGCAGTTCCAGAATTTTATGATGATAAAGAGACTAAAATTGAAGAGGCATCAAAAGAAGTAATTAAGAATTATTTAGTTAAATTATGGGGATTAAAGTTGGGAAAGAAAAGTTCTAATGAAGCATATTCATCAAGATGGATATTAGCTGCACTTTCAGATTTTAATGCACAATTGCAGGCTAGAGATATAATAAGATTTTTGGCAAGTGCAACAAGTGAAATAGGTAATGTAACATATGATGATAGAATTATTATGCCTAAAGAAGTTAAAAATGCAGTGCATGATTGTTCTGATAAGAAAATACAAGAAATTAAACAAGAAATGAAAAATTTAGTTTCGATTTTTGATAAATTTGAAAATGTCTCTGAAGAAAAGAAAGTTTTACCTTTCTCACCTGGTACTTTTGATTTATCAAGAAAGGAAGAGGAAATAATGATACAACAAGGTTTATTAAAAAGGGATGGGGATAAATACTATTTACCTGAAATTATAAGACATGCATTGAAATTTAAATATCAGAAAGGAGCTAGACCTAAAGTGTTATCATTACTATTTAAATAAAAACATTGTTGGGAGAATAAGGATTGAGATGAAAGTTATTGGTTTGACAGGTGGTGTCGGTAGTGGTAAGTCACTTGTGGCACAGTTTTTAAAGGAAGAAACGGGTGCTGAACTTATACTGACGGATGATGTCGGTCATATTGTCACGGATAAGGGAGGTAGTGCCTTTGAAGCCGTGTTGGAGAGGTTTGGTAATGATATTCTTTCTGACACGGGGGAGATTGACAGAAAGAAACTTGCGGATATAGTGTTTAATGACAAAAGTGCAATACAGGATTTGAACGGTATCGTGCATCCAAAGGTAAAGGAGTATATTGAGGACTATATTGAACAGAGAAAGGAAAAAGGCGGTAATATAATTCTTGAGAGTGCCATTTTGTTTGAGACGGAGTGCGATAAATACTGTGATGAGGTATGGTATGTGTATGTTCCGAGAGAGATAAGGATAGCAAGGCTTAAGGACAGCAGGGGATATTCTGACGAAAAGTGCGATGCGGTGATGAAAAGCCAGAAATCTGATGAGTTTTATATAAGCAGGAGTGACAGGGTTATAAAAAATGACGGTTCTGTCGAGGAGCTTAAAAAGCAGTTGAAACGGATTTATTTTATTTAAGTTTTTAAAGATTATAATGGTAATACTAATTGTGTTATTTTCTGGTTGTATTCAAGCTTTTTGATATATGCTATCGAAAGTACAGAATTGTTCAATGAATAAATTATTAACTCAAACTTCGCACATAAATTTTAGCTATGCACCTTGAAAATTCAATATCTGGCAGTTATTCAGTTGTCAATGTTCAGCCTTTATGCAGCCTGGTCTATAATAAGAACATTGGCACGGTATTCCGAATCCAGTGGAAGAATAGCGTTGTTTATGATTCTGGATGCAAGGATTGTAGTAAAACGCATCCAGTTAATTTGAACCATCTTCATGAAACGATACACGGTATCTTTTGCAAAATTAGGTGTGTTTTTTCCTGTAAGCAGACTCATATACATACTTCTGTTGGAGAAAATCAGCAGAAACATGTATT
>OCQC01002284.1_pt1 | contig 12030 bp, 12 predicted proteins | sample 1538401 | NCBI WGS metagenome assembly OCQC01 (sample SAMN04571689, study PRJEB22368) | human gut metagenome | biome: human gut; material: stool | host: Homo sapiens | place: Luxembourg | collected 2012-08-03 | reverse complement strand
TTTGCCAAGGGCTCCCACTTTGGGGGAGCTGGCGCGAAGCGCCTGAGAGGGCGAGGACGGCGGAGGGGACGCTGTACCTAGGTTTAGCAGATGCGCATGATAGGGCAGACCCAAGAAACGGCAGAAAGGGGCATTTTTGTGAAGGAAACCACAGTTGTGAAAAACAACAAAATGCTTCCGGTTGCCCGAAGATTGCGCCGTGAAATGACCTTATCAGAGCAACACCTTTGGTTTCGCTTTCTGCGCTCCTACCCAGTAAAAATTTACAAACAGCGGATCATTGAATCTTTTGTGGTGGATTTTTACTGCGCGGAAGCACGATTGGTTATTGAATTGGACGGCTCACAGCATTATACTGAACAGGGGAAGGCTTACGACGAAGAGCGGAGCCAGATCCTGCGCGAGTATGGCTTGAAGGTATTGCGCTTTTCCAACCGCGAGGTGGAACAGCAGTTCGATGCGGTGTGCGAGAAAATCCATCAAGAGGTTCAAGCGAGGGTGTAGGATAACAATTTCCCCTTTTCCCACAGACGATCACCCATTACCATAAAATCTAATGAAACAGGTGGACAAAACGATGAGAGAAATTCAAGTTGCAGAACACAAGACCCTGAAGCTGACCAACGTGTTGGCGCGGAAGGTGGACGGCAGCGAGCTGGGCAACCTGCCCGTGGTGCTGACCCAGATGCAGAACTTTATCCGCAGCCACAACGCCATGCCCGTTGGCCCCATCATCCAGTGCGTTAAAATGCGCACCGGCCCCAACCCCACGGCGGACATCTACTTTATGCAGCAGGTCAACCAGTTGATCACCCGGCTGGACCCCGGCTACGAGATGGACGCGGTGCTGCGTGTGCGCAACTGCCTCTACGCCCACTATGTCGGCCCCATGGATCACAGCAGCCTCGCCAGCCAGAAGCTCGACATCTATGCCTTTGAGAACGAGATCGAGCGCACCGGCGATGTGTACAGCATCTATGTCAATCAGGACGAAGACGAAGGCGTGCTTGACGTCTTTATGGAGACCAAATAATTATGACGACCATTCAGAATCTTTCCGATCTGCAGGATCGCCGCATCATGATGGAGAAAAAGCTGCCGCCCTTCGGTTATGCGATGATCCTCCTCGTGGCATTCCTGCTGGTGTTCCTGACCATCTGGAGCACCAAGAATTACCGCACCTACGTCAGCCAGTCGGTCGGCACCGTGCAGGCAAGCAATAAAACCTACATCATGTCCAGCTACTCCGGCACCCTGACCGAGCTGAACGTCTCTGAGGGCAGCTACGTCAACGAGGGCGACCTCATTGCCCACATCAAGAGCACGGACATCGATATGCAGACCGACGGCTACAAGAGCCAGCTGGAGATCTACGAAAAGCAGAAGTCCCAGTACGAGAAGCTGCTCAAGTCCATTCAGGACGACAAGAACTACTTCAGTGAGACGGATATCGACGATCAGCCGTACTATTATCAGTACGAGAACTACAAGAGCCAAGTACAGCAGAAGGCCTTTGACGCTTCGCCCTATCAGGCCGCGGGCTACTCCGACGAGCAGATCAAGGCCCTGATGGAGCAGAACCAGAGCGAGATCGAGTCACTGTACTACTCCACTTTGCAGTCGGTGACCGCGAACCTGACCAGCGTTCAGGCCAACATCGACAACCTGCAGACCCAACTGGACGCACTGGAAAGCGGCGCGAACGATTACTATATCTATGCCCCCACCTCCGGCGTCATCCACATGGACACCCCCTACAAGGAGGGCATGGTGCTGAGCGCCGGTTCCGCGCTGGCCACCGTCGCCAGCGAGAACAGCGACCTTGAGGTGGTGGCGGCCCTGACCGTCAGCGACCGGCCCCTCGTCAACGTGGGAGACCCATGCAAGATCGCTATCACCGGCCTGTCCGAGTATTCCTACGGCAACCTGACCGGCACCGTCACTTCCATCGACAGCGATGTGACCTCCAGCACGTCCGGCTCCTACTACAAGATGACCATCAAGCCCAACAGCACCTATGTGGTGAGCAACGGCGGCGACAAGGTCGATCTGGCCAACGGCATGAGCGTGACCGCCCGTGTCGAGTACGACGAGCTGACTTACTTCGACTACGTGATGGAGGCTCTGGGCGTTTTGTTCCGTTAAACAGCGTCCGTAAACCAACGCCCAAAGAGGTACGATAGAATGAAATTGAACCCGAAACAGTTGGCCGTAAGCGCCGCGCTGCTCACCCTGCTGGCCGCAGGGGCCGCGCTGCCCGCCACAGCCGCCAGCCCCATTTCTGCTCCCGCGGCCATCACCTTCCCGTGGAGCGCCGTCGCCACCGAGAGCGTGGAGACCGGCGATTATGCCGCCTCCATGACCGTGGGCACCGCGCAGCAGCTTTCGCCGGTGGTCACCCCCGCCAAGGCCGCGAAGCGCAACGGCGTCAGCTACGTTTCCGATAACCCGAACATCGTCTCGGTGACGGAGGACGGCGTGGCACAGGCCGTCGGCCTCGGCACGGCCCAGATCACGGCCACCTGCGGCGGCGTGAGCTGCACCTATGCCATCACCACCCAGCCCGACAGCACGATGATCGCCACCGAGATGGACATCACGCTGGCGTCCAGCACCATCGCGGTGGGCGATCACACCAACGTCTCGCTGGCGGTCCTGCCCACTACGGCGGCAAATTACATCGATGTGACGCTGACTTCTTCCGATCCCAGCGTGGCCACCGTCAACAACTTCGGCAAGGTGACGGGCATCGCCCCCGGCAAAGCGACCATCACGGCTTCCACCGGCGATGTGAGCTGCTCGGCGACGGTCACGGTGGTGGCGGCGCCCAGCTCCAGCACCGGCGCGACGGAGTCCCTCTCCCTGAACACGAACTACCTCGTGCTCAAGCCGGGTGCGTCCGGCAAGATCACCGGCTCGGTGGCACCCTCCACGGCGTCCCAGTCCCTGACCTTCACCAGCCGCGATAAGAGCATCGCCACCGTCAGCGCCAGCGGCGTTGTTACCGGCGTTTCCACCGGTGCGACCTCCGTGGTCGTCTCCAACGGCACGGTCTCTTCGTCGGTGACGGTCATCGTCAACCGCACGGCATCTTCCAGCAGCAACGGCGGCACCGCCGACGGCGACCCCATCGTGAACGCCATCGAGAATGCGGCGTCGGACACCATCTCCTACCCGCAGGAGCAGGTGCCAGTGATCACCACCGAGATGCTCAACGCCCTGCGCACCACGGGCCGCACCCTCGTGCTCAACGCCAAGGACTACACCCTCACCGTGGACGGCAGCGCTATCCGCAACACCACCAGTGAGATCGCCACCGCGCTGACCTTTATGCCGGACGAGAACGGCCTCCGCTTTACCCTGAACGACGGCGGCGAGATGCCCTGCGGGGTGCAGATCGCCCTGACCGGGGAGAATGCAGCCTACAGCCGCCTCTACCTGCACAACAGCGTCAGCGGCAAGTGGCAGTTCCTGAACAGCTACAAGGACGGCGTCCTCCACGCCGATGTGGCGGGCGAGTACCTGCTGACGAACCAGAATCTGCGGTTCACCAGCATCAACTGGACCTTCTTCATCGGGGCCGGTGTAGTGGTTGTAGCCTGTCTGATCGCCTATATCGCGGTCAAGAAGCGGTATTGGTTCTGGTAAGATAGTACGTTTAGTACGTTAAAACGAAAAACTCCCGGACACTTCGTCCGGGAGTTTTTGCGTAGAAGGGAAACTTTACTTCGATTCAATCGTGCCTTCACCGTCCAGCGCTTCCTCCAGCGTGTGCCACGCGAGGACCGCGCACTTGACGCGGGCGGGAACATGGGAGATGCCCTGCAGCGCGGCGGCGTCTTCGAGGTCGTCGAGCTGTTCCGGGGTGATCTTGCCCTTGATCATATCAAAATACAGGCCGATGAGGCGGCGTGCGTCCTCCACGGTGCGGCCCTTCACGAGGTCGATCATCAGGGAGGCCGACGCTTGGGAGATGGCACAGCCGGTGCCGATGAACCCGGCGTCCTCAATGACGCCGCCCCTGACCCGCAGCTGAAGGGTGATGTCGTCGCCGCAGCTGGGGTTGACGCCCTCAAGGCTGTGGGTGGCCCCCTCGACGGGGTGGCGGTTCTCCTTGCTGCGGCTGTTTTCGGTAATGATCTGGGTGTAAAGCTCGTTCAGATTCATAAACCCATCACCTTTCGTACATTTTCGAGATGATTCAGCAGCGCGTCGATGTCTTCCGGCGTGTTGTAGATGGCCACGCTGGCGCGGCAGCAGGAGCCGATGCCGAGGAAGTCCATCAGGGGCTGGGCGCAGTGATGCCCGGCCCGGATGGCCACGCCGCCCGCATCCAGAATGGTGGCGACGTCGTGGGGGTGGACGTCCTGCACATTGAAGGACACCACGCCGAACCGCTTGGCGGCGGTGGGGTCCCCGTACACGGTCAGCCACGGCATATCGGCCATGCCCTTGAGCATCCGCTCCAGCAGGGCGTGCTCGTGATCCATCATGGTCTGCCAGCCGATGTGGTCGATGTAGTCCAGCGCGGCGGCAAAGCCCACCTCGCCGCCTACGTTCCGGGTGCCCGCCTCAAACTTGCGGGGACCCTCGGCCCATGTGGCGCTGTGCTCATGGACCGCGCCGATCATGTCGCCGCCGCTGAGGAAGGGAGGCATCTTGTCCAGCAGCTCCCTGCGGGCGTAGAGGGCGCCCATGCCCATGGGGGCGTAGAGCTTGTGGGCGGAACAGGCCGCGAAATCCACGTCCAGCGCCTTCACGTCCACGGGCATGTGGGGCGCGCTCTGGGCGCAGTCCAGCACCACGACGGCCCCGACAGCGTGGGCACGGGCCACGATCTCTTCCACCGGGGCCCGCAGCCCCAATACGTTGGACACCATGCCGATGGCCACGAGCTTGGTCTTGGCGGTGATCTTCCGGTCCAGCTCATCGGTGGTCAGGTGACCGTCCGGGCCGGGGTAGAGGTACACGAGGGCTGCGCCCGTGGCCTCGGCCACCCGCTGCCACGGCACGAGGTTGGAATGGTGCTCCGCGACCGAGATCACGATCTCGTCCCCCGCGTGCAGGAAGTGGAGCCCGTAGCTGTAGGCCACAAGGTTCAGGGACTCGGTGGTGTTCTGGGTGAAGACGATCTCATCGTCCTCCGCGTGGAAGAACTGGGCCACCCGGTGCCGGGCCCCCTCGTGGGCGTCGGTGGCCCGCATGGCGAGGTCATACACGCCCCGGTGGGGGTTGGCGTTGTCGTGGGTATAGTAGCGGGTCACGGCGTCCAGCACCTGCGTGGGGTGCTGGGTGGTGGCGGCGCTGTCCAGATAAACGAGCCGGGTGCCGTTTTCGTCGGCGCTCAGGATCGGGAAATCCTTAATCCATGGATTCTGCATCGTCGAGCCTCCTTGCTGCCGCCTCGCGCACTTCGTCCTGAAGCGCCGCGAGGGGGATCTTTTCAATGGCCGGGGCAAAGCGGGCGTCCACCATCAGGCGGCGTGCCTGTTCCTCGGAAAGGCCGCGGGAGCGCAGGTAGTAGAGCTTGGCCTCATCCAGCCGCCCGATGGAGGCAGCGTGCTGGCCCTCGACCTCTTCTTCGCCGCAGAGGATCAGCGGCGCGGTGCGGTTGCGGGCGGCGGGGCTGAACAGCAGCACATCCTCGCTCTCGTGGCCGACGCTGCGCTTGGCACCCCGACGGAAGTCGATGGTGCCGCGCAGGATCTTGTCGGCATGGCCGGTCAGGACGCCGGCGGTGTGCATCTCGCACAGGGTGTCCTTGGCGGTGTGAACGGAGACATCGTTGTGATCCAGCACGGCGTCGCCGCTGCCGAAGTAGACGGCATCAAGGTCGTACTCGCTCTTGGAAGCGGCGAGCTGTGCCTTGGCACCGCATGCCGAGAGGGCACCGCCCAGCTCGATACGCACCTGCTCCACCTTGGCGCTCTTGGCTTCCTCGATGGCGACGGCGTTCCAGCGGCGGGCGTGGGAGCCCAGCAGCTGCACCTGCACCCGCGCGGATGCGGGTGAGGGAAGCGGCGACACCGTTTTCAGCGTCGCCCCGCACCACCTGCACCACGGTCAGGCTGCTGCCCGCCTTGGCGTCCACGGAAAGGACGCTCAGGGCGTTGGGGTGGGCAGCGTCCAGCGTGACCTCAAAGAGGGCGGGCGCTTCCACCTTGGTATCTTCAGCCACCGTCAGCGCATGGCGGACGGTGGCATTTTCCAGCAGATAGGTATCGACGGCCTCGCCCATGCCGCTCTCCGAAAAGGCGGTGAAGTCGTTCTCGGCTTCGCCGACCCCGGCGGGCAGGGTGAAGGCGATGTTCGCTTCGCCCCAGTCGTCGCCGGGGATCTCCGGCAGCGCCGCTGCTTTGGGAGCGCTGTTGACGCCGCACTGGTTCCAAGTAGGAACCGGCAGACGATTCATGTTCAAGTCATTCATAACACTTCCGGCCCTCCTTTCAGCCGATGCTGCCCTTCATTTCGAGGTGGATGAGGTTGTTCATCTCCACCGCGTACTCCACGGGCAGCTCCTTGGCAATGGGTTCTGCAAAACCGCCCACAATGAGGGCGCGGGCATCCTCTTCGCTCAGGCCGCGGCTCATCAGGTAGAAGACCGCTTCCTCGCTGATGCGGCCGATCTTGGCTTCGTGGCCCACATCCACCGCGTCGCAGCGGATGTCCATCTCCGGGATGGTGTCGGAGCGGGAGCGGTCGTCCAGCATCAGGCTCTCGCAGGAGACGGCGCTGCGGCTGTTCTTCGCGCCCGGCAGCACCGTGACGGAGCTGCGGAAGTTCGAGATGCCGCCGTCCCGCGCGATGGACTTCGTTGTGATGTGGGAACTGGTGTTGGGGGCCGCGTGGACCACCTTGGCACCGGTGTCGAGGTCCTGCCCGGCACCCGCAAAGGTGATGCCGGTGAACTCCATCCGGGCACCCTCGCCCGCCAGAATGCTCATGGGGTAGAGGCAGGAGGTATGGGAGCCGAAGGAACCGGAGACCCATTCGATCGTGCCGCCCTTTTCCACCTTGGCGCGCTTGGTGTTCAGGTTGTACATGTTCTTCGACCAATTCTCAATGGTCGAGTAGCGGACGCGGGCGTTCTCGCCCACGTAAATTTCCACGCAGCCCGCATGGAGGTTGGCCACGTTGTACTTCGGGGCCGAGCAGCCTTCGATGAAGTGGAGGTAGGCACCCTTATCCACGATGATGAGGGTGTGCTCGAACTGGCCCGCACCGGGGGCGTTCAGGCGGAAGTAGGATTGCAGCGGGATCTCCACATGCACCCCGGCGGGAACGTACACGAAGGAGCCGCCGCTCCACACCGCCCCGTGCAGGGCCGCGAACTTGTGGTCGGTGGGGGGCACCAGCTTCATGAAGTGGCTCTTGACCATGTCGGCGTAGGGGCCGGTGAGGGCGCTTTCCATGTCGGTGTAGACGACGCCCTGCGCGGCCACCTCGGCTTTGACGTTGTGGTAGACCACCTCGGAGTCGTACTGCGCCCCCACGCCGGCCAGCGAAGCCCGCTCGGCCTTGGGGATGCCCAAGCGCTCAAAGGTGTTCTTGATGTCCTCCGGCACCTCGCTCCACTTGCCCCGCATCTCGGTGTTGGGGCGGACGTAGGTGACGATATTGCGCATATCCAGCCCTTCGATGGAAGGGCCCCAGTTCTGCACCGGCATCTTGTTGTAAATCTCAAGGCTCTTCTGGCGGAACCCGCGCATCCACTCCGGGTCGTGCTTTTCCTCGGAAATTTTGGCCACGATGTCAGGTGTCAGGCCGGAATTTACCTCAAAGGCGGCGTTTGCGGCGTCCTTGATGTCGTAAATGCTGCGGTCCACTTCGGCAACGTCGGTCTTTTCGGTCTCAAAGGCTCTCATTTCGCTTCGTCCTCCTTCAGCGCGTGGAAGCCCTCCTCGATGATCTCGTTCACAAGGCTGCCATCGCCGGTGCGCACGATGCGGGCATCGTCCAGCACATGCACAAAATCCACCTTCAGGCCCTCAAGGATCTTGGCGTTGTGGGTGATGATGAGGAGGGCGTTCTCCTCGTTGTGGTAAGCGCGGACGCCCTGCGCCACGGTCTTTACGGCGTCCACGTCAAGGCCGGAGTCCGTTTCGTCCAGCAATGCCAGCTTCGGCTTGAGCATGAGGAGCTGCAAGATCTCGCTCTTCTTCTTCTCGCCGCCGGAGAAGCCCACGTTCAGGTAGCGATCGGCATAGCTGGGGTCCATGCCAAGGGCCTCCATCTGCTGTGCCAGCTCCTTGCGGAAGGCGAAAACCTTGACGGGCTTGCCGGTGATGGCACCCTGTGCGGTGCGCAGGAAATTTTCCAGCGTGATGCCGGGGATCTCCTCCGGTGTCTGAAAGGAAAGGAACATGCCCAGCTTTGCGCGGACGTCCGCGCTCTCGTGGGTCACATCCTGCCCGCGGAAAACAATGCTGCCGCGGGTGACGGTATAGCGGGGGTCGCCCATCAGGGCGCTCATCAGGGTGGATTTGCCCGCGCCGTTGTGGCCCATCAGAACATGGGTCTCGCCGGGGTTGACGGTCAGGTTCAGGCCGTCCAGAAGCACCTTCTGCTCCTCGCCGACCGTGACCTGTAAATCTTTGACTTCCAGCAGGGGACTGCTCATAGGATCTACCTCCTTGTAACGCAATACCGCACGCACTCTCAATTCCGAGTGGTGCGGTAGGATAACTCTCGACCCTTATACTATACCAACTTTCTAGGAATTGCAAGGGGTGTCAAAAAAGATTAACACTCTTCGGCGCTTATACCAAGAAACGGTGGAGAATTTCCGGCCCCCTTTGTGCAGGGTGAAGCGAGATAAGAAAGAGCGGGAACTCTGTGCCGCACACAGAGTCCCCGCTCTTTTCTCAGTTTTCGTTACAGTTTCCGGTAGCCGGAAGGCTCATCGTCCTTGCAGCGGCGTTCCATCAAAAAGGTGTCCAGCCAGCGGCCGTGGCAGTCCCGCGCGATCCGCTCACGGCGGCCCACAAGGCGGAAGCCGCATTTCAAGTGCAGCCCCTTGGAGGCGGCGTTGTCCTGCAGGACGGTGGATTGCAGCGTCCAATACCCGGCCTCCTCGGCTTCTTGGCAGAGAGCGTTCAGGAGCTGGGAACCCAGCCCCCGGCCCCGGAAGCGCTCACCAATGTAGATGCTGATCTCGGCCACGCCCCGGTAGCACCAGCGCGGGTCTACCCGGTGCAGGGCGGCCCACCCGGCCAGCACGCCGTCATCCACCACCACAAGGCGGCATTCCTTGGTGTGGGAGGCATCCCACGCGGTATAAGGCGGGCAGTCGGTCTGGAAGGTGGCGTGCTCGGTGGCAATGCCTTCCAGATAAATCTTGGCGACTGCGGACCAATCTTCCGGCGTCATGGGCCGGACTGTGATCTCGTTCATACGTTCCCCTGACCGGAGCCGCAATGCTCCGCGTTTCCCTCACAAAATTCCTTCTGACAGCTTCAGTATAGCAGACTTTTCGGCAAAGTACAACGGCTCAGGCGGGGCCGGGCAGAGAACCCAGCACTTTGATGCCGAGGCTGCGCAGGCAGGACTGCTTTTCCCGCAGCAGGGGCACCGCGTCCGGCTTTTCCGGCGCGTGGGTGTCGCAGCCGACGATGACTTGCCCTTTTTTTATGGCAGAAACCTTTCCGAAAAGGAACGGTTGTGATACAATAGAGTAAATATTTTGGGCTGTATTTGCCCGTGCAGGAAATCATTATAGACCACTTCGCGGGAAAATGCAATCCGGGCGGCAGCAAAGGAGCGCACTCATGAAAAAGAGAACGAAGCTGGCGGCGGCGCTGTGCGGTCTTGTCCTGATGATGACGCTGGCGCTGCCTGCGTTTGCGGCGGGCACCATCACCACCGAGACCACGATGGGCGAGATCCGCTCGGACCCCGGCGTTCAGGGGGCGGGCATCTGGACCAACTCCAAGTTCCGGGACATCAAGCCCCTGCAGACCTATTACTACAACGAACAGACGCTGGCAGAGTTTGTGGGCAGCGAGAACGCCGAAGCCAGCGCGGCGGGCCTGAACCTCGCGGTGGAAAACTACGAAGCGGGCCGTCAGGTCACCTACAAGCTCTATTCGGACGAGGAGATCGCTGCCGACCCCACCAAGGAGGTCGCAGAGCTGAACTATTTCCCCGCCAAGACCCCCAATGCCAAGTATGCGCTGGTGCTCTCCGGCAACATCAGCACCCGCACCGCCGAGTTGAAGGAGTGCATCTCCACGGCTTATGAGCTCCACGAAAAAGGCTACGCCGTCTTTACGATGCGCTACCGCGTCTTCCAGAACGCCAGCGACAACGCCCCGCTGGACGACATCGGCCGGGCCGTGCAGTTCATCACCGAGCACGCCAAGGTGTTCGACGTCCAGACCGAGAACTATGCTCTGCTGGGCTACTCCTCCGGCGGGCACCTGCTGGGCCTGTTCTGCGGCAGGGAGCTGGGCTACCAGAAGTACAAGGTGCCCAAGCCCGGTGCCCTGCTGCTGGCTTACCCCATCAACGATTTCAACGAGGCGCGGCCTTTCTATAGGCTGGTCATGGATCCCGCCGTCTGCGCGACCCGGTACTATGATAATACCATCTCCGGCAGCGTGGATGCGGATTACCCGCCGACGTATTTCTGGTACGGCAAGAACGACAACACCCTGAAGCTGCTCATCTACTCTGAGCAGGGCCCCGCGCTGGAAAAGGCTCTGACGGAAAGCGGCGTGCCCCACCAGCGCACGGTCTACAACAATGCCGCCCACGGCATCGGCCTCGGTTACGGCACCGATGCAGAAGGCTGGCTCGACGCCGCCGCTGCCTTCTGGGAAGCCCAGACCGCTGAATAACAGAGAAGGAAACCGTACATGACGAACCGGAATCGAACTTTGCGCATCCTGCTGGCTGCATTGGCCCTTCTGGCGGTGCTGGCCCTGCCCGCTTTTGCGGAAGGGGAGAAAGGGGAAGCCAACATCACCCCGCAGACCACCATGAAAGAACTGCGGGAGAACCCCAGCATCAAAGGCTCCGGGCTGTACACCTATGTGTACGTCTGGGAGCGGGACTGCGGCTTTTTGCAGAACAGCAAGGACAACGACACCCTGCAGCAGGTCATCGGCAAGCAGTCGGTCAACAGCTGCGTGGCCGGGATGAATTTCATCATCGAGACCTACAACGCGGGCACGCAGATCACCTATAAGCTCTTCACCCCGGAGGAGATCGCGCAGGACAAGAGCCGCGACCATGTGGAGCTGTATTATTTCCCGGCGGAACAGCCCAACGCGAAGTACGCGGTGGTGCTTTCCGGCAATGCGCTGTTCTACAGCGGCGAGATGCGGGGCGGCGTTTCGACGGCATGGGAGCTGCACCAGCGGGGCTACGCGGTGTTCGCGCTGCGCTACCGCATCGGCGAGGAGGCCAAGGACAACGCCCCGCTGGAAGACCTTGGCCGGGCCATTCAGTTCATCACCGCCAACGCCGAGACCTTCGGCGTCCGCACCGAGGACTACGCCCTGCTGGGCTATTCCTCCGGCGGGCAGATCGCGGGGGTGTTCTGCGGCAAGGAGCTGGGCTACCGGAACTACAATGTGCCCAAGCCCGGTGTGCTGCTGCTGGTCTACCCCATCAACAACTTTTATGAGGCAAAACCGATCTACCACCTGCTGCTGGATACCCACGGCGACGGCCGCCGCTATTACGATCATAACATCTCCGACTGCATCGATGCGGATTACCCGCCCACGTATTTCTGGTACGCGCGGAACGATGTGATGCTGATGGCGTTCAACTATTGGCAGCAGGGCCCCGCGCTGCAACAGGCGCTGGCGGCGAACGGCGTGCCCTATCAGGAGCACGTCTACCGCTGCGCCCAACACGGCGTCGGCATCGGGGAAGGAACTGACGCCGAGGGCTGGATCAAGGAAGCGGTTGCATTCTGGGAAGCGCACACCGCCCCATAAAACGAAAAAAGGAAGCGTGAACACATGATGCAGAAAACACGAACCGGCCGGGTGCTGGCGGCCACGCTGGCCCTGCTGGTGG
>OCQC01002276.1_pt1 | contig 12080 bp, 6 predicted proteins | sample 1538401 | NCBI WGS metagenome assembly OCQC01 (sample SAMN04571689, study PRJEB22368) | human gut metagenome | biome: human gut; material: stool | host: Homo sapiens | place: Luxembourg | collected 2012-08-03 | reverse complement strand
ATTGAACCCTTCCAACTTATACATATATTGAGTTTTCTCCGGCAAATTATAGTTGTCCGAAGCAAAAGACACACTGAAAATATTCTGCTTATAATCGAACTCTACATTTTCTACATCGTTCAACTCTTTTTCTATCAACACTCTTCCGCCATACGACTGCCCCACTTTCACTGCCTCATCAAACAACGAAAGACCTGTAAACATCACATTAGGCAGCATTTTATTATAGCGTATATGATCCGGAGCAAAAATATTGACTCCATACAGGCCACCAATCGCAATGATTCCATTGTGTAACGTTTTGATTGAACGCTGGTTAAAATCACAGTTCTGCAATCCGTCCTCACTATTGTAAGCCCTGGAATCAAAAAGATAACTCCCTTTTCCATCGGAAGCCACTGTTACCCGAATCACCTTCCTGCTGGTCGATACCCACATATTACGCTCCTGATCTTCCGTAATTGCCGCAATAAAATTTCCTTTGGCCTCTACAACAGGAAACAGATCCAGAAACATATGACGCCTCGTATCATACACATTCAATCCCTCACGGGTAGCAATCCATACCAATCCCCGGCTATCTTTATATACATGATTCACCGCATCGTTCGACAATTTCATACTATCGCTCTGGCCTTGAATCTTTTTTATTTCTCGAGTGCGCATATCCATCGTGCCTACTCCCTGACTGGCAGTTCCGAAAAACAATGTATTATCATCTACCCAACACAAAGAGGTTACATTATTCTCCAGCAGAGCCGAGTTGTTACTGGTATAAGTTTCAAAAGTACCGGATAACGGTTCCAAACATTGCAAACCGCCTCCCAAGGAAGCAATCCAGATTCTTCCCTTATCATCCTCCACCAATGCCCAGACATTATTACTCGCCAAAGCGTTTCCGGTACCTTCCTTATAAGAACGTACCTGGGAACCATTCATACAATACAATCCCCCATTGAATGTCCCTACCCATAATTTGCCGTCTTTCGATTTCAACATAGACACGACGGGATTCGGCAATTGTCCTTCGGCGTCTCTCCAGAAAGGTTCCGCCTTTCCTGTAGAGCGATTCCACAAAAGAATCCCATGGTCGTTCGTTCCGAGCCACAGTCTATCTTCATCCGCCTGTTCTATGCAAGTTATATCTCCCCATTCATACATATTGAACTTAAAGATGCTTTCACTATAATAAGATACCCCCTTCTTATAAGTACCTACCCACATGACACCATCCCTGTCAGCATATAAGTCATAAATTGTATTATGAGGCAAGCTCCGTCCATTGTCATCGTGGGCAACAAGAGAAGTCACTTTCCCCGTTTCTTTCTCAAGCACGTCTATGCCGTCATAATCCTTTCCAACCCAAATCCTGCCTTCTATATCCTGTGCCACCGCATGAATAATTACGTCCGGACGTGACGACCAGATACCGGTCAAATCTGTCCGCCAACTTTTTGTTCCGCAATCATACGCCCAGATTCCCATAAGACTGTATGCCCAGATGCAATTGTCTCTATCTACAAAAAGCGAAAGTTCTATCGTCTTTCCTCCCGGAATATATTTCTTAATTTCATCAGACTGCCATTTAATCGCCAATGTGGCACGATCCAGACAGACAAGCAGTCCCGTATTATAAATCAACAAGATTCCGTCACTACATTCCGCCATTTGTGTCACTCCATACTCCGGCAACGAATGTTCCGTATACGAAAAGAAGAGTCTCTTTCCACCCTCCTTGTAACGGTAACATCCTTCACCTGCCACACTAAGCCACGTATTCCCTTCCCGGTCTACAAAAACCTGTTCCGGAACTCCCCATGACTCCAGATTTTTCATAAATCCGGTAACATCAGTGATAAAGTAATCCCGCTCCTTATCAAATAATACATACCCCCGGGCGGTATTTATCCAAAACCGTCCGTCAGGCATTTCCACAATATCGGTAATGTAATTATCCGGTAAAGATCCCGGCTCATTCTCGGCATGCTGGTAGATCTTGAAAGTATATCCGTCATAGCGGTTCAGTCCGGTAGTCGTACCGAACCACATGAACCCATCACGATCTTTATAAATAGTATTCACAGAATTATTAGACAATCCGTCCGACACTTCCAGATGCTTGAACAAGTATGATTGTGCAGACACAATCCACGAAGCGAGAAGTAAAGCTAACAATAAAAGGCTCTTTCTTATCATGTTTTTCAGATTTGTACAAAGGAAATAAAATATTATCAAACAGCCAAGAAAAAGAGCCTACGGATTATTTGACAGAATAAACAGCAAGCGCATCCAACGAAGAAGCTAATGCAACCAAAGCAGCGTTCCAGTTAATGGCTACTTCATTGGAAGCATACGAATCTTCCGTATCTACATACGACTCATCCGGACTGGCAGTAGGATAAAAAGCCCCGTCCTGCTGTCCTGGGTTAGGTCCTCCAACAAGAAATCCGGGAATAGGGTCTTCTATGTCGTCCGAAGCCGAAAGGCGGTGATGAGGATGCTTCGGACTCTTCGTTCCAAGCCCTGTCACATAACAGAAACCCGTTGCATTTCGCCCCAATATATAATCCATGTTTCTATAGGCATTAGTCAAATAAACGTCTTTGCCAGTCTGGAGATAAGCGTACATCAACGATACACCCTGATTCATACATTTCTCCGCAAGGCATCCCCAAAAGAAATCTTTAGCATCATTACCATAAGGAGCGTGAAATGGGGTCTGTTCGGCTCCTTCTATGACTTTATCCGCATATTTCAAAAGTTCCGTTTTCAATGAATCGGCAAAACGACGGTCGGCTTCATTTAACTCTCTGCCTGGTTGAAGCCATGCAAATATACCTAATGCGAACGTGTTGCCCCATCCCGGAGCTGTGTATATTTGGGGAGCCTTTTTTATTGCTTCTTCCCGGTATATCTCTTTTCCGGTTGAGAAATAGAGTTCGCTAGCCGCCCAGAAAAATTCATCGTCTGCATGTGTGTCACCATATTCTCCGGTAGCTATTGCCGGTTGATACTTCTGATTGAGCAGATTCTGATTATAATAGGCTTCCGGATGCTTTTCCGCCCAGGCATAAGCCTTCTCCGCTGCCAGTAGAGCACGTTTGGAGAATCCCGGATAATCTTCTTCATAAGAGGCAAACAGACGGGAGGACTGTGCCATGACTGCTGCAAAATCTAAAGCGGCAGTGACTGATTTCTGCACGACATAACGTTGTTGTTTACAGTCCACAGGTTTCACAAAACCTTCAAAAAAGGGGGTGGTCAGTTTATGATATACTCCTCCATCTTCGGGATCTTGCATTGTTAACATCCAATCCAAGTTAAATTGCATTTCGTCCAGTAAGTCGGGGGTATGGTTATTGCTCTCCGGGATATTTATCTTTTGCCGGGAGAAGTAATCCAGAAACAGCTGATAAATAGACTGCATCAAACCTATTGAATAACCGGAATTCACAATATACTTATTATAATCGCCGGCATCATACCAACCTTTGGAAGAAGAGACAATTGTTCCCGCAGGACGATCGGGGGAAGCAGCGCTGGGATGTATCAATACATGATTATCCGGATGCCCGGCCATTCTGTGCCACTGCCCTGCATATTGTTCTTCAATCGGCATTGCGGTACGCTGATAATAAAAAGACTTCAAAGCCGCGTCAGCCAGAGGAGATAATACACTGTCTTTTATTAGGAAAGTAACCGATGCTCCGTTCACCTTCAGTATATATTTTCCCGGAGTTGTTACAGCACTAAAATCCAGTGTTGTTCTTGTTTTATCCGACCATGCTGACTTTGCTGTATATAAAGATTTCCCGACAAACACTTGTTCACCGGAAACAGCATCCCATATTACAAACTCTTCAACTTTTCCGCTGTCTACTACAGCTATTTTCTCTTGATTGGGATAATAACCCAGTTGATTCAATCGGATAGCATCGTTTGGTATCACACTTGTTGAAGGAGTGCACGCAACCGCCAACCCACTCAATATCCCAAACAGAGCAATGTATCTTACTATTTTCATACAGTTACTAAAAAAGTAGGAGAAGGTAAACGGTTCGTTCTACCCTCTCCTATTTCATTCAAATCATTATTTTCTCACGATGCGGAAGTTATCGAAATAAACTTCAATAGTAGCTTGACTACTACCAGGGTTCGTTGCATATACGCCTATATGAGTAGAGTTCCTATTTAAAAAGTCTTGATATGTAGCATCTGCAACAACAGAAGATAAAGATACGGAACATTGCATCCACTTTCCAGTCTCTGTCTTTCCTGTAAAAGAACTCACTGGGACATACCCATTTAATGCAGCATCAAAGTTTTCACACATTGCGATTTGGAAAACAGGTCCGGTAAATACTTCTTTCACAAAACATTCAAACTGTAATTTCAAATCATCAATCGGTATATTTCCTGGAATGATGCTTGTATTTACCCATTGAGCGTTGGAATAACTTTGTTTCCACCAATAATTGGATGCACTCACTGTTCCGGTAATGCCTAGACAAGTTCCATTAGAAACATAAGGAGCTGACGAGCCATCTGCTACTACAAAACTGCAATCACCCCAAACATGACTACCGATTCCATCGTAATTCAATATCACATTTTCTAGAGGATAGAATATTTCTGCAGATTCTACCGTTCCTCCAATCGCAGTCACAGAAATATGGCCGGACTGGGTAGGAGCCTGTGGCAATACAAAACTAATCTCATCAAAAGTGTTTGAGGTTGTGATGTCCCCCACTGGAATGTCGAACTCACCGTTAATATTCACACGTGATACCTCAATAAAATTCTGTCCAGTAATAGTAACCGTGCTTCCTACGACTGGCATTGTCGAACTGACAGCAGTAACAACCGGTTTTGGACCATTCTTCTTAAACTCTGTAACCGCACTGCTCGTATAGCACTCTACCACAAGATATCCCTCTTCAAGCAGATTTGCCGGAGCTGTTAGCGTAATTTGACTATATTTGTTATTTACTTCATAATTTGTTATCTCCTGAACATCAACAGGGCGTGTCCCATCCTTTGCCGGTTGTTCAGTAGAAAGATAAACAGCCTGTACCTCATAGAAGTTACCACCGATCACAGTCATCTGGTCTCCCGGCTTTATAGGATAGGTTGCGGAAATACGGGTGATGTAAGGTGCAGGCGAAAGCACGTGCATATTGTAAGCTGCTACTCCATGCTCTGTTTCTATGCGAATTTCACCTTTCAACTCAGGATTTTGTCCTGTCAGTTCCAATTCATTAGGAACCGTTAATATGATACTTGTAGAAGTTACATAATTCCTGTTGAAACTAACCTCCTGATCATTGATATACACCTTTTGTGTTCCACCCAAATGTTCTCCGACTACAACAATCATTGTTCCCGGATTTACATCAGTAAAAGTACTATCAGCTTTAGCCGGATCTGTTACTCTTATATAATGAATTACCGGTATAGCATCATCGTCGTCATTCTGGCAAGAGACAACAGCCAAAAAGGGCAGGACTAACAACCCTATCAAGAACAATCTCGTATCTAAATATTTATATATTGATTTCATAAATTCTTCTGATTTATTCGTTAAATGTATAAGGAACCGGTGGTTCGTTCAATAACGGATTCTGGATGACATCAGATTCCGGATAAGGCAAGAAAATATCCTCTGCTTCAATATTGATAGTAAACTCCGGAGCTGTGTAATACTCAGGACCTTCAAGGAACGTAGTTCCATCCGTGTCATACTTCCCAAAATGCAATTTTCCGTCCTCATCTTTGATGATAGCATCCGTCCGGTACCCCCGCCACTGATTATTAAAGTAGTTAAGCATCTTGTCCGGTAAATAACGGAACCAAGTTACCATATCATACCAGTTTGAATATTCCATACCGAACTCAACACGGCGTTCGCGGATAATGTCATCCAACGTGATGGAAGACTTTTTATTAATCTTTGCACGCTCACGTACACGGTTGAAGAAGTAAAGACCACGACCGTCACTCAACGTAGAATTGTTACCCAGACAAGCTTCCGCATACGTCAAGTAGACATCTGCTAAACGCAAAATATAAGTATTAAGTGGCGAATTCATTTGTTTCACCTTACCGTCGTTATCGTCATCCGGCCCTCCCGGAACACCTTTTTTAATAGGAGAAGCAGTACCCTTATAAGTATAGCCACCATCTTTAATGCAAATATAAGAGTAATAAGAACCCTTGGTAAAAAAGGTAGCGTTCCTACGCAACGTATCTGCCAACTCGTATTGCTGAAGCATATCAATACTTCCATTATAGCTACTCCAACAATTGACACCACCCGTCACCTCGGTCGAGAATGCCAAATCAGACAAGAGGGTATTACATTCATACCACTCCCCCAACGGCACCCACTGCATAGCGAGCAGGGATTCCTGATTGTTATTGTTCTTATACTTGAAGAGATCTTCGTAGTTTGTCATCAAGTCCAACCCACTATTCTCACACACATCACTGGCATATTGACGGGCAAGTTCTAAATCACCTTCATCACGCGTACCACCATTGTTCCAGCCCGAACGTGCCAGATAAACCTTTGCCAATATCCCTTTTGCCGCCCACGATGTAGCCCGTCCTTTATCACTCTGCTCCGACAAATTATCGACGGCGTAATTCAAATCATTAATAATAAACTGAAATACATCTTCTTCACGATTGAGCGGACGAACGGGATTGTCAACCAACTTCTGGTTATCTTCAATGAGAATCACCGGGCCCCAAATGCGCAACATATAGAAGTATGCACATGCACGCATCAACCGGGCTTCTGCAATTGCCTTTGTCTTGGCAGCTTCGCTCACACTACCCTGTGTCTGCGTCTCTACCGCATTGATTACAGAGTTCGCCATCGTTACTACCGAGTAGAATCCACTCCATGCACCCGACAGATTTTCATCCAAAGCTGTCACTTGGAAAGTAACAAACTGCGGATAATTCCAGGGACTGTACATATCATTGGCACGCCCGCTACCGATAGGATGGAACGTTGATTGTAATCAAACCATGCCCGATTGTAAAGCGGAGCGGTGGCTGCTTCTAACGCTTCGTCAGAAGTATAAAATGTAGCGTCTACATAGTTTCCTTCCGGTGCTCTATCCAGAAAACTGTCACTGCATGCTGCAAACAGCAGGGCGGTAGTTGCTATTACTAATAATTTACTTTTCATAAATATTCTCATTATTTGTCAGGTTAGAAACTAAGGTTAAGTCCGAAAGTATAAATCCGTTGTGAAGGATAACGGGCATTATCGATACCACGCGTCAGCACATCATAATTGTAAGCACCCACTTCAGGATCATATCCTTTGTACTTTGTAAAAGTGAATGCATTCTGGATATTCATATACACCCGTAGATTGTCAATATTGAGCTTACTTATCCACTTTTTAGGGAAAGTATAACCTAACGAGATATTCTTGATACGAAGATATGAACCGTCTTCTACAAAGCGGCTGCTCATACGGTTATTATCGTTAGCATTGGCAGCAGTGATGCGCTGTACTTGTGCCGAACCGGCATTCGAGACATAGACATTGGAAAGCGTAGTCGGTTGTGATGGATCGATCAGTTCCACACGGGCGATATTAACAGCTTCTTTCAACATTCCACTGTTGTTCATCGGATTGGTAAATTCTTTACGTAGCATATTCACCACTTTATTACCGTATACACCATTGATGAAAATATTCAGATCAAAGCCTTTATAAGAAAACGAGTTGTTAAAACCGTAAGAGAACTTCGGTTCGGGATTACCTAAATAGGTACGGTCTTTCTCATCAATAACGCCATTGTCGTCAATATCCTCATAAATATAGTCTCCTACCCATATCTCACTTTCAGAGATATTCTTTCCTTTTGGAATAGCCACTTTCACACGCTCACCATTTTTATCGAGAATATAATTACCGTAAGAATCCCGCTTGTAAAAGTCATCCTCCTTCGTAAACATGCCTATCACGTTATATCCGTAAAACTGTCCTATTGGCTGTCCCACCTCCGAGTAGGTGTAAGTCTCACTGTTGATAGTACCGGAAAGTCCTGCTGTCTCTGTGTAAAGCTTTGTAATCTCATTCCTATTAAATGAAATAGTCAGTCCTGATCTCCACATGAAATCATTTTTATTGATATTAACCGTATTCAACGTGAATTCCAGACCTTTATTGGTCATAGCACCCGCATTTACCCACGGTGAGGAAATAACACCGTTAACATAAGAAGGAAGAGATGCTTTCATTAACAGATTATCTGTGTTTTTGTAATATCCGTCAATAATCAGTTCTACCCGGTTACCAAAAAGATTAATGTCTAGTCCGGCATTCCATGCTTCAGTCTCTTCCCATTTCAAGTTTTCGTTTCCATAGTTCTCCGCATAATATCCGCTTCCCCAAATAGTTGCCACAGTTCTCATCTTTACACCATAAGCATAGTTTTCTGCCGCTTGATTACCAACCAATCCCCAACCCAGACGTAACTTCAAATTATCCAACCAAGAGACGTTCTTCAGGAATTTCTCATTCTTCAACTTCCATGCAAGAGCTGCCGATGGAAATATTCCCCAACGATTGTTCGGAGCAAACGTAGAAGAACCGTCACCACGTACAGTAAGTGTCAACAAATAACGGTCATCAAATCCGTAGTTAACACGACCGAAGTAAGATTCGATAGCAGAAGAACCTTTGGAACTACTATTCTTTGCGGTAAGTGAGCTACCCGCGTCCAGTTCGTGAACAGAGTTGAGAAAATAGTCACTCCGGGTGCCGGAAAGTGATTCCCAATTATTCTCCTGCGCTTCATGTCCCGCCATGGCAGTAATTTGATGTCGACCGAAAGTATTAGTATAAGTCTTTAATGTCCAGTTACTACCATTGCTGGCACTACGACTACCTAATGACTCTTGGGTATAAAGACCATAGTCATAAGACGGAGTATACTGATAATTGTTGTTATAATAATAATTGCCTGCATACTCAGCTCTGAACACTAATCCCTTGTAAAGTGTAATATCAGCAAAGAAATCCACATAGAGTTGTAATCCCTTTTCGTAGTTCTCACGCATCAGCGCTTCTGCTACCGGATTCGTAAAGTAAGTACCATACATGTTTTCTGACTGCATTCCCCATGAACCGTCAGGATTCTTCGCCGGTACTTCGGGCAACTGCTGTATCGCCGTGCGGATGATATTACCATTGTCGATCGTATTGTTCTGCTGCGTCTTGGCAACAGAAGCACGCAACCCGGTAGAGAGCCAGTTCGTTATCTTATTATCCATATTGACACGGGCAGAGAAACGTTCGAAGCTAGAACCGATACCGATACCATCCTGACTCAAATAACCACCCGAAAGTGAATAAGTAGTTCCCTCATTTCCTCCGGAGATATTGATCTGATGATTGTGCATAGATGCATTGCGGAAAATCTCATCCTGCCAGTTCGTCCCTTCTCCCAGTAAGCTGGGATCTTTAAACTCCTCACGGTCACCAAAGCCCAGTACTTGAGCGCGTAGATTTTGATATTCCGCATATTCGCGCAGATTTAAAACATCCAACTTCTTTGGTAATTGCTGCAAGCCATAATATCCTTCGTAAGAAACTTTTGTCTTACTGGCTTTACCCTGATTAGTGGTAATCAGTACCACACCATTGGAAGCTCTCGAACCATAAATAGCTGTAGCCGAAGCATCTTTCAGAATTTCCATAGAAACGATGTCCGAAGGGTTAATGGAAGACAGTACACTGGAGTTACCGTCCGTATTACCGGAAATCGCTACACCATCAATCACATACAGAGGTTCGTTACCATTCAAGGAATTGATACCACGAATACTCACAGAGATACCTCCACCCGGGGCTCCCGAATTTTGTGTAACGGAAACACCCGCTGCACGCCCCTGCAAAGCTTGGTCTAAAGAAGTAACAACAGACTTTTTCAGTTCATCTCCGGTCACGGAAACAACTGAACCTGTCAAGTCACTTCGTTTCATGGTTCCATAGCCGACAACTACCACCTCATCCAACGTTTTAGTATCTTCTTTCAGAACTACGTTAATGACAGGTTTTGTTGCAACAACCTGCTGTTCCATAAAGCCGATGTAGGAGAAGACCAGCGTCTGTCCGGTAGATACATTCAGCGTATACTTACCGTTCAAGTCTGTAATAGTTCCTGTCGACGTACCTTTCACTTGTACGCTTACCCCAATCAACGGTTCTCCGTCAGTCGCGGAAGTTACTATTCCGGACACCTTTAAGTTCTGTGAAGGAGCAGCCTCCAATATCGTTATTGGCAACCAAAGTAATATTGCCAACGCAAGACAGTACCAATGTACAAATGTACATTTTCCAAGAAAGTGTTTATTCATTGTACCTTATTTAAATGGTTAATATTCAATTTAATCCTTTCATAATCGCTGCTATGGATGCTGCATTATGCGGTTGTCCTGTAGTACGGTCAAACAGTTTTTCGGTATAGCCGGCATCCCAGTACAAGGGAACGAGCTTATTCTTCACACAGGTTTTCACTACATATTCGATATAGTCATTACGCGATTTCAAATGATTCTCCAAAGCCTCTCCGGTCAACTGGTCTCTTAATGTCGGACCATATTCGCCGATGATTACAGGAACATTATTATTGATAAATACATTCAGCGAACTTAAAGTAGCCTCTATGTCCCCCTCCTGTCCGGTAGCAGATACATCTCCACCTGCAAACGCAGCTCCCCATTGACTCTTGAAATTCTCATCGTTAGGCATGATTGTGAAATCATAAGGATCATAGTAATGACATTCCAGGAAAATACGATTTTGAACAATATCGAGCGGCATTGTGAAATGCGCGACCGCTTTCGCCACATCGGTATTATATGCCTGCACAATCAGATGACGGTAATGATTACGTCCTCCGGTAGCTCTAACCGTATTGACAAACACCTGATTGAAACCATTCTGTACCCGGTAATTCTCCTCTGTAGGCTGCGCACCGTTAGCGTCGTCATTATTCACCTCATTGGTTCCGGCAAAGAGCAGACGGTCGTCATAGTCTCTGAATCTTAAGGCGATCTGTTTCCACATCGCTTCCAGTCTTTCATCCAGAGCTTCTTTATTGGCATCTACCGGATGGTTCAGCCAGCCACCTTCCCAGTGGATATTGATAATAACATAGAGACCGGCATCAAGCGCAGCTTTCACGGCAGCCTCCACCTTATCCATCCATGCACTCTTAATCTTATACGTTGCCGCATCTTCAAACTGATGAGAATAAGCTACCGGTATACGCACGACATCAAAGCCCGCTGCTTTGATACCCTCGAAAAGAACCTTGTTCGGTGTAGGATTTCCCCAACACGTTTCATCGCCGGAAAGACTTCCGTCATTTCCCACAATCACCGCCTCAAATGTATTCCCTACATTCACTCCGGCTTTCATCAATGCCGACAGTTGCATGGAAGTCAAATCACGCATCCCTGTATTATCAGGTGCAATGTATTCATCGTATGCAGGTACGCTATATAGGGACTGCTTTACATTGATAATAATATCAGGAGCGCCACTCGCCGAAACGGTGACGGTAGCCGTCCTCTCTTTCTGCGTATCATTGGCCTCTACTGTGATATTTACATATTGTTTTCCTTCACCGATAGTATGTGAACTTTTACACCAACTTTCCGAAGTACTGATATGCCATTCGGCCGGACCGTCTATCTGAATAGTCTGCCTGCTTCCACGAGCGTCAAACTCCAGATTACGATATTCCTGTGCCACTTCCAGACTTCCTCCTTTTTCATCACTGTTGCTACATGATATAAAAGAGGTGGTGAGCAACACCAGCATAAATATGACTCGTTTAATACCCAATGGACTAAATAATCCATCACTAAATGACTGTTTTTCCATATTCTTCTATACTATTAGATTAAATTTAAAACCGTTAACCTTGCCTCATCAAAACACATTTGTTTTCTACACCACAAAATTATGTATTCGACATGTAACTTCACTTCTGTAATGTTATTCATATAGGGAGCGTTTTGGAAACGATGGGGTGAATTTGTTT
>OCQC01002260.1_pt1 | contig 12164 bp, 10 predicted proteins | sample 1538401 | NCBI WGS metagenome assembly OCQC01 (sample SAMN04571689, study PRJEB22368) | human gut metagenome | biome: human gut; material: stool | host: Homo sapiens | place: Luxembourg | collected 2012-08-03 | reverse complement strand
CCATGGCTCCCGCCGTGGAGCAGATGTTCCACCACATCGTGGACTACTGCCGTCAGCTGGAGCTGCCCCTGTGACCTGTTCAGTATAACACAAAGCGGCCGGTGCGGGAAACACCGGCCGCTTTTGCATAAAACAAAAACCTTTGCTGCCGGAGCGAAGGTTTCTGCACGGCGTTGCTTTACACTGCCAGAAATTTCCGGTATAATGAAGGGTAGAACAGAGCAAAACGCCAAAGGAAGAGGTTTTTATGGAGACTGCGGGGTACGATTCCAGCCGGCCGCTGGCCGAACAGGTTGCACAGCGGATCAAGGACTACATTCTGGAAGAAAAACTGAAGAGCGGCGACAAGCTGCCCACTGAAACAGCGCTTGCCCGCGAGATGGGTGTGGCACGCAGTACCGTGCGCGAGGCCATCAAGCGGCTGGAGTCACAGAACATTCTGACCGTGCGCCACGGCGCGGGCTCTTTTGTGACCGACCAGCCCGGCCTGGCGGATGACCCGCTGGGGCTGGATTTCATTGAGGACAAGGAGCGTCTGGCCTTCGACCTGCTGGAGGTGCGTAATATCATCGAGCCGGCCATTGCCGCGCTGGCGGCGCGCCATGCCACCCCGGAGGACATCGCCGAGATGGAATCGCTGTACAACCTCATGGAATACCACATCCTGCATGGGCAGGACTATCTGGACGAGGATATGAAGTTCCACCGGACCATTGCCCGCGCCAGCGGCAATCTGGTGGCTCCCCAGCTGGCTCCCATCATCACGGCGTCGGTGGAGGTGTTCACCGAGGGTACCCACCGCACTCTGCTGCAGGAGACCCTGGACACCCACAAGGCTGTACTGGAGGCCATCAAGTGCGGCGACAGCACCTGGGCACGGGATGCCATGACCCTGCACCTTTCCTACAACCGCGACCTGTACCGGAAGATGCACCGCGCCCGCAGCGGCGAACCGCCCCTTGCTCCCAAAGTGCCGGAATGGGTGCTGCAGCTCAAGGAGCTGACCAAGCCCGAAGAACCGGAAGAAAAAGAGTAAATCGAACGCAAACAGCCCGCATGACGGAGCACGATGCTCCTGCCATGCGGGCTGTTTTTCTGTGTTAACTCAGGCGGCGGGATGCATTACCACTCGGCAACGCTGCCGTCCTTGTGACGCCAGACGGGGTTCTTCCACTCGTGCGGGGTCTTGTTCTCCTCCAGCACCAGTTCCTTGTTGACGTCCACGCCCAGACCGGGACGGACGGGCAGCTGCACGCGGCCGTCCACGAACTTGAAGTCGTCCTTGTTCTTGACATAGTCCAGCACGCTCTTGCCCACGTTGTAGTGGATGCCGATGCTCTGCTCCTGGATCACGGCGTTGTAGCAGGTGGCGTCCACGTTCAGGCAGCTGGCCAGAGCGATGGGGCCCAGCGGGCAGTGGGGAGCCAGGGCAACGTCGTAGGCTTCGGCCATGGAGGCGATCTTCTTGACCTCGGTCAGGCCGCCGGCGTGGCTCAGGTCGGGCTGGATGATGTCCACACCGCCGGCCTGCAGCAGGCGCTTGAAGTCATACTTGGTGAACAGACGCTCGCCGGTGGCAATGGGCACATTGCAGGCAGCGGCGATCTCCTTGAACACCTCCATGTTCTCGCACAGGACGGGCTCCTCGATGAACATGGGGTCGAACTCTTCCAGCTTCTTGGCCAGGACCTTTGCCATGGGCTTGTGCACACGGCCGTGGAAGTCGATGGCGATGCCGAAATACTTGCCGCAGCTCTCCCGGATGGCGGCCACGCGCTCCAGAACGGCGTCCACCTTGTCGTAGGTGTCGATCATCTGCAGCTCTTCGGTGGCGTTCATCTTGATGGCGGTAAAGCCGGCGTTCTTCTTTTCCAGGGCAGCGGTACCTACATCACTGGGGCGGTCGCCGCCGATCCAGCTGTACACGCGCATGTTGTCGCGGCAGGCACCGCCCATGAGCTGGTAGACCGGGGCGTTGAAGAACTTTCCCTTGATATCCCACAGGGCCTGATCAATGCCGGCAATGGCGCTCATCAGCACGCCGCCGCCGCGGTAGAAACCGGCACGGTACAGCACAGCGGAAAAGTCCTCAATGCGCATGGGGTCCTTGCCGATGAGGTAGGGCTTCATCTCCTGGACACAGGCCAGAACGGTGGCGCAGTGGCCTTCCAGCACGGGCTCGCCCCAGCCGGTCAGGCCCTCGTCGGTCACGATCTCAACAAAGCCCCAGCGGGGACGGACGGTATAGGTGTTGACTTCAACGATCTTCATGGGAAATCATCCTTTCTCTTGTATTGCAGAAGGTTTCAATGGGTTCAGGTTCAGCGCTGGATCTGGTCCACCATGCCGCGGACGTAGGCGGCGCAGGCTTCCCAGTCGTTGGCGGCCACGGCGTCCTTGGGCATCAGGCTGGAGGCCAGGCCCACGCTGATGCAGCCGGCGTCAAAGAACTCGCGGATGTTGGCGGGGCTCACGCCGCCGATGGCCATGTAGTTGGTGCCGTCAAAGGGGCCCTGCAGGTCCTTGACGTAGTGGCGGGGCATGCTGCCGGCCGGGAACAGCTTCATGGTCTTGTAGCCGAACTGCAGGCTGGTGGCCACGTCGGTGGGGGTCAGCACGCCGGGCAGCAGGGCGATGTCGTTCTCGGCGCAGTAGCTGAACACATCCAGCGGGGTGCCGGGGGTCAGAAGGAACTGTGCGCCGGCGTCCAGAGCGGCTTTGCAGCGCTCCACGGTGATGGCGGTGCCGGCACCCACGGTGCAGCGGTCCCCGAAATGGGTGCGTAGCATCGTGATCTGCTCCAGGGCGTGGGGGCTATTCAGTGCCACCTCAAAGAAGGGGGCACCGCCCTGCACGGCGGCCTCGGCGTAATCAATGGTCTTTTCCAGCGGAACGTTGCGCAGGATGGCCAGCAACGGATGCTTGGAAACCAGATCGTAAGTGTCCATACAAAAAACTCCTTTCGGCAAAAAATGAAACCGGCGGTTTCAGCGGATCAGCGGTAGGTGATGGCAGCGCCGGTGAGGGCAGCTTCCATCTGGGCGGCGTCGGGGTAGCCCTCCACGTCGCCCGGGGTCTGGGTGGCCAGGGCGCCGCAGATGGCACCCATGCGGCCCGCGGTGACCACATCGCGGCCCTGCAGGATGCCGGCCAGGAAGCCGGCATTGAAGCCGTCACCGGCGCCGATGGGCTCAATGGGCTTACAGGGGTAGGGCGGCAGCTTTTCGCGGGTGGTCTTGTCGGCCACCCAGGCACCGTTGCCGCCGTCCTTGATGGCCACATACTGTGCGCAGCCGTCGCGGAACAGCAGATCGAAGATGGCGTCCGGGTCGCGCAGGCCGAACAGGGCGTCGGCCTCGTCCAGGCCCAGCAGCACGATCTCGCTCTGCAGGGTCAGCTCCCGGATCAGGGGGGCATAGTCCTGCCCACGCCACAGCTTGCGGCGGATGTTGGGGTCAAAGCTGATGGCAACGCCTTTCTCCTTGGCCAGAGCAAAGGCGGCTTTGGTCATGGCCAGGCAGCTCTCGCTCAGCACGGGGGTGATGCCGCTCATGTGCAGCACCTTCACGCCGTCCAGCAGAGCGGGGGTCACATCCTCGGGGCACAGGTGGCTGGCGGCGCTGTTCTCACGGTAGTAGAACACTTTGGTCTCGCCCACGCCGGTCTCCTTGAACATGATGCCGGTGCGGTGGTCGGGGTCGTAGATGACGCGGGAACAGTCCACGCCCTCGGCACGGAGCTGATTGCGGATGAAGCAGCCAAACTCGTCGGTGCCCAGGCGGCTGACCCAGGCGGCCTCCAGGCCCAGCTTTGCCAGACCCACGGCTACATTGCTCTCGGCTCCGGCGGTGCGGATGCCGAAGTTCTGCACATAGCGCAGGGCACCTACGCTGTCCGGGGTGAAGGCGGCCATGGTCTCGCCGATGGTGATCAACTGAGGCATAAATAACACTCCTTTTCTTATAGGGCTCAGAACTGCAGTTCTACGCTGCAGAGCATTCGTTCGATCTGACGCCGGGCTTCGTCCAGCGCCTGCCGGGCGCTGGCGGCGGCAGCGTCGCTGTAGCGCTCCAGCGGGAAGGCAACGCTCAGCGCGGCCACCACTTTGCCGCTTTTGCGCAGCGGCACGCCGATGCAGCGGATGCCCCGGGTGCTCTCCTCACACTCGTAGGCAAAGCCGCTGGCCCGGATCTCGGCCAGCTGGTCGGCCAGGAGGCGGAAGTCGGTGATGGTGTGCTCCGTAAGAGGGTACAGGCCGTCGTAGTACAGGGCCTTCAGCTGGGGCAGCTGGTAGTCTGCCAGCAGGGCCTTGCCTACGCCGGTGGCGTAGGCCGGCAGGCTGCGGCCCTCCACGGTGACGGTGTGGCTGTACAGGGGGCTCTCCACCTTTTTCAGGTAATATACATCCCCGTTTTTCAGGCAGCCCAGGTGGCAGGTCTCGTGACAGGCCGTCACGATGTCGTTCATCAGGCGGTGGATCTCCCGCAGGGCACTGGCCTCGTCCAGGTAAGTGTTCCCAATGCGGAACGCCATGCGGCCGACGCGGTAATGGTGGTCCTGCTCGTCCAGGGTCAGGTAGCCGCGGTCCCGCAGGGTGTGCAGCAGCGGGGAGATGCTGCCTTTGGCAATGCCCAGATGCTGCGACAGCTGGGTCAGGGTGTAACCGCTGCCGTTCAGGCTGCACAGCTCCAGGATATCCAGCGCCCGGGCCAGTGAACGGTGGGCATCTCCGGAAGGCATGGGTCTCACTTCCTTTCCTTATATATAGGGCCTCTGAGAGGCATTCGGACCAGGTCGGGAAAACGACGAAAGTGTTCCGATGTGTTCCGCACAGGAATCCTGAAAACACCGGATGTGTTCGGATATCGGGCTATATTAGGACTTGCGTTCCGATATCTGAACAAAAATTGTGCGCTTTCTGGTTCGGACGGCTGAAAACTGCAGGCCGTCCGCCCTTTTTTCGGCGGTCGGAGCGCCGCCGATCGTTGCCTTTTGCACGGGATGCAGACGTTTTTGGGGCCTGCAACGGCATTGTCGGACAACTTAATAAATTGCAAACGATTAAAAATGAGCGCAACATCGTTGCTTTTGAAAGGGACTTGTAATTTTTTCTGTAAATCCCTGCTCCAATTTCAGTATACGACACCGGAAAATAGACTGCAAGGGGCAGTTTGTTTTTCGTGGAAATGACAAGACGAGGAACAAAAAATTATAACATGCGCCGAAAATCCATATTTGTGCAGAAAATGTTAAAAAACTATTGACGGATGGAAAGAAAATTGGTAAATTTAGGACAGCGAAGTTGTTGTCGGACAACGACCCCACGGTGCCGGCCCGCAGCGGGGAAATGCCTGACAGCCATATCGGCCCGAGCGGACCCTGCGCCGGGCTGAGGAAAATGATTCTAAGGAGGAAATGAGACTATGTTGGACCCCAAATACATCCCATTGTTTATTGGCGGCTTTATCGCATGGATCTGCTTTATGATCTTTGTGGGCTGGATCACCAGCCGTGGCAAAAATGAGGGCAGCAGCTTCCTGACCGGCGGCGGCAACCTCGGCTTCTTCCTGATCTTCTGCACCGTGGGTGCAACCATGATCGGCACCGGTTCTTCCATGGGCGCCATCGGCAACGGCTTCAACCACGGCTGGGGCGGCGCCATCTACGGCCTGGGCGCATCGGCAGGTATCCTTTCCATGCTGCTGTTCACCAAGGCAAAGAACAAGGGCTTCCTGACCATGTCTGAGGAAGCACAGTATTACTACGGCGGCAAAAAGATCATCCGCCAGGTCATGGGCTTTATGATGTTCGTCATTGAGATCATCTGGCTGGGCAACCACCTGAACGGCGGTGCCAAGTACCTGGCTTACGTCACCCAGCTGCCGGACGTTACCTGTAAGATCATCACCGTTCTGGGCTTCGGCATCTACGTGTTCATCGGCCGTTGTTACCACCGACGCTGTCCAGTTCATCGCTATCCTCATCGGCTTCCTGACCATCGCTGTCCGTGCTATCCCCCTGGCAGGCGGCTACCAGAACGTGGTGGATACCTTCACCGCTGCTGGCAAGCCCGGCGCAATGACCTTCTACGGCCTGGGCTCCTACGGTGTCATGGCTGCCATAGCACTGGTGTTGTCCACAGCCATGGGCGTTATCGGCACCCCCACCCACCGTACCCGTATCTACACCTCCAAGGACGAAAAGACTGCTCGCAAGGCCTTCCTGGGCCAGGGCATCCTGCTGTTCGGCTGGAGCTTTGTTACCGCCATCATCGGCATGAGCTGCTTCACCATCGCCACCATGAATGGTGACACCCTGGCCAGCGGCGACTACGCCTTTGCTTACATGGCTACCAACGCACTGCCCCCGATCATCGGCATGATGTTCATGATCTGCGGCCTGTCCGCTACCATGTCCTCCGGTGACTCCGACGCCATCTCCGGCGTTACCATCCTGCTGACCGACGTGTACCCCAGCGTCACCGGCAAGACCATCAAAGAAGAAGATTACGCCAAGTACAGCCGTATCGCTCTGATCTGCACCCTGGGTGCTGCCTTCTTCATCACCCTGTTCGTCAACGACGTTATCGGCTACATCTCCACCATCGTGGGCGCATTCCTGCCCGGCGTCGCAGTCGCAATGCTGCTGGGCCGCTTCTGGAAGCGTGTCAACTGGCAGGGCGGTCTGGCCTGCATCGGCTCCGGCACTCTGCTGGGCGTGCTGATCCTGGTGCTGCCTTCCTTCAAGAACTGGATCAACGCCACCATGGGTGGTCCGGCTGTGCCTGCTACCATCATTTCTCTGGTGTTCGGCATCGTGGTCTCTCTCATGTTCCCTGCTGACACCACTCCCGACGATGTGCGCCTGAAGCACGTTATGGATGACCGCCGCGGCACTGTCGTGGAAAAGGTCGCTGCTGCTGAGGCTGCTGCTGAGGAAGAAGAAGATCTGTAAGATCTATTGAGCCGGCAAACTGTAAATCTGTTTCTCCGAAAGGGGCGAGGGCATACGCCCTTGCCCCTTTCATCGTTTGCGGCAGGGTCGCCTTGCCGCAGGGCAAATTCATAGCAAGAGGGAACTTATCATGAAACGTATTTTGATCCAGAACGGCACCCTATACGACGGCCTGGGGGGCCAGCCCTACCAGGCAGACCTGCTGGTGCAGGACGGCCGCATTGCTCAGATCGCTCCGGGCATCACGGAGCCGGCAGACCAGGTCATCGACGCCACCGGCAAGGTGGTGACCCCGGGGTTTGTGGATATCCACCGTCACCACGACGCAAAGCCCCTCAACGACCCGCACTTTGGCGAGGTGGAGCTGGCCCAGGGCATTACCACGGCAGTGGCAGGCAACTGCGGCATCAGCATGACCCCCCGGCCGGAATCGGACGAGGCGGCAAAGGAGTATTATTCCTTTGAAGAAGCCGTCATGGGCCCCATCGGCCTGGACGGCCCCCACACCTACCGTGATTATCTGGCTGCCCTGCACAAGACCGCGCTGCCCCTGAATGTTGCCGCCATGATCGGTACCGGCACCGTCAAGATCTGCGTCAAGGGCTTTGCCGACACTCCCTACACCCAGCAGGAGCTGGACGACGCCCGTGCTCTGATCGAGGACGCCATGGCCGCCGGTGCTCCCGGTGTGTCGCTGGGCATCATGTACCTGCCGGAGTGCTACTCCTCCACCGATGAATTTGCCTACATTCTGGAGCCGGTGGGCCGCTACCACCGTGTGATCACCACCCACATCCGCGGTGAGGGCGACAGCATGGTGCAGAGCGTGCGCGAGGTGATCGAGATCGCCCGCCGCGTGGGCTGTGCCCTGGAGATCAGCCACTTCAAGAGCTGCGGCATGAAGAACTGGGGCAAGGACATCCACACCGCCATTGCCGACATCGAAGCCGCCCGCGCCGAGGGCATGGACGTGACCGTGGACTTCTACCCCTACGAGGGCGGCAGCACGGCCCTGACCACCATGCTGCCCCCGGTGTTCGTGGCCGGCAACATGACCCGTGCACTGGAAAAACTGGGCACCCCCGAAGGTGTGGAGGAGTTCCGCCGTACCAGCAGCGTGTTGTACGACGACTGGGACAACTTCTGCATCACGCTGGGCTGGGACCGCATCATCATCAGCGGCGTGGTCCGGCCCGAAAACGAGAAGTTCCTGGGCATGCGGGTGACGGAGGCTGCCGAGAAATTCGGCTTTGAGGACGCCGCTGCACTGGCCGCCTACCTGATGCACAGCGAGGACGGTAAGACTGCCATCATCAATATGTCCATGAGCCAGGATGATATTGATACGGTGGCACGTCTGCCCTGGTCCAATATCATCTCCGATGCCATCTATGCCAAGACCGACACGCCCCACCCCCGCATGTTCGGTGCCTTCCCCAAGGTGCTGCGGGAGTATGTGGCCGAGCGCGGCATCTACACGATGCAGGAGGCCATCCGCCGGATGACCAGCCAGCCCGCCGCAAGAATGGGATTGGTCGGACGAGGGAGCTTGCAGAAAGGCAACTATGCTGATATACTGGTATTCGATCCGAAGAAGTTCACGGATCATGCCACCTTCACAAATCCTGCCCAGAAGGCCACCGGTCTGGACTGGTGCATCGTCAACGGCCAGGTCGCCATTGACCACGACCGGCGCACCACGACCGGTGCCGGTATGGTGCTGACAGTGTAAGGAGCTGCCATGTCGATCGCGATTCTTCTGCAGCAGATCCTGATCATCTTTCTGGAGATCGGCACCGGTGCAGCCGTGACCAAACTGGGCATCATGGACGACGGGAACAGCAAGTTCCTGTCCAACCTGGTCATGTCGGTCACCCTGCCCTGCACCCTGCTGGCCAGTGCCAGCATCGACGGCGGCCGCGAGGCCGTGGCCGGCATGCTCAAAGGCTATGTGGTGCTGGAGATCTTCTACATCCTCACCATCGGCATCTGCCTTGTGCTGAGCAGGGCCATGCACCTGACCCGCGGCCAGAAGGCCGTACTGGTGGGTGCCGCCGTCATGCCCAACAGCGCCTTCATCGGCATCCCACTCATCAGCGCCCTGCTGGGCAGCGAGGCGGGTGCCCTGTACGGTGCCGCCGGCATCATGGCCTACAACATCCTGTTCTTTACTTATGTACAGCACCTGTTCGACCCGGAAGCCAAGGTGAGCATCAAAGCATTCCTTACCCCCACCAACATCACCACCGCCATCATGGTGGTCATGCTGGTGACCGGCCTACGGCTGCCCGCCATTCTGGAGAGCTTCTGCAAGGCGGTGGGCAACACCACCACGCCGCTGGCTCTTATGATCGCCGGTGGCATGCTGGCCCGCAGTGACCTGAAAAAACTGGTCACGAACCCCATGGTATGGCTCATCACGGCCCTGCGGTGCGTTGTGTTCCCGCTGGGCTTCCTGGCGGCGCTGTACTTCCTGCCGCTGGACCGCACCCTGTGCATGGCGATCCTGATTCTGGCATCCTGCCCGGCAGGCAGCCTGACGGCCGTGCTGGCAAAGCAGTACGACACCGAAGGGGAGCTGGCAAGCCAGGCCGTTGCACATTCCACCCTCAGTATCCTGATCAGCGTGCCGCTGGTGTTGAGCCTTGGCAGTACGCTGTTGGGAATATAAAAACGGCTGTTGTTCCGCCGACACACGCCCGGCGGGACCGCAGCTTCCAACGGCAGCAGCCCCCGTTTCGGCTGCGTCAGAGAAAAAGAAGAGAGGTTTTTTCTTATGGCAAATGTCTACGATAAGCTCAAGGAAATGAACATCACCCTGCCCGCACCCCCGCCGAAGGGCGGCGTCTACACTCCGGTCATGGAGTTCGGCGATCATCTGCTGTACTGCAGCGGCTGCGGCCCTGACATCGGCGACGGCCACAACATCGTGGGCAAGGTCGGCGGCGACCTGACCCTGGAGCAGGGCCAGAAGGCTGCTTACAACTGCATGCTGAATCTGCTGGCCAATCTGGACGCCAAGCTGGGCGACCTGAACCGCATCAAGCGCTGCGTCAAGGTCCTGGGCTTTGTCAACTGCACCGATGATTTTGCACAGCAGCCGCAGGTCATCAACGGCGGCTCCAACCTGCTGTTCGAGCTGTTCGGCGAGGAGAAGGGTCTGCCCGCCCGCACCGCCATGGGCACCAATTCCTGCCCGGGCAACATCGCGGTCGAGATCGAGATGCTGGTGGAGTATGAATAAGATCAACGACAACCTCTATACCTTTGAGGGTCAGCAGGACATCGTAAGCCCGCAGCTGGTCTATTACCCGGCGATCATCCGCGAGAATATCCGCAAGATGATCGACATTGCAGGCGGCGCTGCCCGCCTGTGGCCCCACATCAAGACCCACAAGATGGCCGAGGTGGTCCAAATGCAGATCGAGGCGGGCATCGACCGCTTCAAGTGCGCCACCATCGCCGAGGCCGAAATGGCCGCCAAGGCCGGTGCGAAGCACCTGACTCTGGCGTACCCGCTGGTGGGCCCCAATATCAAGCGCTTTGCCGCGCTGCAGGCCGCCTTCCCGGAGGTGGAGTTCTTTGCCATCGGCGATGACACGGAGCAGATCCGCAAGCTGGGCCAGACCTGCAAGGCCAATGTGCTGATGGATGTGGACATGGGCCAGCACCGCACCGGTGTGCCGCTGGATAAAGTGGAAGCGATGTACCGGGAGTGGAACACCCTGCCCGGCATCGTCATGCGCGGCATGCACTGCTACGACGGCCACCGCCACGAGAGCAGCGTGCAGGAGCGCGAGGTGGCTACCGCCCCTGTGGACAAGCAGATCGAGGAGATCAAGGCCCGCCTGAAGGCGGATGGCATCTGCTGCGAGATCCTGATCATGGGCGGCACCCCGTCCTTCCCGGCCGATCTCGAGATGACCGGAGAGTTTTTGAGCCCCGGCACCTGCGTGATCCAGGACGCTGGGTACCGCAAGGCCTACCCGGACCTGAAGTTTACCCCGGCTGCCGCCCTGCTCACCCGCGTGGTGAGCCGCCCCAGCCGCGACACCTTCACACTGGATCTGGGCTGCAAGGCCGTGGCCACCGATCCCCAGCCGGAGCGCGCGGAGATCGTGGGCATGGAGTATGCCCGCACCGTGATCCAGAACGAGGAGCACTGGGTGGTGCGTGTGCCGGAAGAGCACATCGCCGACATCCCGCCCATCGGGACCGAGCTGTTTGCCATCCCGACTCACGTCTGCCCCACCAGCGCCCTGTACCCGGCGGTCCCGGTGGTGGAAAACGGCAAGGTCACAGGCTGGTGGAAGGTCGCTGCGCGTGACCGCCGCCTGACCCTGTGAGAGAGTATCTGAGAGTTTTATAAGGAGTTGAATATGATTCTGAAAAGTCAGCAGGTCCGTTCCCTGTCCCCTGAGATGGACCCTCTGCGCATGGGCATGGGCTGGACGGTCGATGACCTGAGCAAGCCCCAGATTATGGTGGAGAGCACCTACGGCAACAGCCATCCGGGCTCCGGCCACCTGAATATCTTTGTGGAAGAGGCTGTCCGCGGCGTGAACGACCACGGCGGCAAGGCTGCCCGGTATTTTGCCACTGACATGTGCGACGGCATGGCCCAGGGCCATGACGGCATCAACTACTCGCTGGCCCACCGCGAAGCCATCACCAACCTGGTGGAAGCACAGGCCAACGCCACCACCTTTGACGGCGGTGTGTTCATTTCCAGCTGCGACAAGGCCATGCCCGCCATGCTCATGAGCATCGGCCGCATGAAGGACATGATGGCAGCCATCGTGGTCACCGGCGGTGTCATGGAGGCATACGACCTGCCCGCCAAGTACACCGAGAACGACCCCGGCTGTGCCATCAACGAGCTGCTCACCCTGGAGCAGATCGGCAAGTTCAGCGCACAGTACGAGCGCGGCGAGATCCCGGCCGAGCAGCTGACCTACTACAAGCAGCACGCCTGCCCCAGCTGCGGCGCCTGCTCCTTTATGGGCACTGCCTCCACCATGCAGGTCATGGCCGAGGCTCTGGGCCTGATGCTGCCCGGCACCGCTTTGATGCCGGCCACTGCCCCCGAGCTGAAGCAGGCTGCCTACGACGCCGGTGCACAGCTGATGAAGCTGGTGGAAGCCGGTGTCACCGCAGGCGATATCGTGGATATGCGCAGCTTTGAGAACGCCATCATGGTGCACGCCGCC
>OCQC01002235.1_pt1 | contig 12328 bp, 9 predicted proteins | sample 1538401 | NCBI WGS metagenome assembly OCQC01 (sample SAMN04571689, study PRJEB22368) | human gut metagenome | biome: human gut; material: stool | host: Homo sapiens | place: Luxembourg | collected 2012-08-03 | reverse complement strand
TCTTTTATTTTCACTATTTTGCTTATTTCTTTAATTGTATATTTAGAACAATAATATAACGTTAAAATAAGTTTTTCTTCAGAGTCTAAATCTTTTATTAAGACTTCAAATTCAATATTGTCAGATTCATCATTTGATACTAGATATTTTTCCATTTCCTTGTCTTCATATGATATAGAATACTTACTTTTTTTCTTATATATATTATTACATTCATTTATTAATATTTTAATTATCCATGTTTTAAAAACAGAATTATCTCTTAACTTTTTAATGTTTTTATAACTTTTATAAATAGTTTCCTGAATTGCATCTCCTATATCATCATCGCTTTTTAGTTTTGACTTAGCGATTAAATATAGCTCTTTTTCTGTTGCCATAATTAACTCTGAAAATGCTCTTTTGTCATCATTTTTAGCTTTTTCTACTAGTTCTTCCATTTGTTCCTCCAAATTTTAAAATATGTACATATTGATGCTTATTAGACAGTTTATATTCCTCATTTAGTTTCATCAAATAAAAAATTCAAAAAAGACTAGGAAAACTCCCAGTCCTTTATTCTTCTTTCGTCTCAAATAGTACTTAAATTTCTTCTTTATTTTTCTTCTACTTCTTCAAAAAAGAAGTCTTCTATTTTTGCAACTAATTTTGATTTCTTTGGTTCTTCGAAATTAATATCTTTTCTTCTATATACTGACAAAAATAATGCCATATATAAGAGATTTGCAATAAACGCAGCTTTTCCACCTGAAATAAGTGGCAATTGAAATTCAGCAGTTCCTATAATTCCAAAATTCATTGCTAAATCGCATATAGTCTGTACAATAAACAAACTAGTAATTCCAATTACAACCAGCTTTCCATATGGATCTGTAATTTTTCTCACACTCAGAATCAGTTTTATATCAAATGCTAGCAAAATTAATATCAATCCCAAACTTGCAATCCAGCCATATTCTGACAATATTCCTAAAAACGCAAATTCTCCGCTTATCCCAAACCAGTTTTGTATGCTAGAAAAATACCCTTGTTCATCTTTTAAAGATATGCCTTCTAAGTCAGCCTTTCCTAATAATTTAGCAGTTTTAAAAATTTCTTTTCGTACAAAATCAATTCTTCTTTCTCCTACAGTATCTATCCCAACCCAATTAGCTGATGTATATTTATCATCCATATGAATCTTCCTAGTAGGAACAATACATATAATAGTTGATAATAATGCAAATCCTGCAATTGTTGCAACTATAAGCATAATCGTTTTTTTGATTTGTTTACTTTTTAGTAATTCTCTTGTTGAAATAATTAAATATACCATAGCTACAAGAAATCCTGCAACAAAATTAATCATTAGTGATGATATTACTGCCAAGTAACCTAACACTATTATTTTTACAATATTATAATTAATTTTTTTACCGCTTGATGTCATAATATTTATCTTACTTTCTTTATCTATATCTTTTATAAATCCAGCAAAAGCAATTATATAAAGTGGAACTGTAAATACATCAGGTGAAGTAGATGTGAATGGCCATAATCCACAAACTAAATTTCCATTTGCTCTAAATCCTTTAAAATAAGCAATCAAATTAAGAGCCGTTGCTAATATATACAATATATTAGAGTATTTATAGATTTTTCTATAATCGTAAAAAAATCTAAATATTAGTCCTACAATTAATTCTATACATACTAATTTGTAATGTACATTCCAACTTATCAAATGGTCACCATTATTCCAATACATTCCCAAATAAAATAATGACCAAAATTGCTTTCCATACCATAAAAAAGTTAATGCAAAAATTAATGTTATCCAATCTAGTTTTGGTCTGTGTATTTTATTTAATTTTTTTCCTATTTTTTTAGCATTTCCCATTTGCTCAACTGCTTTTTCTTCGGCTTGTTCATCAGTATATCCTTTACAAAGATTATCATTTTTTAAATCTTCTATGTGCCCTGCTAATTCTTCTGAAATCATTTTATTAGCAGGTTTATATTTAACTTCATTACAAACAGTATCTAAAAAATCTTTAGTTTTCAAATAAAACACCTCCAATAACATTGTTTACACTTTCATTGAATTTTGTCCATTCCTCTTTTTTGGCCTTATAGTGTTTTCTTCCTTCATCAGTTATTGTATAATATTTTCTTTTTTTACCAGAAACTTCATCCCAATATGATGAAATATATTTCTTTTCTTCTAATTTATGAAGTATTGGGTATAATGTTCCCTCTTGGAATTCAAATACATCTCCAGATTTACTTTTAATTTCTTTTATCATTTGATAGCCATACATATTCTCATTTTCTAGTACACTTAATACTAATAAATCTGTACTTCCTTTTAATAATTCTTTGTTAATTTTCATAAACTCACTCCTTTCGTTTTCAAATTGTATATACCTTGTATTGCTATGCTTGTTTGCATTGTATTACAAGGTATATATTTTGTCAATATATTATTCTAAAAAAATTATTAATTTTGCAAAAAAAGACTAGGAAAACTCCTAATCTTTTACCCTTCTTCCTCCTTTACAAAATTTAACTTTAATTACCTTTTTTTGTCTTTTTAGAAATAATTATAATAATTAGCTATAATTTTCTAAAAGGAGTTGGTAATATGTCGAAAAATCAAAAAAAATATATTTTTATTTTTATTATACTTATTATAATAGCAATTTCTATTTATGTCATATACATATACAGTCACAATCTCTCCCCCACATCATCTATAGTTCAAACTAATTCCACTTATTCTAAAGTAAATGATTATCTTAGCAATTATAAAAATTACAATATTGAAATTTTAAGAAATTTCAACAATATATTGTACGGTACAATTATAGATGAAAACCGAGATCCAATTCTTTTCTCAACTTATGCAACATTTTCTTATAACACATCTAATGATAAATTTAATATAAACATTCTAGAAAATAATATAAGAATAATGGATTATATTGTTTTAGACAATTACACATATTTCTGTACTTTGCAATATGAAAATGTTAGTAATTCTTTCTTATGGAATATTTATAAACAAAAAAATGATTTTGAAGAAAGCAAAGAATTAATATTAAGTGGCAAAATTACAGATGTATTTGATTTTCCTGTATTTAATTATATATCTAAAGACAGTATATTAGTAACTGTTAAATACCTAATAAATGAAACTGACCTTAAATACGAATTTTTTGAAATAAATACATCTTCTCATCAATTGACAAGCCTTGTTAATGACACTTATATTCCAGGAGAACATAAAGGAACTATTCTTTATAATAGTAATACCATAAAAATATACAAAGATAAAATATATTATTCAGTTCTTAATTCAGATAATTCTCAATATTTACTAAGTTATGACATAATAAGTAGGAAAAAACAAAAAATTTACACAAATGAAGATGACAACTATGGTATTTTAAACTTTGTAATATCTGATAATTATGTGTTTATCCAGTTAGTAGGAAAATTAGACACAAGTATCAATTTAATCTTAGATACTACTCATAGTACAACATATTCATTTGAAAGTAAAACACTCACTTTCCCTAATTTAATAAATAATGAAACCATATTATTTCATAACTCTGACAACAAATGGGATATATTTCAATTCGCCAATATGACTAACAACTTAAAAGAAATTAATGTGTGGAAAGATACTTCTGTATTTCCTAAGTATATTTTGCTTGATAATAATACTATCTTGCTTCAATCATTCGACAACATTTTTTATGAGATTCAATTGCTTATTAGTAATTAATTTTAATAATTTTGGCCCAAAGGAGGTGAGAAATTCGTCCAAAATGTATTAAAAAATATTTTATATTATAGGTTATAGGAGGTTATTTATGAAAAAATTTATTTCACTAACTTTACTTGCAACATTGATTATATCAATGTGCATCCCATCATTCGCATACACAAGTTTATCTGCTAATACTGACATCTCACTTAAAAATTCTGAGTACGTTATGTTACATGGCGGTTCTGAAGAAGAACAATTAAAAAATGAGGAAAATAAAAAGAAAGCTCAGTTAGAATTAGAAAATTTGGTTTTACCTCTTTCTACCTCAAGTCGAATTTTAGACATTCCTACATATCAACAGGAAAGGTATTACTGGTGTGGACCAGCTAATATTAAACAAGTTATCCAATATATGACTGGTTCATCCGATTCTCAATCTACATACGCAAGTTCTATGGGAACAAATTCATCAGATGGAACTTATGTATATAAAATGGCAAACGAACTAAATAAGAGACAATCAATACACACATATACATATACACAGATGTCAAGTAGTTCTAAGCAAACTCTTGCTAATAATATTGTATTTAGTACTGATTTTGGAAGACCATGTATTTTCCATTCAAGAACACAATACTTATACATGTATAATGGAAATTCTTTGGGACACTATCTAACATGTAGAGGATATAATTTCTCAGGATTTAGTACCGCTAGTATTGAAGATGGAGAATATTCTACTCTTTCTAATACTGTAGCACCTAGCTCAACAACTTTAGATGGAACAGTATATTATACTGATTCTTATTATAAAGATTTTGGAAACGGCTCTGTCTTAGGAAATCACTCTGACAGCTTAGACAATATATTGAATTCTTTGAATGGAAGATATTTAATAAATTAGAAAAAATGGAATTAGAGAAATCTAATTCCATTTTTATTTTGAAATATACTATTAAAAGTCTTGTATCTGTTCCAATCCCGTTTTATCTGTTTCTACAATGTTTTTTATTTCAAAGTCTTCAAAAATCTTATTGGGCAGATAAGTTATTTCTTCTTTTTTAACTCCATATAATACAAATTCATAATTTTTTCCTTGTTCTAAATTATATTGTTTATCTACTTTTATTACTACTGGAGCATCAACTTGAAACTGTTTTATAACATAATAGTCATAATTTCCAGTTTCATCACTTAAATTTAGCTTTTCAATAATATTATATGTTTTTATATATTCTCTTTTTTCTAACTCATCTTGTGCATAATTTGTTTTACTATCTACTTCAATTACATTATTTTCGCTAACTGTATTAATTCTTGTTTGGTTAAATCCTACAGTTATATATAATATTAATACTGCTATAACTATACTTTCAAAAATAACAATTACAACATTTTCTTTCATTATAAGACTCCTTTTACTCTTCTTCCTCCTCAAATTGGCTATTATACAATTTCTCATAAAATCCACCTTTAGCAAGAAGTTCTTCATGAGTACCTTGTTCAACAATATCACCATGATCCATAACCAAAATCAAATCAGCATTCTTAATTGTAGACAATCTATGTGCAATAATAAAAGATGTTCTACCCTTCATTAAATTATCCATAGCCTTTTGAATTTGAATTTCTGTTCTAGTATCGATAGAACTTGTAGCCTCATCCAAAATCAATATTTTAGGGTCTGTTAAGATAACTCTAGCTATTGTCAATAATTGTTTTTGACCAGCTGAAATATTGCTTGACTCTTCATTAATTTCTGAATTATATCCATTTGGTAAAGTCTTGATATAATGATGTACATGAGCTGCTTTTGCCGCTTCTATAACTTCATCATCTGTTGCATCTTCTTTTCCATATTTGATATTATCTTTTACAGTTCCGCCAAATAGCCAAGTATCTTGTAATACCATTCCGAACATTTGACGAAGTTCGCCTCTTTCAAAGTCTTTTACATTGTGTCCATCAACTAAAATTCTACCATCTGTAACATCATAAAATCTCATCAATAATTTAACCATTGTTGTTTTTCCTGCCCCAGTTGGTCCTACAATAGCTATTTTTTGACCATCATGCACTTCTGCATTAAAGTCCTTTATAACTATATTATCTGGATTATAACCGAATTTTACGTGGTCAAATGTTACATTGCCTTTTAATCCTTTTGTTGTTACACCTTCTTTAGCTGTTTCTACTTCATCTTTTTCTTCTAAGAATTCAAAAATTCTTTCAGTTGCAGCAACCATAGCTTGTAACATACTTGATACTTGTGCAATTTGATTTATTGGTTGTGTAAATTGCTTGTTATATTGTATAAAGCTTTGAATATTACCAACAGTAATTTTTCCATTGATTGCTAAATATCCACCAGCAATTGCAACACCTACATATCCTATATTAGATATAAATCCCATTACTGGAAACATAAGTCCTGATAAGAATTGTGATCTCCATGCAGATTTATATAATTCATTATTTTCTTTTGCAAATTCTGTTCTTGCATTATTTTCTCCATTAAATGCTTTTACAACAGTTAATCCTGAATATACTTCTTCTACTTGACCATTTACATGTCCTAAATAATCTTGTTGTCTCTTAAAGTATTTTTGAGATTTTCCAACAATTATTTTTACTAAAAAAGCTCCTATTGGCATAACTATAAGTGAAATTAATGTCATTTGCCAACTAATTGATAACATCATTATTGCAATACCAACTAATGTACAAACTGATGTGATAATTTGTGTTACACTTTGGTTTAAGTTTGTTCCTAATGTGTCAATATCATTTGTTATAACTGATAATACTTCTCCATTTGTCTTTTTGTCATAGTAATTCATAGGCAATTTATTTATCTTTTCTGATATATCTTTTCTAAGCCTATATGTAAGCTTTTGAGATATTCTTGTCATAGTAAGTCCTTGTATAAAAGAGAATAATGCGCTCAAGACATATAATCCCAATAATGTTAATAAAATTGTTCCTATTTTCCTAAAGTCAATTCCACCTGTGCCATACAATTTGTTTACTCCATTATATATTTCAGTTGTAGCATTACCTAAAATTTTAGGTCCAATAATTGAAAATATTGTACTTCCAACTGCAAAGATTATAACTATAATTAAACCGATTTTGTATTTTGACAAATATTGTCCAATTAATTTTTTAGTTGTTCCTTTAAAATCTTTTGCTTTTTCTGTTACATGACCTGTTCTAGGTCCTCCCATTGGTCCTGGCATATTATTCCCCCCTTTCTTTATTATCCTTATCTGAAAAGTCTTTTGTTAATTCTTCTTCAGATAATTGTGATAAAGCTATTTGTTTATATGTTTCGTTTGTTTTATATAATTCTTCGTGTGTTCCTTGACCTACGATTTTTCCGTCATCTAAAACTATAATTTTATCTGCATTTAGAATTGTACTAATTCTTTGTGCAACTATAATAGATGTCTTATTTTTTGTTTTTTGTGCTAACGCTTCTCTTAATGCTGCATCTGTTTTAAAGTCTAATGCTGAAAAACTATCATCAAATACAAATATTTCTGGGTCTTTTGCAACTGCTCTTGCAATAGAAAGCCTTTGCTTTTGACCTCCTGAAACATTGTTTCCGCCTTGTGCAATTTCTGATTTATATTTATCTGTTTTTCCATTTATAAATTCTGTTGCTTGTGCAATTTCTGCTGCATTAATCATTTGCTCATCAGACATATTTTCATCTGAATATTTTATATTAGATTCTATTGTACCTGAGAATAAAACTCCTTTTTGTGGCACAAATCCAATTATATCTCTTAATTCTTTTTGTGATAAATCTTTTACATTAACTCCATCAACTAGAAGCTCTCCACCTGTTACATCATAAAATCTAGGTATTAAATTTACTACTGTAGATTTTCCACTACCAGTACTTCCTATTATTGCTGTTGTTTTTCCTGATTCTGCTGTAAAGTTTATATCAGAAAGAATTTCAGTGTCTGCATCTGGATATCTAAATGATACATTCTTAAATTCAACTAATCCTTTTTTGCTTGGATCTAATTTTTTTGTATTTTCTTTATCTTTTATGCTTGGTTCTGTTTCAAGTACTTTCATAATACGGTTTGCTGATACAGAAGCTCTTGGAAGCATTATAGATATCATAGATATCATTAAGAAGCTCATTACTATTTGCATTGCATATTGTATAAATGCTAACATGTCTCCAACTTGCATTACACCTTGGTCAATGTTATGGCCTCCAACCCATATTATTAGGATTGAAACTCCATTCATTATAAACATCATCATTGGCATCATAATTGACATTGCTGTATTTACAAATATGTTTGCCTTCATTAAATCACTATTTGCATTATCAAATCTTTTTTCTTCTTTTTTCTCTGTGTTAAATGCTCTTATAACTGGTAAACCTGTTAAGATTTCTCTTGATACTTTATTTAGCTTATCAACCAATTCTTGTAATTTCTTGAATTTTGGCATTGCTATTGCAAATAATGTACCTACTACTAGAATAATTGTAATAACTGCTAATCCAATAATCCAAGCCATTGAACTGTTGCTTTCATTTAATACTTTTATAGTTCCACCTATACCTATTATTGGAGCATATACAACTGTTCTAAATAACATTGCCATTAATTGTTGAATTTGTTGAACATCGTTTGTACTACGTGTAATTAAAGATGCTGTTGAAAATTCACGCAATTCTTTGTTTGAAAAGCTTAGTACTTTATTAAATACTTCTTCTCTTAATGTTTTAGAAAGTCTTGCACCTACACGTGATGACAACATCATAATTGTAATTCCTGATGCCATACTAATTGCTGCTAATGCTAACATTTTTAGACCAGCTATCATTATATAGTTCATTTGAATTTTATCTGTATCAACATTTGTATCTTTGTAAAGTGTTTTTACATATGCTACTGCTGCTTGTGTTTTTATTGAGTCTTGCATTGAGTCAATTTGTTTTGATGATTCTTCCAACATTTTTGCTAATTGCTCTTGTGGCATAGATTTTAAAATTTCTTTGTTTTGAACTGTTTGAGAAATAATAATTGGTTTTGTCATCAATTCTTCAAGAGCTTCTTTCTCGTCAGTTTTTAAATCTTTTATTACATAGATTTCGTCTTTGTTATAATCTTCTTTTAAATATTTTTTTAAAGTTCTTTCTTGTTTATTTGTTAAATCTGTTGCACTTGCAACTGAATATTTTTCTAATATTTCATCATCACTATTTGTAAACAAAAGTATTGAATCCATGTCGTTTTTGCTGATTACTTCTGGAACTGCATATTCAATTCCACCAGCCTGAATTCCTGTATTTACTATTTTTGATGTGTAATTTGGCAATTCCAAATCAACTGTTGCTTGCACACATAGTAATGCTACAATAACTACTACTGATAGCCATGATTGTTTTAATTTTTTTAATACTTTAAGCATTTTTATCCTCCTTTTTTATAATTCCATATTTTAAATATTCTATTTCTTTAAGAAATGTGCTTCTACATTCTTCTTTTGAAACTCCTTTAAAATTTTTTATAATTGCTTTTCTTGTAATTGCATTTAACATTTCACATATTACCATAAAATCTTGCTGATTTTCTATTTTTAAATTTTTGGTATTTAACAAATCACAATATTTTATGACATCTTTTGGTTTGGTATTTTTCATTAAATCAAATATACTTTCATCAGATGATTTTATATTTATAAATATTTGCTTATACAAGTCTTCATCTTCTTTTTTCATGAAATTTTCTATTGCCATATCATACAAGAAAATATATGTTTCAAATAAATCTCCATCTGTTTCTTGGATTTTTTCTTTTACTTTATTTGATACTTGCTCCGCTTTTTCTTTTAAAAGATAAACCAGCAAATCTTCTTTGCTTTCAAAATATTGATAAAAACTGCCTCTTGCAATATCTGCATCTTCTACAATGTTTTTTATTGAGACATTTTCTATTGGAACTCTTGCAAATTCTTTCTTTGCAGCATCTAACACTTTTTGTTGTTTCTCATTTGAAAGCTTTAGAAAAGTTTCTTTTGGCACTTCTATCACTTCCCTCCTAATTATCACGTTTCCCCACAAAACGCAAAAATAACACTCTGTCATAATTATAATGACACAGTGTCATTTTGTCAACACGAATTGTGTGAATTTTTTGTGAATTATTAATCGCCTAAGCATATTCCTATATCTCTAGCTGTTTTTACTAAATCATCATCCATAGTAACTTTTCTTAAATTACTTTCTGCTGTATTTCCTGAAACAGCTCCTATTTTAGTATTTCTTCCTACAACATCTTCTAATGAAACATAGTCTAATTTTCCATTTTTAATTACCGTTAGTACTCCGAACTTTCCATCTAATGCAAGTTCCATAGCTTTTGCACCATATTTTGTTGATAGAACTCTATCAAATGCTGTTGGAGTTCCACCTCTTTGCATATATCCTAAAGTTGTATTTCTAGCCTCAAGACCTGTTAATTCTTCAAGTTGTTTTGCAACTACTTGTCCAACTCCACCAAGTTTGTTGTTATCTACACCTGCTCCATTATCTCTTTTATTTGCAACTGTAATTGTTCCACCTTTTGGTGCTGCTCCTTCTGCTACAACTACTATACTAAATTCTTTTCCTTGAGCTCTTCTTTCGTTTATTTTTTCTACTGCTTTATTTAAGTCATATGGTATTTCTGGAATTAACGCAATATCTGCTCCTCCTGCAATTGCAGATTCTAGAGCTATCCATCCAGCATATCTTCCCATAACTTCAAGTACCATTATTCTATGATGTGTTTCACCTGTTGTATGCAATCTATCTAATGCTTCTGCTGCAACAGATACAGCTGTATTATATCCAAATGTAATTTCTGTACATGCAACATCATTATCAATTGTTTTTGGAACACCTATTACATTTACTCCTTTTGTTGAAAAATCTCTTGCTGATTTTTGAGTTCCATCTCCTCCTAATGTGAATATACAATCAAAACCATCTTTTTTAATATTTTCAACACATACATCAGATAAATCTTTATACTCTACTGATCCATCTTCATTTACTACTTTATAATTGAATACATTTGCATTTGTTGATGAACCAATTATTGAGCCTCCTTTTGGTAATATTCCAGAAGCTGTTGAATTATTTGATGTTGCTAATTTTACAAAATTGTTTTTTAATAGTCCATTATATCCATCTATAAAACCATAACAATCTATTCCATTATTTTCTGCTGTTTTTATAATTGCTCTAATAACAGCATTAAATCCTGATACATCTCCTCCATTTGCTAATATAGCTACTTTTCTTATCATCTGAATTTCCTCCCTATTAATAATCTTTTATTCTTTCTTTTAAATCATTAAAATCAATTAACTTCCAAGACCAGTTTTTATCACTTTCAGTTCCTGGTACATTTATTCTTGCACTTTCATCTAATCCTAAAATATCTTGTACCATGATTACTGGCATTTTGGCTTTACATTTTGATAAATATTGCATAATTCCAATATTAACATTTATATCATTACAATTGTTTCGTTTCAAGAACTCTTTTAATTTCCATTTATGGTCATCATCAAGTGTTTTATACCAGCCATAAATTGTGTTACAATCATGATTTCCAGGGAATACAAGTACATTTTCCGTTTCATTATCTCTATCATAGAAATTATCTAAATCTATTGTAAATTGCAATATTTTTTGTCTTGTAAATCCATAGTGTTCTCTTAATTTTATTGTTTCTTCTCTAATTTCTCCTAAATCCTCAATTATAAAGTCATCGATTTTCACACTATTGTCTTTAAATAATTCATCAAAAAATCCATAACTTACGCTATCTGTATAACATCCTTCTTTTCCAGATTTTCCGATTGGAATCTTGAAGAATGAATCATATCCTCTAAAATAATCTATTCTAACTTTATCAAATAATTTTAAAAGATATTTGAATCTTTTTATTAGATATTGATAATTTTCCTTTTTTATATTTTTAACATTATATACAGGACTATTCCATTTTTGACCATTTTCATTAAAATAATCTGGTGGTGTACCTGCTTCAAATGTAAATTTACCATTTTCCATTTCAAAACATTCTGGATGATATTTAGTTTCTACTGAATCAAACACAGGGTACATTGGCATGTCTCCAATTATTTGCACATTTTTAGAATTAGCATATTGTTTTAATTCCATCCATTGCTTATATAACATATATTGAATAAATAAATGATATTCTTTGCTTTTTCCTGTTTTTTTGCTTTTAAATTCAGCATATTCATTGATTTCTTGTAGTATTATAAATTCATAATATTCATTATTGGGTCTGAAATTGCTAAATGCTTCATTATAGTATTTTTCTTTGAAATCATCATATATTGCTCTATCTTTGCTTTCTCGTATTTCCGCATCTTTTATTAATTTTTCTTTTTTTAATTTGTCCAAAGATATGTAATCTTCTTCTATTGCATAATAACTTATTGGAGAGTATGGCAATTTGTTACATTCGTTTATTGGCAAGACTTCCCAATATTTTATATTGTTTTCACTTAATA
>OCQC01002226.1_pt1 | contig 12384 bp, 5 predicted proteins | sample 1538401 | NCBI WGS metagenome assembly OCQC01 (sample SAMN04571689, study PRJEB22368) | human gut metagenome | biome: human gut; material: stool | host: Homo sapiens | place: Luxembourg | collected 2012-08-03 | reverse complement strand
GTAAAAATGGCTGGCGTCTGGAGGAATTTCAACATTATTATGGAAATGCGACTTATGATGATGCGGGTACTATGGAGGCTGCTAAATTTCTACTTCGTATGTATGTGGAAAAAAATGATCCTGCTTTCCGTCCGGCTTTGGAGAAAACCATTGATTTTGTTTTGAAAAGTCAATATCCGGTGGGTGGATGGCCTCAACGTTATCCTTTGATGTATGATCACCCTTTTCAAGGTAAGAAAGATTATTCGTCTTTTATTACTCTGAATGATGATGTGATTCCTGATGCGACCGAGTTTTTGATTCAATGCTATCAAGCAATGGGGTTGCAAGGGGTAAAGGAGCCTATTATGCGTGCTATGTACTTGATGATTTCTCTTCAACAAGGGGAACCTTATGCAGGCTGGGCGGACCAATATACAGTAGATGATTTGAAACCGGCTCATGCCCGTTCTTATGAACCGCGCAGTGTGAATACCGGTACTACCGTCCGTCTTATCAATTTAATGATGGATTACTATAAACTTACAGCTGATACTCGTTTCCTGTCGGGGATTCCTGCTGCAATTCGTTTTTTGGAATCAATGAAATTACCGGAATCGGATGTGAAGAAATGGAAGCGTCAGTCGACTAATCCGGAAGCTATTTTGGTTCCTCGTTTTGTTGATCCTGATACAGGTAAACCACTGTATGTCCATCGTAAGGGAAGTAATGTGAAAAATGGAACGTATTATATTGATCAGAATATAGAAAATACAATAGCTCATTATAATTCGGCAACTTTTGTGAATCCTGGTGAACTGCGTCGCCGTTATGAGGAAGTGAAGAAACTTCCTGTATCCGAGTTGGCGAAGAATTCACCTTTGCTACAGGATCATTTGGTTCCTTTACCTAAATATTATACTCGTTTACGTGGAAAAGCTACGGAAGAAGTTGCCCGGAAATTGGTGCAATCACTGACTAAGGACGGTTGCTGGCTCTCTCCTTTAAAGTCAACCTCGAACCCGTATAAGCCATATACTGTTTCAGGACCTAGTGAGGAAACGAAATATATAGCTACTTTTGTAGGGGACGAGCACGATACATCACCTTATCCGTGTACTACCGGAGAATTGTGCATCTCTGTAGGGGATTATATTGATAATATGATAAAATTAATTAGTTACCTTGAAAAGTAAAAGTTTGTTAGGTATAGGTTTATGAAGAATGCTGTAATTTGTTTATTGTTGTTCGGGATATGTCTGACGGTTTCTGCTCAAGAAAAGGTGGAAACCGTCTCTATGCGTTATGAAACGCAGAATGATATGCCGCTGTTTTATCAGAAGCTGAAAGAAAGTCTGACTTATCCTATGGCATGGGGGAACTCTTCTATCCGAAATTTTGAAAAATGGCGTGAAGAGGCTAGAAAAGTTTTGTTGGATTGTATGCAGCCTGCTCCTCCTGTAGCGGCTTTTGATAAAGAAGTGATAGATATTGAGCGGAGGGAAGGGTATACAGTGGAAAAAATTCTGTTTAATGTTTCGGAATATTCCCGTGTTCCCGCTTATCTGTTGGTCCCTGAGGGGAAGGGACCATTTCCTGCAGTGTTATTACTTCACGACCATGGGGCCCATTTCTCAATAGGGAAAGAGAAGATGGTACGTCCGTTCGGTGTGGAGGCATCTGTGACAGCCGATGCGGATGATTGGGCGGAAAGATGTTATGATAAACAGTATGTGGGTGATTATCTGGCAAGCCATGGATATGTAGTGCTTGCTGTGGATGCCTTGTTTTGGGGGGAACGGGGACGTAAGGAAGGAGTACGCTATGACTCACAGCAAGCGTTGGCGGCCAATATGTTACAGATGGGAATGTCTTGGGGAGCCTTGATAGCCTGGGATGATATTCGTAGCGCGGAATTTCTGGCCTCATTGCCCATGGTTCATAAGGAAAAGATAGGTACTATGGGATTTTCCATGGGAGCACATCGTGCCTGGATGGTCAGTGCCGCTACAGATGTGGTGAAGGCAGGCGCTGCTGTGTGCTGGATGAATACTACAGATAGCTTAATGACACTTACCAATAATCAGAACAAAGGCGGGTCTGCTTATTCCATGATTATTCCCGGAATACGGAATTGGATGGATTATCCTCATGTGGCATCTATCGCCTGTCCCAAACCGATGTTGTTCATCAATGGTTTGCGGGACAAACTTTTTCCTGTAAAGGGCGTTGAAAGTGCTTTCTCTACCATGCAGGATGTATGGAAGGGTCAATCGGTAGAAAATCTATTGACTACCAAGTTCTATGATTTGCCTCATTTTTGCAGTAAGGAGATACAGGCTGATATACTTGAGTTCTTTAATCAAAATTTAAAATAGAAAGCGATGAAAATTAAGATGTTGATGGCATTTGTTGCCTTGTTATTGTTTTCTGCTTTTACGGCAGACCGCACAATTACTATCTTTATGATAGGTGACTCGACTATGGCCAACAAACCCTTAGAGGGAGGTAATCAGGAACGTGGATGGGGCCATGTGCTGGGAGGATATTTCAGTGAAAATATTCGTGTGGAAAACCATGCTAGAAATGGTCGGAGTTCTAAAAGTTTTATTGATGAAGGATTGTGGGAGGTAGTAATTAATAAAGTAAAGCCGGGTGATTATGTTTTTATTCAGTTTGGGCATAATGATGAGAAGGTAGATGAGAAACGTCATACTGATCCCGGATCTACTTTTGATGCCAATCTACGCCGTTTTGTAAAAGAAACACGTGCCAAAGGAGGAATTCCCGTTTTGTTCAATGCTATAGTTCGCCGTAATTTTCGGAATAATAAAAATGCGGTGGCCGAAGATGATGTGCGCAAGGATTTGTCAAAGGGGAGTGTTTCTCAAGATGGAGAAGTGCTGATTGACACTCATGGAAAATATTTGGATTCTCCGCGCAATGTGGCAAAAGAATTGGATGTGTCTTTTGTGGATATGAATAAGATAACGCATGATTTGGTGCAGAGAATGGGGCCGGAGGCCTCAAAAAAATTGTTCATGTGGATTCCTGAAGGCGTGTGTGCAGCTTGTCCGAAAGGCCGTGAGGATAATACGCACCTGAATGTATATGGGGCGCGTACTATTGCAGGTTTGACAGTGGATGCTATAGCTAAAGAGGTTCCTGTATTGGGGCCTTTTATACGTCATTATGATTTTGTTGTGGCAAAAGATGGCAGTGGTGATTTCTTTACCATTCAGGAAGCGATCCATGCTGTTCCCGATTTTCGTAAAGCAGGACGCACTACTATTCTAGTCCGTAAAGGGGTATATAAAGAAAAAGTGGTTATTCCTGAAAGCAAGATTAGTGTTTCTTTGATAGGTGAGGATGGAGCAATTCTGACAAATGATGATTTTGCTGCTAAAAAGAACTATTTCGGAGAAGAAATGTCTACCTCCGGTTCATCAACCTGTTATATCTATGCTCCCGATTTCTATGCTGAGAATATCACTTTCGAGAATAGTGCCGGCAGAGTGGGGCAGGCAGTGGCCTGTTTTGTTAGTGGAGATCGCGCTTATTTCAAAAACTGTCGTTTTTTGGGAAATCAGGATACTTTGTACACTTATGGCAAAGACAGTCGTCAGTTTTATGACCATTGTTATATAGAGGGTACGGTGGATTTTATTTTTGGCTGGTCTACGGCATTGTTTAAGGATTGCACCATCCATAGCTTGGGTGATGGTTATGTTACCGCTCCTTCTACAGATCAAGGCAAGAAATATGGTTATGTTTTTATTGGCTGTAAATTGACGGGTGTGGTTGAGGCTCAGAAGGTGTATTTGTCCCGTCCTTGGCGTCCTTATGCACAGGCTGTCTTTATTCATTGTGATTTAGGAAAGCATATTCTTCCGGTGGGGTGGAACAACTGGGGCAAAAAAGAAAATGAGGAAACCGTATTCTATGCTGAATATCAGAATACAGGAGAAGGGGCGGCTACCGCTTCGCGTGCTTCGTTTGGAAAGCAACTGAACGATATCAGTAATTATAATGAAGCACAGATTTTGGCAGGTGATGACGGATGGAATCCGGTGGAAAATGGAAATGTGTTGTTGCAGAATTTAAAGAGATAAGCTGTTCTTTCTACCAGTAATAATACTTTGTCACTGTAGGGAGGAATTCTATTTGCTCCTATGGAAAGTGTCAGGGAAGAGTAGAATGATAAAAGGGGGATTTAACTTTGCCCCTTTTATTTTTTTAGGAACTTGTATGTCAGTATCTCTCGTTTTTTATGTATTTTTGCCATACTATATATGAAAATCTACGAAATGAAAAGACACATTCTGTTTATACTTACTTTGCTGCTCTTTTTTTATGCAAAAAGTCAGCCTAATTGTATCTTTACTCATTATTCTTCGGAAAACGGTTTGTCTCAGAACTCTATCATGAGCATGGTACAAGACCATAATGGAGTTTTATGGTTCTCTACTTGGGATGGAATCAACCGGTTCAACGGTTATGACTTCAAAGTTTATAAAGCCAGACAAGGGAATAAAATTACTATGACTAACAACCGGGTAGACTTATTGGAAGTAGACCCTTATAATTATATTTGGCTGCAAACGTATGATTACCGTGTGTATCGTTTTGACCAAAGAACAGAGAAATTCGAACAAATTCCTGCAGAAGGTGAAGAGGAGGGCATGCGTTTCTCTTCTATTAAAATATTGCCCGACAGTGTCATTTGGCTACTTTCTGAAAATGAGGGGGCTGTCCGTGTGAAAACAAATCCTAAGGATTACAGTGTAACCACTCAAGTATATGCTACTCATAGTCATGGAGGAAATGCCGCTCACATTAATCAGGTTTTTAGCGATGCTTATAATCAAGAGTGGTTACTTACTGATAACGGTCTGCTAAAGATTACGAATGATAAAGAAGAGCCTGTTTCTTATTTTGTGAATATCCAATCAGGCAAAGATGAATCCGTACAGGCTTTCTACTCTTTTTGCAGTTATGGTGACGAACTTTATTTTGGATCAGACAGGGGACGGATATGGTGCTATTCTTTGCAAAATGAAATCTTTCGTCTTTGGGAATTGCCGGTAAAGGATAAAGTGATTGCTATAAATGAAATAAAAGGTACGGGGCTGTTGATAACAACTGCCCATGAAGGATTGATATTGTACTATTCGGATACAAAAGAGTGTAAAGTCTATAATAAATCCAATTGTCCCGAATTCCCGGCAGACGCTTTCCGTTCTGTTTATGTTGACAGTAAGCAGGAAGCATGGTTTGAGATGACCGAATGGGGAAAGGTTTGTCATTTCAATCCTTTGACGGAAGTATTTAAGCAAGAAAAGATGCAAGTGGAGCCTCGTGGTGCCGATCGTTCCTATCCCAGTTTTCATATTTGTGAAGACTTGAACGGTAATTTGTGGGTACATCCGCAAGGAGGAGGGCTTTCTTGGTATGACAGGGAGGCAAATCGGCTGTTACCTTTCTACAATGACCCCGATTCACCTGATTGGCACTTTTCTAACAAATTACATTCTATGTTATCCGATAAACAAGGCAATCTTTGGTTATGTACTCATTCTAAGGGGTTGGAGAAGATTACTTTTTTAGGAAGCCAGTTCCATATTTATCCCCGCATGGGTCACAGTTATGACTTGAATTCCAATACGGTACGTGCGTTGTTTGAAGATAGCGAACATCGCATCTGGATGGGAAAACGGGATGGTCAGATTGAAATTTATTCTTCTGATTTAGATTTTCAGGGTATTCTGACCGAAGAGGGGGATATAGCCAAATCTGGCAGACCGTTACGGGGAGTTCCTTATCATATCATGCAAGATTCTCACGGAAACATTTGGATTGCGACCAAAGGGGATGGTATTATTCTGGCAGAAAAGGAGGGGACCCATTTTAAGTTTACTCGATTCAAATATGATGAAGATGATATTTATAGCCTGAGTCATAATAGTGTTTACTGGTTACATGAAGACAAGCATGGACGTATTTGGGTGGCAACTTTTGGTGGAGGGTTGAATTATATTCAGAAAACTCCTGAAGGGAAATATGTGTTTATTAGTTCTAGAAATAACCTGAAAGGTTTTCCGTATGACCGTTGTTATCGTGTACGCCATATCACTTCTGATAAGAAGGGGAATATATGGGTGGGGAGCAGTGATGGCGCACTTAGTTTTAAAGAGGATTTTAAGGATCCGGAGTCGATTGTGTTCCATCTTTATGCACGTATCCCCGATGATATGAATTGTCTGAGCAACAATAACGTATATCGGGTTGTAACCACTTCTCAAGGAGAAGTTTATTTAGCTACATTTGGTGGTGGCCTTAACCAACTTGTTTCCATGAACGGAGAAGGGGGAGCTGTATTTAAATCCTATACAGTGAAGAATGGTCTGCCTTCAGATATCCTGTTGTCTGTAGAAGAGGATGACACAGGAAGCTTGTGGATAAGTACGGAAAACGGATTGAGTAAATTTATTCCGTCCGAACAACGTTTTGAGAATTATAATGAAAGGGATTTTGGTGGTAAGATACGTTTTGAGGAGGGAACGTCGTTGAATCTTAGTTCCAGCACCATTTTGTTTGGTACCAGTCGTGGCGTGCTTTATTTTGAACCAGAGCATATTAAGAAGAGTAATTATGTACCATCCATTATTTTAGGTACTTTGAAGATATCCAATCAAGAGGTAGTTCCAGGGGTATCAGGAAGTTTGTTGCGGCAATCACTCAATAATACAGAACATCTGGTACTTTCACATAAGGAGAATATTGTAACCTTATCGTTTGCTGCATTGGATATGATTTATCCTGAAAATATCCGTTATGCTTATCGTTTACGCGGATTTGATAAAGAATGGAATTATGTAGACAGACAGCGTACCGCTACATATACTAATCTTCCGAAAGGAGATTATGTTTTTCAGGTTAAATCGACCAATAGTGATGGTGTTTGGGTAGAGAACGAGCGCAGTTTGAGAATCACCATTCAGCCTTCGTTTTGGGAAACAGCTTGGGCTATGGCAATTTATATTCTTGCTTTTCTGTTGATTCTGTTTTCAGGAGTATATATATTGTTTACCATTTATCGTCTGAAACATGAAGTGTCTGTGGAACAGCAGGTTTCTGATATAAAGCTTCGCTTTTTTACAAATATTTCTCACGAACTTCGCACTCCGCTGACATTGATTGCAGGTCCAGTGGAATATGTTCTGAAAAACAAGACTTTGCCGGATGATGTACGTGAGCAATTGCATGTAGTAGAACGTAATACCGACCGTATGCTTCGCTTGGTGAACCAAATTCTTGATTTCCGCAAAATACAGAAAAATAAAATGAAGTTGCGTATAGAACAGATCGATATTGTTCCTTTTGTACGCCATATCATGGATAATTTTGAATCGTTGGCCGAAGAGCATCATATTGATTTTGTATTCGAAAGTGAAATGCCTTCCTTGAAACTGTGGGTAGATGCGGATAAGTTGGAAAAGATTGTCTTCAATCTGCTTTCCAATGCTTTCAAGTATACTCCACAGGGTAAGATGATTACGCTTTTCATTCATGAAAATGAACATAATGTGGCGATTGGTGTGCAGGATCAAGGTATAGGAATTTCTGAAAGCAAGAAAGCTTCCCTTTTTGTCCGTTTTGAAAATCTGTTGGACAAGAATTTGTTTAATCAGCAAAGTTCTGGTATCGGTCTTTCTTTGGTTAAGGAATTGGTGGAACTGCACAAAGCGACTATCCGTGTGGATAGTAAAGAGGGGGAGGGCAGTTGTTTCACGGTTGAGTTTTTGAAAGGCAAGGAGCACTATACGGAGAATGTAGAGTTCATTCTCTCTGATTCTGTCGAAATGAAGCCGGAAGAGGTGGAAGAATCTGTTCAGGGACATGAAGAGAAGAGGAATGAAAGCAAAACGATGTTGCTGGTTGAAGATAATTTGGAACTTCGTTTCTTTTTGCGTAGTATCTTTATCTCAAATTTCAACGTCATAGAGGCTGTTAATGGGGCTGATGGTTTGGATAAAGCTTTGAAGTTTGTTCCGGATATTATTATTAGTGACATCATGATGCCGGAAAAGGATGGTATTACTATGACAGAAGATTTGCGTGCTAATATGGCGACCAGTCATATTCCAGTGGTTTTACTGACGGCTAAAACGGATATGGACAGTAAGTTGGAGGGTATGGAGCTGGGAGTTGAGGATTATATAACGAAGCCGTTTAGTGCCACTTACCTGAAGGCTAGGGTGGAGAATATTTTGACACAACGTGTCAAGTTACAACAGTTGTATTGTGCGAATCTGATGAATATTCAGCCTGTTCCGGAGGAAGAACAGCAAACACAGCCTGAGATGTCTTCGCATGACCGTAAATTTATGGAAAAACTGACGGAATTAATGGAGAAGAATATGGATAATGGCGATTTGATAGTGGATGATTTGGTACAAGAACTTGCGGTGAGTCGTTCTGTCTTTTTCAAGAAACTGAAAACCCTGACAGGACTTGCCCCCATTGAGTTTATTAAAGAGATGCGTGTGAAACGTGCCGCACAATTGATAGAGAGTGGTGATTATAATATGACGCAGATTGCTTATATGGTAGGTATTAATGATCCTCGTTATTTCAGCAAATGTTTTAAACAACGTTTTGGTATGACACCTACTGAATATAAAGAGAATGCAAAAAATAAGCGATAACTTTTGCTGCTATTTGTTAGTTCTTGCAGCGTTTATTTTTTAATGATTTCTTAAAGGGTATGTTTAAGTGTCGGGTATTTCTTTTGTTATGTGAGTGAGTTGCTCATGTTATTTTATTATTTTTTCGAATATGTAATGGGGGTTTTTCTGAATTTTTAGTCTTTTACATAGATAATGAACTAAAAAGAGGAAAAAGATGAAAAAAGTAATTTTATTTATGGTAGGTGTTTTGGCGAGTCTGATGTTGAGTGCTCAGTCTCGTTGGAGTGTTACGCCGGAAGCCGGCTTGGTAGTGAATAAGGAAAATGAAGGGACATCAGTTACATTAGGTTTTAAAGCTGGTGCCGGTGTATTGTATCAGTTAAAGGAAGGGGTGGGAAAAAAGCCTTCTTTTGGCTTGAAGTCCGGAGTTTATATCTTAATGCAGAAAGGTGGGTATCATCCTATGAGTTGGGGAAACATATCAACAGGGGGAGGATTTAGCATGGATTATGAAAAAACGGATGTTGAGTCCACGCGTTATTATTTGCAATTGCCTGTTATGGCTCATTGGGGTTTTAAACTTTGTGATGATGTGCGTCTTAAATTAGCAGTAGGACCTTATGTAGCTGTAGGAATTGGTGGACGTACTAATGCTTATGTTTCTTCCTCAAAATATAATATAGATGAAGAAACAGGTGTTGGACAGTACGAATACCGGAATGATTATTACCGGTTTGGCACATTTAAAGGAAAAACAGTAAATGAGGAATTTGGTTTTGAGGCGTCCCCTCGTTTGGATTGGGGAGGAACGGCTTCTGTCGGGATTGCTGTTAAACGGATTTCATTTACTATCGGGTATGATTTGGCTTGGGGAAAATATAATAAGGAGCAGAATGATTTAAGGATACGGAATCATATGGTTAGCTTTACTTCAGGGTATAGTTTCTGATAAGAAAAGGATAAATGAAACAAACATACACAAAATTCTTTGTTTAAGATTGTTAAATGAAGAATTTTGTGTATGTTTGTTTTTTATAAACACGATAAAAGTTCAATCTATGAGGAAAATGCTATTCATTACCCTTTTAATGGGCGGTCTGTGTACGACAGTTTCTGTTGCAAAAGCGCAGGAACGCTTGCCGGAATATCTGCAGGCAGAGAAATACACACAAGAAAAATTGAACACCATGTTGTTTTCTACTGTGGTGGATCCGCATTGGTTCCAGAAAGGTAATAATTTCTGGTTCGAGTACAAAACAAGTGAAGGAACCTTTTGGTATGTGGTTGATCCGGTTGCCCGGACAAAGAAGCTTTTGTTTGATAGGGATGAATTAGCTTCTCAGCTTACTGAAATTGTAAAAGATCCCTTTGAGGCACGCCATTTGCCAATTATAAATCTGAAAGCGAAAGAAGATGGGCGTACCTTTACTTTTGAAGTAAAATCAACAAAAGATGCGACACCAAAGACAGAAGGTAAGGATAAGAAAGACAAAAAGAATGAGAAGGAAATCTTTTATTTTTCTTATGACTATCCTACTCGTAAATTGACTCATTTGAAAGATAAAGAAGACGACCTGAAGAAAATCTATTGGGGATCAGTTTCTCCTGATGGTAAAACGGTGATTTATGCCAAGGATTTGAATTTGTATCGCATGAGTCGTGAAGATTATGAAAAGGCGAAAAAAAATGAAAAGGATAGTACGATCGTGGAAATCCAGCTTACTACAGATGGCATGAAGGATTTTGGCTATGGTATTCCCTATAGTATGTTGAATACAGATACTTTATGTAATGGCAAGCGTCGTCGTGTAGGTGGAGTGTGGTCTCCGGATTCACGTTATTTTGCTATGACAGTTTCTGACGATCGCGCTGTGAAAGAGTTATGGGTAATAAATTCGATGGCCCGTCCACGTCCCACATTGGAAACTTATAAATACCAGATGCCGGGAGAAAAGGAAGCTCCCATAGAACACCTGTACTTGTTTGACTTGGTTGATAATAAACGTAAGGAAATTAAAGTCGCAGCTTATAAAGATCAAAGCATTGGCCTGGAATACAAACCAATGATGCAAAAACAGCGTGATATGGAAGATCAGGCTGCCGTTTGGCAAGGTGATAACAACCGTTTCTTCCTGACCCGCAGCAGCCGTGATTTACATCGGATTGATGTTTGTTCCTATACGATAGGACAGGATTCCGTTGTACCTGTTATAAAAGAACGGATGAATACCTATCAGGAAACTCGTCCTTTAAGAGTCTTGAATGGTGGAAAGGAAATTATTCAATGGAGTGAGCGTGATGGTTGGGCACACCTTTATTTATATGATGATCAGGGTAATTTGAAAAATCGTATCACAAAAGGTCCCTGGCACGTGGAGGAAATCTTGAAAGTAGATGACAAGGCGCGTGTGATTTATTTTACTGCCAATGGAATGAATGCGAAAGAACATCCTTATTATGAACATTTGTATCGTGTGAATCTGGATGGCAGCGGTTTGAAATTACTGACCAAAGGGGATTATTTCCATCGTGTGGAAGTGGATGATGATGCTCGTTTTGTGGTGGATAACTATTCGCGTGTAAATACGGTGCCCTGCGCCATCCTGCTGGATACTAATGGCAATAAGGTAATGGATATTCAGGAGAGTGATTTTTCACAGCTTTTTGCTGCCGGTTATAAATTTCCGGAAATATTTAAAGTAAAGGCGGCTGATGGTGTGACAGATTTGTATGGTGTGATGTATAAACCTTTTAATTTTGACTCAACTAAGGTTTATCCTATTGTGGATTATGTTTATCCTGGGCCACAGGTGGAAGGTGTTTATTATCCGTTTACCCGTATGAGTCCCCGTACCGACCGTTTGGCACAGGCCGGATTTATTGTTATTTCTGTGGGACAACGCGGCGGGCATCCTAGCCGCTCTAAATGGTATCATAATTATGGATATGGAAATATGCGTGATTATCCGCTGGCCGATCATAAATATGCTATCGAGCAATTGGCGCAGCGTCATCATTTTATAGATATAGATAAGGTTGGTATTCATGGACATTCGGGAGGTGGATTTATGAGTACGGCGGCTATGTGCCAATACCCGGATTTCTTCAAAGTGGCTGTTTCTTGTGCCGGAAATCATGATAATAATATCTATAACCGTTGGTGGAGTGAAACGCATCACGGCGTAAAAGAAGTAGTGAGTGAGAAAGGGGATACAACTTTCGTTTATAAGATTGCTACTAATCCTGAAATAGCGAAGCAATTGAAAGGAAATTTGTTGCTGATTCATGGTGATATTGATAATAATGTACATCCAGGCAATACCTTACGGGTAGTTGATGCATTGATTCGTGCCGGGAAACGTTTTGATATGCTGATTCTTCCTCAACAGCGTCATGGATTCGGCGATATGAATGAATATTTCTATTGGAAACTGGTAGACTACTTCTCCGAACATCTGAAAGGGAGAAGTGAAAAATCGGTGGATATACCGAAACGGTAGATTTAGGATAATTGCCGGACGAATATGAAAGGAGCACAGAGGGTTCGTGTCATTAAGATACCTTTGTGCTCCTTGTTTTTATAGCAGACTGTTGATATAAGCCTTCATGTCCGGTGTCGCGGATTTTGCTTCCAGATACAGTTTATACTGCGCTTTGGTACGTACCAGATTATGGTCTTTATACCGGGTTTGATAATACGTGTCTCCGTTTATAT